>Ga0302319_10019636_pt1 | contig 12269 bp, 14 predicted proteins | sample Bog_T0_2_FD_203319 | JGI IMG/M metagenome (GOLD analysis project Ga0302319, IMG submission 203319) | Peat permafrost microbial communities from Stordalen Mire near Abisko, Sweden - Bog_T0_2 | ecosystem: Environmental > Terrestrial > Soil > Wetlands > Peat | place: Sweden: Abisko, Stordalen Mire... | reverse complement strand
TTACCGCGAACGCAATGTGGAAGTTTGCGAGTAGGCGGTAACCGGAACAGGCAAAAACTTCAGATCGAATTCTACGATTCAATTGAGTGTAGCACGGAACTGGCAAATGGCTTGACTGATTTGTCCCCGAGAGGATGCTTGGCGATTTTATTCGGCTTTGACAGGAGGAAGAAAGCTCAGGTACCGTTGCGGCGCGGTTCATATTGGGAATGCGCTGATTGTGAACGCGTTAAGTACAAGGAGGACATCGGAGATGAAACTGAAACGTGTGGTGGTAATAGCCATGTTGATGGCAGGGTTGGCTGCATCCGCACTTGCGGCTGCGATTGACGGGCAATGGGCGGCGACGTTCGACACGCAGATTGGCGAACAGCACTATACCTACACATTCAAAGCAGATGGGGAGAAGCTGACAGGCACGGCCAAGAACGATCGCGGATCGACGGAGATTACGGCCGGGACTATCAAGGGCGATGATGTCTCGTTTACTGAGAATCTGGATTTCAATGGGAATCCGCTGGTGATTACATATACCGGGAAGATTTCGGGGGATGAGATCAAGTTCACGCGGAAGGTGGGGGATTTTGCGACGGAGGAAGTTGTTGCGAAACGGGTGAAGTGAGGGGGGCTGTGGAGATCCCGAGTCTTTGACCCGGAAGAAAAGTTCATCGGAATAGTCACCGACTGGCGGCGCGGATGCCGCCAGGACAGCCGGTCTGGAGACCAGCGCTACAATCCGCGCAGATTCGTCCTTTGCCGATTAGAGATGTAGGGGAAGCGGCGCCTAGAGCTTCTTGAGATTCGCGAACTTTTCCATGAGCTTCTTCATGCCGTGACGATTGAACATTACTGTTAGCTTGGCGTCTTCGCCTTCGCCTTCGCGCATGAGGATGGTGCCTTCTCCGTACTTGGAGTGGACGACGCGCTGGCCTTTTTTCAGATTGGCCGCGCCGGTAGGCGGCGGGATGTCCATGGCGGGGCGGGCGAAGCTGCCGGGTTTTCCATGCGAGGCTGGCGGCGCGCCGCCGAATTTGCCTGCGCCTGCCTTGCCGCCGAAGAAGCGGGCTATGTTGTCGATGGACTTTGGGTCTTGCTGCTCCGGTGCGTCGGTGCTCTCCGTGGATGGACCGGCCTGTTGGGATGATGCAGTGGTCTTCGGCTTAACCGTCATCCATGAAGCGACGAAGGGCTTGCCGGGCGTGGGCTTGACGCCGGTCGCACTGCTTCGGGCTTCCTGGCTTTCGTCCTCGTAGTTGTAATGCTGGTCGGCGAATTCGTTGGAGTGCGCTGCGCCGCGATTGGCACCGAAGCGGGAGCCCGGATACGTGTTGGGGTAGCCGGGAGTGGCCCAGGATGCAGCTTGAATCATGCCGCGGCCGCCGAGGTTTTCTACGAGCTGGGAGGGTACTTCTTCGAGAAAGCGGGAGGGAACACTCATCTCCGGAGCTTCGTTTCCATAGCGGCGGCGGTAGTGGGCTCGGGTCAGGATGAGGGTGTTCATGGCGCGAGTCATGCCGACGTAGCAGAGGCGGCGTTCCTCTTCCAGCTCGTCTGGGCTGTTTAGGGTGCGCGAGTGGGGGAACAGGCCTTCCTCGAGGCCCGCGAGGAAGACGAGGGGGAACTCGAGGCCTTTGGCGGCGTGGAGGGTCATTAGGGTGACGCGGGCTTCGGGGTCGAACTGGTCGGAGTCGGATGCGAGAGCGGCGTGGTCGAGGAAGTCTGCCAGGGTCTCGCCTCGGACTTCGGCGTCGTGGGCGGCGTTGGCCAGTTCCTTGAGGTTTTCAATGCGGCTGAAGGCTTCGGGAGAGCCTTCCGTTTCGAGGACTTTGATGTAGCCGGTGCGGTCGATGATGAAGCGGATTAGCTCGGGGAGGGTGGCGGCGTCTCCGGGGGAGCGGAACCCTTCTACGCCTTCCTTTTTGTCTTGTGCGACTTCTTCCGCGTCCGATTCAAAATCAGGGTTGGGAGGGGTTGGCTTTTTGGGCATCTTCAGGAAGGGGCGCTTGGGCTGTTCGGCGAAGGGATTGAAGTCTGCGGCGTTCAGGAGCGGAAGCTGGTCTTCGTTGCCTCCGAAGTCGAAGGAGGTCGCGGAGTCGGCGCTGGCCGAGTCCGGGCTAAAGTCCGGACCTACCGCGTCTGCTGCGCCGAATTCAAAGCCGGTGTCGGCGTCTTCCGAATCCGCGGCGGCTATATCGGCGGAGAGCTTGCCGGCAAAGTCTGGATCCATCATGGCCTGGGCGTCGAGGATGAGCTGGCGGAAGGAATCGAGCGCCATGAGGGCGCGTGTGGGAATGAGCTTGGCTCTGAGCGCGGCGGCTAATGCGTCCCAGGTGGACTGGCCTGTTTCGAGGGCCAGGCGCTCCAAGGTCTCGAGGGTCGTCTTGCCGATGCCGCGAACGGGGGTGTTGATGATGCGGTTGAGCGCCATCGAGTCGTGCGGGTTGCGGACCATCCGGAGGTAGGCGAGCAGGTCCTTGATCTCGGCGCGCTCGTAAAAGCTGAAGCCGCCGACCATGGTGTAGCGAATGTTGTAGCGGCGCAGTGCCTCCTCAACCAGGCGCGACTGGGAGTTGGTTCGATAGAGGACGGCGCAGTGGGCTTCGTCGCCCTCGGCGCCGGCATCGCGGAGGAATTTTTGAATGCGGTCGGCGATGAAGAGGGCTTCATTTTCGCCGTCGGGGGCCTCGTAATAGCCGATGAGCGAGCCGCCCTGACGGTCGGTCCAGAGCTTCTTGCCTTTGCGGCGCAGGTTGTTGGCGACGACTGCGCCGGCCGCTTCGAGGATGATCTGCGTGGAGCGGTAGTTCTGCTCGAGGCGGATGATTTTGGCGTTGGGAAATTCCTTCTCGAAGTCGAGTATGTTCTTGATGTCTGCGCCGCGCCAGGAGTAGATGCTCTGGTCTTCGTCGCCGACGGCACAGACGTTTTGCGCTTCGCCGGCCAGGAGCTTCATCAGCTCGTATTGGGGGCGGTTGGTGTCCTGGTACTCGTCGACGAGGAGATAGCGATAGCGGCGCTGATAGCGCTCGCGGACTTCGGTGGAAACTTTGAGCAGGCGGACGGCTTCTAGGAGCAGATCGTCGAAGTCGAGGGCATTGTTTTTGCGCAGCTCGGCCTTGTAGCTCTGGTAGATGTGGGCGATGCGCTCGCTGTTGGGATCTTTGCTGGCGAGGTAGTACTCCTGGGGATCGACCATGTGGTTTTTGGCCCAGGAGATGCGGCCGAGGACGGTGCGCGGGGTGAGCTGCTTGGTGTCGAGGCCCATGCGGCGCATGACGGCTTTGACGATGGCTTGCTGGTCGTTCTCGTCGTAAATGGCGAAGGAGCGGGTTAGGCCTTCGCCGCCGACTTTCAGGGCCTCAATGTCGCGGCGCAGCATGCGGACGCACATTGAGTGGAAGGTGGCGATGAGGGGCTTGGCGAGGGAGGAATGGCCGAGCAGCTTGTCGACACGGGCGGCCATTTCAGTGGCGGCCTTGTTGGTAAAGGTGACGGCGAGGATGGAGTCGGGAGCTACGCCTTTTTCCTGGATGAGCCAGGCGATGCGGCTGGTAATTACGCGAGTTTTGCCGGAGCCTGCGCCGGCGAGGATGAGCAGGGGACCTTCAGTGGCTTCGACTGCGGCTCGCTGTTCGGGATTCAGATTGTCAGTGAGCGGGTGCAAGGCGGTGTCCGGCGGGAAGGGTCCTTTGTCTAGTGTACCGGGTTGGGGTGTGGTGAGTTGATGCTATGGGAAGATGATAACCCTGCGAAATAATGATCAAATTGATCAATTTGTCTATTTTGATCATTTGGGGTAAGGTGGGAGCATGGCTACGATGTCCGCAACCCGCGCGAAGCAGAATTTTGCAGCTCTGATCGACACTGCACAACGTGAACCGGTTCGCATACAGCGCCACGAGCGGGATGTTGCTGTGCTGGTGTCGGCGGATGAGTGGGAGAAGATCCACAGGATGCGTGCCCAAGAACTCATCCGATTATCTGACGAGATGGGTCGTTATGCGGAGTCGCAGGGCATGACGGATGAACTGCTTGAGCAACTCCTGGCCGATGAAGAATGAGCCGGCGAGTTGTCATTGACACCAATGTGTATGTCAGCCGAGCATTAGGTATCGGTCCTATTCCGAGAATGGCAGTGGACAAGGCATGGCTTGAGGCTACGACGTTATTCTCGACGGCCACTTGGGCTGAATTGAACGCCGTGCTAAGGCGCCCGAAGTTTGCACCTTATATTCAGCCGGCAACTTTAGGACCGTATCTCGAGAGAATTAGGTCTTTTGCGATGTTCGTTCAGACTCCCACGTCGATCCGCGCCTGTCGGGATCCCAAGGACGACAAGTTTCTGGAAGTGGCTGTGCATGGAAGTGCAGATGTGATTGTGACCGGGGACAGCGACCTGCTGGACCTACACCCTTTCAGGGGAATCGCGATTCTGACGCCGGCTGACTACCTGAATTTGAAATAGCCTTCGCCGGCCCGGATTTATCCTGAAAGCACCATGACATTGAACAGCAAGGCTGTACGCCGGGTGGCGGTTTATTGCGGGTCGGCGAACGGAAATGATCCGGCGTTTCTGGCGGAGGCGCGGGCGCTAGGGACGGCGATTGCCGTGGCCGGGTTGGGGCTGGTTTACGGCGGGGCCAGTGCGGGACTGATGGGCGCGGTGGCGGACGCAGCGCTGGCTGGTGGGGCTGAGGTGATTGGCGTGCTGCCGGATGTGCTGGCGGGGAAAGAGATTGCACATGCTGGGTTGACGCGGCTGGAGCTGGTTTCCACCATGCATGAGCGGAAGGCGCGGATGGCGGAGTTGGCGGATTCGTTTCTGGTGCTGCCGGGCGGGTATGGGACGCTGGAAGAGCTGTTGGAGGTGGTGACGTGGGCGCAGTTGCGGCTGCATGCGAAGCCTTGCGTGTTGATCAATACGGTGGGGTATTGGGATGGGCTGCTGGCGTTTCTGGATACGGCGGTGGATGCGGGGTTTTTGAAGGCGAAGAATCGGGCGCTGATGCGGGTGGCGGGGAGTGCGGCGGAGGCGGTGGGGATGGTGCGGGGCCGGTGACTTTTGATCCCAGGCACGAGAATCAGCGGGGCGAAGATGCCCCGAAGAAAACCGCGGGCGAGACCTTGAACCGTTGGCTCAGCTTTGCGATGTGATCGCGGTTCAGTTGCCGTTTGCCGGAGAGAACTAGCGAGACAGTGCTTTCGCTGCCAAGCTCCCGCGCAATGTCACGCTGTGAAAGCGAGTTCCGATCGAGCAGAAACTTTAGTACATCGACTGGCTCTGTCTGTGGGATCGGAAAACGCTCCGACTCATAGCGCTCGACTAGCAGAGTTATCAATTCGATGGCCTCTTCTTCTTCCGGCGAGGGGTTGGCCTTTGCCGTCAATTTGAAGAGCGCTTCGGTGTATTCCGCCAGTTCAGCATCGGAGTGGATGAGCCGGGGCGCACCGCGACGAATCATCTCGGCCGGATTTGCTAGCGTTGTGCTCATCGTCTTTCCCCCTTGTCCCAGTTCGCGCGGTTTTCGTATTGCTGATGCGTCAGAAAAGAGCGAATGTAGATGTGCCCTTCAGTGATCCGGCCTTCCTTTTCACGAGAGTAATGAATGATCGTGACCAACCGGTAACGATTCCGGCGGATATTGAAGATTACGTATCCATCCACATCATCGGCATCTTTGAAAACCTGGCGCACTTCAAGGAAGTTTTGCCACCGAACATCTCCGGCTATTTTGTACCAGGCTCCGATCTCTCGGGCGGCGTCAGGATATTCCTCTTCAGCCTGAGTCAGGTGTTTGCGCGTAACAACGTGCATGGCGGCCTTCTACAGCGACGTTCTGGCGCAGGATTCGTCGCTGCGTAAAAACCCTGCACATGCAGGGTACTTTGCAGGATGAAAAGAAGTCAAGATAAATTTTTCATTTTGCAAAGTATTTGAAGCTCCCAGTTTTATCGAACGAGCGCCGCGGATTCAGTTCGGCGTACCGATGGCCTCTTCGCCTGCAAAGGAGCACTCGCGGCATTGGCAGACGCGGCGAAGGTATTCCCAGGAGTAGATGCCGGCGGTGTGGCCGTCTTGCCAGTTGAACTGGAGGGCGTACCGGCCTACCGCGTGCGCGCTGGCAGGCTTGGGTGGCGGGGTGTACATCTGAAGTGGGTTGGCAGGCTTGGGTTTGTGCTGGCCGGGTTTGCGACCCTGGCTGGTTCGCTCCTCATTGCAGGTGGCGCAGGGACACGCGTCGCGGAGCCAGGCGAAGGTCCAGGCGCTGCGATGGCCGTCCTGCCAGTCGATCTCCAGACCCTTGCCTTCGGTCAGGAGTACGCGAACTTTTTCTGGAGTGACGGCGATTCGGGGCAGGGGAAGATTCTCCTGCGACTCGCGTGCCGCATGTTCCTTATCGACAAAGCGGATGCCTTCGTGGCTCATGAATACAGATTACAGGTTACAGATTACAGATGACAGTTTTGAGTTCTGAGCTTGGAGTTCAAAGTTCTGAGTTCTGAGTTTTCCGGGATCGGGAACAGAATCGGACGCGGGCGTTCAGGTTTTGCCGGGCTGTTTTGACTGTCATCTGCAATCTGTCATCTGTAACCTGCAATCACTTGGTGCTCCAGAAGAACCATGCGGCCATGGAAAATCCGATGAAAATGACCAGGCCGCGCAAGACTGCCTGGGGAATGATGCGGGCGAAGCGGGCTGAGGTGTATCCGCCAATGGCGCATGTGACCATGGCCAGCAGGCAGTAACGCCAGACGACCTGGCCGTTGCAGACAAAGATGATAAAGGCCATGCCGTTGGCGAGGGTGGTTGAAACCACTTTGAGGGCGTTGATCTCGTTCAGGTCCTGGAAGCCGAAGAGCGAGAGCAGGGTGATGATGAGGAATCCTGCGCCCGCGCCGAAGTAGCCGATATAGAAGCAGACAAAGATGGTGCAGAAGAAAACGGGAAGGCGGCGGACTGGACTGGGAGCGCTGCCGGACTCGCCTTTGCGGCGGGCCTGATTGAACTTAGTTAGCCAGCGAGCAACGGGGCCGCTGACGGCAAAGATGGTTGCGGCGACCAGCAGCAGCCAGGGAACCAGGTGCAGGAACGTCGTTTGCGGAGTATTGAGCAGGACGACGGCTCCGGCGGTTCCGCCAATCAACCCCGCAACGCCCATAATCAGGGCGAGATGAAGATTCTTGCGGATGTCGTCGCGGTAGGCGGCGATGGAGGTAAGTTGCCCAGGCCACAGTGCGACAGTATTGGTGGCATTGGCCTGGACGGGGAGCATCTTCATGCTGAGCATGGCGGGAAACAGCAGGAACGAGCCGCCTCCGGCAACGGCATTGAGCACGCCTGCGATAAACGCAGCAACAGAGAGCCAAAGCCAATGCCAGTCGATGGAATGAAGAAGGTTGGCGGAAAAGGTCATCTGATCTTCATTGTAAGAGGCGCCTGCTCTGGCGGGAACACAAGCCAGCCCGGCGGAAAGATAGCCATGATCGATGGGCGCAAGCGCATGATCGGTGCGCGGGTTTTCCTAAGTTATAGAGTTTGTAAATGTTTCCAGCCATCCGCATTCTAGAGGACCACGCTCACCGGCGAATTCTCCGCGCTTGACGATTCCACTGGGAAATGGGCATACTCGCCACTTGTACCACAGCTGGAACATTTTTCCCCATACCAGCGGGAGTCGATCTTTATGGACATCATTGTGCTTCGTCTTCTTCTTGTGGCCCTTTTTGCCGGGGTCTGTTACTTCCTTCATCCGTTCGGCATATCCCCGTGGGTGAGTTCCTGCTTGGGGGTGATCGCGGCCGGCGCAGTCATCGCCTTCGAATTGCGTGTGCGGGCTCTGAGCCTGCGACGTCTTATCGGCGCGGTCACGGGCAGTATATTGGGCATCCTCGGCGCTGCGCTGTTCTGTGTTGTGCTGCGCTCAGCCCTTATCCCTGGGACCGCTTCGGCCATGCTGCAACTCTTCGTGTTGCTCCTTATGACCTATATCGGCCTGCTGGTGGGGGCGAACAAGGGCGACCTGCTGAACCCTGCTGCGCTGGGCACGATTTTCAGCGGAGAGAAACCTACACGCAAGAGCGCCAAGGTGCTTGATACCAGCGTGATTATCGACGGGCGGATCGCAGACATTGCCGAGGCCGGCTTCATTGACGGCATGATGGTGGTGCCCGAGTTTGTTCTGCGGGAGCTGCAAATTGTTGCCGATTCGACCGACGGATCGAAGCGGCAGCGCGGGCGCCGCGGGCTGGACATGCTGCAACGCATGCAGTCGAACAACAACATTCAGGTGCAGATTGTTCCGGATGATTTTCCTTCGATCCGCGAAGTCGATTTGAAGCTGCTTGAGCTGGCCAAGAAGTGGGAAGCCAAGGTGGTAACCAACGACTTCAACCTGAACAAAGTGGCCCATCTGCACCGCGTTGAAGTGTTGAACATCAACGACCTGGCGAACGCTTTGAAGCCCGTGGTGCTGCCTGGAGAAAAGATGAATGTGCTCATCCTGAAAGAAGGAAAAGAGTACAACCAGGGCGTCGGCTACCTGGACGATGGCACCATGGTGGTTGTGGATCACGCGCGCCGGATGATCGGCAAGCCGGTGGAGATATCGGTGACCAGCGTGCTGCAAACCGCCAGCGGGAAGATGATCTTCGGCAAGTTGGAGGAAGGTCCCAAGGCCGGCGAAGTGGTGCGGTCGGTGGAGATGACGCACTAGCCACCTGCGGTGGGCCAGTCGCTCGCGGGGGCTCGCACGGGTGTACTGCTTCTTATGATGCCGGAACCGTGAACCCGCCGATGTAGCCGGCGCCGCTATTGGCGTTATTCGTATCAACGGTGAAGATATCGCCAGCGGTGCCATCTTGAAGCACGGCGAATGTAACATCGCCGCTGGCACTGGTGGTGAAGGCGCTTTGTCCAGCGCTGTTGTAAAGCAGATATGAGGATGAACCGCCCAGAACGCCGTCCTCGCCGCTGGTATAAACGGTGTCGGGCGAAGCGCCGGTCAGCGTAAATTGAAGCGATCCGTTTGAGTAAGTGACGCTGCCGCTGGTAAGTGGGCCTTGAGTCCCAGTGGCCCCATCGCCCTTTCCGTTGACGGTTGTCGCAAGCTGAAGAGCGGCGGTGTAGGCCTGGGTAACTCCATTTGCATCGGCGGTGGGGACCAGGCCGGTTTCGAACTCTATGGTGGTGCCGGAAATCAGGTTGAATTCACCGGCCCAACTGCCAGCCTGAGGAAACTGCGTCGTAGCGGTTGCGCTTCCGCTGGTGCTGGTGGTTACGTTGCCCAACGCAATGCAAGCATAGGGGTTTTGAGTGTAGATGCTGAAGGACGGGCAGAACTGCGCGGCGTAAGTGGTGCTGGCAGTAGCGCCTGTGAGCTGGATGGCGACCAGACCGCCAGTATTGACTGAAACCTGGCCGCTGCCAGAGTTTTGCGCGTATGGAAACAGCGTGCCCTGGTATTGCATTGTTGGTGGCGGGGGTGCTGCCGCCGCGGTGGTGAAGGTGGATGTCATGCTGCCTGGCACGAGGGCAACCCCACTGGAGCTTGTAACACCGCTTACGGTCAAGGTATATGCGGTGTTTGCGGTTAACGCGGCTGTCGGCGTAAAGGTTGCAACATAAGTGGTCGCGTTGTATGTTACTGCGCCTGCGACCGCGGTCGCACTTCCGCTGGTGAGTTTGATATTGGTGCTGGTTACTGTTGATGCGTTCGCGGGGGCGGAGAATGTTATCGAGATGGCTGCAGTAGTTGACACAGAAGTTGCCCCGGACGCCGGCGAAGAGGATGCCACGGAGAATGTGCCGGACGGAGTGCTAGTTACATGAGCGCCGCTCGCGCATCCGGATATAAGTGCAACGAGAAAAGTTAGAGAAGCTAAGACAAAATTGGAAGGATTCAATTTATACCGCATAGCAATACCACCACCTGCGACAGTTCGATGACGCCGGGGCAATGAAAGGATGTATCGAGGTTTGGAGTGCGCGGACGCGGGACGCGCAAGCCACGCGGTTCAAGGCAGATATTACGCCTTAACTAAATATGTAATTGAGAGTCACGCTTGCAAGTTATAAGGCAAAGCGCGACTCTCTCGACTTAGTATTAGTACTTTTGCACGGAGGGATCGATTTCGTCGCTCCAGGCGAGGATGCCGCCGGCAAGGTTGGCGACGCTGGTGTAACCGGCCTGCTGCAACAGCTCGGCTATCCGCTGTGAGCGGGCGCCAGAACGGCACTGGACGATGATCTCGCGGTCACGGGGAATCTCGGCGAGGCGGTTGGGCACATCGTTCTGCGGGATCAACGTTCCGCCGATTTGGGCGATCTGGTACTCGTATGGTTCGCGAACGTCGAGGAGGAAGAAGTCATCGCCAGAGTCGCGGCGGACCTTTAGTTCCTTGACGGTGATTTGTGGAATTCCGTTCTTCACGTTCTTCTCCTGTGGAGTCTCCGGCACGATGCCGCAGAAATGCTGATAGTCGATGAGTTGAGTCACCGTGGGATTTTCGCCGCAGACGGGGCACTCGGGATTCTTGCGCAGCTTGAGCTCGCGGAAGCGCATGTTGAGTGCGTCGACGAGGAGCAAGCGGCCGATGAGGGGTTCGCCTTTGCCGAGAATCAGCTTGATGACTTCCGTGGCTTGAATGACGCCGACCAGGCCCGGAAGGATGCCAAGCACTCCACCTTCAGCGCAACTGGGGACGAGGCCTGGGGGTGGCGGTTCTGGATAGAGGCAGCGGTAGCAGGGGCCCGTCTCCGTGGCGAATACGCTGGCCTGGCCTTCAAATCTGAAGATCGATCCGTAGGCGTTGGGCTTGCCCAGCAGCACGCAGGCATCGTTAACCAGGTAGCGCGTGGGGAAGTTGTCCGTGCCGTCGGCGACGATGTCGTAGTCCTTGATGATGTCGAGAGCGTTAGCGCTCGATAGCATGGTGTCGTGCTTGACGATGTTGATGGAGGGGTTCAGCGCCTTGAGCTTCTCTTCAGCGGAATCGAGCTTCTTGCGGCCAATGTCCTTCGTGGAATGGATGATCTGGCGCTGCAGGTTGCTTGAATCGACGACGTCGAAATCGACCAGGCCCAATGTGCCGATGCCGGCTGCGGTGAGATACAGCGCGAGCGGCGAACCGAGTCCGCCAGTGCCCACGCAAAGGACGCGCGCGGCTTTCAGTTTCCGCTGGCCTTCCATGCCTACTTCGGGCAGGATCAGGTGGCGGGAATAGCGGGAGAGATCGTCGGTGGTGAGCTCGGGAAGGGCGGTCGGTTCAGTAATAGTCGGCATACTTTTCTCAGTTCACAGTTCCTAGTTCGCAGTTCTTAGATTTTGACGGCCGGTGCCTGCAATCAACTGCGCCGAAGGCGCGGCCGCCCGTGCGGCAAGCACCCCCCGGCGATGGAGGGGATGATCGAAAGCGTGTCGGCGGCGGTGATGGTTGTGGCCTCTTTGGCGGGGAGGTAGCGGACATCCTCGTCGTTCAAATACAGGTTAACAAAAGCGCGCAGTTTGCCCTCGCCGGTGAACAGATGCTTGCGCAGGTCGGGATGGACCTGCGTAAGCGAATCGAGCGCGTCCGAGATGGTTGCGGCTTCTACTTCGACCGCATCTTTACCGGCTGCGAAAGGCCGCAAAGGCGTGGGGATGAAAATGGTCATGCGTTCTTAATTCCTCGCGTGCACTTCCAATTGGATTCAACTGCGGCCGCATTCGAATCAAAATCGACGCCGGACCGCTCATGATTGCTCCATAGTTCATTCGTCAATCTCAATCGTATCCTGTTCAAAGGCTTTGTCTTCCTCCGTGGCGCCGGCGAGACGGAAGGAGTTGGTGAGTACGGCTTTGCCTTTTGCGACGGCGGTAATGACATAGCAGCAGCCGAGCCAATGGGCTTCAGACAGGTCCGTAAGCGACCATTCAGCCGGGTGGTCAGGGTGGGAGTGGTAAAAGCCGGCGATGCCGAGACCCTGACGCCGCGCATCACGCTCAATCTTCACCAGCTCGAGGCCAGAGATGTTGTAGCGATTGTGGGCGGAGTCGGTGCGGGTGTTACCGGCGCGGACGGAGGCGACAACATTCCAGCCGTCCGGAATTGAAGTTCCGAGCAGAGCGCCGCAACATTCAGAGGGATAGATCTCCTCGCCATGAGCGCGGATCTTGTCATAAACGGCGCGGGTTAAATGGAGTATGCCCATCCATCCTCCTCCCAAAAACGCTCAGACAGGTATTTGTCGGCCGAGTCGGGAAGCACCGTCACGATGACAGCTTCGCGTC
>Ga0302319_10019633_pt1 | contig 12270 bp, 8 predicted proteins | sample Bog_T0_2_FD_203319 | JGI IMG/M metagenome (GOLD analysis project Ga0302319, IMG submission 203319) | Peat permafrost microbial communities from Stordalen Mire near Abisko, Sweden - Bog_T0_2 | ecosystem: Environmental > Terrestrial > Soil > Wetlands > Peat | place: Sweden: Abisko, Stordalen Mire... | reverse complement strand
CCTCGGAGGAAATGCTCGCCCAGCTCGGGGCCAGGCAATTGCAGGTCGCGCTCACTGTCCAGCCGGCGGCCCGGCTGCTCCGCGGCGGGCTGCGTTTCACGGAGCTGGCCCGGTATGATATGTGCGTGGCGGTCGCGCCCCAGCACCCGCTGGCCCGGTTGAAGTCCGTTACCCTGGCCCGGATCGCCGGCGAACCGCTCATCGCCATCAGCCGGAAGGATTATCCGGACTATCATGAAATGCTGGCCGCCCTGTTTGCCCCGCTCGGCCGCCGGCCGAACCTCGTGGGCGAACACGACGCCGGCACCAGTTTGTTCGCCGATGTCGAGACCGGGCGCGGCCTCGCACTGGTGCCGCGCAGCGTGGCTTGCGCGGTTGGCGCGCGCCTTAAACTCCTGACGCTCCGCTCCGGGCCGCCGCCCATTCCCGTCGGCGCCCTCTGGCGGCCGGAAGCTGGCGGCGGACCGGTGGCATCCTTCATCGCTTGCCTGCAGCCGGCGCGCGCGGCGGCTTGACGTCCATGGGCCGCACCTATCATTTCGTCTGTTCGCACTGTCACTACCGGGCGGACGTTTCCGGCGGGATGGACGGCGGTATTCACTGCTCGGTGCAGACCGTGGCCTGCCGCGAATGTCGGGAACTGCGCGATGTGTTCACCAAGCTGCGCCGGCGTGCGGACACGGTGGTTACCATAAAATTTCCCGGCTTCTTCCGCCCGGAAATCCCGCCGGTGATTTTGCGGGACCCGGCGGACCGGCGTCCGCTCGTGTGGGAGTCCTACCCGCTGGCGTGCCCGGTCGAGGCTAAACACTTCGTGACCGCGTGGAACGATCCCGACCGCTGCCCGCGCTGCGGCAACTTCATGGAGAAAACCGGCGCGCCCTTCCGCCGCTGGGACTAACGCCGCTCACTCTGAGATCAAGGCCGGTTCAACGGTTGATTAAATAAATAAACGTTGCAAACCCGGCCACCAGCAGCAGGCCGATCACGAAGGTGAAAAAGCGCATTTGTTTCTGGTGGGCGGAAAGGCTCCGTTTGGGCTGGTAATACATGTTATTATTTGGAAATGATTGGTAATCATCAGCTGAAGCGCTTCCACCGCACTACCCGGATTTTGTCAAATGCTCGACATTTTTGGAGGTGGCCTAATTGGACTTGACAATATTTGGGGAATCGTTAGAAACATAAATGTCGCTCAAAGGAGACATGTCTGCTGATTCCAATCCGGTAAGAAAATTGCCCGACCCGGCAATTTGTCGTGCTTTGCCAATCGCCAAGCAGGTTTTGTTTGCATGCTTGGTGCCCAAACCAATCGAGTGCCAATACGCTGGATTCATAAACGATGATCCATTTTGCCTGCATCCCGACCGAGCTGAAATTGCCGCCCGAACCAAAGCGGAAATTTGAAATTCAAAACAGGTTCAGTGGGTCCAGATCTTCCCGAGTGGGAGCGGCAAGCTGATGGCCGCGGCAAAAAATTCTGTATTTTGATACGCTATTTAAAACGAATCAATCAGGTGCCGAATCTCCCCGAACGGCCGGTGAGCTCATTATCGCGATGACGGCGATATTCTCCCCTGGGAACAGCCTTGGCACGCTTTTGTATTCTTGACGACCGTCCGGTCAATCCCGTCGCCGGTTTTTCAAAAAGACCGTGAACAATTCTCCCTCTCCGCCAACCGGAGTTGGGGGAGAGGGCAGGGGTGAGGTGGTGCGCGTAACCAATTCAGCCAAACGTTCCGTTCGCTTCCAATTCAGAAATACCCATTCAGTGAGTTTAGAGCTTATTAAAGATTACTGTAGCCGGAGCGCGGCGTTCACGCCGCTTCGACGTCGCCATCCAAATTCAAGTTGAAGTGGGCTGAAGCTCGCGCTCCGTCGTCGGTATGGCTGATAAAGAACGGCTACAGTTTTTCTGAAACCGCTCTAGCTGCATATTTTTCAGGTCGGGAGAACTCTTTCCTTCAGTTCGCCCGCAATTGGCCGATAACTCGATAACCGGTTGGCGCCAGTTACGCACTGGTCAGGGCCAAAGCACCGGCCTTAAAAATATGAAACTAAAAATCGCAGATATTTTCCTCGGCTTGTTGGCGGCCGCCGGTGTCACCGGTGCGCAAGGCCAAACTTCCTTTTCCATGCAACTGGTAGCGGACAATGATTTCGCGGTTTTCGGCGGCACCGCCACCGGCATCAACGACCTGCTGTATCAGAACAATGATACTTGGTCGCAGCAAATTCCCGACCTGTCCACGCTGAACTTCACCTTGTCGGCTGGTGACACCATGTTTTATGTGTTGGGCATGGGCGGCGGCGGCCAGGAAAACATCAGCGGTACCGTGAATGGCGTGGATATCACCACCATCGACGTTTCGATGAGCTCGGATCTCTCGCCCTATTTGACGGACTACCAGAACCAAGTCAGCCTGTCGGACGGCGGGTCGCCAGCCGCCGGTACTTACAACGCGTCCCTGCTTGATGTGCAAACCGCCTTTCCCAACCTGACCTGGGGCAGTCCCACCATTAGCTACAGCGATGCGGTGATCCAGTTGGCCAGCCCCAACGGGGCCGGATTTGATTTTGCCTCGGACACCGCCCCGCTCTTCAGCTTTTCAGCGGCCGATGTTGGCGTCCAGCCCACGCCGGAGCCTTCCTTGATAATGTTAGCGGGTTTGAGCGGTCTCTCCCTGTTATTTTTCCGCCGCCGGAAATAATTTCTCGCCGCTCTCCCCAGCCGTCATGAATCGCTGTGACGGCTTTTTTATTGGGACGGTTGCCAAGGGCGCTTGAATTTTCAACTACTGATCGACTCCGATATACCCGGATTTTTCCCGACCGTCCGGGCTGGCATATTTGTAACCGGACCATGCATCAACCGATCCAGCTCCGTCGGCGCGACCTCCTCGGTGGGTCAGGCTGCCGACGCGCCGACGCGCGACGATGCTCGCCCAATTTTAATTGTCGCCGTGGACGCGTGTCCGCTCATGCATATTCCGGTGCAGGAAAATGAATTGAAGCCGGTTCAAGTCGGCTGCCACGTAAGATCGAGTCGTCCGCCGGTAGTGTCCCAATTGGGCGGAGCGCGGCTGGGTCGCAGGCCAGCCGCAGCCTGATTTAAGCGCTGCGGCTGGCACTACGTGCACAGCCGCGCTCCGGGAATTTCAAATCAGGTCAGTGCCCGCCGGCTGACCGACTTGCAAAAATGTTTCTCTTCCGGCACTTTGAAGGCAAACGCCCCCTGGGTACATGAATGTTTTAGTCACTCATGGTCTGTTGTAAGAATTGCGAAACGTGATACTATGCATTTGCATTCCTGATGTTTAAATTTGGGATGTTGATTTCTAATTTGTGGCTACAAATGATGTAAAAAAAACGTTCGGGGCGACCCTTAAAGGGTGGCGGAAACGGATGGGCTATTCACAGGAGGTTTTGGCGGAACGTTCGGATCTTCACCGGACTTATATTTCAGACGTTGAGCGGGGCGCCCGCAATCTTTCTTTGGAGAGCATCACCCGGCTGGCTGAGGCGTTGGATATCTCCGTGGCCGCCCTGTTTCCCGATGAGTTGAACCCGGTGGCCACCGGCCGCGATGGCCACGCTGGCTTGGAACAAAACTTTGTGGAGATTTTGCTGGTGGAGGACAATGCCGCGGACGTGGAGCTGACCTTGCGCGCGTTCAAGCAGGCGCGGTTTGCCAACCGGGTCACCGTGGTTACGGACGGCCAAGCCGCGCTGGATTATCTTTTCCGCCGGGGCCCGCACGCTGAACAGTCGCCGGCGAGAAGGCCGCAGGTGATCTTGCTGGATTTGAGTCTGCCCAAGGTGAGCGGATTGGAGGTTTTGCGCCAGATCAAGTCGGACCCGCAGGTTTCGCTGGCGCATGTCATCATCCTCTCAGCCTCCAATTATCAGGAAGACATGGCCCGGTGCCGCCGTCTGGGCGCGGAAGATTATTTGATCAAGCCGGTGGATTTTCAGGGGCTCAGCCGGGTGACGCCGCAGTTAAAGCTCGACTGGGCGCTGTTCAAACCGGCAGCCGAAGCAATCAGAATTGCCAAGCCCGTTTAGCTGGAGCCGGTGGTTTTTCAGCTGGGTGGGGTAGGTAGGCGACGCAAAGATGTCGTATGCAGGCCGTACCAGTATCATTAACCGACCTTGGGGAAAACCTCGAAGTTACCGCTTCGTTGTGCGAGTTTAGGGCCATGCCCCTACCGGGTTCCCCAGCCAAACCAGTCACCTTTCCCACCCGACCTGCGTCTGCCTGACTGGTTATGCGCCTTGATCGCAATTCCGCCCGCGTTCGCTACGGCTGCGCCGTGGTCAGTGTGGGTCTGGCCATTGCCGGTCGGCGGCTGCTGGACCCGCTGCTGGGCGCCCAATTTCCGTTTGCCCTCATCCTGTTCGCTATTTTATGGACCGCGTGGCTGGGCGGTTTCCGGCCGGCGCTGGTGGCGGTCATCGTTGGCGGCATCGGGGCGGATTACTTTCTCCTCGAACCGCGTGGTAGTTTTACCATGAACCGGGTTCAGCTCGTGGGCTTTTTGCTCTACTTTTCCACTGGCTTGGGCATCGCCTGGCTTGGCGGGCGGATGAAAGCGGAAAAAAAACGGGCTGAGCAAAGCAATGAAAACCTGGAGGCGCATATCCGCGAACGAACGGCGGAACTCGCCGCCAGCGAAGCCCGCCTGGCCGGCATCGTCAGTTCCGCCCTGGATGCCATCATCAGCGTGGACAGTTCGCAACGGGTGGTGCTCTTCAATGCGGCGGCGGAAAAACTGTTCCGCTGCCCGGCAACGGAGGCGGTCGGCCAATCGCTGGACCGCTTCATTCCGGAGCGTTTTCAAGCCGCCCATCGGCGGCATATTGAGGACTATGGCACCGGTGTCATTGCCAATTTGCCGGCGGATAATTTCCGGGCGCTCACCGGGCGGCGCGCGGATGGTGAAGAGTTTCCCATCGAGGCGTCCATCTCCCGGATCGAGGTGGCGGGAAAAAAGATTTTCACCGTCATCCTGCGCGACCGCACGGAACAGGAGCGGGCGGATGAGGCGGCGGCGCTGCTGGCGGCCATCGTGGACTCGTCGTTCGACGCCATTGTCGGCAAGGATTTGCGCGGCGTGGTGACCAGTTGGAATGCCGGGGCCGAGAAGATTTTCGGCTATGCCGCGGGTGAGATGGTGGGCCAGTCGATCACCCGGCTCATCCCGGCGGACCGGCTGGATGACGAGGAAAAAATTCTGGCGCGGATCCGGCGGGGGGAAACCGTTGAGCATTTTGAGACCGTGCGGGCGAGAAAAGACGGCCGGCTGATCGAGATTTCCATCACGGTGTCGCCGATCAAGAATGGGCGCGGGGAAATTGTCGGCGCCTCCAAGGTGGCGCGCGACATCACGGAGCAGAAGCAGGCGGAGCGAGCGCTGCAAGAGCGCGAGGCGGAATTTCGCATTCTGACGGAAGCCATGCCGCAAATCGTCTGGGCCACGAACGCGGCGGGGGGGAACATTTATTTCAACCAGCGCTGGACGGAATATACCGGACTCACCTTGGCAGAAAGCCGGGGCGACGGCTGGACCAAACCGTTCCATCCGGAAGACCAGCCGCGCGCCTGGGCCGCGTGGCAAAAGGCGGTCGCAGGAGCCGGCGACTACTCGCTTGAATGTCGCCTCCGCCGTGCCGATGGGGTTTACCGCTGGTGGTGGATTCTGGGCGCGCCGCTCCATGCCGCGGACGGCAGCATTCTCAAATGGTTTGGCACCTGCACGGACATCACCGAACGCAAGGAGGCGGAGGCGGCGGTGCGGGCAAGCGAGGAGCGGTTCCGGACGCTGGCCAATTCCATTCCCCAGCTCGCCTGGATTGCCCAGGCGGACGGATCGATTACCTGGTACAACCAGCGCTGGTATGAATACACCGGCACGAACTTGGCCCAGATGGCGGGCTGGGGCTGGCAGACCGTGCATGATCCCGCCGCCCTGCCGCAGGTCATGGCGCAATGGCAGGCCGCCATTGCCACCGGGAACGCCTTTGAAATGGAATTTCCGCTGCGCGGGGTCGATGGCCGGTTCCGCAGCTTTCTGACCCGCGTCCATCCCTTGAAAGATGCCGCCGGGCGGGTGGTGCAATGGTTTGGCACCAACACGGACGTGGAAGTCATGAAGCAGGCCGAGGAAAAAATCCGGCTGCTCAACACCGAGCTGGAAGAGCGCGTCGCGCGCCGCACCGCCGCGCTGGAAGCGGCCAACCTGGAACTGGAACGCAGCCGCGCGGTCTTCGTGAATCTCTTCGAGTCCCTGCCCGGCCTTTACCTGGTGCTTACGCCGGAGTTTCAGATTGTCACGGTCAGCGACGCCTATTTAAAGGCCACCATGACCACGCGCGAGGGCATCTTGGGCCGGGGATTGTTTGAAGTGTTTCCGGACAATCCCAATGAACTTGGGGCGACGGGAGTTTCCAACCTGCGGGCTTCGCTGGACCGGGTGTTGCGGCACGGCGCCGCCGACACCATGGCCATCCAGAAATATGACGTGCGCCGGCCGGACGGCGTCTTCGAGGAACATTATTGGAGCCCCATCAACTCGCCGGTGTTTGGACCGAACCGGCAGATCCTCTTCATCGTTCACCGCGTTGAGGAGGTGACCGAGTTTGTGAAGCACAAGGCCCAGGCGAAGCCCGCTGCCGGTGCGGGAGCCTTCAGTGCGCGCGTCCAGCAGATGGAGGCGGAAATTTTTCTCAGCTCCCAGAAATTGCAGGCGGCCAACCAGAAGCTCGAGGCCGCCAACCAGGAACTCGAGGCCTATTCTTATTCCATCTCCCACGACCTGCGCGCCCCGCTCCGGGCGATGGGCGGGTTTGCTCGCATCCTCGAGGAGGAACTGGCGGACCGCCTCACGCCCGAGGCGCGCCATGCCATTGACCGCATCTCCCACAACGCCACCAAAATGGGCGAGCTGATCGATGGCTTGCTGGACTTTTCCAGTTTAAACTGGCGGCCGGTCACGAAAAAGTCTCTTCAGCCGGCGGCCATCGCCCGTGAAGTTTTTGACGAGCTGCAACCGGAGGCTTCCGGCCGGCGCGTGGAATTCAAGCTGGCCCGGCTGCCCCGCTGCGCGGCGGACCCGACCCTGCTCAAACAAGTTTTTGTGAACCTGCTGTCCAACGCCCTCAAATATTCCTGTGGCCGGGAGCTGGCCCGGGTGGAGGTGGGTTGCACGCAAGATGGGTTGGAAACGTCTTATTTTGTGCGGGACAACGGCGCTGGCTTTGACATGGCTTATGCCGGCAAGCTCTTCGGCGTCTTCCAGCGGCTGCATCGGTCGGAGGAATTTCCCGGCACCGGCGTGGGGCTGGCCATCGTGCAGCGCATCGTCCAGCGGCACGGCGGCCGCGTTTGGGCCGAGGGCAAGGTGGGCGAAGGCGCCACCTTTTACTTCACCCTGGGCGAGGAATTGCCTACGGCCCACAAAAATAAAAGTGAAAATCCGTCGGTTAAAGCCGATATAACCAAGGAAAACCTGGCATGAACGAGAGCACTCCCATCGAAATCCTCATCGTGGAAGACAACGAGGACGACCTGAACATGACCCTGCGCGCGCTGCGCAAGGCAAACCTGGCGAACCACATGCACGTGGTGCGCGATGGGGCCGAGGCACTTGCCTATATCCACGGCACCGTGGAATTTCCCGGGCACAAGCTGTCGCACCTGCCCAAGCTGATCCTGCTGGACTTGAAGCTGCCCAAGGTGGACGGCCTCGAAGTCCTCAAGCGCATCCGGAACAATCCCTACACCCTCACGGTTCCGGTGGTGATCATGACCTCGTCCAAGGAGCAGCGGGACGTGGTGGAAAGCTACAAGCTGGGCGTTAACAGCTACATCGTCAAGCCGGTGAACTTTGAAGGCTTCGCCGCCGCCGTGCAGCAGTTGGGCCTCTACTGGCTGCTGCTCAACCAGCCGCCGCAACCCTGACCGTCATGCCCCAGCCGCTGAAAATTTTGATCGTCGAGGACCAGCCGGACGATGCCGAACTGCTCGTGGCCGAGTTGCGCCGCGCCGGGTTCGATCCCCAGTGGCAGCGGGTGGAAACCGAACCGGCGTTCCTGGCGGGCATTCGCGCCGGCCCGGACCTCATTTTGTCCGATTATTCCCTGCCCCAATTCAGCGGCCTGCGCGCGGCAGAATTGTTGCGGGCGAGCGAATTAAACGTCCCGTTCATCCTGATTTCTGGAACCGTGGGCGAGGATGTCGCGGTGGAGGCCATGAAACGCGGTGCGACCGATTATCTCATCAAGGACCGGATCGCCCGGCTGGGGACGGCGGTGAAAAACGCCCTGACCCAGAAGCAACTGGTCATGGAACGCCGCCGGGCGGAGACGTCCTTGAGTCTCTTCCGGGCCCTCCTGGACCGGTCGAGCGATGGCATCGAGGTCGTGGATATGGAAACCGGTGCTTTGCTGGACGTCAACGAAACCACCTGCGAGCGGCTTGGCTACCCGCGCGCCGAACTGCTGGGTATGAAAGTCTGGGAACTCTACACCCAGGAGATGAACCCGGTTTTGTGGGCCCAGAAAATTTCCGCCCTCCGTCAGGCCGGTGCCAAAGTAGTGGAGGGCGAGAGCCGGCGCAAAGACGGCTCCACCTTTCCCGTGGAGATCAGCGTTCGCCATGTTAAGCTGGAACGCGAATACCTCATCGCCTCCGTGCGGGATATCACCGAACGCCTGCTGGCGCAAAAACAGGTGCGCCAGTTGTCGCACGCCGTGGAGCAAAGCCCCGCCGCCGTGGTCATCACGGACACGCGCGGGCACATCGAATATGTCAACCGCAAGTTCACCGAGGTCACCGGCTACACCTTGGCCGAGGTGCTGGGAAAAAACCCCCGCCTCCTCAAGTCCGGTGAAATGCCGCCGGAGACCTATCGGGAATTGTGGCGCACGATTCGCGCGGGCGGGACGTGGACGGGCGAATTGCACAACCGCAAAAAAAACGGCGAGTTGCATTGGGAATGGGCGAGCATCTCGCCCATTCTCGATGAGCGCGGCCAGCCGGCGCATTACCTCGCCGTCAAGGAGGACCGGACCGAGCGAAGGCGCGCGGAAACCGCCCTGCGCGAGAGCGAGGAAAAATTCCGCCAGATCGCCGAGACTATCACCGAAGTCTTTTGGATTACCGAACAGCCCGGCGACCGCATGATCTACGTCAGCCCCGCCTATGAAAAGATCTGGGGCCGCACCTGCGCCAGCCTGTATCAATCCCCCGCGACCTGGGCGGAAGCCATCCATCCCGACGACCGGGACCGTGTGGTTCACGCCTCCGCGACCGGCCTGCCTCGGGGGGAATACGATGAGACGTACCGCGTCGTCCGGCCGGACGGCTCGGTGCGCTGGATTCACGACCAGGCCTTTCCCGTGCGCAATGCCGCTGGCGCGATCCACCGGGTCGTCGGCACCGCCGAGGACATCACCGAGCACCGGAAACTGGAGGCGCAGTTCCGCCAGGCGCAGAAGATGGAATCCATCGGCCAGCTCGCCGGCGGCATCGCCCATGATTTCAACAACATCCTCTCTGCCATCGTCGGCCACCTGTACCTCGCCCGGCAGGAGGCGGAAGACCAGCCGGCCCTCCAGGAAAATCTCGATGCCATCGCCGCCGCCACCCGGCGGGCAACTGATCTCGTCAGCCAGATCCTCACCTTCAGTCGCCGGAAGGAATCCGAGCGCACGGCCATCAAGCTGAACAACATCGTGCTGGAGGCGCTCAAGCTTTTGCGGGCCAGCATGCCGTCCACCATTCGCATTCAGACCGGGCTGGCCGAGACTCCCGCCGTGCTGGCCAACCCGACCGCCGTCCATCAGATCATCATGAACCTCGGCACCAATGCCCTGCATGCCATGCGCGCTGAACCGGGTACGCTTCAGATTGAATTGGAGGTTGAGGAGTTGAAAGCCGATTTTGCCGCCAGCCATCCCGGCCTCCATCCCGGACCCCATGTGCGGCTGTCCGTGGGCGACACGGGCTGCGGCATGGATGCCGCCACCTTGGAGCACATCTTTGATCCCTTTTTCACCACCAAGGCCGTGGGCGAAGGCACCGGCTTGGGCCTGGCCGTGGTGCATGGCATCATGGAGAGCCACGGCGGGGGCGTCGTTGTTCTCAGCCAGCCGGGGCAGGGCACCGTGTTCCATCTCTATTTCCCCGTCATCGACGGCCCGGAGGAGGTGAAAGTGGGCCAGCCGGAAGTCACGCCGGCGTCCCGCGGTCGGGGTGAACGAATTCTCTATGTGGATGATGAGGAGGTTCTGGCCCGGGTGGGCAAGCGAACCCTCGAGGGGCTGGGCTATGTGGTCACCGCCAAGACGGCCGCTCTCGACGCCCTGGCCACCATCCGGGACCAGCCGGGTGCGTTTGATCTCGTTATCACCGACCTGACCATGCCTGTCATGGACGGTTTGCGCCTCGGCACCCAGATGCTGCAGTTGCAACCGGGCCTGCCCATCATCCTGATGACCGGTTACAGCGGCGATATCACGCTGGAAAAAATCTGCGCGCTGGGCTTCAGTCAGTTGCTGGAGAAACCCTGCACCGCCCGGACCCTGGCCGAGGCCGTCCATCAGGTCCTGCTCCAACCCCGCCGCGCCTGAGCCGGAAATCAAAACCGGAACCAATCTCCGTTCCGGCCTCCGGCAGAGATTTTCCCAGACCAAGCCCTTTGCCCCGTTCGTCCACCCCAAACTGCCATTGGCCGGTGCTTGCGCACGGCCACCAATTGGGACTTTGCCGGGGCGCGCGCCCGTCCCGGTTGCCGTTTTCGGCCTGCGCCGCTGCCCCTGAAAATAGCCCAGCCATTTATGGCTGGAACTCCTTGCCCGCGATGGTCCAAAGTCCCGCCAGGGACGGCAGATTTTTTCTTTCGTCCCGCGCGGGACTTTTTCATTTTTTTTACGCGATACCCAACCATGAATGGCTGGGCTATCTTGGGTCATGGGACGCCGGGGTTTACCAGTTTATTTTATTTGGAAGTTTTTTCTCAAGTCCCGCTGCTTCCGGCCGATATCCGGGATACTTGTCGCTTATCATAAACATTTAACCCGAACTATAAAATGCCATTGCCGCTCTTGGAACCCCTTGCTGGCCCAGCCCGTTCTCTGGCTGGCAAATATCTGACCTTCAATCTTCTGGGCGAATCGTACGGCATCGCCGTGCTCAAGGTTCGGGAAATCATCCGGCACGTGGACATCACGGTCGTGCCCCAAATGCCGGATTACATTCGCGGGGTCATCAACCTGCGCGGCAAGATTATTCCGGTCATGGACCTGCGGCTGCGGTTTGGTTTCCTCGCCGCAGCGCACACCGACCAGACCTGCATCGTGGTGGTGCAGGTGCAATTGCCGGATGGCAAAAGCACCGCCATGGGCATGGTGGTGGACGGCGTGGAGGAGGTTACCCAGTTGAATGCCGCCGACATCGAGGCGCCGCCGGATTTTGGTGGTCGGATTGCGGTGGACTATATCCTCGGCCTGGCCAAGGTCAAAGGCGTGGTCAAGGTGCTGCTGGACATTGACCGCGTCGTCGGTGCGGCCGTGGTCGGCCAGGAATCCGCGCCGGCACTCATTTGACCGAAAAACGCCATCATTAAGAAAATCAACCTGAAAAATATCAGCACCAAAAAACAATCTATGAAAAAAACGACCATCGGAAGAAAAATCGCGCTCGGCTTCACCGCTTTAATCCTCATCGCCGGACTGCTGGGCGGCATGGCCGTCTTCAGCATGAAGTCGGTCCAATCCCAGGCGCAGATACTGGCTACGCAGTTTGTGCCGGAAACCAAGGTTGCCGGCGACCTGCAGGATGCCTTTTCCGCTGCCATGCTCGGCGTGCGCGGCTACCGGTTGACGGCAGAGAACACCTATCTGGACGCCGCGCGGAAAGCGTTTGCCGAGGCGGAAAAGCAGGAACAGAACGCCCAGAATCTAGCGGATGCCAACCCGGAACTGGTCAAGCTGCGGGAGAATCTCAAGGAACTTGCGCCCCAGTTGCAGGGTTATGAAAATTTAGTTGACCAATTGGAGGCCAAGAACAAGGAAATGCTTGCCGGTCGGGAACAATTGGACACATCCGCTGCGGACTTCATGTCCAAGATTGAAAACCTGATCCTCACTCAGAAAGCAAAACTCGATAATGAAATAAAGACCAACGCCGAGGCGGCGGCGCTCCAAAACCGGGCCGACAAATTGTTGCTGGCAACCGTCATTCGCGGCAAGGGAAATGCGGCCCGGGTT
>Ga0302319_10019632_pt1 | contig 12270 bp, 10 predicted proteins | sample Bog_T0_2_FD_203319 | JGI IMG/M metagenome (GOLD analysis project Ga0302319, IMG submission 203319) | Peat permafrost microbial communities from Stordalen Mire near Abisko, Sweden - Bog_T0_2 | ecosystem: Environmental > Terrestrial > Soil > Wetlands > Peat | place: Sweden: Abisko, Stordalen Mire... | reverse complement strand
GGCTGATGGAGCAGAACCTGACCGTCAGCGTCCGCGAGGAAGAAGACAAGGCCGCCCGTCGGGACTTCGTGCTACGAGTGATCCAGCCGGGCCTGGCCGGCCTGATGGACGGCTCGGTGTCAACCCTGGCCCCGGTGTTCGCCGCCGCCTTCGCCACCGGCCGGTCGTGGGACGCGTTCATCGTCGGGCTGGCGGCCTCGATCGGCGCCGGCATTTCGATGGGCTTTGCAGAGGCGCTGTCCGACAACGGCAGCCTCACCGGCCGCGGCGCCCCCCTTGTCCGCGGAACGATCTGCGGACTGATGACCACCCTGGGCGGCATCGGCCATACCCTGCCGTTCCTGATCCCGGATTTCTGGACGGCGATGGCCGTTGCGATCTCCGTGGTCATCGTTGAACTATCCGTGATAAGCTGGATCCGCTGGAAGTACATGGACACCCCACCGCTCGCGGCCACCATGCAGGTGGCGTTCGGCGGGGCGCTTGTGTTCGCGACCGGCATCGTGATTGGCAGCAGTTAAGGACGGCTCATGGATAGCTTGGCAGCGGCGGCGCCCGCGAAGACGCGCGGACCGCGCTATGATTCCGCAACCATTGCGGTGCACTGGGCGACCGCGCTGCTGGTGGTCGTTCTTTGGACCATCGGGCAGACCGTCGACTTCGTGCCGAAGGGGCCGGATCGGACCGACTACATTTCGCTGCACGTGGTGCTGGGGGCAACGCTCGGGGTGCTGATCCTGGCGCGACTGGCCTGGCAGGTCACGGGCGCGACCAAGCCGCCGCCGCTTGACCGCGGGTTGCTGTTGTTCGGCGCCAAGGCGGTTCACGGCTTGCTGTATCTGCTGCTGATCGCCGTGGTGGCGCTGGGTGCGACGTTCACCTGGATCCGTGGCGACGAGGTGTTCGGCCTGGTGCAATTCACGTCGTTCGCGCCGGACGACAGGGCGCTGCGCCGGAGCATTGCCGGCTGGCACGAGCTCGTGGCCAATACGATCCTGATCGTCGCGGGCCTGCACGCGGCGGCCGGGTTGTTCCACCATTACGTGTGGAAGGACTCCACGCTGCGCCGGATGCTGCCCTGCTTTCGCAAAGACTGCGCGCACCATCATCACTGACGAGCGGCCCGGTTAGACCCTGCGCGGAGGCCCCCGGCTCCCGCGCAGGGATCTGGTTAGCGCGCCCCGGCTCGCTCGATCTTTGGCAGGAACGCCGTCAGCAGCCCGATCAACGGCAGGAATGAGCACACGCGGTAGACCGTCTCGATGCTCGTGACATCTGCAATCTGGCCGAGCACCGCCGCACCCAGGCCGCCGAGCCCGAATGAGAAGCCGAAGAACAGGCCGGCGACCATGCCAACCCGGCCCGGCACCAATTCGGTCGCATACACGAGTATTGCGGTGAAGGCCGAGGACAGGATCAGGCCGATCACCACGGACAGCACGCCGGTCCACGCCAGGCTGGCGTAGGGCAGCATCAGCGCGAACGGCGCGGCGCCGAGTATCGAGAACCAGAGCACCGGCTTGCGCCCGAACCTGTCGCCGATTGGCCCGCCGGCGAACGTGCCCGCCGCTACCGCGCCCAGGAAGGCGAACAGGTGCAGCTGGGCGCTTTGCACCGAAACCTGGAACTTGGTGATCAGGAAGAAGGTGTAAAAACTGCTCAGGCTGGCGGTGTAGATGTTCTTCGAGAACAGCAGCGCCACCAGCACGGCCATGGCGAGCAGCACCTGCCGGCGTGGCAGCGCAGCGCGCGGCGGCGTGGTCCGGCTGCGCGCGCTTCGCAGGCTCGGGTGGCGGCGGTGCCACAGGCTGACATTGGTCAGCAGGAGAATCGCAGCCAGCGCGACCATCGAGAACCAGGCGATGCTGCGCTGACCATGCGGCACCACGACAAAGGCCGCGAGCAGGGGGCCGATCGCCGAGCCGGTGCTGCCGCCCACCTGGAACAGCGACTGCGCCAAGCCATGCCGTCCGCCCGAGGCAAGCCGCGCGACCCTGGAAGCCTCCGGATGGAACACCGAGGACCCCACGCCGATCATCGCCGCTGCCAGCAGGATCATCGGGTAGGAGCCGGCGACCGACAGCAGCAACAGGCCGGACAGCGTGAACAGCATGGCCACCGGCAGGGAGAACGGCGTCGGATGGTGGTCGTTGTAGAGACCGACCAGCGGCTGCAGCAGCGAGGCGGTGAGCTGAAACGCCAGCGTGATCATGCCGACCTGGCCGAAATCCAGGCCGTAATTGGCCTTGAAGATCGGGTACAGCGCGGGCACGAGCGACTGGTTGGTGTCGTTGAGCAGGTGGCAGACCGAGAGGGACGCCAGAACCGCGAAGGTCGTGCCCGTCTCATCGGCCGGGCCGCGCGCGGCGATCGTGTTCTGGCTCATGACTCTACCCGTCGGTCAGGAAGTAAGGATGGGGCTCTGCCCCAAGCCCCGCCAGGAGCCAGCGGCCCCTGGACCCGCATCAGTTTTTGCGCAGGGGGCTATAACCGACGAAGCCGTTCGAACAGCTTCGTCGAGGCCCCCTCTCCGCAGACTGCCAAGTCCGGGGTTCCAAGGGCCGTCGGCCCTTGGCGGGGTGCAGCGGCAGCGCCCCTGTCGGGGTCTGGGGCGCAGCCCCAGTGCTACAGCGCGCCGCCGCGGCGGCCAGCGAGCGCACCCAACCGCAGCCGGAGAGCGTTCAGCTTGATGAACCCTTGTGCGTCGAACTGGTCATAGGCGCCCTGGTCGTCCTCGAACGTCACAACCTTCATGGAATACAGGCTGTTAGGCGACTCGCGGCCGATGCAGGTGACGTTCCCCTTGTACAGCTTCATCCGCACCCGCCCGCTGACCGACTTCTGGCTTTCGTCGATCAGAGCCTGCAGCATGCGGCGCTCCGGACTGAACCAGAAGCCGTTATAGAGCAGCTCGGCGTAGCGAGGCATCAGGCTGTCCTTCAGGTGCGCCGCCTCGCGATCCAGGGTGATGCTCTCGATCGACCGATGCGCCACCAGCAGAATGGTGCCCCCAGGCGTCTCGTACACCCCCCGGGACTTCATCCCGACGAACCGGTTCTCGACCAGGTCCAGCCGGCCGATGCCGTTGGCCTTGCCAAGCTCGTTCAGCCGGGCGAGCAGCGAGGCGGGTGACAGCCGCACGCCGTCGATCGCCACCGGGTCGCCGTGCTCGAAATCGACGGCGATGACGGTTGCCTGGTCGGGCGCATCTTCCGGCCGGATGGTGCGCTGGTAGACGATCTCGTCCGCCTCGACCGCCGGATCTTCCAGGATTTTCCCCTCGGACGACGAGTGCAGCAGGTTGGCGTCCACGCTGAACGGGGCCTCGCCGCGCTTGTCCTTGGCGATCGGGATCTGGTTCTGCTCGGCGAACTCGATCAGCCGGGTGCGGCTGGTCAGGTCCCATTCGCGCCAGGGCGAGATGATTTTGATGTCGGGGTTCAGCGCGTAATAGGACAGCTCGAACCGCACCTGGTCGTTGCCCTTGCCGGTGGCGCCGTGGGCCACCGCGTCGGCGCCAACTTCCTCGGCGATTTCGATCTGGCGCTGCGCGATCAGCGGGCGGGCGATCGAGGTGCCGAGCAGGTATTGCCCCTCATACACCGCGTTGGCGCGGAACATCGGGAAGACGAAATCCTTCACGAAGGTCTCGCGCAGGTCGTCGACGAATATCTCCTTGATGCCGAACATTTCGGCCTTTTTCCGCGCTGGCGCGAGTTCCTCGCCCTGGCCGAGATCGGCGGTGAAGGTGACGACCTCGCAGCCATAGGTCACCTGCAGCCAGCGCAGGATCACGCTGGTATCGAGCCCGCCGGAATAGGCGAGCACGACCTTCTTCACGTCCTTGACGGCCATCTGCGGTGTTCCTCTTGGTCGGGCGCTGGCGGGAGTAACCCTGCCCGGGGCGATCGTGCAAGCACGCGAGCGCCGGGGGGCCTCAGCCGGTCCGCTTGACCGCGAGCGGCCCGGGCGCCTGACAGGTCGGCATCAGCTCGATCCGGTTGATATTGACGTGCCGGGGCAGGCCGATGACCCAGGCGACCGCCTCCGCAACGTCATCGGCGGTCAGCGGGCTAGCGCCGGCGTAGAACGCGGCGGCCTTCTCCGCGTCGCCGAAGCGCACCACGCTGAACTCGGTGCCACCGACCAGCCCTGGCTCGATGCAGGTCACGCGGACATTGGTGCCGATCAGGTCCGCCTTCAGGTTGAGCGTGAAATGGGCCACGAAAGCCTTCGACGCGCCGTAGATATGGCCGCCCGGGTAGGGATAGATGCCGGCCGTGCTGCCGAGATTCACCACGTGGCCGCGGTCGCGCCCCACCATGCCGGGAAGCAGCGCTCGGGTGACATGCAGCAGCCCGGCGACGTTGGTGGCAAGGACCTGATCCCAGTCCTCGATGCGGGCCTTGTGCGCCGGGTCCAGACCCAGGGCGAGGCCGGCGTTGTTCACCAGCACGTCCACCTCCTGCCATCCCTGGGGCAGGCTGCCCGGTAGCGCGGCGACGGCGGCGGCATCGGTGACATCCAGCGCGAACGGCAGCAGCGCAGCGCCAAGCTCGGCGCGCAACGCCTCCAGCCGCTCGGCGCGGCGTCCGGTGGCGATCACCCGGTGCCCGTCCCGGACGAAACGGCGCGCCATGGCGGCGCCGAAGCCGGCGGTGGCGCCGGTAATCAGGATCGTGAAGCTCATGGGGCGGTCCCTGGCTGTGGGCACCGGGAGAGTAGGGCGGCCGCGGCGCGCCGTCATCCGGGTGAAATCTCCGCAAGCTCCCCGCCCTGCTGGATTTGCCGCTTGAATGCAGCGGCGTGACAAGTGGACTATGGTTGCGTGATGAGTGAGTTGCAGGCCCCAGCCACGCTGGACAACGGCGGGCGGCGGATCGGCCAGGAGCGCCGACCCCCGGCACCGACCTTTGCCGCGCTCGATCTTGGCACAAACAATTGCCGCATGCTGGTCGCGACGCCTGCTCCCGAAGGGTTCCGCGTGCTGGACAGTTTCAGCCGCGTCGTCCGCCTCGGCGAGGGTTTGCACCATACGGGCCGCCTGAGCCCGGTGGCGATGGAACGGGCGATCGGGGCGCTGCACGCCTGCGCCGCGCGGCTGGCGCGTCGCCCGGTGAGGCGGCTGCGTGCCGTTGCCACCGAGGCCTGCCGGCGGGCCGACAATGGGCCCGAATTCCTCGAGCGGGTGAAGCGCGAGACCGGGCTAGAGGTCGGCGTGATTTCCACCCGGGAGGAGGCGGAGTTGGCGCTGGAAAGCTGCGCCCCACTGCTCGCCGGCGTGGGGCGACGCGCGCTTTTGTTTGACATCGGCGGCGGCTCGACCGAGCTGGCCTGGGTGCGGCTGACCGATGGGAAGCCGGAACTGATCGGCTACGACTCCCTGCCCGTGGGGGTGGTGACGCTGGCCGAACGCTTTGGCCGCTCGGGCTTCACCGCCGATGGCTTTCAGGCCATGGTGGAGGATGTCTCCAATCGGCTTGTCGCATTCGAATCGATTCACTGCATTGCACACGAAATCCGCCATGGCGGGGTGCATTTGCTGGGCACCAGCGGCACCGTCACCACGCTGGCCGGGGTCGCGCTGGGCCTGGCGCGCTACCGCCGGCCGCTGGTCGATGGCCAGGCATTGACGAGCGAAGTGGCGCAGGAAGCGGTGGGAACGCTGCGCCGGCTGGGGCGCGACGGGCTGGCCGCGCACCCCTGCGTCGGCCCTGATCGCGCTGACTACGTGCTGCCCGGCTGCGCGGTTTATGCAGCGATTGCAAGGGTTTGGCCAGCACCCCGGGTGGTCGTGGCGGATCGAGGCCTGCGCGAGGGCATGCTGCTGCGGATGATCCAGGGCGAGCGCCGGCGGCCCAACGCCCCCTCGCGCCACCTGCCCGTATGACCACGAAAGGACCGCCTGGGACCCGCGGGCTGTCGATTCCCGTGCGCACGGCCAAGAGCCGCAGCGTCGCGTCGCAGCGCTGGCTCGCGCGGCAGCTCAACGACCCCTATGTCCAGGCCGCGAAACAGCAAGGCTGGCGGTCGCGCGCCGCCTTCAAGCTGATCGAGCTGGACAACCGGTTCCACCTGATCACCCGCGGCGCGCGGGTGGTGGACCTTGGCGCCGCGCCTGGCGGATGGACGCAGGTGGCGGTGAAAAAGGGCGCCGCGCAGGTGGTGGGCATCGACCTGCTGGCCTTTGAACCGGTGCCGGGCGCGACCATCCTGCACGGCGACTTTGCTGATCCTGCCTTGCTGGAACGGCTGCGGGGGCTGCTCGGCGGGCCGGCGGACCTGGTGCTGTCGGACATGGCCCCCAACACCACGGGCCACAACGCGACCGACCATCTGCGAATCATGGCGCTGACCGAACTGGCGCTGGAATTCGCGCTGGAGGTGCTGGCCGAGCGCGGCGCCTTTGTCGCCAAGGTGTTCCAGGGCGGCTCCGAGCGGCAGATCCTGGATCGGCTGAAACGCCACTTCGCCTCGGTCCGGCACGCCAAGCCGCCGGCCAGCCGGAAGGAGTCCAGCGAGCTGTACGTGGTTGCGCTCGGGTTCCGACCGTGACGCATCCACCCGCGACGGGCACCGGACGAATCGACAGGTTGTCGTAGGCACAAACGACCCCACAGGCGTCCCCACAAACGTGGCCGCGTCTGTGGATTTTCCCGCTCCCCGGAGCGTCGTAACAATGAGACGCAGGCTGTTTCGGCGGCCTTTGTCTCAGCCGCCGCCCCACCCCCTCCGGACCTCCCCGCATCGTTGAAACTGGAATCCTGGATACGACAATGAACGAATGGCAAACCGCCGTCCTGCTGTTCGTGATCCTGATGGCCAGCGCCGGCGCCGCCGTCCTGATCCGCCCCCTGCTGTCGGAGCGGCATCGCAGCCGCGACACGATCGAGCTGGTGCAGCTCGTGGTGACCATGATGGTGACCTTCGCGGCGCTGGTGCTCGGGCTGCTGACCAGCTCCGCGAAATCGTCGTTTGACACGGTGGAGACCGATATCCGCGGCTATGCCGTCGAGCTGATCCAGCTCAATCGCTGCCTGCGCGAATACGGGCCCGAAACCGAGCCCACCCGCGCGCTGTTGCGCGTCTATACCGCCGCGGCGATCGCCACCACCTGGACGACCGAGCCCCCGCCGCCCGGCGACTATTATCCGACCACGCTGCCGGTCAGCCGCTTCGGCTCGCGGATCGAGAGTTCGGCGCTGGCGACGGTGCTGGAGCAGATCGAGTTCTCCGTCCGCCGGCTGAACCCGGCGGACCCGGTGCAGCGCAGCCTGGCCGCCAAATGCGTCAGTGTATTCGATGCTTTGTTGCAACAGCGTTGGAAGGTGATCCAGGAGGCGCATCCCTCGATCGCGCAGCCGTTTTATGTTGTGCTGGTGTTCTGGCTGGGGGTCGTGTTCTTGAGTTTCGGGCTGACGACGCCGCGCAATGCCTTGGCTTTCACGATTCTGGCGCTGGGGGCAGTATCGATTGCCTCCGTGGTGTTCGTTATACTTGAACTCGACACGCCATTCGGGGGCTTTATTGCGGTACCCAGCGAGCCGTTGCGGGACGCGCTGGTGCATATGAGCGGGTGAACGGCCCTGCCCCGTTCGCTGGACAACAGCGTGACGCAGCCGGCACAGTTTCCCACCCGCCGCACCAGCCAAAGGCCGCCCCATGGACGCCGTGACGACAAGCCTGATCGTGGCCGCCTGCGTGTTCGCCGGCGGCATGGCCGGGCTGGGACTGAGTCGCGTGCTGCCCGCATCGCACCTGTCCAAAGACACGCAGGACGTGGTGCGGCTGGGCACGGGCATGCTGTCGGTGCTCGCCTCGCTGGTGCTGGGCCTGCTGATCGCGACGGCAAAAAGTTCATACGACAACACGGACGCGGCGATACGTACCTATGCCGCGGACCTGATCCTGCTGGACGAGACGTTGCGCGACTACGGCGACGCAGCCCTGCCGGCGCGGCGCCTGCTGCGCGATTACACCACCGTTCTGTTGGACAGCACTTGGCCGGGGAGCCAAGGTCACCGCCCGATGCAGGAAAACCGTCCGGTCGGCACCATGCTGGAGCACGTGCGGGAGGCAATCCGCGGCCTGCAGCCGGTGGATGCGGGACAAAAATGGCTGCAGGACCAGGCGCTGGGGGTGCACATCTCCCTGTTGCGCCAGCGCTGGCTGCTGATCGAGCGCGATCGCCGCAGCGTGCGGCCCGCCGTCATTGGCATCCTGGTGTCCTGGGTGTGCGCGATCTTCGTCAGTTTCGGGATGAGTGCGCCACGCAACGCAACCGTGGTGACGGCCTTCTTGTTGTGCTCGCTCGGGATCGGCAGCGCGATCTTTCTGATCTTGCAGTTGGATGCGCCGTTCGAGGGCGTGCTGCGGATATCGGGCGAGCCGGTGGCGACGTCGCTGGCGCATATGCTGCCCCCAGGGAAGTAGGCGGGGAAGTAGGACGGGGACGTCGGGCGGGCGGTCCTTTACAGCGTTTGCAATTTCGCACAACGATCGATATACTCGCGACAGCTTTCGCCGCGACCTGTGATTTTGCCAGGCATCTTCCTACGGCATCGCTTATGAGTCGATCAGCCAGGTTGAGCTTGGCGTTGGGCTTCGGCAATTCATGGAATGGCGGCGACGCCGCCTTATGGAGGGCATTATGGGCGAAGCTATGCGCGAAACGGCCACCACTGTGAATGATTTGAAGGCGCTTGACAGGTCGCCTGCTTCGGGGGGCGCCGCGAGGACGGTGGCAGAGCAAGCCGCCGACGATGCCGCAAAGCGCGCCGCCGCCGCGAAGATCGTGCCGGTGCGGCGGGAGGAGATGTCGGGCTTCCTGGCGGGCTGATCGGAGCCGGGGCTGGTCCTTCGCGATCCGGTATTGTCGGGGCGAGGCGTCGTACAACAAAGACGAGACACGGCGATCGTCGGCAGCCACCGCGGCATTGCGGAGGCTTACGGGCCCATTGCTTCGATATCTACGACCACTATGCTTGGCGCAATTGGCTGGCCAGGACAAGGACCAAGCGTGGCACTTCCTGGCCATCGACGACACGTGGCAGGACCAGTATTTCTTGGCCGACAACAAAGTGAAGTCGCCGAAGCTGGGGCTCTCGCTGAGCGCCATCCCGGCCTCGGACTTGCTGCCGACGCCGAACGATAGCGGGTCGGTGCGTCCGCGCTGCGAGCGGCGACGGGCGGCGCCACGCCGGCCGTCGGTCCGCACTCGGCGGCGGCGCACCCCCGCAAACCGCGCGCGGCGAAGCACGAGTTGATCTGCGTTCCGTAGCCGGCCACGCGATGGCCGTCTAAATCGCCTTGCGCACCGTCCGGAACGTCACGCCGGTTTGTTCGAAGACCTGCCAACGTCGGGCCGCCACGGCTTTGCCGTTGGTCTGCGCGGGCACGTTCGCCGCCCCCATTCAGGTCGATGAAACCGGCCCGCAATACCCAGCCGGCCTGAGGGCCGGCGCAAGATCCCGCAGCCGGAGATCAAGATATGAACCATTTCAGTGCTGTCGGAACAGATGCGAGTCATCGTTGATCTCGCGTCAGCAATTACAACGTCGACGCCAGAGATTGCGTGAGGGGGTATGTCAGAGAAGGAGGCTGTCGTGCAAGGTAATCTGGTCTATCTAACCTATGCTACATGCGGGATACTGATTATCGTTTATGCGTGGAGCCGCTTCAATACGCCCCCATCCAACCGATCTTCGACGCGCCGCTCACTCTACTGGTCGAGTTGCTTAGGCTACGTTCTCACAACGGTGGCAGTCTTCGCGATTCTGACGAGTCTGCTCCAGGTCACGGCGTGGCGCACAGCGTTGTTCGGCACCAACGCGGATGACCTGGCATTGCCGGCGCCGCTTCTGGCCGCTTTGGCTTTGACCACCCTTTTGCCAACTGTTCCCGCTTTGCAGCGAGTGGATAGTTGGACGCTCAACGCGTTCCTGGATTGGGGCGAGATCCCCGCCGAGGTGAAGCGCCGTGCGGCAACCCTGACAACGGACAAGTTCACGGTCACTCCCAAAGATGTCGCGAGGCTGCGCGCCATCGATGAGTATGGTGACCATCTGCGGGACTCTAGATCAGACGGGCTGGAGCTGTCGGAATATCGCTTTACCCGTGTGGTGAAGCTCTATGACCGCATCCGGGAGTTGGCCGGCGAACAGCAGTACGAGCGCTATTTTTCCGAGGCGTCGGATGAACTCCTCGCGTTGGATCGGCGCATGACGGCGTTCGTGCGCCGATCCGATACGTGGCTCACCCTGGCATCCCGGCTGCATGATCTGGAGAAGCAGCCGGCCTATGAAGAGCTGATGCACGATCGGCGCGAGACCTTCGCCCAAAGCTGCCGGGAGATGTTCAGCGCGCTGGCGTTCTTCCTGGCGCGCGCGGTCCTCCGCTCGGAACCCCACGAGAAGGAGATCGTGGGCCGGCTGCGTGACATCGGATTCGAGACTGCCGAGCCAATGAACCGGCCACAATTTCCGATCAACAGTCTGACCCTGCTTGCGCTGACTGTGTATGCCTACCTTGCCTCGACGACCATCTTCTTCTCCCACCTGCAAAGCGGGCCGCAACTTCCGGGCCACGGGCTGGTCAAGGCGCTCGAAATCGCCCTTGCACGCGTGATCACGGTCGGCGTGGTGGTGTGGCTCATACAGCGGTTCCGCTTCTTCCGTCGCGAACCTGGTGAACCACGCAAGTACTTCGCGTATGTTGCGTCCGGGTTGATCTGCAGCGCCGTCGCCGCTTGTGTCTGCTTGCCGTTCGTGCTGCTTGGCCCAAGCGGCTTGGTGATCGGACTGCAGAACAGCCTTCCGGTCATCTTTCTCAGCGGACTGTTGTGCACCGCGTTGGCGCTGTTTTGCGACGACTGGCCCGACGACAGCGTGCCGCCTGTGTGGCTCCGGCCTGTCGAGGCAGCAGGCTGTGCGGTGGTGATGCTGCTTGGCACGTCGTTCATGTATTTTGCCGACCTGCTGCCGCCATCGTTGGTCTCGCTTGCCGGCTGGATGGGGATCGTCTGGATCGTCATGCCAAGCACCCTGGCGCTGATGATCGGCGGCTTCGTGCCGCATATGTACCGGTCTGCCCGACGGGTGGCGGCTGCCCGGCGCGACGAGGCAGCGTGCGCGGTGGCTGCGGAGCAGGACCAGGCGCCGCAACCTGCGGCGGCGCGCCTGCTGAAGGATCTGCGCACCGAGCCGCCGGCGCGCCGGGCCGCCTGAAACGCGTCCTCCGTCACCGGCCGCATGCGGTACCGCATGCGGCCGTCGCGCGAGAATTCTTTGTGGGGTTCGCTACAAGGTCCCGAACGTCACGCCGGTAAGTTGTTCGGACACCTCCCAAAGCCGCGCCGCCACGCCCCGATCGTTGGCCTGAGCCGGCACCTTCGCCACCCCCGGCGGTCCCTTCAGTTCGATGAATCCGGTCGGCCCGTAATACCCGGCCGGCTTCGCGTCCGGCGCGGTTGCGGCGTACAGCACCGGCAGCGCTCCGGCCGCGCCCGACTGGCCGAGCACCGGGGACACCAAACCCGCCACCCACTTCGCCAGCTTGTTGCCACGCGCACCGGGGCCATTCGCGAAGATATTCGTCATCGCCCAGCCCGGATGCGCGGCGTCGCTCAGCAGGCCCCAGCCGTTGGCGTCGCTCCGCCGCTGCAGTTCGATCGCGAACATCAGCGTTGCCAGCTTGGATTGCTGATACGCCCGGTATGGCCCGTAGGTCCGCTCGCCTTGCAGGTCGTCGAAGTCGATCGCGGCCCGGCGCGCCGCCAGGCTGCTCAGGCTGACCACCCTCGGCGAGCGTCCCCGCCGCAGCAGCGGCAGCAGGCGCCCGGTCAGCGCGAAGTGGCCCAGGTGGTTGGTCTGGAACTGCCGCTCAAACCCGTCTTCCGTGACCTGCCGCGTCGGCAGCCCCATCACGCCGGCGTTGTTGATGAGCAGGTCGATCGCGGCGCCCTCGGCGGTCAGCCGGTCCGCGCAGGCGGCCACCGAGGCCAGGCTCGCCAGGTCGAGGCGTTCGAACCGCACGGCGGCGCGCGGGTGGGCGGCCTTGATCCGAGCCAGCGCGTCCCGCCCCTTGGGCTCGCCGCGGCCGGCCAGGATGACCTCCGCCCCGGCGCCGGCTAGGGCGAGCGCGGTCTCATACCCCACGCCGCTGTTCGGCCCGGTGACGACGGCACGCCGGCCGGTCAGGTCCGGGATGTCGTTGGTGGTCCAGTCGGCCATCGAGGGCATCTTCCTTCCGCTACACTTGTTGGTCTTCCGT
>Ga0302319_10019631_pt1 | contig 12270 bp, 12 predicted proteins | sample Bog_T0_2_FD_203319 | JGI IMG/M metagenome (GOLD analysis project Ga0302319, IMG submission 203319) | Peat permafrost microbial communities from Stordalen Mire near Abisko, Sweden - Bog_T0_2 | ecosystem: Environmental > Terrestrial > Soil > Wetlands > Peat | place: Sweden: Abisko, Stordalen Mire... | reverse complement strand
TTCTCTGCTTTATTTTTGACGCTTCACCGCTCTACTGGTGTGTGGCGCCGTTTGCATCATTCGATCAATTGGGCTGCGGTGCATTGTTAGCTTTATGCACCAAGGATATGGTGGGCAAGGCGTGGCAAGCCCGGGTTTATTGGGCGGCAAGCCGCATCTGTGTCCCTATATTCGCGTTATTGCTGATCGGTAAAATCCTCGATTTCAATCCACCGGGTTCATCGATCTATATCAGCACGATTGCCTCTTTTGCCTTCATCCAACTCATCCACCGCACGATGCAGGGCTATTCCGGTTGGCTGAAAATAATCTTTGAAAACCGCTTTTTGAGCCACATCGGCACAATGAGCTATTCCATATTTCTCCTTCACAATTTCACGGAACTACTCGTTCCGAAAACCGCAATCTTCCGGGCTGTTCTCGCATCCGATTACAAGGCGATGCTATTGATTCCCGTCACCGTTCTACTGGCGCAGATTGCGTGGCGCATCATTGAAAAACCCGTTCTTACATTCCGGCGCAAATACACCGCACCCGCCCTTGCTTACGCCCATCCTTCAGACATGCAGAGGATTTCGCCTGTAACCGGCTGAGAACTGACACTGCATTGACAACGCTGCACAGTTGGAATTGACACTCCCTAAAATGGGTGATGGACTCACTGCCATGAAAGCCCTTATCCTTGCGGCAATAATGCTTCTCCCCCTCATCCCCGCACAAGCCGCAGGCTCCATCTACGATGTACCCTTGAAAGATATTGACGGCAAGTACACGTCTCTCAAGCCTTTCGAAGGAAAAGTCATTCTCGTTGTAAACGTGGCATCAAAATGCGGCTTCACACCGCAATACACCGGCCTGGAAGCCCTCTACAACAAATACAAGGACCAGGGGCTTGTGATTGTTGGTTTCCCCTGCAACCAGTTCAACAAGCAGGAACCCGGCACGAGTGAAGAGATCAAGCAATTCTGCTCATCCAAATACAGCGTTACATTTCCCCTGTTCGAAAAGCTCGAGGTGAATGGACCCGGCCGGCATGCCCTTTACGACATCCTGGCAGGAACGACCTCACCGTTTCCCGGCGACATCAAGTGGAACTTCACCAAATTCCTTGTTTCCAAGGATGGCAAAATCCTCAATCGCTTTGCCTCACAGGTAAAGCCGGACGCCCCGGAACTCACCCAGGCGGTGGAATCCGCTCTCGCTGCAAAAACGGCGGCAAACTAAATATGCCTCCGTTGGTTTTTAATTATTTTGAATCCAGGTCTGTGCCTGGGCCATATCACTCCGGTCGAAGTAGCGGATTTCCGCATCCGTAAATGGCTGACAGACCCTGCTCATCCATTCCTGCCATTTCTTTTCACCCACAATGGCAAGACGCTCCAGATTTTTTGCGTGTCGCACATCGAGTTTGAACTCCTCCCACAGGCCACTGGTGTTCCACCCGTGGAAATCATGCATGTCTGTCAGCATGCGGATTTTCCCATGTTTGTTGACGATTTTTTCCACCTCCGGAGCAAATTGCCGGTAATCTTCATCGGTGAGCCTGCCACTCACATGGGCTTCAAGCACACTGCCTTCGGCCATTTCTTCGAATTGTAACGGCATATATGTACCTCCTGATCTGTTGCCTTAATATAGGCACAAAATCACTGCCATGCATCAAATCTACCTAAAGTTTCCGGCCAGGCTGGGCGATGTTGATATTCGGATACAAACCGGGGCAGCAGCCGATCTGGTCCACAAACGCCTTGGTGAATGCGCTGAGGCTGGAATATCCCACTTCCATGGCGGCCTCCGTTACATTCATTTTTCCGGTCCGTATGAGTTCCGCCGCTTTTTCGATGCGTTTCATGCGCAGGAATTTCGGGATGCTTGCCCCGGTTTCCTGGGCAAAAATTCTGCTGAGATAGAACGTGCTGTACCCTACTTCCCCGGCAAGCATTTCCAGCGAGGGAGGATTTTCCAGGTCCCGTTCGATCAGGAAACGCACCCGCTCTATCCTGTCGCGATTGGTGCGCTGGTGCTTGTGGCAGAAAAGCTCATTGGGATCTTCCTCTATGAAAAGTGTCTGCGAGAGAATTTCCAGCACGCGACTGAAATACCATGTCTTGCGGGCGGGCTCGGAAACAGGCGGCTCGACGAACTGAACGCGCGCAGGCAAAAGGGATGTTGGGAGCGCTTTGATCTCCAGGTAAGGTGGCGCCTTGGTCCCCTCCTCTGCAAATCGACGGACCGGCGGCTTCAATTTGCCCAGTTCAGAGCCGAAATTTCCACGCAGGAACCCGGGTGATAATTCCAGCGTTAAAAAACGGTGCATGGTGTCCGCTGTGCGCATCGCCCTGAGGCGGCGATTCTGGAGAGTGTAGATCGCGATCTGGTTCGGCCCGATCGCGCGCTCATCCATGCCATCCTGCAAAACTCCGGAACCGGAAAAATTCAGGCAGATCTCCATGCTTACCGGGTGAAAACTACGGCCCCAATCCATGTCCTTGTTGAGGTGGAAATCATGCCACTCAATGCTTAACCCCTGCTCGACAAATCCTCCATGCAGCAACCGCCATGTCCCGCGGATATGTTTCCATGCACCATCCTCCTCCGTGACAGGGGCTTTTTCCGAGTCAGAAATATTATTGTTCAACAGCTTTAAATAGTAATTGAGATTGTGTCTCAATAGGACAAACCGACCATTTTATCAATCTTTTGTTGTGAAAGTTTCCCGCTGCACAGGAAGCAACAATTCACTCCGATTATCGGATTTCCTTGCCAACTGTTTTCCTGCCCGCATATTATCCGCGACTCGGTTATAAATAACAATTCGGGGGTATAGCTCAGTTGGTAGAGCGCTTCGTTCGCAATGAAGAGGCCAGGGGTTCGAATCCCCTTACCTCCACCATAAAAATGCAATATCCCCTCTTCTTTCGTAATCTTGGCTTTCTGCTATTGGCTCTCATTCTGGCCGGATGCGGCAATGCTTACAAAAAAAGCCCGACTGCGGCGGCAGATGCATTTTTTACATTATTGAATCAAGGGCAGTATCCTGAAGCGTACAAAAGCGCTTCATTCGCGTTCCAAGCCCAGCAAAGTGTGCCCGCTTTCGTTGCCACTGCCAAGGATCTCGGTTTGGGCAACTATCCGTCACGGAGTTGGACTGAAAAATCCGCTTCTGAAAAAGAGGCTCTTTTGGACGGAGACTTTACCTCCTCCACGGGCGAAAAACTTTCGCTGCAGGTTGCTATGCTCAAGGAATCTGGAAAGTGGAGGGTATTTGCGATCCGCACTCCGGCTCCCAACGGCAAAAACCATCTCGTTGACAGATTCAACCAGATTGGCCGGAGCCAGACATTCGGCGATGTCTTTTCAAGAAAAGTTCCCAGTGATGATGAAGCGCGGGCGCTGGTCGACAATACCATGCAGCAATTTAATGCCGGTCTCCACAAGAAGGATTTCGCGGATTTTTATCTCACCACCTCGGCGCTCTGGCGGTCTGAAACCTCCAAGGAAAAAGTGGAAAGTGCCTTCCAATCTTTTGTCGATGCAAACATCTCCATCGATCCCTACAAGGATACAAAAGCTGTTTTTGAAGAGCCGCCCCGGTTGAATTCCGAAGGGATGCTGGTGGTAAAGGGCTACTACCCCACAAAACCCAACCGGATCTTTTTTGACCTGCGCTACACTTTTGAGCTGCCAAAATGGAAACTGCTGGCCATCACGATCAGCATCAAGCCGTAGCCACGGCAAATAGCTGCTGTCATTCTGCGATGCGAGAGATCGTCGTCTCGAATTCACGGAACACCCGGTCCCGGTCAAATTGCTGGACAAATTTCCTGCCCGATTTCCCGAGAAGCGCCAGGGTTTCCTTCGCGCCGGACAGGCGGTCAAGCTCCCTCGCAAGAGCTTCCGGTTCATCATGCGAGACTTTCACGCCGAAGCCACCCTCTGCCAGCGCCCGGGATAATTCGCTGTCGGATTCCGCAACCGCCATCACGGGTTTTGCATATGCGAGGGAATTCAAAAGCTTGCTGGGAAAGAATGCCAGGCCGGAGCCTTTCTGCTGCGTGATGAGGGAAATATCAATATCCGTGAGCATGTCGAGGTAGTCGGCCTCTGATTGCAGCGGCAAAAACAGGACATTTTTTAATTGATGGCGTGCGGCAAGATCCGCAAGCGCATCACGCGCCGTGCCTTCTCCACAAATGAGTATCTTGATCCGCTTGTTTTTAACATGGCGGGCCGCTTCCACGAGAATCTGAAGCCCATGCTTGATTCCCACGTTGCCGGAATGCACAGCCAGGAAATCGGTTTCTCCAAATCCATGTTTTGCCCGGAAAATGCCACGCGCCTGGATTTGGCCCTCCTGCGGAAGCACAATGGTATTTGGAAAAAAAATCTGTTTGGATTCGGGTGTTTGCTTTTTGGAGAACGCCTCAAGCATACCCCGGCTGATGCCGGACACACGCCATGCATTCCCATAGGCAAATGCCTCCAGGCCATAGAGCAAACGCGTAAACAGACTTTTCTTTAACATGCCGAGGCCCATCGCGCCGTCCGGCTGCAAGTCCTGCACATGAAACAAATAGGGCGCATTTTTCACCTTGCCCGCCAGCCACGCCGCCGCGCCGATGAGCAGCGGCGGCGAAATCACAATGATCAGGTCGGGGCTCCGCAATGCAAGCGCTCTCAGCGTGGAGGTAGCCACGAAACTCAGCTCGTGCAGTATGCGTTTCCAGCTCGCGGTCCGACCCGGCACATAGTGCCAGCACCGATGCACCGGGATTCCGTTTACCTCGTCCGTCCGGTAGATGCGGCCCGAGTCCCCGGGAAGCTTCCGCCACGCGGGGTAGTAGCAAAACGTAGTGACCATTTCCACATCATGGCCCGAGGCTTTCAGGAACTCACAGAGCGCCGTGTTGTGAGGCCCAATGCCGGTGACTTCCGGCGCGTAGTTGATCCCCCAGACCACGATCCTCATATCACGACCCTGCTTTTTTCCGGGAACATGTCTCCATCCTGATCTCGTGTGTTTTTGCCACGCAGAGAAACTCGTAAATCGCGTGCAGGCGGGCGAAATAATATCCCTCCACTCCGTCGAGAAAACCACGCTGCCAGAGATAGACATACAGGAAGCGTAACAACGGACGGCAGGGAAGTTTGTGCGACCATCGCTTCAGTCTCCGCTGCATCCCGACATTCGTTTTCTGGAGGCTGCCTGCGCTCTCACACAAATGCTTGTCCAGGGCGACATGGGCCTCCCAATTTGAGTAGCGGTTATGCTTTTCGATGAAGACCTCGATACTTGGGAATGCGTAATGGTCCATCTCACACACGAGCGATCCCGTCTTTCCCTGCACGATCACATGCTCGTGCACTTCGTTGTCGCCGCTGTGCGTGTCCACCGATGTAAGTTGCTCGTAACGCCCCGCGCGGTGCTTGAACAGGCGCAGGTTCCAGTTCGGGTGGTAGGCGTGCCGCAGCCATTTCCCCATGAACATGAACCGGCGGTTGATCCAGTATCCATCGGCCTGTCCATCGGTCGCGGTAACAATGCGGCGGAATTCCTCTTCGGCATCCGCCGGTAAGACTTCGTCCGCATCAAGGATGAAGACCCATTCATTTTTGAATGGCAGATTTTCCAGTGCCCAGTTTTTTTTCTTCGGCCAGGTGCCGTTGAAATCAAACTGCACCACCTCTGCACCATGGGCTTTTGCAATGGAGGAAGTCGCATCGGTGCTGTGGGAATCGACCACGAAAATTTCACCGGCCCACGCGATGGAAGCCAGGCAACGCGACAGATTTTTCTCCTCGTTCTTCACGGGGATGATGAAGCTCACCGGAACTTTCATGTATCTTTCCTGGGGGGAATTGATTTGATCACACAGGCGGGGTTGCCGGCGCAAACGACATTGGGCGGGACGTTTTTTGTAACCACGCTTCCGGCGCCGATCACGCTATTTTCGCCGATGGTGACGCCCATTAGGACGATGGAGCGGGCCGCTACCCACGCGTTGGGCCCGATGGTCACAGGGTTGGTAATGGTTGGAAATGCTGGATTATTGTAGTCGTGGGAGGCCGAGCAAAGATATGCTCCTTGCGAAATCACGGCCCTCGCGCCGATGGTAATCAACGCGGGGTTGTAAACCTCGGCGCCGTCCGCTATGCACGCGTCCGCACCGCACTCGAGGTTCCACGGCGCCCAGACGACTGCGCCGGGATAAATGTGGCAACGTTCACCGAGCCTCGCGCCAAATGCCCGCAACAAAAGGGCGCGCCACGCGTGGCAGGGCCTGGGACTGAGCCGGAAGAGCAATCCCCAGACGATATTCCAGCATTGCCTGGCCACGCGGTTCCGGAGCGAAAAGCTGGTCCGTGTCCTTGCGTCAATGATTGGAGGCTGTGGCATGGGGAGACGGTGCCTTTGTGGCAGAAGAAGCGATAAGTTCAAGAAGTTCACGTGCGGTCTTCTGGATTTGAAACCGGTTTTTAAAGCAAGCCAGCGCCGCGGCGGACATTAATGCGCGCCCTGCGCCCTCCAGTTGCCCCCACTTTTCGAGCAGGGCTTGCGTGCCGGCGACGTCGTCTGCCTGGACGATGCCTGCGTCATCACCGGCAATTTCCCGCCATATGTTCACCTTGTTGGAAATCAACACCGGCACGGCGCATGCGAGGGCTTCCACTACTGCGATGCCGAAATTTTCCTGGTGCGACGGCAGGATGAACGCCTCGGCTGCGTGAAAAGCGCCCCACTTCAAATCTCCCGAGAGCATCCCCGGGAATGAGACCGACTCCGCGGGACAATGCGCGGCGGCCAGACGGCGCAGTTCGCCCTCGTAAGCCGCATCGGCGCACGGGCCGGCCATCACAAGATGAAAGGCTTCCCGGCTTTCCGCCGCCATTCTTCCGAAAGCCGGAATAAGCATGTCGCAGCCTTTTTTATCGTGGAGCCGCCCAAGGAAAAGCAGGATCCTTTTTCCCGAAAGCCGCGGAAATTCTTCAAAAAATACCTTTCGCTGGCGGTCGGCCTCGTCGAGGCGGGGCGGCGCGATCCCGAGTGGAATCACGCGTTCCTCGCAGTGGTAGGGCCGGAAGGTATTTCGCGCGAGCAGACGCTCCTCCTCGCAGGTGAACAGCACCGCGCACGCATCGCGCAGCACATGCCGCTCCCGCAAGATCCAGTAGATCATTTTTTTCATATGCTTCACCGGATACGCGCGCTTGAACCACGGATCGAGCATTCCGTGCGGAAATACATAGTAGGGTGTATCCATGCCGCGCAGCGCCTGCCACGTGCCCGCATTGTTGTATTGCCAGAGACCGTGACTGATGACCGCCGAATACTTTTTCCGGTTCTCTTTCAACCACGGAACGAACCTTGGGGAAGATCCGTAGCCACTGGAGCTGGAACCGTGCGTTCCCAGCGCATGCACTGGAAACGGCGCATCCTTCACCCATGCATCACCGGGCGTGTCCAGCGATGCAACCTCCACCGTGCAACCCATCTCGCGGTGAATGCCGGCGAGCTGTTTAACAACCTCCACCGGCCCGCCAAGGGCGGGATCGACCGAGCGGATGGTATGAAGAATGGCAGGTGCGCCCATGGCCTATGGTTTGTAAAGTAATTCGCGGTAAATCGCCAGATATCGCTGCGCCATCGCTGCTGCGGTGAATCGCTCCGCGTTTTGCAGGCCCCGCGCCACCATTTCCGCGCGCCCTGCTTCGTCCTGCTCGAGGGCGCTCCTCACCACCCGGGCCGCAGCCTCCGCCCATTCGGAAATTACACAGCCATTCCCCTGCTCTGCCAGATAAAAGGCCGCGTCGCCGCCGGCCTCAGTCATCGGGGTTTTCTGCGTGGTCGCCACGCGGCAGCCGCATGCCTGCGCCTCCACGATCGGCCAGCCAAATCCTTCCTCCAGCGATGGAAACAACAAAAGCTCCGCCGCGGAATAGAGCGCGCGCAACGTTTCGTTGTCCACGGCCGTAAAGGAAATCACATTTGCCGCGGTCTCCGGATGCCTGTCCATAAATTCATTCATCTCGCGGTCAAATGCAGGACCGACCATTACCAACTTTGGCGGTCGTACGGCTTCATCCAGGGCTGCATAGATGGCCAGCACACCGGTGCGGTTTTTGTACCATTGATTACCACCCACATGCAGAAGGTACGGCACGCCGCCTCCAAGCAACTTCTCCACCCGCGCAAGCGCCTCCACCCTGGGCATCGGGGTATAGGGATGGTTCAATCCCATGTAAGTCACATCCACCTTGCCAGGAGATATCCCGGGGAGACGGAGCAAATCCAGCATCGTCGCTTGCGAAATGCACGTGATCCGCATGGCGCGCACAAGGCCATTGTAAATCCAGCGCTGGAGACATTTCCCCGTGAAACCCGTGACATGCCCGGGGAAGTCTCCCCGCGCAGAGCGGATCGCCAGCATATCGTTGCAGGTGACCAGGTGGGGTGTCCCTTCCAGCCAGCGTGTGTAAAACGCATTGGAATGATCGCAGATATGAACCACGAAATCCCCTCCCCGCATGCGCCTGACCTTGCGTATCAATGCGAAAGGAAAAATGAGGAATTTATCGATATAGCCCAGCCATTTTCCAAGGCCGGTGCCCCCTTGTTTGAGCCGGCCGAAATACGGATCCGGACGAATGACATCCACCCCCACGCCGGCTTTCCTCAACTCCGACTCCAGCAAACCGGCAAACCTGAGCATGCTCTCCTGCCGGTCATTTTGGTAATTGGCGAGCAGAAGAATGTTTAACACGTGTTTTTGATTTGAAAAATTCGGCCCTTCGTCGCGCTGGCTGCAAATTACTATTAAGGAATTTCACGAAAAGGCAAAACCCGATTTGCAGCCGCGATTTCCTCATGGACGCATTTTTCGAACTGCCGTTGCAGGACGCGCGCAATCACCCTCGGAATGTAATGGTCTCCTTTACAGTACCGTAAGCATGCTGTGTAAATAAGGTACAGTGCATTGTACACTTCGCATTGGTTGCAAATTTTTTTATAATCATAACCCCCTCGAATACAGTAATTACTCTCTGTAATATCATGTATCTGATCGTCGTGGCATAAGTGCTGCTAAGGGGGATTCCGCCGGAGCGACAAGGCGACGGAATTGGGTTTTCAACAACGATGAGTTGTCGGAGCCAAAAAGAGAAAAATAACGGCCTGGTAAAACATTAACCCACGTGCGCGTTGCAGGTTCAAAAAACCAATACAAAACAACTAATAAAAAACATCAAAATATGATCAGAAAGTTTATTGATAAAATGCGGGATCCGGCAGATCGAAAGTTATTCGCCGCCCTCCTGGGAGGCAAGATGCTGGGAGTAGGATTGTGCTTCCTGGTAATGTTCGGTTTCTCGCTTTACTTTGGCTCCTCAGCCAAAGTTCATGCGCAGGAGGCGGCTCCATCTGCGTCAGTGGCGCCTGCGGCCTCTGCGGCTCCGGCAGCTTCTGCCGCGGCATCTCCTGCCGCTTCTCCCGCTGCGTCGCCTGCGGCATCACCCGCTGCTGATGCAACGCCACCACCAAATCCGCCGTACGTGAACCCGATCAATACGATGTGGGTGCTGGTCACGGCATTCCTGGTGTTCTTCATGCAGGCGGGCTTCATGTTCCTTGAAGCCGGCTTTTCACGCACACGGGAATCCGTGAACGTGATGCTGGAAGGCATCGTGGATACCAGCTTGTGCGGTATTCTCTTCTACTGCTGGGGATTTGCCTGGATGTTCGGTCACGGCAACGGTCTCATCGGCTGGGGCGACGGCGCCGGCCATAACTGGTACTTCTGCCAGAACCTTCCCGACACCTACGAAGGAACCGGGGTTGCTACAATTGCAATCTTCCTGTTCCAGTTCGCATTCGCGGATACCTGTTCGACCATCACCTCGGGCGCCATGGTTGGCCGCACGGGGTTCTGGGGCGATCTTTGGTACAGCCTCGGCGTGAGCGGTTTCATCTATCCGATCTTCGGTCACTGGGCCTGGGGTCCGGACGGCTGGTTGACGACCATCGGCAGCACAGGCCATCTCTTCGCCTCGCTCGGCACACCGTTCCATGATTTCGCAGGGTCCACAGTCGTTCATACAATTGGCGGCATGATCGCGCTCGCAGGAGCCATTGTTCTCGGACCTCGCCTCGGTCGCAAATTCGCCCGGGATGGCGGTGGCCCTATGCCCGGTCACAATATGTTGATCGCCTCGGTGGGCGCCATCATCCTTTGGTTCGGATGGTATGGATTCAATCCCGGCAGCACACTCTCTGCGATGGACTTCATCGGTGTAGCCCGTGTGGCGACGAATACCACGCTGGCGGCATGCGCAGGCGGTCTGGCAGCGATGTTCTTTGTGTATCCACGCTCCAGGAAGTGGGATTGCGGTATGACGCTGAACGGCCTGCTTGCGGGCTTGGTGGCGATCACCTGCCCTTGCTACTGGGTTTCAGGATTTGGTGCGATCATGATCGGCCTCGTGGCCGGTGTAGTGGTGGTATTGGGCGTTGATTTGCTGGAGTACCTCCGCATTGATGATCCTTGCGGAGCATGGCCGGTGCATGGTCTCGCCGGAATCTGGGGCACTTTGAGCCTGGGGCTTTTTGCCACGGGTCAATACGGAGCCCCGACGCCGACAGGAGCCGATAATTCGGCTGCTTCGATCGTCTCGGGGCTGTTCTATGGTGGCGGCTGCCACCAGCTCATAGCCCAATTGATCGGAAACGCCGCCATCGGCATTGGGGTATTCGTCGTTTCGATGGTCCTCATGGTTGCTGTAAAAGCAACCGGCACCTTGCGCGTTTCCAAGGAAGGCGAGGAAGAAGGGCTCGATATCCACGAACATGGCGGCTCGGCTTATCCCGAACAGGTCACTGCGGGTCGATAAACAATACCTGAATACTGAAATCAATTCCCGGTCCGGTCGCATTGGTATGCGCCCGGGCCGGGGAAGCTTTAAAATAAAACTATGAAAAAAATTGAAGCGATCATTAAACCTTTCAAGCTGGAGGAAGTAAAATCCGCGCTTGCAGAATTGCAGATCGAAGGAATGACGGTGACTGAGGTCAAGGGATTCGGAAGGCAGAAAGGCCACACGGAAATCTACCGCGGTAGTGAATACACGGTCGATTTCCTTCCAAAGATCAAAATCGAGGTCGTGATGGCCGAATCGCTCGTGGAGAGCGCCACGGCGGCGATCATCGCGGCAGCCAAGACCGGAAAGATCGGCGATGGAAAGATATTCATCATGCCGGTGGACGAAGCGATTCGCATCCGCACCGATGAGACAGGTGACAAGGCGGTTTAGACGCTGCCGCCAAACTGACCCGGGCGAAAAGATTCGCCGGACAAATTAATGCTGGAGGGACACGACAAAGCGTCGTGTCCCTCTCGCTTTAAACTTTTATTTCTGCTGATGATCCTCATTACCGGAGCTGCCACAACAGCCACGCCTTTACTCCCGCTCACGCAGCCATCGTATGGCAAAATCCTGCAGTTCAAATGCATTCTGCAGGTTCATCTTGTCCTTGATGGCGCGATAGGTATCCACCGTCGCAACACCCAGCCCGAGCATCCTGGCGATGGTGCGTGAAGATCTGCCGTGGCCGATATGCTCCAGCACAGCCAGCTCCCGGTCGGATAAAGTATCCACATGGCGCGGCGGCGTGCTGGACGTAATATTTTGCAACACCTTGGAGACCATCTTTTCCGATACATAGACATCTCCTCCAAGCACACTGCGGATCGCTAGCAGCAGTTCGTGAGATGCCCTGTGTTTCGTGATATAACCCTTCGCACCAGCCCGCAGCGCCCGCTCCGCATAGAGCGACTCTTCATGCATCGAGAGCACCAGCACCGGGATCGGTAGCGAGAGCATCTTCAGACTTTTGATTATCTCCAGTCCGTTCCCTCCGCCGCTCAGGGCTATGTCCACGATTGCCAGGTCGGGCACGGCGATACGGATCATTTCTGTCCCCTGCCAGATGTTATCGGCCTCCCCGCATACCTCGAGGTCTGGCTCGTTGTTGATCAGGCTCATGATGTGCTCGCGCACCATGATGTGGTCCTCCACGATAAACACCCGTTTCTTCGTTTCGCTCATAGGTTATCCTCCGTTTTTTGATTGATTGGTTACCGCCGCCCCTATGGTGCAGGACACCACGGTGCCAAACGGCTGATTGGGTTGGATTTCCAGCTCACCACCAATCGTGCGCGCCCGGTACTGCATGATGTTTAATCCCATCCCCCGGCTCTCGTTGCTCTCCGGGTTGAA
>Ga0302319_10019630_pt1 | contig 12270 bp, 13 predicted proteins | sample Bog_T0_2_FD_203319 | JGI IMG/M metagenome (GOLD analysis project Ga0302319, IMG submission 203319) | Peat permafrost microbial communities from Stordalen Mire near Abisko, Sweden - Bog_T0_2 | ecosystem: Environmental > Terrestrial > Soil > Wetlands > Peat | place: Sweden: Abisko, Stordalen Mire... | reverse complement strand
CCGCGACGACGTGGAAAAGGCTCTCTCACCTGGGCAGTCGCGCGCGCACTCGGGCGCGACGCGGGTCACCGGCCCCACGACACCTTCAAGATTTGTAGGTCAAGAAATCGAACCATGGTCGACCGGACTCGCGGAAGAGCGAATACCCGTGAAGGGCGTTCTTCGCTCCATGTCAGAGGCGATGGTCCAAAGTGCCTTCAGCGCGCCGCACGCGACGGTCTGGGTGCGCTCTGATGCGACCAAGACCATTGAATTACTCGAAGGATTGAAGAAGCATCCCACTTTCACTGACGCACGCCTTTCGCCGCTGGTCATCGTCGCGCTCGCGGTCTGTGACGCCGCTCGGCACTTTCCGGGTATCAACTCGAGTTTTGATTCGTCGACGAATGAGGTCGTCGTGCGGCGCAGTATCAACTTGGGTATCGCTGCGGACACGCCGCGTGGTTTGATCGTACCCAACATCAAAGCCGCCGACGAATTGGATCTCCTGGGCATGGCGACGAGTCTCAGTGTGCTCGTGGAGAAAGCTCGCAATGGAACGACGTCGCCGAACGAAATGATCGGCACGACACTCACGATTACCAACGTGGGGCCTTTTGGTGTTGACGCGGCGATGCCGATTCTTCCGCCCGGCACTGGAGCGATACTCGCGGTTGGCCAAATTGCGAAGGCGCCCTGGGTGGTTGACGACCAAGTTGTCGTTCGCCACGTCGTGGAACTCTCGCTCGCGTTCGACCACCGTCAAATAGATGGAGCTCTGGCGTCAAGAGTGCTGCGTCACATCGCGGACTTTCTCGGCGACCCCGCTGTCGCAATGATCGCGGGTTAATCGAGCGCTTGAAGGGCCTTCTCGGCGTGGACGTTCATGTTCGTCTCGCTCGCGATGACTTCGAGAAGTCGGTGATCTTGACCAATAACGAACGTGGTTCGCTTGACTTTCAGCAGATCGAGTCCTCGCTTGACGCCAAAAAGTTTTGCGACCTTTCCACCGACGTCGGCGAGCAACGGATAATCGAGCGCGTTCTTTTGCGTGAACTTCGCCTGTTTCTCAACACTGTCCATAGAGATTCCTACACGCTGGGCTCCCTTGGCCGCGTATTCGCCCGCGAGATCGCGAAAATGGCACGACTCCTTCGTGCAGCCGCTCGTCATCGCCGCGGGGTAGAAAAACAAAACGATCGGACCTTTCTCGAGAAAAGAATCCAGCGAGCGTTGTTGGCCGGTCTGGTCGGGCAGGGTGAAATTCGGAACAAGGTCGCCTTTTTGCATAACTCAAGACTAGGCGTCGAGTCGGAAACCGACGCCCCTGATGGTGATGAGATGACGCGGACTTGCGGGGTCGTCTTCAATTTTTTGACGAAGTCGCTTCACGTGGGTGTCGAGCGTCCGTGTGTCGGACAGTTCGAGTCCCCACCAGAGGGTGTCGAGACAAACTTCGCGGGTAACGACTTGACCGAGGCGCGAAGCGAAAAGCGCGAGGAGGTCGAACTCCTTTCGACTCAACTCGATCTCGACACTTCGGCGAGTCACCGTGCGCCGGATGAGATCGATTCTCAGGTCACCGAACGTGATGATCTCCTCTTCGCTGACCGCAATGGGACGTCGGAGCACCGCGCGCATTCGTGCCACGAGCTCACGCAGTCGATAGGGCTTGGTGACGTAGTCGGCGGCACCGATCTCGAGGCCGAGCACGATATCGACTTCGCTCGTTCGCGCCGAAACCATGATGACGGGGATTCGTGATGTGTCATAGATCTCGCGACAGTAGTCAATGCCCGATCCGTCGGGGAGCATGACGTCAAGAAGCACGAGATCGGGCTTGGTCGTGGTCATCAGTTCGCGCGCTTGGGTGATAGTGCTCGCGGCCATGACGACGAATCCTTCGACGCTGAGCCCGATGCTGAGAGCGTCTTGATAACTTTCTTCGTCCTCGACCACCATGACGACGCTGCGGCCCTCAGGGTCAACCATGGATGACATTGCTCAGCTGAGTTCGGTCTCGAATTACGGCACGCGACCAATTCACCCGGGGAGATGAAGTGTGACCACGTACCATGAGCACAACGTAAGGACGAAGGGTTACCGCAAGGTGAAAGTACCGCTATCGAAAGGTGGTAATTACATGAAACATTCGTCCTCGTTACCCACTCGCTTGGGCGCTGATTGCGTCAGGACGCCGCGTCGGTAAAGCCCAGGTAGTCGCCAGATCCTGTTTCGTAACTACCCACCGCCGCGCACGTACCAGTGCGCTGACAAGACACGGCATAGACACCACCCGCTTCGCCCACGGTGGTGGACCCGGAAGGAAGGCTGATCTTTATGCCCGCAGTCCACGTGTTGTTCACTTCGTTGACCGTGAGCGCCTCGTAGTTTCCGCCCGCGTTGATGTACGCCGCGCCCGCGCTGCAGTTTCCCGCTGCGATGCACGAGATACTCACGACGCCACCATTCTTTCCCGCTTGGACCGCACCCGCGGGCAGAGATAGCTCGCTCGCCGCGAGCCAGTGACCGCTCACCTCATTGACGAAGAAACCTTGGTAGTTGCCGCTCTTGTCTTGATATTGTCCGCCGGCTGCGCAGTTGGCGATTGAAGGGCAGTCGACGCCGTTAAAGCCGTAGAGCAAGACGTGAGGACTACTCGGCGCGTTCGGGGGTGCTTGGATCTCTATCGCTCTGGCCCACGACCCGTTCGTCTCGTCGTCCACGAGAAGTTGGTCCGCCCCGCCAGTGGCATTGTACGTTCCTACTGCTGCGCAATCGCCCGCGCCGGCGCACGAGATCTCACTGAGCGTCGCGCCCGCGTACTGGCTCGCGTTGGTGGGCGGGAGAACTGCGGTCCCTGCTCGCCACGTTCCCTTTACTTCGCTGGCGACTAACGCACGATCGATGTTGTTGGCGTCGATGTACGAACCCGCCGCACTGCAATTGCCCGCACTCGCGCACGAGATCTGACTGAGTGCGGCGAACGGATTGAAGTTCGCCCCCGTGGGCAACGTGATCTCGGTGGCGTTCTGCCAGTGACCAGCGATCTCGTTCACGGCGAAGGCCTCTTGGAGAGGGTTGGGGTTGGCACTCACGCTGTAGGCGCCCACGGCGCTGCAATTGCCTGCGGAGGGACACGAAATCGAATGAAGGTCGCTCACCTGAGAACTTGGCGCGGCGTTGGCGGGCAGGGTCACTTCGAGCGCCTTTTGCCACACTCCACCAACTTCGTCCACGACGAAGCTGCGTTGGTTGCTCGCCGCGTCAGCGTACGTACCTACGCCAGAGCAGTAACCCACCGCACCACACGACACGGCGTAGAGCGATACACCGTCGGCCACGACGGCGTTGCTCGGTGGTGTGACGGTCGTTGGATCGCGCCAGACGCCGCCGACTTCATTGAGTAAAAGACCGTAGCTGTTGCCACTCGAGTCTTGGTAGATGCCACCCGCGACACAGTCACCTTGCGCCGGACACGAGAGCACGGAGAGATTCCCGTTGGACAGACCCGAAGCGTGCGCGGGTAACGCCGCGTTCTTGGCCACTCCCCACGACGGATTCACGCTGGCGAGTGCGGCGGTGCCCACCACCAGGGTGAGCACCGTGCCGACAACCAGGGTGAAGCGTAGGAACTTCATCGAATGCTCCGCAATCTGTGTCGTGGGCTTTGTGGACTGGTCGCGGCTGCGTAGAGGTGCCGCACCGTTCCAAGTATAAGGAACGAGGAAATGCTTCCTCGATTGAAAGCACTGGTCAGCGCGGAACTTTACGACGTTCTTAAGGATCCCAAGGTTACCCAGAGCGTTCGCTCACTCTTGGGCGAGTTGGAATTCGCGCTAGGCGGGAGGTTGTTCGGGTTTACCTTCAAATTGTCCAATACCTGACGCCAGCATCGCTGAATTGGGAACCTTCAGAATGCCGTCCTCAGTGCGGACCGTGACGTACGTGAGACCAATGCCGAGGACTTCGACGTCAAGCACTCCTAGGGTGCCGGAGCGTATGCGAATGCGTTCGCCTACGATGAATGGCCGCGCGAACAGGAGTACGAGCGCGGCGAAGATATTGGCCAAACTTTGTTGCGCCGCGATGCCAATGATGACGCCCGCGACGCCCGCGCCAATAAGTAGATGGCCAAGTGAGACGCCAAGCACTGCAAACAGCGCGAAGAGCAAGACAATCGCACCGACGCCGGTTGCCACGAGACGAACAATCGCTCCGGCCGCGGGATAGGACCGCTGCGTCATGAAGCGACCGACGCTCGCGGTGAGTGTGCGTATCGCGAATATGCCTGCGATGAGCATCACGATGGCGCACACCCACGCGACGACGACCGAATGAGTCGCGTGAGAATGTATCTTTCCGACTTCAGTACCGGTGACGAGAGCGGCAATCGCGACGGCCAGTGCGAACGCGCCGATAATCCAGTCGCGCCCGCGCACGGGCGCATTCATGTCCAGCCCGCGGCGTCCCATTTCAGTCAACTGTACTGATCATTTCACGAAAGCGATGTGGCAGAATTGCCTCGCTAGGTGGCCGGACCGTCGTGCGCCGCATTGCAAGCACGCGGATCGTACGGCTCGAGTGGTTGATTCGTTGGCGTAGGAGCAGAGAAAATTCCTGTTGAGGGTGCAGTAGTTGTCGTGGTTGTCGCGTGGCTCTTGGTCGAAGTGGTGGTCGTCTTCTTCGCGGGAATCGTCACGCCCAGCCCGTTACCGGTTTGCACCGTGACAATCGCACCAGGAGTCACTTCACTCGGGTCGTAACCGAGGATTGCCGGTCCAGTCAACTGACTGAGGACTGCTTGAGCGGCGGCGAGACCCGGACTCGTCCAGTTCGCGTTCAGCGGTGGCGGACTTCCTCCGTAGTAAACGACCGTTTCGTTCGCGACACCATTGGGTGTGCGAGTGCCGATCGATTGAATCTTAAAACCACGTTTTGCGAGGTCGCTGGCAATGGTCGCGGCTTGACCCGTGGTGTTCGAACCATTTTCCACGGACAATTTGAAACTGTCGGGACGAGGAAGGGCCCTATAGGTAAAGGAGTTTTCGTCGGTCCCGACATCAAAGACGGTGTTGAGTGTGTCTCGTCCGGTTGGTTGGGAAGGGAACTCGACGTCGCCGTAGTCGTAGCCCTGATAGAGCAGTGAACCGTCCTGCACCTCGACGACGGGATAGGTGAGTTGTGGGACGTTCGCAATATTGGCGGTTGCGAAATCGCGCGCTAAAGAGATCATGTGGTTCTCGCTGAAGTTCTGATCGACCTGAAGACTGCCGATCACTGACGAGATGAGTGATTGGTCGGTGAAGGGATTGCCGAGGCCGCGCGACGCGACCTTGGTCGCCAGCACTCGCAAGAACTCGTGGGTGCGACGAATTCGAGCGATGTCACTTTGCGCTTCTTGGGGCCAGGTACGAAAGTCGTGATTCGTGGGAGTGGGTTGGATTTGAAGGTGTCGTGCACGCACGACCTGGAGTGCGTGGTAGCCATCGAGCAGGCGACATCCCGCGTGGGGGATGTTCAACCCTGATTCCGCGTCAAAGATTGGTACCGGGAAATACATGTAGACGCCGCCGAGAGCGTTCACGACGTTGGCGAACGTGTCGAAATTCAGTTCGACGTAGTGGTTGATCGGGATCGCGAAGTCCTCTTCGATGGCGGTGGCGAGTTGACTCGGTCCTTCGTAGAGTGCGGCGTCGATCTTGTTCGCGCCGGTCTGTCGTGCGTTGGGGACGAAGAGATCGCGAGGAATTGAGAGGAGGGCCAACTGGCGTGTGGCCGGATTGACGTGCACGATCATCACGATGTCGCTATTGATGCCGTTGACCCCGTCCTGACAGAGGCCGTAGGCCTTGTTCTGAACCTTTAGCGCGCAACGATCGGTTGAGCCAACGAGCAGGATGTTTTCTGGACCATTCGCGCTCTGCAGGGTGTTGATATGCGTGCGATGAATTTTTGAACCAAGGTAGTAGTAGTCCCCGACGACACCGAGTATGAGCACGACGACGAGTCCGAGCACTGAGAACACCACGATTCGACCCCAGCGAGCACGACTCCGGCGCCCTCGGGGGTTTGTGCCAGGTCGCACGTTTTTCGAACTGAGGCGACGGTTCACCGCGGCGCCGAGCGCTTCGAGGCGTTGTCCGTTCGGTACGTTCTTACCTGGCGGGTTCTGAGACGCCACGTTGCTTCTCCTTGGGGACTGCGTAGTCCTTCTTTTCGACGGATGGACGCGACGATGCATTCGCGTGAAATTGTTTCGACTGCAAGTTTAGGTGAATAACCCGCGCGTTCGAATTTCATCGAGTTGCCGCATTTATTACGGTGGTATTGCGTTTTTTCTCATAGATCTGCACCGAAGTTTGGTCAAGCTGTCTTTCACTTACACTGAGCGAAACGACGATGGAGGAGAAATGCCCAAGCGAAGTGCGCACACGAGTTGGACCGGAGGACTACAGGATGGTTCGGGTCACGTCACGCTTGTTAGCAGTGGCGTGGGTGAATACGACGTGTCGTTTCCGAAGCGCGCTGCAGAAAAGGCGGAAGGTACGACAAGCCCAGAGGAGCTGATCGCGGCGGCACACTCGTCGTGCTACGCGATGCAACTTTCTGCGCTCATCGCTGGCGCCGGTGCGACGCCGAAGAGTCTCGAGGTCGACGCGACGGTGTCTCTCGAACCCGATCCTGCGGGCGGATTTCAAATCTCGAACATCGCCCTCGTCGTACGCGGAACGGTCGAGGGACTTGATGAAGCGGGGTTCAAGAAAGTGGCCGACGACGCGAAGGCGCAGTGCCCCGTGAGCAAAGCACTCACGGGTACGACGATCACTCTCGACGCAGGACTCGCCTAGCGTTTCCTTTTCGAAACCGATCTAGGAGTGCTCGCGAAGAAGGTCGCGGCGCTCTTTGAATTCGTCGGCGTCAATTTCACCCCGTGCAAAACGTTCCTCGAGAATTCGTTCAGCCTCGACATTCGTGCGGTTGTTCGGAGTTGGTAGTCGCGTAATTGGCCAGTGGTGCGCGTGGTCGCGACGATGAGAGAAGGTACTGATCGCCCAGGCGATCGCGAGCACGATGAGTACGAGAAACAGAACCATAAAAATCGGGCGTCCCGGACCGAATCCGACGCCGAAACCGTGGTGGTGATACCCAAATGGCATGCTGACCCCTTTTGTTGCTGCTTACTTAAGTTCTAGACGTTGCTGGTGAGAGACAGAGCGTTCGCACCTAACAACTGGCTAAGTGTTTCTCGTAGAGCGCGACCCATGGACAACGATCCCATTGCCGATGGGCCGACTAAATGAGTCCTAATCAGGAATTATGGAGCTCCCGGAGTGGCGGTGTGCGCGCCTGCGCGCAACAGATTGAAGCTGCCGGCAACGACACCAAGTCCGAGCAGTGTCGATGATGGTGCGATCGCCTTCTTTGTGTTGCTGAGCATCACGATCACGACGAATGACTTCCCCGCACTGTCGCGGGCAAGATAGCCGAGAGTTAGTACGCCCGGCTCGGAGCCACCCTTGAACCAGATGCGTGGCCACGTCGCGACGTTGAGGGGAATGCCGCCATTGTTGGTGCTCAAGATCGTGCTCAATGGACTGAGGCCAGGTTGGCTCTCGAGTGAGCTAAGACCCGAGAGCGCGTGGCAAATGTCGAGGGGTGACGCGAACCATTCGACGCTGTCTATAGCGCGAGGCGATGAAGTTGACATGATCGCACTCGCGCGAACGCGGTCCACCGTCGACGTGAGATATGAGAGACGTTGAACAGGATCGAGAGAGAGAAAGTGATTCGTGAGGTGGGGATAGTCGTACCACTTCAACACAAAGAATTCGGCAGCGCTTAAGAATGGGGTGTCGAGTGAGGAATGCGAAGACCAGGCGCGCACCTGGTCTTCGACGGCGCTGCGTCCTACGAGCGAGAGCAACATATCCGCGGCGGTGTTGTCACTGACCGAGATCATCGTCAGCGCCGTCTGCTCAACGGTCAGTTGTGTGCCATTGGGGTCACTTTGCAGTACTCCACTACCGCCAACTTTTTGCGACTCGGTCAGTGTGAGCTTTTGATCCCAACTGACCGTGTGATCTTGGATCGCGTGAGCGAGCGCGCCAAGTATGAAGAGCTTGAACATTGAGCCGAGTGGTCGTGCGGTGTTGGCATTCATTTCGTGCACCGCCGAACACGTGCCGTTGGTGTTGAGTTGCGCGGCAAGAAAGCTCGCGTTGGGCGCCATCTTTTTAATGTCCTGGTCAACCTCGGTCCACGAGGAGACGGTAGGGATGGACACCGACTTGTTCAATGAAAAGTACAGTCCGGCGATGAGGCCCTTGGCGTCGACAGAGAGGTCAACGTTGTAAGTAATTGCGCCAATTTTTACCTCGGCCACGAGCGACTCCGGCGTCACGTTCGATAGACCGAGCAGTGTCACTTTTGAACCGGTGGTCGCGAGGCCGCCAAGAGCCGCGCTTAACTGAGCCGCGGATTCGACTTTGATGAAAGCAGCGTCGAAGTGTGATGACTCTTCTTTTTTGGAAAGAGGAAGTCGCGTACTGATGTCGAGCAGCCAGGCCAATTGGGTGCCCACGCGAGATTTCGGCGCGACGAGGTGGTCAGTCTGGTCGGACGCGTGCGCAACTTTCTTTTGGTTACTCGCACTCGCGGGCAAGGTTAGGAGCGAACCAGCCAGGAGCGCAGCGCCGATGACGGCCGAAAATCTCGGCCCCGTGAATCGCGATCGTGTCGATCGTGCGAGACGCATTGGTGCTCGCGAGTGTTTCATGGGCCACGTTGCATGAGTGCGCACGCCCGCAGCATACGTCTCGATTTTTGGGTAAATCGTGGAGGTGCTTACTTCAGCCGTGACTGCCTTGCGGTTGTAACCGAGAGAGTAAATACCGCGACAGGAACATTCCACTCCAACGCAAGATGCGCGCTGGACGGAGACTGCCCATCAAAACGACTTCGCGAATTGGTTCGCTGCACGTGAACCCAGGAGACTGGATGCCGAGCGCTTCGATGTCGTACTGAGCATTCGAGGGCAACGACTACTCAACACAATTTGACACCCTTCGCCGCGCCTGACCGAGGGGGCTCGTCAGGCGCGGCGAAGGCGTTACTGTGACGGTCCCGTGGCGAGCTGTAGGGACAGCGAGCTAGTTGTACCACTCTGACTGGTGTAACTCACTTGGACCGTGTCGCCCGGCTTCAGTCCTTGCAATATGTCCTCGAGGCCGACGGTCGTCGTTGCGCTCTGGCCATTCACCGCGGTAATTACGTCGCCAGGAACAAGCGCCGTTCCCGCCGCGGGACTGCCGGAGATGACGCCCTCAATGACGACACCGCTTGTCGTGACGGGGTTTCCGAGATTCGATTGGGCGGCCTGACTGGCGGGGAGAATCTCGACACCGAGGAAGGCGGTTGCTCCAATGTGAATCGTTGACGACGCATCGCCCGCTTCAATTGACTTGGCAATTGAGATCGCGGTATTGATCGGAATTGCGTAGGCCTGGGTAACGGTCGACGTGAAGTTCTGGAAGCCAAAACCTCCGCCGGCGGTTTCAGCAGCGGTGTCCATGCCCAAGACCTTTCCCTTGTCGTTCACGAGCGGGCCACCAGAGTCGCCGGGCTGGATGTTGGCGTTCATCTCAATCATGCCGCTCAATTGCTCGGATCCCGTCGCACTCTCGTCATCGGATGCGGTGAGCGATTGGTCGCGCGCGAGTATCGAACCCGCAGCGTAACTCGGTGTGCCCCCAGTACCGCCGGCGTTGCCAATGCCGACAATCTTCTCGCCCTTCGTGATGGAACTTGAATTCCCGAGCGAGACGGTCGTAAGGCCCGACGCGTCCTTCAGCTGGAGTATGGCAACGTCCTTGCTCACGTCGTAGCCAACGACGGTCGCGGTGTAGACCTTCCCGTTGCCGACGTCGCGCGCGGTGATCGATGTTGCCCCTTCGATCACGTGGTTATTGGTGAGCACGAGACCCTTGGACGTGAGCACCATGCCAGTACCGGCAGCTGAACTGTCCTGGTACGAGAGGCTCGTGTCGATGTCCACCAGACCCGGATCAACAGAAGTGGCGATCTTCGCGGCCGCGGCGTTGTTCGTCGACGAGGACGAACCACTCGATGATCCATTCGAGGGCGTCGTGTTGGGAAAGGTGAAGTTCCCAAAGCCTGGGATGTACGTGTTCGAATTCGACGTTGTGGGTGACGCGGTCTGTATTTTCGTTGAAGAGAAGACGTAGTGACCGAAGATGAAGCCAAAGCCACCTACGGCAATCACGAGTATCAGGGCGGCGAAAAGATTAAGACTTACGCGTCCACGGCGACTGATGGTGACAATGTGATCGTCAGCGACGGTCGGCTGCTCTTCACTGGTGTCATCGGGGGTCGGATCCATATGAAACTCCTTTAGAAAATCTAGGTAACGTCATCGATTATCGGTGTCAAGTGTGAGGACTGTCTTTGTCACCAATAAGAAGGGGTTAAATTCTGCGCCTGAGCGGAACCCGTCGGGCACGAGGTTCTTATTAGCCGGGCTGAACGTCGGTCTCGCGTCGATATCGCACCACGATGTCCGTGGTTCGCGCGACTGACTCGGCCACGGCGAGGGCGAGGAGAGCGGTGAGGGCGTAGGTGGCCAAATCGCTGTGCAGCTTCGCAATCGATCCTTCGACGAGACGAAGAACGAGAAGCACCGCGAGCAACCCGTATTCGAGAGTGCTTCGGCGAAAAATCACGCTCTGTGCATTTTTGACAGCGCGTACGTACATCGTGCGTGCGCGCGCGACACCGAGGGGAATCCCAGCGACGCCACCCAAAAGAGCAGTCACCACGTGTCCGACGTCGCGGGTGAGCAAATCCCACAGCACTGGTCCGATGAACACGAGCACCAGTACCGGATCGAACCACGTCATTAATAGCGGGCGCTGGCGTTCACCCTGGTTCAATGACCCGACTCTGGACTGACGTACACCCCTGCGTCGCAGAATCGACATAACCACGAGGAAGGCGAGAAGGAGATACGCGCTGAAGCCGTTCGACGAGTTGCTCATGGAGTTTCAATTCTTACAGAACCAACGGAGTGCGACGAAAGTCTTCGAGAGACGCGACGAACGCACTTTCCTGGAACGACCAACCGAGTTCTACACCTCTTTACCTTCGTCCATGGTTTTTTCGACGAGGGTCGAGTAGCCCGCCTCGCTGAGCATGCGGCGAAGATCGACGACGGTTTGAGTGTCGATGTCTTTGCCCCGGGGCCGGGTAAAGGTTTGTTGCTCGCCCCCGAGTACGACGTGGTACTTACCGTCAGAGCTTTCGTCGACGGTTCCCACAGCGTTGAGCAGGGACAACACGGCCTTCCAGTCAATGTTGTGACTCGCTGGATGCTGAAAAATCGACATCAACGTGTCGCGGTGGTGATTATTAAGGTGCACGGCACCAGAAGCTTCGCTCATTGTGAACCTTTCTTTTGGTCACCCTAATGACCCCGGAGGTAATTGAGGTTGACTTGGTTTCCCGCAGCGTGGCGTATTTGGACGCCGAATCGCTATTTCATCGGGACTGTGGGAGGCTTGGATAATGGGTTCAGCCGGCGATAAACCAAGGAAAGTACGTCATCGTTTGGCGAAAGTTCCAAAGGGCGCTGAGCCGAACGATATCCATTTGGCGGGTCTGACGAATAGCAGCGGGGGCACGTATGGTTCACGAGTGGATCACGAGGCTTCGGGTTCTAGAAGTGAGAATCTCGGGAAATTTGGAACGTTTATATTGCGAATCTTGGGGCGTCGTCCCAGTGACAAGACGCCGGACGAAGAACGAACCCCCTAAGGAACAAACGCTGATTCGTCGCGTCACCCGACTAACGTTTTGCACGTGGTCGCGAAGAAGGTTGAACCCGAGGCAAAGAGCGTCTCGACTGACGGCGTCTTCTATTGGCTGATTGCGGCGATTGAATATCTGATTACTGTCAGCCTTTTGTTGGTTGCCGGCGTCGTACTTGTGCGGACGGTCGTCAACTTCTTCAATCAATGGAACGCGTTTCCCCAGTCCGTTGTCGCGGCCATCGACGGAATTCTGGTGGTCATTATTCTCTTGGACATTGCGCACACCGTGTACGGACACGTGCGAACGGCAATCTTCCCCGTGAAACCGTTTCTCATTATTGGCATTCTCGCGGGCGTCAGGGATATTTTGAGTTCGTCTGCGCACTTAACTTTGAGCACGGCACTCAAACAAACGAACTTCAACGACACGTTGATTTCACTTGGCGTAGGCGTAGGCGTCGTC
>Ga0302319_10019629_pt1 | contig 12270 bp, 9 predicted proteins | sample Bog_T0_2_FD_203319 | JGI IMG/M metagenome (GOLD analysis project Ga0302319, IMG submission 203319) | Peat permafrost microbial communities from Stordalen Mire near Abisko, Sweden - Bog_T0_2 | ecosystem: Environmental > Terrestrial > Soil > Wetlands > Peat | place: Sweden: Abisko, Stordalen Mire... | reverse complement strand
AAAGGGCGATCTGGCCAGGATCGTCCTTTTTGCGTTAAGCCACGTGGATCAAGATGAGGTCGATATTCAGCAGACCCGCAAGGCCGGCATGGATCTCACTAATCCTCAACTCCTCCACGTCGGTGCGGAGGCACGCACCAAGCTCAAAGACTGGGCCGAAGCCGAAAGCGTCAGTGTCAACGCAATCGTCGTCAGCCTCCTCGACGAGTTCTTCGCGCGCCTCAAGAAGAGCAAGGCGCTGAGAGAAGAACTGCGGCTGGAGCTTCGCGCCCACCGGGGATTCCTCCCGAATTCTTGACTAAGAAATATTTGGCAGTGACTCCAACCCAACCTGAAATGGCCCGATATGATCGATGACTTGCGTGCAACATTAACCCGACTGTCGCAACCCGATGGACCTCCATTGGAGATTTCAGACAAGGTCAACGATGTAGCTCCTTTCCTCTCGCAAATCAGAACAAATGCTGATGCGGAGCGAGATGCATTTGGCTTCTTGCCAGTGTCGGCATACGAATCAGCCGCACAAGCGGGGCATCTTTTTGTCGCATTGCGACGGAACAATGGCGACGCGCATCTGATGGGGCATCTTCTGTTCGGAGGCCGTTTTCCTCATCTCCGCATACATCAGCTTCATGTTGCAAAAGACTTCAGGAAGACGGGTGTTGCGCGTTCGCTAATCAGTTTTTTGGTCAGTTTCGCCGAACGCGTTGGATACATGGACATTGTGGCTAGAGTTGCTTCCGACCTTCCTGCCAATAAAGCGTGGGAACAATTTGGTTTTGGCGTGGTCCGAACCCTCCCTGGTGGAACAACACGCAACCGAACAATCAATGTTCGGGTCAAGCACTTAAACACACCGACGCTCTTCGGTTATTACGAAGGTGCGCCAGTAAAGGGCCTGCCTGCAATCAGGCGCGGCATTCCAGGATATGTTCCGGTCTACGCAATTGATTTGAACGTATTCTTCGATTTCGTAAAGCAGCGTTCTCGCTCTGAGCAGGTCGGTCAGCTCATCGCAGCTGCGCTAGACAACATGCTCAGGATCGTAGTCACAGAAGAGTTTGCCATTGAGCTGAAACGTAACCATAAGCCCAATACTCCAGATCCCCTGTATGAGTTTGCACTTCAGTTGCCAACAATATCTCGACCGGATTCCACCACAGTCGAGTCTTTGACGAAGGAACTTGCGGACATTGTGTTCCCGGAACGGGCAAAAAGAAAAGCTCTGACTGTTCAAGATAATTCCGATCTTCTCCATCTGGCGACCGCAGTCTTTCATACTACAACTGCTTTCATCACATCCGAGAAGGCTATGGTCGCTCAAGGCGATCCGGTGATGAAGAGATTCGGAGTCCGAATCGTTGATGTTGAGTCCATTTCAAAGCTTCTTCAAACCAGTCAAGCGCGAGCGTCCACTGTCGAATATAGATTCGCTGGGAAAGACCTACGCATATCTGAATTAACAGAACAACTCCGATGCGACTTTGTTTCAATTGCGGAGAAAGTGAGCATTTCCTCTGATGTGCGCGGGGAGGCATGGCCAAATCAGTTGCTATCCCAGCACTCTAGATCTATTGCTGTGTCCGTCGAGGGGACTCTCATCGCGGCTGCGGTATGGAGCTGCTCATCTAGACTCCACGACGTTTTGTTTTCAACGATTATTGCAGATGAAGATCATCCAGCTATCGAATCGGCGATTGACGCTCTCTTGCTTGCATTATCTGGCGAGGCTGTTGCGGGTGGGCCAGCGCTCATTCATCTAGCAATTCCACATGCGCATACAATTACGCGTGAAATCGCGCTGTCACTTGGATTCACCGAGGCACAATCGACAGCACCAGGGCTTGGATTATTTCAACGTCTCGCTCTCGGGAAAATCATCGTCGAAAGGAACTGGGATTCGTTGCGTACCATGATTGCGGAAAAGACCGGCGTTTCCATTCCAGACTCATTGGCTACGTTGGACTCTGCGGGGGCTAGGGTATCACTGTCCAATCAATCGGGTACCCGCTTTCAGATCGCATTTGAAGACCTTGAAACTGCTCTTTCCCCAGCGCTCTTTCTTCTAAGTTCTCGCAATTCTGTGATTGTTCCGATAAGAAGATCATTTGCAGATCAATTGCTTAGTACCTCGCAACAATTGTCGCTGTTGCCGTCTACCGCTGCAGCGATGTTCCACGAGCGCGTCTACTACAGGGCGGTTCGCAACTTGTCGTTGATGTCTTCAGGTTCGATTATCGTTTTTTACGAATCAGGTCGAAATGGCGGTCGCTCGGCTGCTATCGCAATTGCCAGAGTCCGCGATACGGCTCAGGTTTCGAAGAGTGAAGTTGCTGCGGTTCTATTGCGACATGGGGTTTTGAATAAAATTGAAATTGAAAAACTTACCAAAGGTGAACTTGTAGCCTCGACCATTTTTGACATGGTGATCAAATTTCCGAAACCTGTTCCGCACAGCCGACTCAAACAAATGGGCGCAATTGACGGTGCAAACCTCATTACCGCAAGACAACTCACGGCCACCCAAGTAGCCGCTATTGCTGAAAACGGAGGACTGCTTGAGCAGTGAAGTTCTTGATATTGTGATCTCGGTCAAGGAACAATACCTGGCCATGATTTTGGCCGGCGAAAAGAAAGTTGAGCTTCGCCGTAAAACAGTGAATGTTCCTCTGGGAAGCAGGGTCTGGCTGTATGCGACCTGCCCCAGTGCGCAGATCCGCGCTTATGCAACTGTTGAGAAGATCACGAGCGATTCTCCTCAAGTGATTTGGCGTAAATACCATCGCGAGGTCGGGATTTCCAGCGAAGAGTACGACCTGTACATGGCTGGTGCTTCTGTCGCATGCGCCATTAGACTTCGAGATGTTCGACGTATTAACCCTGAGCTATCCTTAGCAGAGCTTCGCAAGAGGGTTAAGGGGTTCCATCCACCGCAGTTCTTCAAGAAGCTCACACACGACAGCGCCGAAAGAGAATTATTACGGAGTCGAGCCTTCGGCTTGATTTAAGACAGATTTTCAAGGCTCTTCACTGGATAGAGGGGGCTGCGATCATTGTTTTCATTAAGCCATCTCAAGTATCCGCTGATCTCAGGGCCACCAAAGTTGATAGTGAATTCTGCGCCAAAAATCGCCAACACGAGGAATAGTTCTCCCCAAGATGTCATCAGCAGGTCATACTCGTGGACAGTTTGCACTTGCCGTCCACCATCTTCCACCCATCGTTTGTTGCGATCATATATGCGCCTTAAATGATAAGGCCATTCCCGAGTGGTCCCGCGCCTTGCGTGATCACGAATTAAGTCAAGCTGTTGTTCATCGACAAGAAAATCAGCCTTGCCAAAAACCGCAACCAGACGCGATGCGATAACCTCAACTGCTACTTTTGCGAGAAATCGAGAAACAACTCGATCAGGAGGAGGCGCGGCTATCGCAGGAAACAGAAGCTTCCCTTCGCGCATCGACAACAAAGATGGAATTGCGGCAGGAGGAACGTCGAGAACGTCCACTATGGACTTCCCTCGAAGAATTCGAAAAAAGGTTGCGGGTGCGTTGATTGGCGTTATCACGCCATTCATGCTTGGTATTTTGCCTCTCTTGCTTGGAATTGCCTGGTCGAATCGCAGGAGTTTCACCGCTTCTGAATTCAAGAATGGGCCTTCAACCTCGCGCGACAGGTAATTATTGCAGGAGTCGCAGACTACACCTGGAGGCAGGATATGTGTGAGATTCCCGAGCGATTCTGGAACAATGTGTTCCCGGCTTCGCGAATGATCTGAGCTAACTTTGCAGAATATGCAACGCATAGAAACCCTCGGAGTACCATCGCAATTGACTCCTTCTCATAATAGGGGAACCATTGAGGACCAGCCGGATAATAATGGTTTCACAAGCCCGTCGGGTGGGCCAAACGAGACTGGCGCGAAGCGGCAGCACATCACAGGGCGGGAAGACGGGCGCCGGCAAAAAACAGGGGCCTGCCTCAGCAGACCCCTCGATTCAAGGTTCATGAATTTACGCTAAGCCGCTTTTGCCTTCTTCGGGGCTGCGGTGGGCGACTGGCTCGGCTTCGCTCTCTCCGTAGCCTTCCGGGCGGCTTGCGCTTTTTCCTTGGACCCGAACTCCTGCTTGACCTTGGCGGTGATCGCGGCCACGTCCACCTTGTAGAACTCGGCGGCTTCTCGCAGGGCTTTGGCGGATTCATTGGGGCTGTGCGCCGCTTGCAAAACGGTGATTGCCACCAAAACGCGGCCGATTGTGCTCTCGTCGGCTTTTCGAAGAAAGGACGTGAGCAGTTTGGTGGCTTCCTCACCTTTTCCATTGGCTTTGCCGATGCCGTGAAGACGAAAGAGGACCGCCAGACGGCGCTCGTCTAGAACGGTCGCGAGGCGCTCGGTGACAAAGAGCAGGTCGCGCTTCATCAGCCGGACAGGGACCGCGTCGCTGGTCGCTTTCAAGACGCGGAGGCCGGTTGCCTGGGCGATGGCTTCCTCGTGGCGTCGCTTCTCCTGTTCTGCCTTGAATGCCGCATCCGTCGCGGGCTTCTGCTTACGGGCGTGGTGGATGGTGCATTCGGGATTGGCACAGATGGTGCGGATTTCGCCTTTCTCTGTGCCTTCGGTGACGATGGCATCAGTGGTGTACTTGCATGTCTTGTACTCCGGCCAGTCGCGCTGTTTTTCATTCGTCGGTTTCTCGGTCCGAATCTCCACGTACTTGTTGCGCGGCAGGGCGGCGCTGTCGCTGGTCGCTGTGCCGTAGGCCGATGAGATTTGTATTAGCTCCGGCTTGGCGGCGATGGACTGTTTTACAAACCCATCCACTTTGGCCTGATAGCAGGCCGGATCGGTGCAAGCGTCCTGCGCGATGTCGGCGAAGAGCAGCGCGTTTGCGCCGGTGCGCTTCGGGCAGTCGTCGCAACTTCCGGCGGCGGGGTTGAGGGTGGCGTCAGATTTTGAAAATGGCGCATCCTTGAGAATGAGCAGGATGTTCTGCTCAAACCACTCTTTCAAGTGGCGAACGGGGAGCAGGATACGGCGGGCCTTGCTCTGGTTGCCGTTCCAATCGCTGCGGAAGCAAGCCGCGAGGGCCTGTTCCTGCTCGGCGGGTTGCAACTTGGCCAAAAGCAGCGCGTGGCCGATGCCGATCTCGTCCTTGGCGAATGCCTCGGTCACGGCGGCGGCAAGCTCGGTCAACTTGACCCGCTGGAGGCAATAAGACGGTGATTTGCCAGTTTTTGCGGCAATCTGCTCGATGGAGTATTTCGGCTCGTCAAGATTGAGCAGGGCGCGGAATCCCTGCGCCTCTTCGAGCGGGTGAACGTCGCGGCGCTGGAGGTTCTCGATCAGTTGCGCTTCGAGTGCCTGAGCATCGGTCAGCGGAACGATGCGGACGGGGATGGAATCGGCCTCGGCCATGAGTGCGGCGCGGTAGCGGCGCGCTCCGGCAACGATCTCGAAGCGATGGTCGGCGATAGGCCGGACAAGCAAGGGCGACAATACGCCCTGGCTGCGGATTGACTCCGCCAGTTCCTTGAGGGCTGAATCGTCAAAGACGCGGCGCGGGTTGGTTTTGGATTCTTCGAGCGCAGTGAGTGGCACATTGCGGTATTCAGTAGTGGCTTGATTCGTCATGGTTGCTCTCTCCTTTTGAGCGGTTGAGGTACGGTGAAGGCAAGCGGGCGGCGCGTTCGGCGCTGCCCGCCGAAATTGTGAGGAGCAGCGGCGGCCTAAGCCGCCGCCTCTGCGGGCTGTGAGTTGATTTCTTCGGTTGCTTCGACAGACAGAGCGCCGAGAATCACAGCAGAGGTGCGCTGGATAACTTCGAGGCTCTCGGTCAAGAGCGCCGCATTGCCCGCGTACATCTGGATGTAATCGCTTGAAGCGGTTCCCATCTCCAAGCCGATGGCCTGTCCAACGATGAAGGCAACGGCCTCGGCTTCGGTCTCGCGTACGGTGGCGGTGGTCATGGTGCGCCGCTCGGTTTTGTGCAAAAGCTCGTGAGCTGTTTCGTGTACCAGCGTGGTGAACTCCTCGGCCTTCGATTGACCGGGGAGCAGTGCAATCCTGCCGCCGTAGCTAACGCCAAGCGCCGGGGCAATCTTCTCGTTGTATTCGAGCTTGATGTTTTGCTCGTCGAGAAACGCAATCAGGCGTTCGCGCTGGTCGCCCACTTCACCGCTGACGCTGTGCTCAAAATCGGGCAGGTCTGCGCCTTCGGTCTGCGAGCAATCGAAGACGTAGACGGCGCGGAAGCCAATCAGCATGGACGCTGGCTTCGCTTCCTGACTCGCGTTCAGCTCCTGCTCGGCTGCGTCTTTCCGGCGGTGGTGGCCAACGATGGGGGCAAGAATCTGGATGCCCTTTTCGCCTTTCTTCACGAAACGCCCCAACTCGTTCCATGTGCGGATACCGGCAACGCGGGTTGCCGTCGGGCGCTGCCGCGCGATGGCGAGAATGTTGCCGAAAGAATAGTTGTGAAAACGGGCCATTGCGCCGAGATACGCGGTCAATGCTTCGCTCTTGCCTTCCTCAAGCTGTTTGAGCAGGAAGTCAACGGCCTGTTTAATGAGTTGCTGCGCGGGGTTCTCGCGCTCGGTGGTGCGCTGCTGATAGGGTGAGTTGCTGCGGTGCGCCGCATTCTTCCTGTGCGGCGCGGTGGTGGCGTGGTTGCTGCTGGCGTAGGTCATGATTCGTCTCCTTGGGTGTTTGAATTTGCCGTTTTTGAGCCCTGGGAGGGCTAAAAAAAGACATTCGTTTCATAGCTGCGAATTTGGGCGTAGAGAGGCGCTGTCCACCCCGAAGCCCGAAGGGGCGCGGAAGCGAGCACGGCGTTCTTTGCCGCGCAGAGCTGCACAAGCGGGATGGACAGAAGGAGCCGAACGGAGCCTAGAGTTCGCACGGAAACGAATGTCGAAACGTGAGGACCAGCCGAAGGCTGCGCGATTTCTGAGGGTCGGCGTTGCGGGCAGGAACAGGCCCGCTGAGGTGGGTGGCGGAGAACAGGCCATATCGTTCGGAGACAGGGAGGAACCCTCCTCCCACAAGAATGAAGGGAAGAAGAATTGGCGAATGAGTGTGGAGTTAAGCGTAAAGAAGCGTAAGGCTCTCAACAGGAAAAACGAATTCATTGATCTTTGCGAAACTGTTGGAAAAGAGTCGCGTCTATTGAAATGTACATGCCATAACGGAGGGCATAGAATGGCAGCTATCGGCGCAATCGAGATGAGAACCTCGCGGCACTCTTTGGAGAAAAGTAGAGAAGCTGATCCCATTGTTGCTGAGAACAGTTTGCTTAGGCGCTATGGGCCTTTAATGAACTTGGCCACTCTGGCCTCAATCCTCGATCGATCTCCTGATGGACTTCGCGTAACGCTGCGTTCCTCCGGTGAGTGGGTGGAAAAGATCAACTCAGCTCGTCTTCAACTTGGCCGTAGAGTCTACTTCCGCACCGCAGATATCGCGGAAGTGCTTGGTATCCGGTAACGAGTCGCGTGGGCTCCGAACTCACGTCCGTCCGGTCGATCCTCGGCCTCAATCCCGCTCCTGCCATCGAAGAGCGTCCGCGCGGCGGAAGTTTGAATCGATCCACGGCAGCTCCGTCACGCGCCCGATCCGCTCCTAGAATGATCCTGAATCAGGATCAGCGGATTCGACTCGGCGGCGTTCCCTTGCCATTCGTCTATGACGAATTCCGCGAGAGCGCCTACGACGCCGGGGCCATTGGCTTCATCGCCAAATTTCTCGTTCAAACGACTCTTCCGCACCGAAGACAGCCCGGCCCACAATATATCCGGACCGATGGTCGATTCACGCTCCGCATTACCGATGTCGGCGGTGCAGGGCTGCCCTATGGCAGTTACCGTTGCGGTTTTCACGCTCGTCGAGATGCCAGTCGAATTCCTTGAAGAAGCTGAAGAGTTTCTCAAACGCACTGTCGGCAATAACGATGGTCTTGCCGTGCAGTTCCTCAATCTGATGCTTCTGGAAGAGGCCGCCATTGAGGTAGGGGATCTCCCCCAGCAACTTGTTCGTGGCGGCGGAGCGCTCTGCCTTCTTCCGAGCAAACCCCTGAAAGAAGAGCGGGCAGAGAAAATCTCTGTAATAGGCATCTGGCTTGCGGTCGCGGCTTTCAGCGAGCTTATTACGCAGGTATTCCTTGTCTCCGTTCAGGAAGCTCTTCTCCTGAATGAAGTAAAGGAACATCAGCCGATTGACCATCACAGAGGCGTACCAGCTCTCCATCTGCTTGTCTGGAATGCCCTGAATGAATTTGAGGAAGGTGGCGTGCTCGGTCTTGAATCGCTCGTAGAACTTCTTGGTGACTTTTTCTACATCGAAGGCCTTCAGTCGCCCGGTAACGCTGGTCAGAGTGAGGATTTCCTCCTCATCCATCGTAAAGACAAGGCTGTCCAGCTTTTGGAAGAGCAACTCGCCAGATTGAGCCGGGGAGTAATGATAGGTGCGAACCGCCGTGGGCTTACCCGGCTCCTTGCGAACCCATTGCCATACTTGTCGGCCGTGCGCTTGATCCGTGAAGACGATCAAATGCTCGAAGTGATCCTTGGCAATGAGTTTGTCGAGTTTGACTCGAATGGCGTAATCGGGAATGGAATCGGAAACCAGCACGGCGACGCCGCGCTTTTGTGCAACGGCCTGGAAGCAATAGTCCGTGCCGTCGATTTGTTTCACGATAGGCCGGGCGAAGTTGTCCCAGCCAAGCTCTTCGATGAACAGCTTGCGGAAGTTGAATGCCTTGAGGTATTGCCGAGCACGTTCGCGGTCAATTGCCATTTGCCTGTCCTTCTGCGAGTCCGAGTGAGCAAATAATCTGCGCCAGAGTCTCCTGATCTTCGTCGCCTTCAACGATGCTTAGGCGCCCAGTTTCGCGCAGGCCCATGGCAAGTTCCGCCAAGGTCTGGTCGGTGCAGTTAGTCTTCATGTGCCTATTCAAGATATCCGTCGCGGCGGAACGGAGGGGGTACTTGTATACGTCCTCAAGCGTCCGCTGCAATGCGAGAGTATCGAAAAGAGAACCCTTCACTTCGAGAGCGTATTGCTTGAGCCGTTCATAAGTTCGATAGCGTGCGCCGGTGGCACTGCCCAACCCGCCACCAACTATCTTCTCCTCTGCTGCAAGCTCCTTGACTGCGCTTTCAACCAACTCGTGATGATTAGGAAGGCGGGGAACTGCCGGCGTCGTCGGGGCGCACTCAGCAGCTTTGAGAATTCGGAACGGTGAATCGGTGACGCGTTTTCCTTGCGCATCCACCCAAGTCAGGGAGTCAGTTCCGCTGACGTTCTTCAAATAGACCAGGGCACCTTGCGTTGACGGTACAGTCGCATCGTGGTGCTTAGCTGTGTAGACCACATCCGGCATATCCTCAATGGTTTTCTTGAGCGCGGGGTTCTTGCTAATCGCATCTTGCCAGATTTGATAGGCGTAAGAAACGAGGTCCACTTCGGAATCCTCTTCACCGTCGAGCAAGCCAGCCTTTTCGTTGTACAGGTCGGCAACGACTTTATTGTGCTTATCGTCGTCGAAAAAAGATTCATCGGTTCCGACAACTTCGGAGTTGGCGTGGAGCCGCGCTCGCACCTTCGCACGAAGATTGATGATGGTCTCGATGCCGTCTGCAGGCAGAAAACTGTAGCAGAGAATTTTGTCAGATTTCTGGCCAATACGATCCACACGGCCAGCCCGCTGGATGAGCCGTATGATCGTCCACGGCAAGTCAAAGTTGACGATGATGAAAGCGTCCTGAAGATTCTGTCCTTCACTCAGCACGTCTGTGGCAACAAGGACTCGCAATTCCTGGTCGGGCGCAAACGTCATCTTGTTGCTTTGCGGGCTGAACCGGTAAGCAAGATCCGTGACGTTTTCCGTATCACCAGTTGCCGCAGCGATCCTCTCGATGCCCGCGGCGGACAGTTGTTGACCTAGATAATTGACCGAGTCGCTGAACTGACTGAATATCAGTATCTTGTCTGTCTTATGCTTCTGGCTCACCAAATTGATAAGCGCCTGTAGTTTTGAATCTTTCTTGGGGTTCCACAAGGCGCAACGATCAAATATCTGCATCAGCGCATTGGCGTCCGCAAGTAGATCGCTACAAAGTTGTGGCCGGAAAAATCCTGGGCGAATCCAGTCGAAACGAGTGCGGAAGCGGTTAGCATACAGCGCGTACACCTCGGCGGCGCGGGCTCGAAAAGCGCTGACCGTACGCAAATGAGTAGGGGATACGGTCATTTCGTCGAACGTCTCTGTTGTTGCAGAATCTTCGTCGGACGTGGTGGTGTCTAAGAGGCCGGAATCCTGTGTGCCAATGGGAATGTCCAAACCATTCTCAATGGCGTGGATGAAGATGAAATTGCGGAGGATGTGCCGCTCGACAGAGAGCAAGAAGCTGTGGCCGCTACTCTCCAGACGCTTGAAGAGATTGCTTCGGCAAAATCCCATGAGACGAGTGCCGGCGGCGGAGAGGTTTGCGAGGATTGCTTCATCGCCCTTAGTCGCCGTTATTGGTGGCTTCGCCAGCACAGAATTGCCTAGCCCGTAGCGAGGAAGACTCAGGCCATTGACAATGTCAACGACAGGCGCCGCGTAGAGCTTGGCATACTCATCGTTCGGGTCATTCTCATCGACAACAAAGGGGAGCTTCTTGGGAAGGCGATCAGGGAAATAAGAACGGCTACCGTCCTTGAATTCAAGATACTTTCGTCCGTTGTCGAGATCCTGTTTTGCATAGTTCGCCTTTATGAATCCGCGCGTTCGGCGGACCATGTAAAGGCGCATCAGATCACGCCAGTCGTCGGGATACTGGCTCTTTTCAAACGCTGCGAGAGTGTTGGCACCGCACTGAAACTTGCCCCTGAACAGCGCCCGGTCCACTTCCTGAAACTTGCGCTCCGGTCCGATTCCAAGTTCCTTGTCGGGCGGCACAAATAGACGCAACTGGCTGGCAAGGTCGAGATAGTCCTTGTTGTACGGCGTCGCAGATAGCAATATGCATTTGCTGTCGTTCTTCTGGATGTATTCCAGAATTACCCTGTATGTCTTGCCCTCACGATTCCGCAGGTTATGGCTTTCGTCAAGAATGATGAGCCGATAGCGGCGAAGATCTGGAAGTTGCTGCAGAACCTTGGAGTAGGACATGACTTTGCAGGAAGGAAGTCTATAGGTATGACAGTAGTCCTCCCACATCTTGACCAGGTTCAGTGGGCAGAGAACAAGTGTTTCCAGCATTAGTTCGTCTGCGAGAACCCTGGCCAGTGCAGTTGCCATCAGGGTTTTGCCGAGTCCCACGACATCGGCGAGCAAGACGCCGCCGCGCTTTTGAACGTGGTGAGCGGCAATTTTGACCGCCTTCTCCTGGAACTCAAAAAGCTGGTCCCCGAAGTCCTTCGGGATGCCAAAACGAACGATCCCCTCCCTCGCCTCTTGAGAGAGGTGATAGGCCATCTTGACGTATATATGGTGCGGCGGAATCGGCTCGGGCCGTGCCCAACTCTGATCGATGATGTCCGCTATTTCGGCCGAAATGTCCAGACACCACTTGTCCTTCCAACGATCATCGAACCAGCTCGCTAGCTTTTTGCAGGCGTCGTGGTCGGTTATATCGACGTTCAATTCGCCTTGCTTCGACAGGCCCGCAAAGGTCAAATTGCTGCTTCCCAGGAAGCCATTGACCGGACTGACTGGATCGTGACGAAAAAGCAGGTAGAGCTTTGCATGAAGGGGATGACGAAGGTGCAGTTTGACAATGACCTGTTTAGCGCGAATCTGCTTGGCTAGTCTCCGAAGGCCGATCTCGTCCGCGTCTGTGGGGGCACCAATTGTTAGTTGAGTCCGGAACTGCTCCGCAAGCGCCTTCTTCAGTCGTACAGCAGTCTGATTGTCGAGTTCGGCGTCGTGCTTAATGATTCCGTACGCGCTGGCAATCTCCTGTTGGGGGAGCGTTTGCATGCCGATCAAAAGGCGGCAGCACTCGCCGTCACCTCCCGACCATTTCTCAATTTGTTCGTCGAGTTGCCTCCAGCCGCGCAGGTTGAAGTACCCGACGCAGAAGTCCGACCTATGGGACACTGACAGCGTTGTTCTCAACGCAGGCAATAGCTGCTGGTCGATATTGTCGAAAATTTGCGGCACTAGCCGCCATTTCTCACACAGATCGATTTTGTCGTGAGCCACAGGGTGGGCCGGCATTGTAGGGCCATTTCTCAGCATGGAATCACCTTGGCGAGGGCTTTGGCGAAGGCATAGAAGGGCACTT
>Ga0302319_10019628_pt1 | contig 12270 bp, 4 predicted proteins | sample Bog_T0_2_FD_203319 | JGI IMG/M metagenome (GOLD analysis project Ga0302319, IMG submission 203319) | Peat permafrost microbial communities from Stordalen Mire near Abisko, Sweden - Bog_T0_2 | ecosystem: Environmental > Terrestrial > Soil > Wetlands > Peat | place: Sweden: Abisko, Stordalen Mire... | reverse complement strand
AGGCGTGGCGCAGAAGATCCGGCGCGAAATCGGCCTTGTTGCTCGGTTCGAGCAGCGGGTCGAGCGCGTCCCAGTGCGCGACCGTGAAATCGAGCGCGAGCTGTGGATGCCGGCGCGAGGCCGCGCCGATGATCTCCGGGGCCACCGTCGGCGGCGGCTCGCCTGACAGGGCAAGCTCCAATGCCTGCCGTGCGAGCAGCGGATCCTGTGCGTCGGCGAGCCGATCATAAAGCTGTTCGCGCTCGAGCTCGGTGCGGGCCGATTTCGCCATCTCGTGCAGCTCACTCCAGATGAGCGGATCGGCGTTCGACGCGACGATGGCGAGCACGGTGCGTCTCGCGGCGGCATCGAGCGCCGACGGATCGGCGCGATAGCGTTCGAAGCGCACGCGTGCCTCGGCGAGCACCGGCGCGTCGCCGAAGTCGCCGAGCGCGACGGTCAAACTCTGGCGCAGCAGCGGTTCATTGACGCCTTCGCCGGCTTGCGCCTTCCAGCCGACGCGCGCGAAGATGGGCTCGAGCACGCTGCGCGCGAAAGCGCGAAATGCCGCCTGCGTCGGGAGACCGTCGTACACCCGGTCGAGTTCCTGCAGCAGGTCGACCAGCGCCGCGGCGACCACGGGATCGGATTGCACCGGAAAACTGCGAATGAGATCGAGCAGGGGGACGAGCGGCTGCTCGCCTGCCAGGGCGAGGCTGCTGCCATCGTTCAGCACGCCGAGCTGATCATCCGCCGCGAGGCTGGCAAAGCGGACCGCAAGTGCGTCGAACGCGGCAGGCGTGTAGCGGCTGCGGAAATATCCCGTCTGGCCTGCATTGAGGATCAGTGTGCCGCAGCCGCCGACGGTCACCCGCTGCGGACTCTCGCCCGTCACGACGGCGGTCATCGGCGGTGCAGCCGCGGCCAGCGACCCCGGTGACCCCGGCGACCCCGGCGCCTTCGGCGTCTCCGCGAAGGTCCGCAGCGTTGCCGGCACGTGCCACGTGCGGGCACTGGTGGAATCGGGATCGATCGCGAAGTGGTCCTGCGCGAGCCGCACCGGCGTGTCGCCGTCCCGGCACGCATCGGACGTCTCGGTCAACATCGGGACACCGGCCTGCAGCGTGAAGTCATGCGCGATCCGAAGGATCGGCCGCGGGGCGCCCCGATCCATCTCCCGCCACAGATCGTCGGTGACTGTGTTGCCGTAGGCATACCGTTGCATGTACCGGCGCACCCCGGCGCGAAAAGCCGCTTCGCCGAGATAGGACTCGAGCATGCGGATCACCGCTGCGCCCTTCGAATACGTGATCGTGTCGAACGCGCCGCTAGCCTGCAACACGTCGTGAATCGGAGTGATGATGGGGTGGGTGCCGTCCCGCGCATCCTGCTGCATGGCGTGCTGCTTGTCATCGAGCGCCTGCAGCCACACATTCCACTCCGGATGGAATTGGTTGGTCACCTTGTTCTCCATCCACGAAGCGAAGCCCTCGTTGAGCCAGAGATCGTCCCACCATGACATGGTGACGAGGTCGCCGAACCACTGGTGCGCCATTTCGTGCGCCGTCGTGATATAGACCTGCTGACGGTCGGCCTCGGTGGAGAAGCGTTCATTCACCAACAGATCGCGCTCGAAGAAGAAGATCGCCCCCCAGTTCTCCATGGCGCCGAAGAACTGGCTGGTGCCGGGGGCGGCGATGAGATCGAGCTTGGGCAGCGGGAAAGGAATCCCGAAATATTCGTTGTAATAGGGCAGGATGGCGGATGCGGCATCGAGTGCGAAGGCGGCCTGGGCCGTGTCGCCGCGCTTCACGATGACGCCGACATCCACGCCCTGCACGTCGCGCTGTACCCGCTCGAAGTCCCCATCGCCGAAGAAGAGCAGATACGACGACATCCGCGGCGTCGTCGCGAAATGCACGCGGATCCTGTCGTTGGGCAGCGTCTCCACGGCGGCAATCGGCATGTTCGACAAGGCCATGGACTGCGCCGGCACCGTCGCGGTGAGGGCGAACGTGGCCTTGCGGGCGGGCTCGTCCCAGGAGGGCACGAAACGGCGCGCATCGGAGTTCTCGAACTGGGTGAACAGGGCGCGGGCCTTGCCCTGCGGCGTTTCGTAATCCAGGGCGAAGAGCCCCGAGGCGTTTTGAAAAATGCGGCCGTGATAATCGAGCCGCAGGGTGAAACCGCCGGGTTTAATCCGGCGCGCGGCCCGCAAGGTCGCGGTTTCGACGCTCGGATCGTAGCTCACCGCCAGAGTCCGTGACCCGGCCGCCGGCGCGGCGCTCGCCAACACGGCTTGATCTATCACGAGGTCGGCGCTGTTGAGGACGATCCGGTCGGTCGCCCGGTGCACCGTGACGTCGATTTCCACTGAACCGCGGAAGGTGAGGGCCGCGGCGTCCGGCTGGACGTCGATGCGATAGTGATTCGGTGTCACGGTCGGGGGGAGGACCACCCGCCGGGTGTCCGGCGCCGGCGAAGTGCCGGCGCCGGAAGCAGAGGCGCACGCAAAGACCAGGAGGGCGGTGAGCCCCCGCCGGATCATTTGCCGATCGTGTAGGTGTACGGGATGCGCACCACCTCGTCGCCGGTGAACAGCGTGTCGTTGAAAGTGTCGATATAGATGTAACCGGTCACGGTCTTGCCGACGTCGTGCGGGTTGGGCGTGATCGTCACATGAATGACGCCGGGGTCACCCGAGCCGAGGACCAACGGATTGTAGGTGTTGGTGCCAAGGACCAAGTCCGCCCAGATGTCGCCGGTATCGGCTGACACCGCGGGGTCGAATGGCTTCATGAGCACCAAGGCGCCATTGTTGACCGGTGCGGTGAGCGCACCTGCCGATCCATACGGACCGATGAGGGCCGGTTGGGCAATCCACGGTCCCCAGGGCACTTCCGGTTCGCTGATCGCGGCAGTCACGGAGCCTGCGCCGGACTTCGTCGCGTAGATGTCCGGCGAGCCGGTGCCGCCGACGCCGTAGCCTGCCGCGTTGAATGCGTCCATGTTGATGGGCGCCTTCGACTGCGACACGAACTGGGCCTCGCTGACCTCGGTCGGCAGATAGAAAAGCCCGCAGGCCCCCGGCAGCGTCGTAACACTGGAGCACGCCGAGGGGGCGAGCGCGGTCGACACCGTTGTCGTCAGGCGTGCGTCGGCAAAGAATGCCTCGGTGACGGCGCCGGTGTTCACGAGGATGATCGGTATGGTCACCGGCCCCGCCTTGGCTGACAGGATCACGCTCTTGTCGTTGGGCAGGGCGGGAGCCGCGACCCGGGCGGTGTTCAAGCCGATCCGGGCAGTGAACGGCAGCGAGGTCTGATTCCCGGATGAGGTGAAGTTTTGCACCAGGATGAACTTCCAGGTACCGGCCTGGGGCTTTGCCAGGAATTCCTGCAGGCCGTATTGCGGATTACCGGCGGGATCGAGATTTCCGTCCACGGCGAGTTCCATCCCGTTCGGATCGACCAGCAGGCCCTCGAGCAGATAGCCGTTGTCCGCGATCTCGAGCGTCAGGCCGAGATCGTTCACGCCCGTGGGCACGACGAACTCATACGTGGAGGTCGGCCCCACATAGGCGCGGCCGTTGCCGCCGGTGAGCGTTCCGGTGAAAACGCCGCCGGTCGACGAGAGCGGGATCAGCGTTCGCAGGGTGATGGGAATCTCCGGCTGCGCAGTGCCGGCCCCGCCGAAGCGCACGGCAAGCGCCGAGTCGCCCGGCTCCGCCGGCAAATTCAGGCTGACCGTGATCGTGCGGCTCGCGCCGGGGGCCAATTGGAAGTTGGCGGGAGACACGCTGCCGACGTTCACGAATTTTTCGGCGGCCCAGGTGAACTGCACCGGGCCACTGTACGTATAGGGCGGATTGCCGGCCACGGTCCAGATGACGGCCGTCCACGTGCCCGGGGCGGGCGCGACCACGTCGACGTGACCGTAGCCGTTGCCGAAACCCTGGGGCAGCGAGTAGGCGGCGAGGCGGCCGGCGGGATCGAGCAGCGAGATGCGCACGTCCGAAGAACTCCCGGTGAAGGCGATGGCCGCATCGAGGTGCTGCGCGCCCGCGGGCACCGTGAAGCTCTTCTCCACGTACGAGCGCTTGACGCCGTATTCGTCGAGAAAGGTCTTGTCGCCCGACGCCAGCGGCACCGTTACCTTCGCACCGGCGATCGGTGGGCCGAGCGCCTGCAGTGCCGGCGTGAGGTGTTGGGACGCGGTTCCGGTATTGGTGATCGTGAAGGACAGTGTCTCGGCCGTGTGTGGCAGGGCGGAGATGCTGCCGCTGGTCGGCGCGGCGAAGATTCCCGCGCCCTTCGGTTTCGGCACGCCGTTTTCATCCACGAGCGAGAGGGCGGACTGCACCGCCGCCAGCGCGTTGATGAGGCCGTTGCCCTGCTCGGACGCCGGCGCGCCCAGGTCGGTCGCGGTGCTCAGGATGATCCTCTTGACGGTTCCCGGCGACGGGCTCGTGCCGTGATGCGTGCTGCGGTAGGCCTGGATGACGAGTGCGGCCGTTCCCGAGGTGAGCGGCGCGGCCTCGCTGGTACCCCCGAAAACATACACGGGCGTCGGTTCGCCATCGGGATAGGCGGCGACCGTGATGTTGTTGCTGCCGCAGTCCGGGTACATTTTTTGGTCGGTCGAGCAGAGCGCCCAGCCGAGGTCGCCCGGTGCAACCACGTCGACGGTGCGCGCGCCCAGCGAGAATCCGCCGGAACTCAGCGACGAGATGTTGTTGCTGAGGTAGCCCTTGGCGAGCTGCTCGCCACCCGCGCCGGTTTGCTGGTACAGGCGAAATTGCGTGGAGGCGCCCGCGGCGATCACGTAGGGATCCGTCGCCGGCGCGCCGAGGGTGCCGGCCGATCCGCCGTCGCCCGTGCTCACCACCACGGTCACACCGGCTTCGACCGCCGCATGGTTGGCGAGCGAAAGCGGGTCGTCCGCATCATCCGGAAAGGGATTGCTGCCGAACGATTCGTTGATGACGTCGACGTCATCGTGGTTCACTGCATAGTCGATCGCCTGGACGATAGCGGAGTTCGTGGTGACATTGATGGCCGAGAACGCCTTCAGTCCCACCAGCGAGGCGCCTGGCGCCACGCCGCGAACGCGGATGTCGCAGGGGGAGGGCAGCGGATCGGCCGGGGCCACGAACTGGCTGATGTCGAACAAGAGCGGCGTGCCGTACGGCGTGTCCTGGGCGCCGATGGAACTCGCGTCCCCGAACGCTTCGCCGCCGCCGGTCGGTGTGCCGGCCGGATCGCCGGAGAAATCCTGGTAATCGATGAACGCGCTGGTGCCATCCGGGCGTACGAAACCCGCGATCGTCGGATCCAGGCCGTCGGCAATGAACGCGACCTTGACCCCGACGCCCGTCACCGGGATGCCGTTGCCGTCCACTACGGTCTGCGCCTGGGGCGTCGCGGCATCGGCGAATGCGGCATTGATGAGCTGCAGCGCCTCTGGTTCCAGTGTGTTGCACAAGCCGCCGTCGGTCGGCGCAGAGGAGGCTGAGCCCTTCGCGGCGCCGCCCGTGCCGGCGAGTGCCGCGAGGTGTGCGGGCGGCCGCAGCCGGATCACCCTGTCCGTTACCACCTTTTGCACCAGCGGATGCGCCGCCAGATGCTCCGCCTCGGCCTGCGAGATGCGCGCGGAGACGGCATTGATGAGCCCGAAAGAGTGGATCTTCGCGGCGCCGGATTTTTGCAGTTCCGCGAGGATCGGCGATTGCGCCAAGCCGAGCGCCGCGGCACGAGAGGAACGGGCCCCCCGCACCGAGGGCACGTTCGGCAGCTGATCCTTCAGGATGACGATTACGTCGCGGGCGTCGCCGGTGAGCTGGCGCGTCTCGGCAGGCGTCAGGACGCCGGGCAGTGCGCTGCTCGAAAGCAGCGCCATGGCAATCGAACAAGCGGACCTGACAGAAGTCGAGCGCTTCATGGTAATGAGTCTTCCCCTGGGAGTTGTTTTTTGACCGGACCGGCAAGCTGCGCCAGTCCTCGATATGGGACGGAAAATACGCGCAAAGAAGACGGCAAGTCAACGAGAATCACGAGTCGCGTGCATGCCGCGATCAGCAGCCGCGCCAAAAAAAAATTATGTCAAGTCGGACACCGCGAGGGTGACCTGCTTCGCATTGCATGCCTGCAACGGGGCGGCGGCGTCCGAAACCAACGAAATCAGCACGCTTTGCCTGCGGCCATTCCTGTTATGTAACGGCACAGCCGCCGGCCCGATCGCAATCGGGCCTCGCGCACGATCCAGTGAGCATCCGAGCCCATGAGCATCCGCCCCAAAGTCATCGCCTTCGTCGCGATCCTGTTCGCCGGCCTCATCGCCACGGAGATCTTCATCCAGGAACACGTGCTGCTGCCGAGCTTCGCCGCGCTCGAGCGCAACCATGCGCACACCTCGATGAACCGCATCCGCTTCGCGACGGGCCGCACGCTCGAGGAACTCGAACTGACCGCCGCGGACTGGGGCAACTGGGCGGACGTCTACCAGTACATCACGGACCGCAATCCCGCCTTCGTGGCCGCCAACATCACGCCTGTCGCGATGAAGCAGTTGAAGATCAACTCGATGATGATCGTCGACAGCGCCGGCAACAATGTGCTCGCGACGGCGCGCGACATCGACACCGGACAGCCGATGAGCCTCGATTGGACCAAGCTGCGGTCCCTGCCCGCCGATTTCCCATGGCGGGCGAACCTCAAGGATGGGCGTTCAGCCACGGGATTCATCCGCACCGATCTCGGCGTGATGATGATCGCGGGTGCGCCGATCTTGAATGGCAGCGGCGGCGGCCGTTCGCGCGGCATGATCATCGTCGGCCGGCTGCTCACCCCGGAGGTGCTGAAGCGGATCGGTGGGCAGGCACAGGCGTCCGTTTCGATGGCTCCTCTCGCCCATGGCGGCACATCCGAGATGGAGACCGAGACCGAGAACCTGACCCGCGTATTCGGCACGTTCCTCGACGTGTACGGAATGCCCGTGCTCACCTTGCGCGTCGACGTGCCGCGCGAGATCACGGCGCGCGGCCGCACGGCGGTGCTCGTCGCATCGGGATACCTCGTCGTGGCCGCCATCGCCGTGTTGTTGCTGCTGCTGGTCGTGCTGAACCGCGTGGTGCTGCATCCGCTCGCGCGCGTCACCGAGCACGCGGTCGCCGTCGGCAGGGGACGCGACCTCACCTCCCGGCTCGTGATCGCGGGCAACGATGAGATCGCCCGGCTCGCCACGGAGTTCAACCGCATGTGCGACAGCGTCGCGGAGTCGCGGCGGCAGCTCGTCGATCAATCCTTCCAGTCCGGCTTCGCCGAACTCGCCCGCGGGGTGATGCACAATATCGGCAATGCCATGACGCCGGTCGGCGTGCGGCTGGCGGCGCTCGGCGCCCGGCTGCGGGCCACGCCGCTCGCCGATCTCGAGCAGGCCGCCGCGGAACTCGCCGTCGCCGACGGCGATCCCGCGCGGCGCGCCGATCTCGTCGAATTCATCCGCCTGGGCTGCCGCCATATGCAGTCGCTCGTCGAGGAGACGCAGGCCGACGTCGACACCATGACGCGCCAGACCGGCATCGTGCAATCGACCCTCTCGGAACAGATGCGCACGAGCCGCACGGAGGAAGTGGTCGAATCGGTGCGGCTGCCGGAGTTGATCGCGCAGTCGCTGGAAATCGTCCCCGATGAATGCCGTGAACGGCTGCGCGTCGAAACGGACGAATCCCTGAGCCAGGTGGGCGTGGTGCGGGTGGCGCGCACCGTGCTGCGGCTCATCCTGCAGAATCTCATCATCAACGCATCAGACGCGGTGCGTGATACCGAGCGTGGACGCGGCACCCTGCGCGTGGCGGCCGCGATCGTCCACGAGGCGGACGGCGACCAGCTCCACCTGCGCTGCGAGGACGATGGCATCGGGATCGCGCCCGAGCGCCTGGAGTTGATTTTCCAGCAGGGCTTTTCGACCAAATCCAGGCGCACGAACCATGGCATCGGCCTGCATTGGTGCGCCAACGCGCTCGCCGCGCTCGGCGGACGCATCTGGGCCGCGAGCGCAGGCCCCGGCCTCGGCGCGTCGCTCCACGTCATTCTGCCGCTGCACATGCTCGATAACGGCCGATCCATTCCCAGTACTTAGACAGAGAGGCTTCCCGTGATCAACAGCGAAAAATCGCCGATTCGAGTGCTCGTCGTCGACGACGATGCGGACGTGCGCGACGCGTACCGGCAGGTGCTGTCGGAGGCGGACGTGGGCAAGGATCTCGCCGCATTCAAGGATCTGCGCGCGCGGCTGTTCAACAAGGGCGGCGGGGCGGCAACTGCGGTCCCCGCGGCGCACCGCTCCACCTTCGATCCCGTGTTCTGCGGCGGCGCCGAAGCGGCGGTCGAGGCGGTCCGCGCGTCGCTCGCGGCGGCACAGCCCTTCGCGCTGGTGTTTCTCGACGTGCGCATGCCGCCCGGGCCCGACGGGGTGTGGGCGGCGGTGCGCATCCGCGAGCTGGATCCGGCCATCGAGATCGTCGTGTGCACGGCGTATTCGGACACGGATCCCGGCGAAATCGGCACTTTCGTACAGCCCGAGGACAAGCTCTCCTACCTGCAGAAGCCGTTTCATCCGCACGAAGTCCGCCAGATGGCGATCTCACTCGCCAGCAAGTGGCGTGCCGAACGGCGCATCGTCAAACTCGCCTATTTCGACGCGCTCACCGGCCTGCCGAACCGCGAGCAATCGAGCAGCCGGCTCGCGAGCGCCATCCAATCGGCGCGCCAGGAGGGCGTGTCCTTTGCCGTGCTCTACCTCGATCTCGACAATTTCAAGCGGGTGAACGACACGCTCGGTCATGCAGTCGGCGACGAACTGCTGCGCCTCGTCGCCGCGAGGCTGCGCCATTCGCTGCGCGAGGGTGACGTGCTCACCCGCGACACGGAGCAGCTCGCGCGGCTCGGACACATCGCGCGCCTCGGCGGCGATGAATTCATCGTGATCCTCCCCGGCGTGCGGACCGCCACGGACGCGGGCGTGGTCGCGGCGCGGCTGATCGCCGATCTGCAGGAACCGATGCAGCTCGCCCTGCATCGTGTCGTCGTCGGCCCCAGCATCGGCATCGCCATGTACCCGGGCGACGGCTTGGACGTGGAAACGCTGCTGCGCAATGCGGATCTGGCGATGTATTTCGCCAAGCGCAGCAATCCGGGAACCTTTGCCCATTTCGACGCCTCGATGAACGCCTCCGCCCTGCAGCGTTTCACCATCGAGGAACAGCTGCGCGGCGCACTCGAACGCAACGAGTTCGCGCTGCATTACCAACCGCAGTTCGACGTGGGCACGGGTGCGCTGGCGGGCATGGAGGCGCTGCTGCGCTGGACCAACGCCGACCTGGGGGTCGTACCACCGGATGAATTCATCCCGGTGGCCGAGGAATCGGGTTTGATTCTCGCCATCGGCGAATGGGTGTTGCGCAGTGCCTGCACACAGGCCGTCGCCTGGCGCCGGCGCGGGCTGCCGCCCCTGCGGATGGGTGTGAACGTGTCCGGACAGCAATTTCTGTTGCGGACATTCCCGCAGCAGGTGCGCACGATCCTCGACGACACCGGCATGGAACCGGCGATGCTCGAGCTCGAGCTCACCGAATCGGTGGTCATGAAGGACGAGGGTTGGGCCCAGGAGGCGCTCGCCATCCTCAAGCAGATCGGCGTGTCGATCGCAATCGATGATTTCGGCACCGGCTACTCGAGCTTCGGCCGCCTGCGCCATTTCGCCGTCGACCGCCTGAAGATCGACCGGTCCTTCGTGACGAGTTTGCTCGAGTGCGGCGACGATCGCGCCATCGCGGCTGCGATCATCAAGATGTCCCAGTCGCTCCGGATTGCGGTGACCGCGGAGGGCGTCGAGAACGTGCCGCAGCTCATGTTCCTGCAGGAGCACGCTTGCCAGGAAGCCCAGGGCTACCTCTTCAGCCGTGCGCTGCCGGCGGCGGATGCCGAACTTCTGCTCGAGCGGGCCGCCGAGGTGTCCGACACCAGCCGCAGCATGCGTCTGCGGGCGCTCATGGGCTGATCTGCGCCCGGCGCCTGCCGCCGCGGGCCCTTGCAAGCCGCGGGGTCATGAAAAAAATAGTCTGCCGTTGCGCACCCGATCATGTTACGAATGAGGGGAGCCGCCCACCGCCATGGAGATCACCGATGAGCGCCATGACCGGCGACATTCGCCCCGCCGCCGCCGCGACGAAGCTGCGCGCCGGGGCGCTGTCCCTGATCGAGACGGTCGGTCAGTCCCTCGCCGTCATCGCGCCGACGCTGACCCCGGCGCTGAACATATCCGTCGTGGCCGGTCTCGCCGGGATCGCCTGCTGGATGGCCTATTTCATCGGCACGGTCGGCGTCGTGATCGTGGCAGCGAGCGTCGGCATCCTGGCCTCCCGCCATCCCCAGGCAGGCTCCTATTTCGTCTACATCGGACGGACTTTCGGACCCTTCACGGGTGCCCTGGCGGGCTGGGCGATGGTGAGCGCCTATCTCTTCACGGCGGTCGCGGTCGCCCTCTCCTTCGTGATTTTCCTCGGCAACCTGCTCGAGCCCTTCGGCATCCGCCTGACGGCGCCGGCCGTCTGCGTCTCGCTGGTCGGTTTTCTCGCCCTGGTTACGTACGCCGCCTATCGGGACGTGAAGTTCTCCTCGCGGGCGGGCCTCGTACTCGAGACCCTGTCCGTCGGGATCATCGTCGGCATCACGGTGCTCGTGGTGCGTGTGAAGGGCACCGTGATCGATCCGGCGCAACTGACTCCCGGCTCCTTCAAATACGGGGCGGCCATGTCCGCGCTGCCGTTCGTCATCTTCAGTTTCGTCGGTTTCGAGAGTTCCGCGACCATGGCGAAGGAATCCGCGAATCCGCGCCGTAACATTCCGCTCGCGGTGGTGGGCTGCGCGGCCTTCGCCGGCATCTTCTTCACTTTGAGCGCCTACTTCATGGTGTTCGGGATGGGCGACGACACCGCCGCGCTCGGCAGAAGCTCCGCGCCATTCGGCGACGTCGCCGCCCGGGCGGGGCTTGGATGGGCCTCCGGGGTCGTTTATTTCGCCGCGATGATCAGCGTGTTCGCCTGCACCCTGGCGAGCATCAATGCCGCATCGCGCCTGCTGTTCTCCATGGGAAAATACCGCTTTCTGCACCGCTCGATGGGGCTGGTGCACGACACGCACCGCACGCCGCACTACGCAATCATGCTGTGCGGGAGCCTGATCGCGGCGGTCTGCCTCGGCATGCTGCCGCTCGGCCTGCTCGATGCGTTCGGCTACGCCGGAACGATTGCGAGTTTCGGATTCGTGGTGGTGTATCTGGCGCTGTGCATCGTCGCGCCGCTCGATCTGCGGCGCAGCCGCGAGATGCGGCCGCAGCATGTGCTGCTCGCCCTGCTCGGTGCGGCGCTGATGCTGTTCGTCATCGTCGGCAGCGTGTATCCCGCGCCAACCTACCCCTACGACCGGCTGCCTTATTTCTTTCTGGGTTACATGGGTGTGGGAGCGGCCTGGTTCGGGCTCTTGAAGATCAAATCGCCGCAGACCCTCTCGACCATCCAGCACGACATGGAGGGGTGATCAACCCCGGGGGATGTATGGGTTCAACCGACGGCTTGCGGAGCGAACTGCTGCGATTGCGCGAGCGGTGTGCGGTCTCCGAGCGGAAATTGCGTGAAGCGGAGTATTTCGTACAGCGCATCAACACGATCTCCGAGAGCCTGGTGCACGTGCTCGACCTGCGCTCGATGCGGAACGTGTTCATCAACCAAGGGGTGAACCGGCTGCTCGGCTATGAGTCCGCCGACCTCGACGCGATGGAAGGCAAGATCATCCCGGCGCTGCTGCATCCCGAGGACCGGCCGCGCTTCGCGCTGCATCTGTCGCGGGTGCGCGAACTGCGCGACGACGAAGTGGCCGCGAGCGAGTACCGCCTGCGGCACCGCTCGGGCGGCTGGCACTGGTTCGAAACCCGCGATGCGGTGTTCGCGCGCGACCCCGCGGGCGGGGTGATGCGGCTCGTGGGAACGGCGACGCCGATCACGGCGCGCAAGTCCGCTCAGCTCGCGATGCACGGGGCGATCGAGCGGTTTCGGCGCGCCGCCGCGGAGCCATCGGTCGCGCTCTTTCGGCAGGATTCCGCGCTGCGCTATCTCTGGGCGCACGGCGACTTCGCGGGGTTCGCCGCCAGGGAGTTGATCGGCAGGCGCGACCGCGAGCTGTTCGCGCGCAAGCGGGACGCCGCGGTCATCGACAAAATCAAGCGCCAGGTGAT
>Ga0302319_10019626_pt1 | contig 12271 bp, 9 predicted proteins | sample Bog_T0_2_FD_203319 | JGI IMG/M metagenome (GOLD analysis project Ga0302319, IMG submission 203319) | Peat permafrost microbial communities from Stordalen Mire near Abisko, Sweden - Bog_T0_2 | ecosystem: Environmental > Terrestrial > Soil > Wetlands > Peat | place: Sweden: Abisko, Stordalen Mire... | reverse complement strand
GCGCCAGCGCCCGCACCGTGCCCGAGCCGTTCATCACGGCGTGATCGTATTCCAGCTCCTGCTGCCGCAGCGAACCCCAGTCGGGCGCGTCCTTGGGCCATTCGAACTCTCCCGGATAGTCGTAAATCTCCAGCTCCCGCGAGCCCGATACCTCTTTGTGGACGTCGCCTTCGTGAAATAAGTTGGCTTTCGGGATCAGGAAGTTGTAGTCTTTGTGCGCATACTTACTGGGCTTCACTACTTTGCGCATGCTGCAATCGGTGATGGTATCGTCCCCGCGGAGCACGCCGGCGCCTTCGTCGTGAGCGTATAGCACCGATGGTTGAAACGGGTTGGGCAGGTGGGCCGATACATGGTCCACCATCACGAGGGTATGCTTTCCTTGTTCGTGCTTGAAGTAATAGTAAATGCCCTCCACTTCGGCCAGGCGCGAGATGAAATCGAAGGCCGATTCGCGGTATTGGCAGCAGTTAATCCAGGGAGCGTGCCGGTCGCCCAACTTACTCACGTCGTATTGGCCGCTGAAACCGGCCTTGTCGAAGGTAGCCTTGATTACCTCCACTACCGTCTTGTTCTGATAGACGATGCAATTCTGCATCTGCGTGAGGAACCAGAGCCAGGGAACCATCTCGGCATTGTAGTAACCCAGCCGGCCTTCGTGTTTCGCCGGCTCGAAGTGGATAATGAAGCCGTTGAAATAGCGGAAGCTGTTGTCGGACAGCCGGATGCCCACGGTCACATTGTGATTGAGCATCTGCTGCCAGGTGATACCGAAGTCTTCCGAGACCAGTTCCAGTTTGAACCGGAAAAGCTCCGACATCTGCTCCGTCCCGCTGAAGGAGTTGCACAGCAGCGAGCTCCCGAGGGGGCTATCGAAGGAAAACAACCGGTCGTTTTGCGAAATACCTGCCATACGTTACCTGGGAACTTTGACCTCATACCGAGCCGCGACCGCAAGGGAGCGGTCTTCATAGCCCTGCCTCATTTCCCCGTCTCCTTCCACAAATACATCACCGTCTCGTCCGGGTCGCGATCGAGCGGCTTGCTGAACATCCACGACACCCAGCCTAATGACGGCGGCGGCACGCCCTCCGCCCCCAGCGACGCCCGCGGCGCTTCCTCGCGCTTCAGAATCAATTGCGCCTCCACGTCCAGATCGTCCCCGCAGAAGAATCGCGAGAGCGCCTTCAGCGGTTCGTGCGCCGCGCCCCCCGGCAGAAACTCCCGATACTGCCCGAGCGACATCGGGCCCAGCCGCACCCGCACCACCGATTGCTGGTCCCATACCTCGTCGCCCAGCACGATCCCGATTCCGAGCTGTTCCGACCGCGACGTGCCGTCCATAAAACAGGTCCGCGACCCCGCATCGAGCGTCCGCCACGTGCCCGCGAACGGCTGCACTTCCACCGGCACTTCGAAATAGTCCTCCAGCATCTGGCGGAACGCCGACGACGACCGCGGATACTGCGCCAGCAACCCTTCATAGCAGACCAACGCCTGGTCCGGCACGGCCATGCGATTCCGCAGTCCCGCGGTCCCCATCCCGATCAGGTCCAGCAGGTATCCCGTGAAGTCGTCCTGGCCGCCGCGCTCATACGCCACCGGAAAACGGTACTTCTCCCATGCCCGGTAAAGCAGCGACGTCATGCGATGGTTGAAGATGTCGAGAAAGTCGCGCAGCGTCGGATCGCGCGCGTACATGCGCTCCACCACCAGTTCGGTATAGCGCGTCGGCATCATCCCCGATGGACCCGTGAGTCCGAAGAAATTTACCGTCATCTTCAGCGGCAGGTCCGGGTCGGGATTGTCGCGCAGGCTCTGAATCTCCGACGGCGGAAAACTCATCGCCGCCCGCGCGCCAATCCGCACCGCCTCCTCCGACGGCCGGTCGAACGACCCGATGGGGTTCTCCGACCCGGCCAACCGCTGCAGCAGCCGCACCGCCTGAAAGAACGAGAATTCCCCCGGGTCCGTGCGCAACCTCTCCGGCAACGCCGCCAGCGTCAAAGGAGAATCCGGTTCCCGGCTCTCGGCGCCCATTCCTTGAGGATCTCCTTTCTCTGGCGGGTTCGCACGGCCAGTTGGCTAAAACTGTTCATCGACACATACTGCGCCAGAAAATGTTCCAGCATGCTGGAAAACAGGTACACGCCTCCGCCTACGAAGCGGTCTTCGTCCAGATCCAGTTCCACCCGCATGCCCCGCACGTACGATATTCCATGATCGCCGATTACGCGCGCGAAGCGGCGCTCGCTGCGCACGTCCATGATGCCGTCCACCTGCTGCTCCAGTTGCGGGGACGAGCCTTGATACAGCCGCAGGATCTCCTGCAGCGCCTCCCGGCCGCCTTCCACCAGCGAGAGATAATTCAGCGAAAGGTGCGAAATCAGCCGCCACAGCGCATCGCTCCCCACCGCCGGACGCAGCGTCGGAGTGGGCTTGTGCAGCGCCACAATGCGCGCGATGGCCGAGCTGCCTTCCAGGTCGAAATCGCCGTTTTCATCGCCGAACGGCAGCCGCGAAGGCAGTTCCCCGTTGGAGCAGGTGCAGCGCACCGTCAGGGTATCCAGATCGAGCGTCACCGGCCGCCCGGACAGGTCCACCAGCGAGATGAAAACCTCCGTGCCGTTGCTCTCCGGTCCCGCCTGCCGGCGCGTGACGTTATAGAACGTGGGCGCCTTCTGCCGCGTGCTGTGCCGGAACGAGAAAAAGGGTTCGAACTTGACCGTCTCGCCGGTCTTCTCGTAGATACACGTCACGTCGTCCACCGAGAAGACCTCTTGCACCCGGTTGTGCCGGAAATCGGGCGCCACGCGGTACTCGTACTTGGTCTGGTCCATCTGGATGGGCTCGGCGGTGTGCGCCGTCAGGTTGATGATGGGCGTGCAGCCCAGCCGCAGCGTGTGCGGATTCACTCCCGCTTCCAGCGTCTCCTGGCGGTCGGCGCGCTCGAAGGGCGAGATCAGGAAGACAATCTCCACGCTCTCCTGAAAGTTCGCCGCGCGCGCGGCGTCCATGCCGCGCAAGTCCAGGAAGAAAAACTTTTCCGGGAAGGCGAAATATTCCTGCAGCAGCCGGTACGCCGCCAGCGACCGGTGCGAATACGGCAGCATGCCTTCGTCGTCGCCGAACCCTACGGGCCGCAGCGCATCGGGAATCAGCTCGATGGGACGCTGGCGGAATTTGGGCCGCGGATCGCGCAGCAGAATCGAGCGGCAATTGCCGCACAGCAACTCGTACAGCGTGTGGATCAGCGCCGGTTCGCCGTTGAGATGGAAGCGCAGCACGCTCAGCGGCAGAGTGGCCAGCTTCACTCCCGGCCAGCAATCGATGCGCACGCGCAGCGCCGCCACCACGCCCGGCGCTTTGACCGGCGGATCCAGCCGGTCGAGCGACGTCCATTGCGCCTCGACGACGCTCATGGGCCACGCTTCCGCGGGGTAGCAGGTGCGGAACGTACATGGCATGCCGTCCACCGGCCGCGAATAAAGTACGGAGTGGCGCGGCACCTTCACGGACGTAGTCAGTTTTCCTTCCCGCAGGTGGAACTCCGCCACGGACATGGAAGGGATAGGCCGGGTGTAGTGCGGATACACCATGTTCAGGAGCGCCTGGGTAATCTCGGGGAAGTCGTCGTCCAGCCGCAGGTGGATGCGCGCCGCCAGCAGGGCTACTGCCTCGATCAGCCGCTCCACGTGCGGATCTTCGCAGCGGCTCGGCTCCAATTGCAGGCGTGAGGCCACCTTGGGATATTGCGCCGCGAATTCCGCGCCCATCTGGCGCAGAAAGGTCAGCTCGCGTTCGTAATGGCCCAGCAGTTCATCGCGCACGGGCATCTCCCTCGATCTTCGCGGCGTGACTGCTCCGAGACTTCAGAGGAACTAAAAGCCACGTTGAAAGGCAAGCACTTACCGAGCCGCGACCGTGAGGGAGCGGGTTCAATACCGAATTTTGCAAGTGCCTCTTCAGTCTGCCCCACCGAGCCCCACCCTGTTCATCGCGCACGGGCATCTCCCGACACTTCGTATTGCCCTTTGGTCAGTTCCAAAGTGGTGTCGAAGAAGACCCGCGCCGGCGCCGGTTCGGTGCGCAGCAGGCCCTCAATCTGAAACCGCAAAAGGTGGCTGTCGGCCGTCACCGGTTTCATGGATACCGTGACGTTCTGCAGACGCGGCTCATACGCCGCCACCACCGTTTCCACCGTGCGCGCCAGCCGGGCGCGATCCTCCCCGCTGCTCAGCGCCACCCCGGTGATGTCCGGCAACCCATAGCAGTACACCGAGCGCCAGAGCTCCTTAGCCGAGGCCGGGGGCTCCACCGGGCAGCGGCGCGAATTGAGCAGCCATTCCAGGTCGCGCCGCACCGAATCCTTCAGCTCCTTGAGCGACTGATTGCGCGAATCCCCCGCTTCGTTGCGGTTCCCCGGCTCGCGGTCGACCAGCCGGTCGATGAGCGAAGGTTGGATGAGGCGCTGATTGGGTTTCTTCGCCACGGTCACCTCAATCCGAGCGCCCGCGGAGGATCCAACCGGCAAATCTGCGCATACAGCTTGCGCTTTTCGCCGGCGGTGTCCGGAGCATCGTCCAGGCAGCGGTACAACAACACCAGCGGCTGGGCAACCAGATCCGGAGCTTCCCAGTGCTCCAGGCCGCGCCGCTCGATTTCTTCCGCCAACTCCTCCAGGATGGGGCGGCCGATGTCGTTGTTGCCGGTGGCCATGCAGACCTGGGCCAACTGCACGCGGCGCTGGAATCGACCGCGGCCGCTCCGCTCATGCCCCACTTCGCGCGACAGGATGTTCAGGGCTTCCTCGGTCCGGCCGGAGCTGGCCGCCTCCATGGCCAGAGCGTAAGCGTCCGGGGGGGCCGGCTCGCCGCTCTCGTCTTGCGGGGTGCGCTCCACCGGCGGTGGGGGCGGATACCAATTCTGTGGCGGTGCCGGGGCGGCCGCCGGCGCCGGCGGTTCCGGCTCCGGCGCCGCACCGGGCAATACACCCTGGTCTTTAAACCACTGTACGGTTTCCGCATTGGCCACCGGCGTATCGTCGGCCAGGGTCCACTGCAACAGGTACGGCATGTCGGCCAGCAGCGCCTTCAGCCCGGACAGAATGGCCGTCGCCGCGGCCTCTCCGCCCGAGGCCTGCAAAGCGCCCACGGAGTAGCGATGGATATCCAGCCAGGCCCGGCCCCAGGGCCGGCCGGCCGCTTCTTCAGCGGCCGCCAGCGTCAGATGCGAGACTCCCTCGGCGGCCAGTTGTTTCAGGCCCATGCGCACCTCCGTGGGTGGCGCCACCAGGATGAGGGGGTGCGGATTCGTGCCGGTGAGGCGCAATTCGCCCCAACGCAGGGCGCGCGTCACGAGGTATCCCCCGGGGTTGTATGGATCCTCCTGGCGCAGATAACGGGCGGCCGCCAGGATCCGCTCTATTGCGTCTTCCCGGTTGGACGGTTCCGCCGTCATGGCCGCGGCCGGGCGTACCGGCTTGGGAGCCGGCGCGGAAGCCTGCGGCTGACTGCTGCCCGGCGCCGCTTCTGCCTCGAGTTGGGGCTCAGGCTCGGCCGACTCCTCCGCCTCCTCCGGCTCCTTTTCTGCCTCCTCCGATACACCTTTCTGCTTCATCAGAACGCGGGCGGTCTGATAAATTTCTTCCAGCGACTTGTTCAGGGAGCTGAATTCGGGAGTCTCGTCACCGAACTTTTCGTCGCAAAACGAACCCAGTGAGACCACCAGTTCCATCAACGAACCGAGGGATTTATACAACTCCAAAGACCAGGCGCCGGGAGTGGCTGCGAAGCCGCTCTCGAATTCCTCGGGGGTGATCTTGCCATCCTGGATGGCCTCGGCGCGCAAAACCAGCTTCTCACCGTTGCTTTGCGCCTCCTCTTCGGTGGGGACGCTGCGCGACTCGCGGTATTGGTACCAGTTGTGCCCGGCTTTGGTCACCGGAGCGGAGCGGATGGCGGGGTCAAGTTGCGAACCGACCCAGCGCAGCGCCGTGGCGCGCATCACCAGGTCGCCATCCTCGTCGGGCCGCGGATGAACCCCATCCCAGTAGGTTTCGAGCATGCGCCGAATCAATTCCAGCGCTTGCCGCAGCCCCGCGAATCCTTCCATCCGCAGCAGCGCCTCGGTCAGCCAGGCAGCCACCTGGAGGTCCTTACCCTGCTTGGTAAGGGCCTCTTTGGATAGTTTCACTACCAGGGGAAAATCGGCGACCTTGATGTCGTGCTTCCACACTCCCTGACTCAGATCCGCCTCTTCGCGCCGGGCTTCTTTGATCTGGGCAGTGACCGGTTGATATCGAAGGTCGGCGCCGCAGGGATCGGAGCCGGGAATCGGCTGAAGCAGAGCTTCGATATTGATGGGCATGGGGATTGGCCTATAGGTGGCGCCGGCGGAAATGCCGACGCGGCAGCCTGAGAGGCTGCGCCGCATCGGCTGTTGAGAGCTTGTGGGACATGTGGATTAGCCGCCCGCGGGTTGTCTGAATTCCAGTTTTCTCACGTCCAACAGCGGCACTTCCTCGCCATCCACCAGCAGCATCTTTTGTCCAAACGGGATTTCCCTGCCGTCGGGAGCTTCCTCCCAGACCGTCATGCGTCCCAACCGCACGGCATCGTCGGCATGGTTGCAGGAAAACGGCGACAACACCGGTAGCAACACCGCACCCAGATCGGAGCCCTGAAACGCCGGCCCGGTATGGATCGTGGCCGGCGCCCACAGCAGGTCGCGCAGACGCTTGGGCGCCTGCATCTCCACAAGAGCGAGGTGCGCCAGAGGGATCCACATGTAACGGTCCCCGGCCAGCACCTCCAGACGAGCGCCGATCCGCGGATCGGCGTCCTCAATGGATGTAAACGCCCGTCCATTCAGCATCCCGCCGCCGGGCGTGGGAGGCGCTTCGGATTCGGCGGCTGGTTTTTGAAACATCTCGTGGCGTGTACGGTCCGCGTTCAGGGCGGCGCGGTACAGCAAGGCTCCCAGACGCTTATCCTTGTCCTGGCCCGCCAGAATATCCAGTTGTTTGTCCGCGCGGTCCCAATTGCCGGCAAAGCACAGCATCTCGAACAAAAAAGTGCGGCGATGAGCGTCTGTCGGGTTGTTCCGCAGTTCCACACCCACCGCCTCGATGGCATTGTTGAGTCTGCCGGCTTCGAAAAGTTCCCGTGAAGTGGGCACAGCCTGCCTAGCTTGGCGTTCCCATGGGCGGAGGGGCCGGGTTGGGAGGCTGGTTCCCGTTGATATCCCACCCGTTGCTCTGCACCGGCGAGATCTTCCCGGTTGGATCCACTGTGCGGTAGTTCTCGGTGATCGCCGTAAAGGCCAGCGACCAGGACTCCATCGGCAGCCCGCCCGGTCCCGGTGCACCGGAAGTGTGGTAGGACGTCACAATGACGTTCTGCAGAATGTAGCTTTCGGCCTCGAACAAGCCGCCGGCCGCGGTGCCCGAAGTCAGGGCGGCGGCCCCAGGCCGGCTGATGCGGATGGTCACGGTGGGGATGGGCTCGCCCTTGCACAGCTTGGACCAAAGATGGGGCGTGCTCCTGTCCATCACCTTGGTGATCTGCATAGGACCGAAGATGGCTCCGCCCGACACCAGGCCGCTGCCGGCTTCGAGCGAGGTTTTCTGGGAAACGTCATAGCCCATGGACTGCTGGTCAATCTTCTTGTTCCAGTTCGCTACCCCCACCGCCCCGCTCGGCGTGAGGCTCTGGCTTTCGCCTTGAATACCGGTTACGTCCAAAAACATCGACATAATTTAGTCTCCTTTCTCTCTCCGACCTTAGGAGGTCAGGTTCGATTTCGCATCGTAGCTCTTGATGACGGCGGAGCCGGGATTGCCCTGGACCACCGGCCAGTACGTCATCTTCACGGCCTGGAACACCAGCTCGATATGTTCCATCTTCTGGCCGTCGTCTCCCGAGAGACTGCGGTGCGAAACCACGGTGTTCGTGAAGATCAGTTGGAAGTAGACTACCGTGGACGAGGCGCCGGTTCCGGTCGTGCCTGCTCCCGCCGTTCCTTGCAACCCGCTCCGCTCCGCTTCGAACGTGATCGGAGTGCTGATATATTGGCCGCTGGCGCACAGGTTGAAAAGCTGCGGGCCGTTATGAACAATTGAGAACCCGAACCGGCCGGTGGCCGAGGTTTTGGAGGGGCGGCCTCCCTTTACGTTGGGGTCGGCCGTCTGGTTCATACTGAAATCCCAGTTGCCCAACTCCAGCCAGTTGAGGTGACTCGCCTTCGGGCTGCCTCCGTTGACCAGCGGTAGCATGTTCAGGAAAAAATATCTTTGACTATCTGCCATCTGAAACGCCTCCTATTGCCGGCTCCGCGCCGGCCGTCTTACCTGCACTCGACAGCCTTCCCACTTCCGGCTGCCTATCGAGCGGACCTCGGCAGCTCCGCCACCAGGCGCAGAGAAACCGAAAGCTCTTCCAATTGAAAATGAGGCCGCAAGAAAGCCACGGCTTTGAAAACTCCGGGCTTGGACTTGTCCTCGATCACATCGACGCGGGCCTCGCGCAAAGGATACTGCGCCTTTACGGCGTGCGAAGCCGTGTCGTCCTCGGTAACATAATTAACGATCCAGCGATTGAGGAAGACTTCCACTTCTTTGCGCGAAGTGAAGCTGCCGACCTTATCGCGCATCATCGACTTGAGGTAATGCGCGAAACGCGAGACCGCCAGCATATACGGCAACTGGGCGGAAAGCCGGGCGTTGGCGTTGGCTTGCTCGGTGTCGTAGAGCTTGGCTTTCTGGCAGGTCTGTACGCTGAAGAACGCGGCGTAGTCGGTGCCCTTGCAGTGCACCAGCGGAGCGAATCCCAGGTCGGACAATTCCTTCTCGCGACGGTCGGTGATGATGGTTTCGGTGGGGCACTTGAGCGCCACGTCGCCGTGCTCGGTGGTAAAGATATGGCTGGGCAGGCTGTCCACCAGGCCGCCACCCTCCACCCCGCGGATGGCGGCGCACCATCCATAGCGCGCGAACGCGTTGGTGATGCGCGCGCCCAGCGCATAAGCGGCATTGCCCCACAGATACTTCGAGTGGTCGTCGCCGGTGACGCCCTCTTCGTAGTGGAAGCCATCCACCGGCTTGGTGGCGCTGCCGTAAGGTAGCCGCATCAGGACATGCGGCAGCGTCAGGCACATGTAGCGCGAGTCTTCCGACGTGCGGAAGCCTTTCCACCGGGCGTACTCGGTGGTGTCGAAGATCTTGGCCAGATCGCGCGGAGCGTCGAGTTGTGTGTAGCTCTCCAGGTTCATCAAATCCGGCGCTGCCGCCGCCATGAAGGGAGCGTGGGCGGCTGCCGCCACCTGCGACATCCGTTCCAGGAACTCGATGTCCTCGGGGCCGCGTCCGAACTCGTAGTCGCCCAGCAGGCAGGCGAACGGCTCGCCGCCGAAGACCCCGAACTCCTGTTCGTAGACCTTCTTGAACATCTGGCTCTGGTCGAACTCGGGCACGCGCTGCAGGTCGCGCAGGATCTCCTTTTTAGTGGCGTTGAAGACCTTGAGCTTCAGGTTGACCCCGGTCTCGCTGTTCTCCATCAGGTACCGGATGCCGCGCCAGGTGGACTCCAGTTTCTGGAATTTCGGGTGGTGCAGGATCTCGTTGAGCTGCAGCGAGAGCAGGTGGTCGATCTGCGCGATGCGCTGGTTGATCATCGCCTCCAGGTCCGGCGAGACCGTCATTTGCCCGTCCAGCACCTGCTTGACGAACTCCGACACCAGGCTTCGGCCCCACTGCCGGGCCGTTTCGTCGCGGCCTACACGTCCTTCGGAAACGATTTGGTCTAACAGGCTGGACTTCTCCGCCGCGGCCGTCACGGGCGCGGACGCCGCTGCGGCGGCCTGTTTCTCGGAACCTTCATGCTTGGCCATGGGGCTCTCCGTCCTTGGTTTTCTGTTGTTCGATTTCGGTTCGCATCTGTTCCATCTTCCCGGAATTGTTGATCACGTCCTGCAACAGACGGTCCAATTTTTCGTTGCCTTGCAGCGTTCCCATCAGATCCGATAACTTGGTTCGCAGATCCAGCAGTTCCCGCAGCGGCTCCACCCTTCGCGCCACTTGTTCGGGCTCGAAGTCTTCCATGCTTTTGAAGGTGAGGTCCACGCCGATATTGCCGGCGTTACTCTCCTCGCTCAGCTTATTTTCCACCGAGAAAGCCACTCTCGGTTTCATGCTTTCCAGAACCGAATCGAAGTTGTCCGGAGTGATCTCGACGAAACGTCGATCCTTGATTTTGGGCAGTGGGTCGGCAGGCTGACCGCTGAGGTCTGCCAATACTCCCATGACGAAAGGAATTTCCTTGAGTTCGATGGCGTCACCGATTTCCACGTTATAGGTAACGTGGACGCGCGGTGGGCGGACTCTTTCCAGCTTGGCGTGAACGCTCTCGCGTGCCATGAAAGCCTCCAAATAAGACGGGTCCATTATCCGGCACGCCTAACGTGCTGTCAAGCAGAGCGGTTCTGGAACTGCTTTTGAAGAAAATCGTTGAAAATGTGAGGCGTTTGGGGCTTGTTTTACGCTATCTCAAAAATGGGCGCAAACTGCGCGGGTCCTCCCGATGTCGCCCCGCAATTTCTGCCTGGCGGGGAAAATCGGAACTCCTGATGTCGGCCGGGGATTTCGGATAGTTGGGGAAATTGACCTGAGCCATGACGTGGCGCAGACACTCGTTTCTGCGGCGCCGAGACTCTTCTCGGCGCTCCGGGACGGTGGATGCCGCTCGCGAAGAGGGTCGAGATGAGTCTCGACCCAGCAGGCAGGAGTGCCTGCGCCACGAAAACGGGCCTGTCCCAAATTTCACGACGTCAGGAGTTCTGAACGTTCTTCCGCGCGGCGATATCTAAAGATACGCCACCGGCTGGGATAAGCTAGAGGAGTTGCAGCGAGCCAATATATGAGCAGAATGATGTCCGCCGTCCACATCGATACCGGCCTCGACCCGGAGACCGAGCCTGCCTTCGCGCGCTCCTCCGGCGATCCGTTCCGCCTCGTCCTGCTGGGAGATTTCGGCGGCCGGGCGAGCCGCAATGAACCTCGCCTCCGCCGCGACCCCATCCTCATCGACCCGGATAATTTCGAAGACGTGATGGAAAAGCTCGGTGCGGGCCTGGCGCTATCCGCCGGCGGCGTTCCCCTTGCGCTGCGCTTTCGCGGACTGGACGATTTTCATCCCGACCATCTCTACCAGACGCTGCCCGTGTTCCAATCCCTGCGAAAGGCCCGCGCCGAACTGGCCAATCCCGCCACTTTTCGCGCCGCCGCCGCCAGCCTCCACTCCGATCCGGCCGCACCGCCGCCGCCGCCGTTCTCCGGCAGTCTGCTCGACCAGATCGTGGAGCAGACGTCCGAATCGTCGCCGGCGCCTCTGGACCGTACCGTCTCTTTCGATTTGGACGAGGCCATCCGGCGCATTGTGGCGCCGCATGTGGTTCCCAAAGCCGACCCGCGGCAGGAGGAGTTGGTGGCACAGGTGGACGCGGCCACCGGCGCACTGATGCGCGCCATCCTCGGCCACCCGCGGTTTCAGGCCCTGGAAGCGGCCTGGCGGTCGGTATTCTTCCTGCTGCAGCGCCTGGAAACGGGAGCGGAACTGAAGCTCTACGCCATCGACATTACCCGCGAGGAAATGCTGGAAGCCACAGGTTCCGGCCATCCGCAACTGATCGCCCGCGAAGGCTGGTCGGCGGCCGCGTGCCTGCATTCCTTCTTCCCCTCGGAACAGGATTGCGCCGCGCTCGCGAGCCTTGCCGGCCTGGCGCGAAAGTCCGGCGGACCGCTCCTGGCCGGCATGCATCCCCGTCTGATGGGCTGCGAATCCATGGCCGCCACACCCGATCCGGACGACTGGGACCGCCCGCTCGACGAAGCGAGCCTACAGGCGTGGCGGGAACTTCGCGCCCATCCGGATGCCCGCTGGATCGGCCTGGCGATGCCGCGAATACTCCTGCGCCTGCCGTACGGACGCGCCACTTCGGCGGCCGAGTCTTTCGACTTCGAAGAGATGCCGCTGCCGCCGGTCCACGAAGCTTACCTCTGGGGCAGTCCGGCCATCGCCTGTGTGTGTCTGTTGGGCCAGGCTTTCAACGCGCGCGGCTGGCAATTTCATCCCGGATTGAGCAACCAGCTCGACGGCATGCCGGTACACAACTATCGCGTGGATGGCGAGGCCCGCATGACCCCGGCGGCCGAAACGTGGCTGACGGACCGCGTGGCGGCGAAAATTCTCGATCGGGGAGTGATGCCGCTGGCGTC
>Ga0302319_10019625_pt1 | contig 12272 bp, 4 predicted proteins | sample Bog_T0_2_FD_203319 | JGI IMG/M metagenome (GOLD analysis project Ga0302319, IMG submission 203319) | Peat permafrost microbial communities from Stordalen Mire near Abisko, Sweden - Bog_T0_2 | ecosystem: Environmental > Terrestrial > Soil > Wetlands > Peat | place: Sweden: Abisko, Stordalen Mire... | reverse complement strand
GATCACCGGAAGCAAAGTTGGCGGTCACGTTTTTGGCAGAGTTCATAGTAACCGTTGTCTGATTGGCCGTGCCACTGGCATCGCCGCTCCAATTGGTGAAATGGTAGCCCGGTGCGGCATTTGCCGTCAGTTGCACGAGCGAACCGGAATTGTAAGTGAAACTATTTCCGCCGCCGCTGCCAATCGGTGACGGTGTAATGCTGCCTTGCCCGCTGGCCGAATTGAGCGTGAGCGTATAGGTGGTTGCCGCGACCGCCGTGTATGTGGCGTTGGTTGTAATTTGCGCGCTGGCGACAATGTTGACCGAAAAACTTGCAGGCGTTGAGTATCCAGAAACGGGTTTGAAGGAAACGGTGTATTGACCAGGCGTCAAAGGATTGTCGAGATCGCCGGAATTGTAATAAGTGCCGTTCACCTGCCATTGCCCGCCGATGTTCGACGGTGAAAGATTAACGACCAAAGAACCCGTTTGCGCGTTTGTCGTGACCGGCTTGAAGGTCACATAAACTGTGTGTGAAGTCTGAATGTCCGCGAGGGTAAAAAGATTGCCGGTAGTGGGGACTGCGCTGCCATCCACATACCAAGAATCCACGGTGTAAGTGGAGTCTTGCGGGGTGGCGATGAATGTCTGGGATTCGCCACCGGCTTTTGTTAGAGCGCCATTCGGGCTGATAGATCCGTGGGGACCGTTAATCGGAGTGATCGTGTAAAGCCCAGATGAGGCCGCATTAACTTGGAATGTCGCCGAGCCAGTGCCGTCGGCCAAACTGACAGACCATGTTCCCACGGCACTGCCAACTGCGATATTGTATTGCAAAGTATTGGCGTCAATAAACTGAAGGCGATCCGCCCGCGATGGATAAGTGGCCGAACCAATCGTGAACACGAGGCTGGAGGAGGATGTGAAGCCGCTACCGTGGATGGTTAAAAGTTGGGTCTGCGGCACTGGCATTGTCGTCAATGTGTTCGGGGAAACGGAACTGATGTTTGGAGTTTGTGTCCGGCTCACAATATCCATCCGGGACCAGGTGATTGGCGGTGCGTCGAAAGTTTGAGCGGTGAGATCAGTGATGAGAGATACTTTTTCCGTCAAATCGATGAATTCTGCAAAGAATCCCAAAGAATTTTTGATTTGATCCTGTGTGACGTCATTTTTTAACAATGCCGTCAACCCGTTTAACATATCCTCATTATCTGCGACCATGTCCGCGAGTGCCGCAGAAGTTTCTGTGATGCTCTTGTCCTGTATGGCCTCACCCAACTCTCCAATCGGACTGACGGTGGAGACGAAAGTATCCAAAAGCGGGGAGACTACCTCACCAATGGGCGGCTGGTCAAACGCGTCGGACGGCAGGCTGAAAGTCAGCAGTCCGCGAGTTGAAAGATCAACTGCAAACGCGCCTTCCAACGCGGTGAGTTTTTCAGTGGGGTGCGTGAAATCCAAACCAAGCGGCGTGGTGGTGGTCAGCATGAAGTAAGAGCCTTGGGGAAACGTGAAATTTGGGAAAGTCTTGATGTCACCGGGTCCCAACAGATAGATTGTATAGGGCATGTTCACGGGATTCGGGCTGGAAGTCAGATCCTGCTCAATATAGACCCATGTTCCTGAAATGTTTTGGATTTGCAGCGTCCCGACCAGATTGTTTCCTTCGGTTTGCCGATTAAAAAAAGAAACGATGATGGCTTGATCACTGCTCCCGGAATAGGCAACCGTGAGGTCGGCCAGCGCGTTGTAATCCGGCAGTAACATGAACGCCAAGATGCCTAGAAAAGCCAATTTTTGCTTCATAGTTTTTCCTTCTCAATTTTGTCTGTTTGCATTTTCAATTTTGCCAACAAGCTTTCCCCAAACAAGACCTTTTACGCCTTTCAGCAAGCATGGCAAGCCACTTTTTGTTACCTGTCGGCGGGGCAGGCCCCGGTCGTTTTTGTTCACGGCCTGCGCCGTCCGATAGATCACCGCGCTTTTGCATTCCTGCCATGCCACGCGGTCGCCGGCGCGGCCCGCCGGTTGGAGTCCCCAGTCGTCGCCGCGATGCCGCAGCCTCCAGCCGTCCATCATGATGACCAGCGCGTCGGTGGGCGGACGGGGCGGCCACGCGGGCCTGGGCCTGCTGGTCGGCACGCTCCCCGGCACGCTGCACTTGCTGATGAATGACGGCGTCATCCACCGGCACCCCCCACTGCGCCACCACGGTGGCGGCTGGCTCGTAGGAGCTGGTCGCCACGGCAGTGAAGCACAGCTTCGCCGCCAGGCCGGGCGTGATTTTTTGATGCGGCGTCAGTCCCCAGGCCCGCTGCTGGGGACTAAACCAGGCTTGCGTCTGTGGATCCTGGCCGTAATCCGTGCGGATTTTTACCAAGCCCAGTTCGGTGCGCAGCGTCAGGCAGCGGCGTTGCGGGCGGCGCAGGGGGAAAAAACCTCGTCAGCTTGGGCGGCGAGTTGTTGCAGGCGCCGTTCCAGTTCTTGCCGCCCCAGTTCCCGATATTCGACCACGACGGCTTGTTCGACTTCCGCCAAGGTCGGCAAGGTCACGGGCGGCTTCACTTCTTTTTTCATGGCAGTTCGTTGATCTCTCTTTCTGCCGGTGGAGGAACCGCTTATCGCCCCAAACTAACAACAGTGTCAAGATGCACCCTGTGGGAAGGCTGGCGCGGCACACTGTCGGCGTGGCAGCGGCCTTGCAAAAGCAACTTGGCCGGTTTCTGCGAAAAAAACGCGGGGGAATAAGTTATCACGCTTTTGCGCGAAAAACGGGCATTTCGTCGGGGTCACTGCACCGAATGGAAATGGGCGAACAAAATGTGACGCTCAAAACTTTGGAATACATTCTAAAGCGGTTCAAATGCAGCGTGAGCGATATTTTTGACGAACGAAACAATTAATCCCAAGGCGATTTCGTTGATAAATCTTAGCTAAAATTTCCGCGATCACCCCCCGACTTCGGTTTCAACGGCCTCCACGCGTGATTCAAAGTTCCACGTCCCGGCATTTCTCGTCCAGGGCGGCGATGATTTGCCGGACTTGGGTCGCCGCCCGTTTTTCATCCTCCCGACGCAAGAAGCCGGTGAGATAGCTCTCACAAGTTCGTAATGTGTTCAACTCCGATTCCTTTTTGTGTCAGTCCGATGGAATACTGGCACAAAATACCAGTTGAACATCGGTTGCCCGTCAGCCTATTCTCTGCGTATGAACGACCTGCTATCGTTGACTTCGGCACAACTAAACCATGCCGCTGACCTCAAAGAGAAAATCGTAGAATTGGAAACCGAATTGGCCTCAGTTCTCGATTCCAATTCACCCGCCGCACCCAAGAGGAAACCGGGCCGACCAAGAAAAAAAGCAACGTTCGCGTTGGCCTCCAGCGTCCCGAAGGTGAAACGCCGCAAAATGTCTGCATCGGCCCGCGCCAAAATTGCCGCTGCTGCCAAAGCGCGTTGGGCAAATGCCAAGGCAGCAGGCAATACGTCGTTATAATAAACGGTAGTTCCCTGAATCGGTCTTGACCATGAATGATTGCGAAGATCAAAAGTTCATTTTGCCGAACAGAGAGACCAGCTTAGGACACAATTTTAACGGCGCTTTGACTGGTCGGGTTGTCTCCATGCATCCGACAACCGGCCAGAAAAAGCGCCGCAACCACAACCGAACCTATCCGGCGGGTGCATTCAACGGGCACGTCGGAAACCTCACTCACTGCGCGCACGGTTGCGAATTTTCGCAACCGACCGCTCCGTTCGCTTTCGATTTCCAAAATACCCGTCCCGTGCGAAAGGTGACGTGTTCGCCAATACTTTAGGGTTTGACCGCTGGCGGGGTTTTTTTTGAAGCACGCTTTTGCGCACGAGCAATGATTTTTGCCAAATCAACGTTCAAGGCTGAACCAATTCGCAGTAGTGTGTCCAAACTTGGACTTTGCACTTTTTTTTCCACGAACGCAATCGTTTGCCGCGCCAATCCTGCCTTTCGAGCAATTTGGCCAAGTGAAATTTTTTGTTTTTCGCGCAGCTCTTTCAAGATGTCCGCAACGTGAGCATTGATTGACTCGCGTAAATTATTGGTCAGCACTCGAAAGCAATACCGAAAAATGATGTTGACAAGTTACGCTAGAATTCTAGCGTGTTGCCGAATTTAGGGCTTTTATGACGGGCCAGCCGAAAATTTTGATCGTCGAAGACGAAACGTCAGTGGCGATGATGATGGTTTTCTTGCTCACACGCGCGGGCTGTGAGGTGCAATCCGCTTGGAAGATCGAGAAAGTCTTGGAGTTGGCCAAGTTGTATGCGTTCGATTTAGTCACTCTGGACGTAAATATGTCGGGAGCCAACGGCTTTGATGTGTGCCGACGTCTTCGACAAATCTCGAATTTGAAAGACACACCAGTGATTTTCGTAACCGGGTGTGTCACAGCCGAAGACCGTCAACGTGCATTTGAATTCGGCGCAACGGATTTTATTGAGAAGCCATTCGATTCCAAAAGCCTCGTTTCACGGGTTCTTTCACAGCTTGAGGGGAGCACAATGACATGACAAATTCACCGGGACAACTTGATTTCCGGGCGCTCATTTTGCGAAAGGATATACGAAACATCCCGCTTGCGACTCAACTGCCCATCTTTTTCGGCAAGCGCTTTTTGGCTGCGGCCAAGCGGGTCCGGGCGAATTCCAAATCATCATTGCCGTCACAAAATTCAATGACCAGTTTGGCCAAGGAAACCAAGTGCTCCATTTGGGAGCTTAAACGGCGACCACGTCGGCGGCACATATCGTCAAGTTCGGCTCGCTGCTCGTCGGACATGCGAATGTTGTATCGGAGGTTTTTCTTTGCCACTGATGAAAGCTGCCAAAGCGGCGAAATGAACACATGGTTAAAAAGGGTTGACAACGGCAGACAAGAAACCAATCTCCCGTTCAGTGCTTTTCCAAACGTCACAGAAAACTTCTGGACGGGGCGGCCGGGCGGGCGGCAGATTTTTTCCAGGTTGAATGAATTTAATGAGTCAAATTGCGGGCGCAGTGGAAGGGATGGCTTCCAAAAGGCAATCCGTGACGAATCGTTTTTTCCCGGCTAATCTTTTCACTTTCATTGACAGCGAACGAACCAAGAGAACCCCAACATGAACATTATCTCGACAAAATCAGGGAGGGCTGTGGCCATTATTGCGCTTGGAATGCTCGGCGGTATGACGATAGCCAAAGCGCAGGAAACTAGCACCCCCGATAGCATTGTCGCCTTAGCGGCGGATTCCCAATCACTGCCGCAAATCGCGGCTGCCGCCGCACCGGCGCGGGGCGGGACGTATTGGTGGGTTTATCCGGGCGGCATGGCGGTGCCCACGCCCATGTTGCCATTGGATTTTACCGCCCCGATTTACAGCATAACGCCCAATGAATACCTGGTTGATCTGACCGGCGGCACGGTCATGGTTACGCCGCGCCAACTGGCGGCGGAGTCTTCGACCGCCAATGCCTATGCCGCCGCCGTGACGGATCAAGTGCAGGGATTGGTCAACCTCATCACGATGGTTCAGACTCCGACTCCGCTGGTCACTGCCAATTCAATGGGGCTGAGGGCCAGCCCGATGGATGGCGGGGGCGGCGGCTTTACGCCTGATGGCCAGATGCAGAGTGGCATACCCTACCTGACGATAGCACCTACCAATAGCAGTTCGTTTTGGCTCACCGTCTGGAATGACCAAGGGCCGGCGAATTATGCGATCTGGTGGACACCGGTGCTGGCGAACCCCGACTATCCGTGGAAGGCAATTACGGCGGGGACGACCGGGCAGACCAATTTTATCGTGCCGATGCCGCAATTTTCCACGGGCTTTTACCGCGCAGAATGGGACACCAACGCTGTTCCTTCATGGATAGCAGCCGATCCCAATAATCCCGCTGCCGGACCCTTGGCCGTCTTTATTGACAGTCCGGCAAATGGCGCGGTGATTCAATAAATCAGAGACAAACCCAAAACAACGATCATGAAGACAATTTTCCCTTTTCCCTCCACGGTTTCCATGGCCTTGCTGTTTATGGCGGGCATTTTTGCCTCGATAGCGGATTCAGCCCACGCAACGGCGATGAACACCCAGTTGAGCGCCGGCAGTTACATTGCAACCGCTGGCGGTGCAATTTCTGGATCAGCCAAGATCGTCGAGGGAGCGTGCAGCGGTTACAATACGTGGGAAAACCATGTGTCCTATCCGATCACGTGGGGAGGAACTCTCTCCGGCACGGGCACGCATCCCATCACGTCGGCTGACGTTAATACAACGATATGCAACCTGACTTGGGCGGCGGGCGATTTTAATTCATCGCAAGGTTTTAGCTTCAGTTGCACCAACACGGCGCTGGGTTACGACAAGACCGGCACATTTACGTTGGGCGGTGATTGTGCTTCTTCAACCGCATCGGTGACCATTTACAATGGCGCATCGGTTGTGAATACGGCCATCATCCAGGGCGGCACCAATTTCAGCGGCATCCAGGTGGTCAGGGAAACCAGCACGCAAAGCGCGACCCTCCGTTTTTTTCGCGCCACCAACGACACGTATAATGCGCGGGCAATCAGTTACACCATCAGCGGAACGGCGGGCAGCGGCTCGGATTACAGTGCCGCCTTTACGGGCAATGGCAACTACACGGCTACAATCAGTGCTGGCAGCTATTATATAGACATCCCGATCACAATTCTGGCCAGCCCGACCTTGCTGACGAGCAACCAACTGATTGTGACGATGAATGCGGGCAATTCCAGCAACCCATATCAGATGGGCACCTATACCAACGTGACGCTGACGTTTTTGTCCAATTTTCCCATCATTGGCGTTTATGCCAATACCAGCGAAATCATGCGCGGCACCAAGGGTGGGTTTGTCTTTAGCGGCTTTAATCCATATTCGCCGCCTTTTCCGGCATATTTTCCGGCCGTCACGGTCAAATACAGCCTGAGCGGCACGGCCACCAATGGGGCGGATTATACCCCGACCTTGAGCGGGACAATCACAATTCCATCTGGAACCAACCAAATCACCACAAATATTTTGGGCGTGGTTCAGACCAACATCCTTTCTGGAACCAAGATTTTGACCGTCACGGTGGTCAGCAACAGCTACATCTTAGATGCCAATAATCTTTCCACGACCATAGCCATCACGCCGAGCGCACCCATTCTGGACGTTGCGACCGTGGTTCAATACGCTTCACCGAATAATGTTTGGGTTGGCGAATTCTCGGTGACCCGGAGCGGCATCTTGAGCAACGCGTTTACCGCGAATCTAAATTACAGCGGCACCGCCGTGGCCGTCACTGATTATACGGCCCTGCCAAGCTCCGTTCAATTTGGCCCCAACCAAGCGACTACCAATCTTTACGTGTATGCCATCAATTCCAGTTTGACGGCGGCGAAAACGGTTGTCCTGTCCCTGAGTGCAGGCGGAGGATACTTTCCCGGATTGACCACCAATGCCATTGTCACGCTGATTCCAAATAGTTCAACCAGCAATTCAGTGACCTCGGTGACGGGCCGTTATTGGCGCGGCACGGGCAGCGATCCGACGTACTGGTCCATGGTGATACCCCTCGACGACGAAACGGGCACGGTTTACAGCAATCTCAATGGCAACTGTACGAATCTCTATCCCGGCCAAACTTCTTGGAGCAGCCAGACGCTTTACCATTTGGATTCCACCAACGCCCTGCCACAAAACAACGTCGCCAACCGCATACAATTCAACAATCCGATTGTGGCCTTCGGTGAACGGGTGGGTGGAACGCCGTTGTATTTTGGCCAGCCATACAACATCGGGGTTTATGCGGGAGATTTGGTGCTGTCCAACCAACCGATTGTCATTCAGGCGTTTTATCGTACCAATTTTCAACTGGCCGGAGCCATCAACATTTATCCACCAACTTCCGCCAACACCAATGGCTGGGTGAATTTCCTCACCAATGGTTTGCAATTTACAACCAATGCGTATGGCCTGACGACGACTCTGGATAGCGCACCCGTTCTCAATTGGGGCCAGGAATCCGCTGGAGCGTATGTGCTCAATCACACCGCCAGCAGCCTTTCGAGCAATTATTACTATGTGGTGGAATTGGCAGGCAGTCCCGCAGACAGCACCAATCCGATGGTGTTGAATGGCAGCGCACAAATTGCGCCTTCGCTGCTCTATTCCTTGGAATTTGAAACCCATCCGGCATGGCGCTCAGTGTTTTTGGACCAGCCACAGTTCAACGGCTCTCCCTTGCCGCCGTTTTATGCCGGGATGACGCTTTCCGAAATGCTGACCAATACGCCAGCGGTCACCAACGTTGTCGGTATTAGTTCGTCCCAAGCTCTGAGTCTGGACGACAGCCCCGAACTTCGCCGGAATCCGATTCTGGACAATTTCGTAGCCAACATGAACAACGACCCGATTGCGCTGGCCAATTATGTCATCAACCAAATTGGTTTGACCGACCCCATTGATTATAATGACAACGGAAGTGTCTCGGAAGATTCCATCAATCCGGGCGGAGTGACGCGGGGAGCATTGGGGGCGTTCCTCGAAAAACAGGGCTCGCCGATAGAGCAATGTGCGTTGCTGGTTTACTTGTTACGGCAGGCGGGTGTGCCGGCTGTATATGAATTTGCACCGCACAACGGCCTCCAAATGCTCGATGCCCGCTTGAGCGACATGCTCAAATTTCAGGTGCATGGCATCATCAATCAGGCGGGACAGCTTTACACCACCAACACGATGATTCCGGTGAATTATCCGTGGGTGGCGGCCTATATAGGCACCAATTGGGTGCACATCTTTCCGTGGATGAAGGATTATCAAATCACCGAGGGGCTGAATTTGTGGGAAGAAATGCCCACCAATTATGACGGCGCGTACAGCTTCATGTACGACTATATTTACGGGAAAACCAATCTGCTTTCGCTGGCGCAGGATGGAGACGATACCCTGCGGGTGATTTTCCCGAAATATCTGCAAAAAACCCTGCAACAAAATCACCCCGGAATTTCCGTTGATGACATTGGCGTCCAGGTTTTCAACCGTCAGCATTACTATGCGCGTTGGCAGGATTTTCCGACGCCCACCTGGCTCACCAATGTGAGCACGGCAATTACCAACCTGTCGTCAGCCGCCGTCACCAGCATCAATCCGGCATTGACCAATGTTTTTGACACGCTCAGTGTTGAAATTTACAGCGCGACCGACCCGACCAAGGACATTCAGACCGGGGACATGCGGCTCTGCGACCTGCACAACCGGCAATTTTACATCTACCAGAACATGACCAACTCGAACGTGCAGTTGAGTCTGATCCTGATGCCCTTCCGCACCAACGTCACCACGCAACTGGCGTTTACGAATGATGCAAGTCTGTTGTCCAAGGAAGTGTTGTCCATGACGTTTGACCAGTATGACTATGCACTGGGTGTTCGGTTCAAATACTATCGGCACCGGGCCATCGCCCCGTCCTATGCCATTGACCCATCCGTTACGTTTTTCGGGGAGAATGGATTCAACGAAGTGGACATTGAGCGTCCGCTGTTCGTAGGCGACCAGGCAGCCATCTGCCTTGATTATGGCCAGGTGACCCGCGACATGTTGAATGTTCATGCCGCCGATTTGTGGCAAATGGAGGGCAAAGTGTCCGCGAACCATTCAGCGACCAACACTGTTTCCTCGGACGTTTATGAAGGCGCGCTGATGTATCTGGCGGGCATGTCTTATTATGAAAAATGCGACGAATTCGACCAGGTCAATCAGCACCTGCAAAAATTCGACGAACTTTCCACTTTCGCCGCCGGGCTTTCCAAGATCATTCCTGGCCGGGACAGCTTTGGCAACCTGACCAATGGCACCGATCCGACTTTGCCCTGTGTGGACATGTCCATTTACGAAACGATGGCTATCGGCAATGCCACTTTGCATCCTGACTCTGCCGCCAGTTACACCATGGCTGAACAGAACTATGCCCTGATGAGCATTGCTGACGGGTCGGCGGAGGAACATCAAGTCATCAATCGTTTCTATCAACAGACCAATGCCGTGTCCACTGTCCGGCTGTTGCAACTGGCGCAGAGCAAGGGTGGTGGGATTGTTCCCCTGACGTATTACAATTACGCCGCCAAGGGAACGACCAGCTATCAGGGCACGAATTTACAAAGTTGGGACCCCGGCATGTGGCAACAGGTGGTCAGCGCTTTTCAGGGCAGCTATGGCAAATATGTAACGGCCTACATGACGCCCGGCCCGATGACGAATTCCTCCTATAGTGGCATGGCGGCTTTGATATTGACGCCCTACATCTACTCGGCGCTCATTTCACCGGCCAACATCAATGGCGGATTCGCCGGTCAGCCGCTGCCACCAGACACAATATCGGCGGTCAACACGCCCAATTACGATGTGGAGGTCAACAATGGTGATTACGAGGCTGACTTGACGGCCCCGACCGGTGCAGGTTCGCAAATCTTCTCAGACGAGACGGCCAATTTAACGGACCCAAACAACTATAACCAGGTCAGCGGCGGATTCGACGTCATTAGTGGAACGGATTCAACGATTGCTAACAATATGGCCCAGGTCTTTGGAACATCGACCAGTCCCACCTTTGCCAACATCGCCACGGACTTTCAGAACAGCGACCAAGTGGGCGACTTGGGTGCTGCCACCGACCAGGGCTCGCAGCAGGGCAGTGTCGTTGGCGATCCAGCCAACAACGTCACCGGCGAATTTTACGTGGATGAAACCGATATTCAACTCCCCGGCCCGATTCCGCTGGCGTTGCGGCGGAACTATTCCAGCCAGACGCTGGCCGATAACCAGTTTGGTTACGGCTGGAAGTTGGGCATCATGCCCTATCTGAGCGTGAGTAAAAACAGCACCAACATCTACGCCGCAGACATGGACGGTTCGGTGCTGGCCTACGTTCACAGCACCAGCAACACCAACATGTGGATGCCGACGCTGGCCGCCAATCCACGGTTAAATAACAACACCACGGCGGGCGTGGGCGGTTTGGTCAATCGGTTGCGCGATTACATCATCCGCTCGACGACCAATTCCGGCAGTGGCACTGTCACCAATTACACTTTGTATGGGGCCGATGGCAGCGTGCGTGCGTTCCAGTTCATGAAGTTCAACAGCGGAACGATTACGAATGCCCGGCCTTACCTGACTCAATGGACGGATAATCGTGGCAATTATTACAACTTCGCTTACGACACCAATTCGAATGACGCCAACTTTGGCCAGATGCAGCGTATCCAGTGCAGCAATGGCAATTTCCTTGGGTTCGATTACGACATTTACGGCCACATGATTGACGCCTACACCGGAGATGGGCGGTGGATGTATTATGATTATGATGACTACGGCGATTTGGTGACCGTCACCTTGCCGGATAACACCACCCGCTCATACCAGTACCAACACGGCACCCAGGCCGTCACCAACAACGGGGTGGTGAGTCAGCAGGCGTATTCCACCCACCTGATAATTGAGGAGGACAAACCAGACGGGAGGGAACTCATCAACGCGTATGATGGCCAACGCCGCGTGACCAACCAGTTGTCCACGGCGGGCAGCGACCTGAATCCCGTCCGCACGGCGACGATGATCTATTCCAATAATTTTGCGATTACCAATTCATACACGAACACCATCAGCGGGTTTACCTTCGTGATTGATGGCCTAAATCACACCAACCGCTACGATTACACCAATGACCTGATTACCAAAATCACCGATCCCCTGGGCCAGACTCTCCAACAAGTCTGGTATCCCAACGCCACCAACGCCCCCGGCTATCCACGCAGCCTGATGCTGACGGTGGACAAGCGGGGATTGACGAATTTCTTCCAGTACGATTCCAATGGAAACGTCACGAATCGAATCGCCACCGGCGACCTGACCGGCGACGGGACTTTGCAGTCGGCCACCAATACGGCCATTTACAACACCAACAGTCAGCCCGTTCAGATGACCGACCCGGCGGGCAACAGCACGCTGATGGTTTATGATCCAGTATTCACGTTCCTGCCGCAGCAGATCATTCTCTATGCGGGAGCCACGCCCGTGACCACCAATTATACCTTCTATGGCAATACCACCAACGCGGTTGTCAACGGCAGTCTCACCCTGACCAACACAGCGATGGGTTTGCCCGTCCGGCAAATTCGCGCTTACGGTTCCTCTGACGCGGCCACCAACGATCTGGCTTATAATGGCAACGGGTTTATCACGCAAGCCATCCGCTTCACCGGCACT
>Ga0302319_10019624_pt1 | contig 12272 bp, 14 predicted proteins | sample Bog_T0_2_FD_203319 | JGI IMG/M metagenome (GOLD analysis project Ga0302319, IMG submission 203319) | Peat permafrost microbial communities from Stordalen Mire near Abisko, Sweden - Bog_T0_2 | ecosystem: Environmental > Terrestrial > Soil > Wetlands > Peat | place: Sweden: Abisko, Stordalen Mire... | reverse complement strand
TGTCGCGGATGAGCGTGCAGCGCGCCTCGCTGGTGATCTCGTGTCGGTCCTTGGCGAGGTGCTGGACTTCGCCCTGCCATTCGCCATTCTTGATCGTCAATTCAGTGATTTTTTCAAACTTTTGGGGATTGGCCTGAAAAAGTCCGACGACATTCCGGCCAATCGCTTCGTCGCTCGTCCAGCCATACATACGCTCGGCTCCCTTGTTCCAATATAGAATTTTCCCTTCGAAGTCGCGAACCATGATTCCATCACGCGCCACGTCCAATAACCTCGCCTGTTCCGCGATTTGCACCTCGATCCGTTTGCGCTCGGTAATGTCGCGCACGATTGTGGCAATGTTCTTGCGTTGGTCAGTCCCCGGTTCTGTGATGACAAATATCCGCTGCCACGTGGGTATCGCTGCGCCGGTACTAAAATTCTTAAATACCGTTTCACCGTCCCAATGGCCGTCTCGAAACAGAGCCGGCACTACTTGATTTTGAAATCTCTCCCTATCGGTCTCATGCACATAATCGAGTATCATGGTGGAACATACCGATTTCTCTTGATCAAGCCCGACCATCTTCCTGCCTTCGGGATTGAGATATTCGACCGAGCCCTCAAGTGAGGAAAGGCCGATGAGATCCAGACTGGTTTCAATAATGGCTAACAGCTTCCGTGTCACCGCCTCGGCACTCTTGCGCTCAGTGATGTTACGCAGCACGTTGGATGTGCCGGTGATCCGGCCTGCGGAATCCTTGATTAGAGAAACGGTAAGCGAGACATCAATGGGGGTGCCATCCTTGCGCAAGCGCACAGTTTCACGATGCTGCACACTTTTTCCGCGTCGTATATTGCCCAGAATTTCCTCTTCCTCGCTCAGTCGATTGCGGGGGAACAAACGAGTTATCGGCTGTCCCACCATCTCTTTCGCCTGATAACCAAAAATCTTTTCCGCGGCGGCATTCCAGCTCGTGACAATGCCTTGAAAATCCTTGCTTATGATTGCGTCGTCCGAAGATTCAACAATCGACGCCAGCCGGATTGAAGTTGCTTCCGCCCGTTTTCTCTCGGTGATGTCGCGGATGTTGCATTGAATCACTTTTTTGTCACCGGCTTGATACACGTTGCTGACAAACTCCACGGCAATTTTGCGACCATCCTTCGTTTCCAGGGGCAGGTCTTCATAGCGGACATACCCGTGCTTTTGTAGCAGCTCCAACATGGCTTGATTGGACACCATGTCTTTAAACGGACTAAGCCCTGCGACGGTATAGCCAACCATTTCGCTTAGGGAAAAACCCAACAGCTTGCAAAGGAACGGATTCGCATCGGTGATGCTTCCCGTGTAAAAATCCAGAATGAGGATGCCATCCTGCGCCGCCTCGAACAGTCGGCGATAACTAAGTTCGGAGGCGTGGAGCGCCTGCTGCGTTCGCACCTCGTTGCCTATTGCGCTCCCGTTGCGAGAATCGCCGTTCATGATTCCTTTCAATAAACTGCGTTATTAGATCCTATTTAAAACTACTCTTGGAAAAAGAATTCACTGACTCTGCCTTGTCCTACATTGACCCTCTTTTGCAGCGTCATTTTTATGAATTTTAAGGGTTTAGGCGTGATGTGACATCACTTTCTTGTAAGCCCGTGGCCATCGCTCCACGATGGGAAGGGACGAGAGATAAGAAGCCGCCGGATCGTCTTGGCTTTGCGCGACTCACACGTTGTCAAGAAGGCTCCTCTCGTGACACTTACCGAGGATTCAACCACTTTTCTTTTATTCTTTCAGGAGGAAGCACTAAACCAGTATAAAGCTTAGCAGTGTCATCCGGTGACGAGACCAAAGGCCTGACAAATTTTGGCCCTGATAATTGTAAATCCACATCTCGCGCATTAAGCCAGACAATCACTTCGTAACGAGTCTGCGTATAAAGCTCTTCAATAGCGCTCAAACCAGTATCTAGCCAAGGTGCAACTTGATCGTACGCGAGATCATGCGGGTAAAGTGCCATTCGAAGCTGAATCCCAGAAGATGGGGTAAACACCCCATAGAGCTTATTCGATTTATGCGATTAAGTTACGGTCGTGTACATGATCGTTTACGTCAGCTCGGCGGTCGAACTTTTTTCCGAACAAGAATTGATCACTTTGCTCGAAAAGAGCCGCAAGAACAACAGTACGTTGGATATAACCGGAATGCTGTTATATAAGGACGGAAACTTCATGCAATTCCTGGAGGGTCCCAAGGAGGCCGTGCTCGCTTTAGTAGCCAAAATTAAATTAGACACAAGGCATCGCGGCATCATTATCCTGCTGCACGAGGACCATGCTGAACGTGAATTTAAGGAGTGGTCAATGGGATTCAAGAAACTTGATTCCGATGCATCCCTCGAAGTTCCAGGTTACAGTGACCTTCTCGACCTCCCTTTGACCAGTGAGCAATTTCTACTGAACCCTTCAAAGGCGCTCAAACTCCTCCTCAGTTTTAAAAATGTTATGCGTTAGTTATCAGGCACCTTTACTCCATTGCTCAGTTTGGACATGACGAGACTTCAGCGAGATATGGGGAGAAAGGGTTCTACCTCAAAAACAGTGGAATAGGAAAAAGGTACTGCACAACCAAATGACCAAATTCACCAAATGAACGAAATGGGAGGGAAGGAATTTTTTAACAGGAAGACATGAAATCATGAAAACATGAACACAAGAAGGGAACAAAAGAGGGCGCCCTCCTCATCTGCCTTTTCATGTCTTCATGCTTTCATGTTTTCCTGTCAAAATTCCGTTCATTCTCTTGCTCTCTGCGAAATTCCATTTCGCGCTGATTTTTCCTCGATAAAGACGGAATCGGCAATGGAATTGCCTGCTGCAATTGCGTTCCCAAATGGAGTTTGGGAACGAGGGCGTGTGTGCACAATAAGTTAAAATGCTGTAATCACCGGGGCCAGCTACAATATCCTGGAAAAAGGTGTTCCCGTATTCTTCTGCCACACCCCTTCTTCCCTGCCTCCCATTCCATTAATTCCGCAAATTCCGTAATTCCGGCAAAAGTAGAGTCCCATCAAGACCAAGGGCAGCTTGATTCCGACGCTGGGTTCTTCCAATCCGCTGTTTGGAGCGGCGTTTTTTCGCTTCATGACGATGTTTACTTCTACAGGACAAATCAAAAGAATGACATTCTTCATGATTCCAAAATCGTTCGTAAGCCCGGTTCTCCCAATGTGCTTTGCGGTTTCTTCGGGGTCGAAAAATGGCGTGAATGAAGATTTTCAGAAATTATTTATTGACTAAAGGGTTTATCTGATAAATAGTGGTCCATATGGAAACGATTGATCAAAATACTCACTTGGCCGAAGAACTGGCAGAAATCGCAACAGAGCTGCAACGCTCATTTCTGGTGGAGCTATCCACGGAAGTAAATCGCGGGAATATCTCCATCCCTCAATATACTTTACTTGGATTTCTCAATCAGACTTCTGGATTGAACATGTCCCAACTGGCGGAACTCATGCGCCACACCACCCCCGCCACGACGGGCTTGGTCGAACGTCTGGTTGAAGCCGGACTGATCGAACGATTCAGCCATCCCAAGGATCGCCGCCAGGTTCTGGTGCGCATTACCGACAAGGGCCGCGAACTCGTCGAAGGTCTCAAGCGTGGGATCGTTCGCAATTTGCAGGAACTCTTCAAGGACCTGAGTCAGGAAGACATCGAAGCCTGGTTGCGGATTTATCGGACGATTATTCGCCGAAGCACGCAGCAGCACGCGACGAAGAGCTAAAGGTTCTGTCGAAGGCAGCAACCTGCGGAAGGCAGTAATGCCGTCGCATTATTATGCGACGGTCTCCAAGGGGCCATCTCCTCCTTGATTGGACACCGTTTTCCGGGATAGTGATGCTCATGGAGATCGAGACTTTTCCCGCCTTGCAGCTTGCCGGATTGCGGCATGGGTTTTCCACGCGCAGCAAAGGGCCGCTCGAAAATCTCGAGACGGAACTGAACGCAACCTATGCCGCCGCCGGATTTGTCATGGTGGACGCCGTGCATGCCGAACAGCCCCACGGCAATCGCGCCCAGGCTGTTTACACTCCCCTGGGCATACGCGTGCCCGATGTGGACGCCCTCGCAACTTCGGTTCCGAGGCTCCCACTGGTGATCCGGGTGGCCGATTGCGGCCCGGTCTATTTTTACGATCCGGTGAAGCAGGTGATCGCCATGGCCCACTCGGGACGGCGCGGCACCGAGGGCAATATCGTCAAGGAAACCGTTGCGTGTCTGCGCGAGACCTATGATACGAACCCTGAAAATTTGATTGTTCAACTGGGCCCCTGCATCCGCCCACCCCATTACGAAATTGACTTCGCGGCGGAAATTGAACGGCAGGCCCGGGCCTGCGGCGTGCGTCATTATTATGATTGCGGAATATGCACGGCTTCGCACTTGGATCGCTATTACTCCTATCGCGCGGAGAAGGGCGAAACAGGCCGCATGTGGGCCGTGTTCATGATCGAATAAGGGCTGCTTTTTGCATTCATAATGCAGCTGAATCCAAAACGCGCTTGCTTTAGCTGCAATTACATTAATGATAGCGCAATGAGACGATGTGCAGTGGGATGGCTCGCCTTGGGAGCATTTTTCTTTCATGGCGGCTTTGCCTTGGCGCAGGATTCGATAAAGGCTTTGGAAGAGGAATTGAACGAAGCCAAGCAGGTTCACCAGGATACGACGACGCAGGTAATGGCGAATTTTCTGAGCCAAACCGATGCGGCAATGCGCAGTCCCGATGCCGCGCTCGCCTTATATCAACAAGCCGGCGGCACAATGCCCGCCCCCTCCCCCGTCGTAACGGAACATGCCGAGGAAACTCCCTCTGAAAGGGATGCCCGGCTCGCCAAAGATGCAGCCCGCGTGGCCAGATTGGGCCCCCTCCTTCAATTGCATTGCGGGTTGATGCACTACGCGGGACTTTTTGTCGTCAATCCAAATCAAAATGGTTTACAGACTGAGTGGGCGGCATGGCTCCAATCGATGGCACCCATTTATGCACAGTTGCGCATTGCGCCGGAAACCAATCCGGCGCCGGCAACGCAGCCCGAGCCACGTAAAAAGAAAAGAGACACCAAGGAAACGGATACCGTAACACCGACACCGGCGCCAGCCCCGCGCACGCCACCTGTCGGTCTGGATGACTTGAAGACAAAAGCCATGCATGACTCGATCATCAGCAAGTTCCTCGGTTTCAATTCCTGGGGTGATAAGGAACAGGGAGGATGGGCGGTGAAGGATTTGCCCAAGCTTTATCTTACCAATGTTCTGACGCCCCTGCGCACCCCGCCTACACAAGCCACCCTCGACGCTTGGGACGCCTACATCGCCATGATGAATGTCGATACAATGGACAACAATAGCTGGAATCAACTGGTCTATCCGCCCTTGCAGTTCGACCGCGCCTGCGACGACTACACCATCGCGCCCGACACGGAAAAGCTTGAAGGGTTGGTGAACCTGGTCAAAGCGAATCCGACTTGTCCCGCGGCGGATGAGTGGATCACGCGCCTGAAAAAGATGATGGCTGACTACAGCGCACACCACGGCGGCCAGTCGGCGGGCGCGCAAAATCTAGCGCCGGTTTCCACGCCTCCCGCTTCGGCCGGAAATCCCAGCGGGGAGACAGCTGTGCAACAGGGCGACATGACAGTCATCACCCGGCATAACACCAATTCTGCGCCCGCGAATCCGCAGCCTTAGAGTGCGGGCAACTTTGATTTTGTTCCTCGGACACTTTCGTGTAAGTTAATAGCCATGATTCTGACTGCAGTCCTTACTTTAGATCGCGATGGTGGGTATGTTGCCCTCAATCCTGAAACAGGAACGACCACGCAAGGGGACACGATGCCAGAGGCATTATCCAACCTAAAAGAAGCAACAGAGCTCTATTTGGAGGAGTTTCCGCTGGAAAACACCTCCCCTGCCCTGATGACTACTTTTGAAGTTGTCCATGCCTAAGCTTCCCCGTATTGGCAGTCGTGAATGTATAGCTGCTTTGCAAAAACTCGGGTTCGCCACCGTCCGCCAGCGCGGTAGTCATATTGTGATGCGCAAGGGACCATTTGGCTGCGTCGTACCCAATCATCGTGAAATCCGCATTGGAACTCTTGCGGGGCTTCTAATACCACCTGTAGCCATTACTTGGTAAAAAAGCTCTGTCATCCCGAGCTTGTCGAGCAATGGTCAGGACTTCAAACGATAGTTACTTACGCGAGTAACGGTCTTGAGCATAACGAATCGCATAACAATGCGTAGAGGGTTGACAAGCCGCCATACAGTATATGGCGACAGAAATCTCAAATGGCAGACAGACGGTCAAACTTTATCGCTCGGTTAATCGCGGAAAGGCGATGTACCAGTTGGCATATTATTTCGGAGGCAGGCGGGTTCAGAAGAACTTTGCCGACAAATCGGAAGCCAAGCGGGTGGCGAGACAAGTCCTCGGAGAATTGACAAATGACGCGCAAGCGGTCGAAGCAATGGCTACGCCCGAACTGGAAAGTCTCGTGGCGGCGCGGAGGGTTCTTGCACCAAGTTACGCGCTGCATGTAGCCGTTGAGGAACACGCACAGGCGGTCGGCAAACTCGGCAAGGCGACTCTGCGGGAAGCGGTCGAATTCTTCCTGCGGAATCACCGCACCGATGTTCCCCGGTTGTCGCTCAGCGAAATATCGGAGCAATTCGCCCGTTCGCGGGAACAGTCGGGCCTCTCGCCTCATTACGTGTTCCTGTGCCGGAAGTTCACGAGGAAGCTGGCGGAAGCCTTCCCCGGCTTGTGCTTGAGCGACTTGACGACGGCGGCACTCGATAAATGGCTCGGCGGCCTCAAGCTCGGGGCCACGACCAAGAACGACATGCGGCGGGTGTTGGGCACTTGCGGAAATTGGGCGGAACGACAGGGCCATCTGCTCAAGGGTTCCAGTCCATTCCCCGGCATGATGCGGTACAAGGAAGAGAAAGCATCTGTTTCGATCTTCATGCCGGAAAATATCGCCAGCCTGCTCAAGAAGGCCGATGACACTTTGCGGCCTTTCTTGGCCCTTGGTGCTTTCGCGGGCCTGCGGACGGCGGAATTGCAACGGCTTGATTGGAGTGAGATTGACTTGGATCGAGGTTTCATCACCGTAGCTGCGAGCAAGGCCAAGACTCGGCAACGCCGTCTGGTTCCGATCTCGGACAATCTCAAGCTGTGGCTTGCGCCCATTAGGCAAACCTCGGGGCCGGTGTGCGTGCACACATGCCCTCAGCACGCCGCCAGAACGAAGTGCGAGGGCTTTTCTTGGGCCAAGAACGGCCTGCGCCACTCGTTCATCTCGTACCGGCTGGCCGTACTGCACGACACGGCGCGGGTGGCTCTGGAAGCAGGTAATTCGCCGGAGGTGATCTTTGCCCATTACCGAGAACTGGTCACGCCAGAACAAGGGCAAGCATGGTTTTCGGTCAATCCTGCGTGAAAAAAGAAAGGCCAAGGAGCTTCCGCCCTGTCCTCGGTCAGCGCAAGATCCTGTGCGCAGGGCCGGAAGCTACCTTGGCTTCAATCTTTTTTCTAACAAGGGACAGATTGGGAATCGGACGGGCTTCGGCCCGTTTGACGGCCTGCTGCGCCGTTTCGCGGGAAATCGGAAAGCCGCCCATGGCCGAAAGCTGTTGAACCTTGGCGGTGTAAAATTCAAGACTTTGCGATTCGCGCTTTGCCATTTCTTCCACTATAAACCTTTTTTGTGAGTCTCAAAGTTAATCCTGAGCGACAGTGGCAAAAAATTGTGGCGGCGGGTCTTTGTCCCGAGATCAAAGATTTTGCCCAGTACCAGGCGAAAACGACGGAACAACTCGCTTTGGCTTACAAGGCGGTTCTGGAGCAACCGATCGTCTCGCCCTCAACGTCAGATGTCGCCGCGATTCACAGCATCATCTTTGAGGGGGTCCATCCTTGGGCTGGAACTTTTCGGCAGATGGGGCAAGCGGTGCGGTTCGATCAAGGTATCGTGGGTGTCGATGCGCACCGTATCGGAAGCGAGTTGACGCGTCTTCAGGAAGAGACGACGCAGGCGATTGAGAAAGCCGGCAATCCCCAGGAGCAAGCCATGGCCATCGCGTGCTATCATGCCCGTTTTAGGCGCACGCACCCCTTTCTCGACGGGAATACCCGCACCTCGGCCGTCCTGCTGGAAGCGCAGATGCACGCGGTTTTTAGGATAGACCCGCGCATCCCGCAACGGCCCGAAGACTATAAACAAATACTTGCTCAAGCTTACCGTGGAGAGATCGCGCCTTTGACCAATCTTATCCTGACCGTGGCAGGGCAGGCTCTTGTTCAACCGATTCACATGACCATGCCGGCGCCGATGTTTGACCGCGATCTTGAAACCGAAATTATCAAGCATCGGGAGGCTATTGTCGCCCAGCAGCGAGAAGGGCTACGAAAAAAGCCGGGGAATTCCATCGGCCTGTAGTAGCGTTTTATTCAAGATGAGCGCGTTCAAAACGCTCGGAAAGATCAGTCCAGTCGATTTCGACCTTGGCATCCATGGGAAAAAGCGAGTTTTCCTGCTGGATTTCCCAGGCGGTTTTCTTGCCGGAAGCAATAAGCTCCGCTGTCAAGCGACGCTCTTCGGCGTGCTCGCGTTCGTTTTCTTCCCAGGATAGGTGCCGATAGGTGATCATAGTGACTGCCTTCGACACCAAGCATACGCTCTTAAGTCGGTAGCTCAATCTTCGGTCTGACGCCCCGATTCTGCATCATCCAGACAGGTTCTTTCTCCAAGAGCCAGTGGCATTCACCTTGCAGAAGCTTATGCGACAAGCATGGTGCTCACCATGCTTAGGCCAATGACCAAACACCGCCGAGAGCGGAAGGGACCGCGCCCAACACTCCAGCATGTTGGGACGCGTCACAGACAAGGAAAACGCCCGCGCAACGCAAAACCAGACGCCGCCTTCGGCAGGCGGCGACCAACGGGAGCCAACTTTCCCCGCGTTTTGTTTTCCGGCCCCGCCCCCCTTGGCCGGAAAACAAGACGCGACACACCAACCGCAGCAAAGAAGCAACCGCCGCGACGCGCTTCTGGCTCGGCAGAAGCGGGGCGCGGCGGTTGCTCAGCCTTCACACAGCTATCTCAAGAGCCAGGAAAGAAATTATCCCTCAAAGCAAACAGGCGCCCATTGCTTGCGGCGCGTGCTGGCCCAAGCAAAAGGGAAAAGTCTGCCAACTCTAAAAAACGAACGCGAGAACTCCACGTAACATCGCAATACTTTCAGACGCGAGCAAATGATGGTCTCCCCGCCGTAACTTAAAGCAACCGATTTTGCGCGATGGAATAGCCGACCGATTCATATCCGCGCTGCCGCTTGTCGAACATGGCGGCCAGCATGGGCACGCAGCCGTCCACATAGTCGCAAACCACGACCTCTTTCTTTTGGTCATGCAGTCGGTGAAGTCGGCCCACATATTGCTGAACGGTTCCTTTCCACGAAATGGGCAGGGCAAGAAACAGCGTATCCAACCGCACATCATCAAAGCCTTCCCCGATATATCGCCCTGTGGCGATCAGCACACGCTCTTCATTTTCTGGAATGTTGAGCAGTCGAGCCGTGACTTCTTTTCGCTGCTTCACACCCATGCCGCCTTGAAGAACAATGATATTTTTGACCGCGTTCTCCAATCGGGTCGCCAATAGTTTGAGATGCTCCGTTCTCTCCGTTAGCAAGAGAGGTGAGCGCCCTCGCTTGATTGCCTCCAGCAGGTCTTTGCAGATCATGTCATTCCGCGCCTTATCATGGGTTAACGCTGAGTAGATTTCATGGATTTCTGGTTTTTGAGCCTGCGCGGGCATTCGGAAATTCGTGAAACGTGGAATCACCACATGCTCAAATGGCCGGGACGCCGCCTGCTCGCGAGCATTGACCCGATAACGAATAGGACCACACTGCATCAAGATAATGGGGTGATGACCGTCCTTGCGCATCGGCGTAGCGGTCAGGCCGAGAACATATCGCGCTTTAACCTGTCGCAGCACCTGTTCAAAACTGAAAGCGGAGAGATGGTGACATTCGTCCACGATGACGTGGCCGTATCCTGCTACCAGATCGTCCACCACATGTTTGCGGCTGAGGCTTTGTATTACCGCCACGTCGATCCAGGCAATCGGCTTTTTGCGACCGCCGCCAATCTGCCCAATCGACTTAACCGGAAGGTTCAGAAAAACCGACAATCGCTCGCGCCATTGATCAAGCAGTTGACGCCGGTGAACCAAGACCAACGTATTGACCTTTCGCGCCGCGATCATCCACGCCGCCACTACGGTTTTACCGAACGCGGTCGTAGCCGATAATATTCCCGTATCATGGACCAGCAGGGTATCAGCCGCCTTTTGCTGTTCGGGTCTCAGTTCTCCATGAAAGGAAACATTGAGAGGCAATCCGTTGAAGCGCTCGTCATCAAGATCAACATTGATCTTGTGTGATTGCAAAAGCTCAATCGCATCTTGAAGACATCCCCTTGGCAATCCGAGATGACGGGGGAATTCTTCCGCGCATCGGACCACTCGCGGTTTGCCGAAGGTCGATAAACGCATGGCCTGCGCCCGGTAAAACTCGGGATTTTGAAAAGCCGCCAGGCGCATCAGGCGATTGAGCATGGCGGACGGCAAGTCCGCTTTTTCGATAAAAGCCAGATTGCTGATTGTTACCCGGACTCGTGCGGGCAGCGGTTGCCGTATCGGCTCCTCTTTCTTTTTTCTGGACGGGGGCAGCAACCAGGGGTCTTCGTCCTCGTCTCCGTCAGAAAGACTCAGCCGCACACCAATGACCTTTCCGGCACGCTCCGCCTCATCAACAATGGTGCGGATTCGTTCAACACCCATGCGTTGAACGGAAGCCAAAAACGACCATTGATCCTCGTGCGGCTGGAAATTGTCGGAGAGGAAGACGCTGTTGCCTGAAGTTCTTGGAATGTGCTGCAAAGGAAGGGCGATCAGATTTCCGAAACCGCCCTTGGGCAAGGTGTCCTGATTTGGAAACATACGGTCATACGAGTCGAGGCCCACGTGATGCCGTTGTTCCATGGTGCGCGTTAAAATAGCGGCACCCATTTTGCGCGCCAACGATGCGGGGATGGACTGGTCGAAGAAAAACCAGACATGCGCACCCTTTCCTGAGCGCGATCTTTCCAAGCTGGCGGGAATGCTCCATTGCGCGCAAACCTGCAAAAATGCTGAGGCGTCATCCGCCCATGTAGCCTTATCGAAATCTATGGCTAAAAACCAACAGGCCTCATCCTTGAGCAGAGGATATATTCCGGCGGTTAATTTTCCGCTCAAATGATCGTGGATAACCTGATCGGTTAGGGGCAATAGGCGTTGTTTGATGGCCTCGACCTTTGAGGTAAAAAAGTTTCGAGCATCTCGGATGCAAGCCGGAGAGTATCCTGTTTTTCCGTTCTTCCCCTCCCAGCGGACGGCATAAACATCGTCCCGCCCACGAAAGAGGCTCCGAAACAGCCGGATTTTGTCCTGGGTTGAGGATTTTGTTGTAACAGATGCCAGTGAAAGAACATTTGAGATGGGGATGATGCCGGGAACGCTTGTGCGAATTTCCAGCAGCTTTTTCAGCCGCTCATTTTCTTCCTTCAGGCGCTCGATTTCTGCCAAAGCCTCGCTCAGCCCTCTTTGAGGGCCATTTTCTTCAGGCGCGTGCACACGTCAATTTCAGCATAGATTTTCCAAAATGGAATTCCGGCATCGGAGGATAAATCTTGCCAGGCGCCAATCGACTTGGAATCAATGCGCTAACTCATGGTTTTGGGCTTAGGTGCCCTCGAAAAGACCAGGAGCCCCCATGCAACTCTCATGAGCGATAAGAAACCCGCAGGCTGGCAGAAGGTTCGCCGGCAATTGGACGGCTGGGCGAAACCTGCCCTGATAGCGCTTGTAAAAGACCTGTACGACGCTTCGCCAGACAACCGTGACTTTCTCCAGGCCCGTTTTCAAGCGGAAGAAAACGACAGCGCGGCATTGGAAAAATACCGGCGCAAGATCGTGGACCAATTCTTCCCCGCGCGCGGCGACGGGAAACTTAAGCTGACTGAGGCACGCAAGGCCATCCGGGATTATCGCAAGGCTACCGGCAACCTGACGGGTACGATTGACCTGATGTTGACCTATGTGGAGAACGGCACCGAGTTTACGTGGCAATTTGGCGATATTAACGAGTCCTTTTACAACAGTCTGGAATCGGTGTTGATCGAA
>Ga0302319_10019623_pt1 | contig 12272 bp, 11 predicted proteins | sample Bog_T0_2_FD_203319 | JGI IMG/M metagenome (GOLD analysis project Ga0302319, IMG submission 203319) | Peat permafrost microbial communities from Stordalen Mire near Abisko, Sweden - Bog_T0_2 | ecosystem: Environmental > Terrestrial > Soil > Wetlands > Peat | place: Sweden: Abisko, Stordalen Mire... | reverse complement strand
TCGTATCTGGCGTCGACCGCCACACAACCGGCCAATATCCCCTTGCCGACATCCGTGAATGGCACGCAGGTGTTCATCGGAGGGATCGCGGCGCCGATTTACTACGCGGCGCCGGGGCAGATCAACGTCCAGGTACCGTTTGAGCTCGACCCCAGCCTGCAATATCAGGTAGTGGTTTCGAGCAACGGCGCGCTGACCACGCCGCAGGCGATTCTGCTGGCGCCTGCGAATCCCGGAGTGGCGGAGAATGCGGACAGCACCATTCTGGCCGAGCACCTGAATGGATCGCTGGTCAGTGCGGCGTCGCCGGCGAAACCTGGCGAGTATATCGTTGCCTTTGTCGCCGGCATGGGCGCCACTACGGCCAATGTTGCCACCGGCGCGGGCGCGCCGTCGAATCCGCTCGCCTGGGTCTCACCGATGCCGACGGCGACGTTCGACACCGCACCGTTTCCCATTGCCTTCGCAGGGCTGTCTCCCGGGTTTGTCGGTCTGTATCAGATGAACATCCAGATTCCGGCGACTGCGGGCAATGGTAACCACGCGCTCATGGTCTCGCAGACCGGCGGGGCCGTGTCGAGCAATTCCACTCTGGTGCCGGTGCATAATTAGCGCAATCGGGTAGTGCCGGGGGCGTCTCGGTTCGGCGATCTTTGAATCCCGGCACGACCTGTATTTCACTAAGAGGTCGCACGGCCGGTTCGTCGGGCCGTGATCAAGACTCTGCCGGGGCGGGCACTGAGTGACGCGGCGCGAGCCGCGGACTGATACAGGTGGACCAGCGTGAAGTTCGGGTTCGATCGCGTGATTCCGGTCAGCCGCGGCGGATCGAACGGCATGGAGAACCCTGCAGGCGCTTTGCGTGGAATGCAATCGGGGCAAGCAGGCTCACGTGCAACAGGCCAAACGGGTGCAGGTTCGAGCCCGCTGCTACCGATCGGTCCCGCCTCGCTCACTCCCGCGAACGAGGGTGATGCTACGCTTCTCTATACCGGGAACGAAGCGCTTCGGCGAAATAACAAATGATCGCTTCTATCCTGCCGTTTTCTTTATCGCAAGCGGGCTTAGCCGAATGTTGCTCGAACTTCTTCACCTCGCCGACTCGGCGCTGCCCGTTGGGGCGACTGCACACTCCTTTGGCGTCGAGACCCTTGTGGAGCAAGAGAACCTCCTTCCGGAAACAGTGGAGACGTTCCTCTGCGATTACCTCTCCGAAGCCGGCGCCATGGAGGCCAGCTTCGTGAGGCGCGCGTGGCAGGGGGAATGTTCGCGCCTGCTGAGCGACGAATTTGGCGCGCGTCGGCCTGCCAGGGAATCCCGCGACGCGGCGTTGAAAATGGGCCGGCGCTTCGCTCTCCTGGTGAACGCGATCCTGGGCGAATCCGCAATCCCCGACAACTTGTACTATCCGGTCGCCTTTGGTCTGGCGGCCGCACGCCTTCAAATCCCCGAAGATGCGGCTGCGGTGGCGTATCTGCGACAATCCATCGCGGGTCTGGTGTCGGCGTGTCAGCGCTTGATGCCCATCGGACAAGTGGAGGCGAGTTGCATCGTCTGGAATTTGAGAACAGCCGTTGCCGCGGCCGCGGTCACCCAGAACGGCGCGGCCGCCTCCGGGGCCGATTTCAGCGCGCGGGCCGCACGCCCTGCGGCACCCGCGATTACGGCAACAACGCCGGGTTCTGTCGTGCGGCCAGGTCGCGCGCTGTCTCCGGAGAGCGCACGGGCCGCGACGCGCGGCGCCAGAGAAATCTGCAACAGCAACCCCAGCCGGGCGGCGCGGCCAGTTCGTGCGCTGTTTCCGGAGAGAATCAGGGAGGTCGCGTGCTTCACTCCACTGCCGGAGTTGGCGTCGGCGCGCCACGGGTTACTCGAGACCCGGCTTTTCATCAGTTAGCCGCGCGTCTGGCGCTGCGCTTTGAAAAGCGGGCAAACCGCACACGCATGCTCATCGACGAGCAGCAAGCGCCGTGGGCGGTCATCCGCGCGTTTCCGGGCGAAGACGGTGGAGTGCTGGTGCATCTGAACAATGTATCGGGCGGCGTGGTCGCCGGCGATCGTCTCGCGCTGAACATGAGCCTGGGAGAAGGAAGCATCGCTCAGGTGACGACAACGGGAGCCACCAGACTCTACCGTCATCGGGTGGACTCGCAGGAATCGACGCAGACCATCGAGCTCAATGTCGCCGAGGGCGCGCTTCTTGAATATCTGCCGGACGCGATCATTCCGTTCGCCGGCTCGCGTCACCGGCAGAGCACCTCGATTACGCTGGCGGAGGGCGCGATTCTGATGTGGTGGGATATCCTCGCACCAGGCCGCCAGGCGATGGGCGAAACGTTCGCCTATGAAAGATTGCGAATCAGGACCGAAGTGCGTTCGCCGAACCGTCCGCTGTTACTGGAGAATCTGGTACTTGAGCCGGCCCTGCGCCCGCTCACGTCGCTGGCGCGGCTGGGCGGCTATACCCACAGGGCGAATTTCTACGCATGTAAGGTCGGAATGCCATCGCGGATGTGCCGCGAACTCGAAGGAAATCTGAGCGAAATCTGTAGCGAAGCGTCCCGGCCAGGAGTTACTATATGGGGAGCGACCACGCTTGTCGCAGACGGCGTTGCCGTGCAGGGATTGAGCGTTTCAGGCCGCGAGTTGCCGGCCACACTTACCGCGTGCTGGAAGCTTGCGAGGCGTTTCCTGACTGGAACGGAAGCGGTTCCTCCCAGAAAGGTTTACTAGAATCGTTTATGCACCTGACCAACCGCGAACAGGAGCGGCTTCTGATCTTCGTCGCCGCCGATGTTGCGCGCAAACGCCGCGCCCGCGGGCTGCAGCTCAACTATCCGGAAGCTCTGGCGATCATCACCGCGGATATTCTCGAATGGGCGCGCGACGGTAAGACTGTATCGGAGATTATGACGCTGGGCGCGAGAATCCTGACGCGTCAGGATGTGATGTCGGGTATTGCCGGGATGATCCACGAAGTGCAGGTGGAAGCGACTTTTCCGGATGGAACGAAACTTGTGACGGTGCACGATCCGATTCAGTAAAGGGTGCATGATATGAGCTCGCATGAAACCCAGGCAGACGAAATGACGCCCGGCGAATACTTTCTGGAAAAGGATGCCGTCGTCGCGAACGCCGGACGAAAGACCGTTCGCGCGATCGTGAAACATGCCGGCGACCGTCCGGTGCAGATCGGGAGCCACTATCATTTTTTCGAAGTAAACAACGCTCTCCATTTCGACCGCGCAGTGGCGCGCGGCATGCGCCTGAATATTGCCGCAGGGACTTCCGTCCGCTTCGAACCGGGCGAAGAGAAAGAAGTCGAGCTGACGGAATATGCCGGCGATCGCCTGGTGCTGGGGCACCAGGGCAAAGGTAACCGATGAGCCTGTCTATACCCCGCCGCACCTACGCGGATCTTTATGGGCCGACCACCGGCGATCGGATACGGCTTGCGGATACCGACCTGATCGTCGAAGTGGAACGGGATTTTGCCGCTTACGGCGATGAAATCACCTTCGGCGGCGGCAAGGTGATTCGCGACGGCATGGGGCAGAGCGCTCGCGCCACCTGCGCGGAAGGTGTGCTGGATCTGGTCATCACCAACGCGCTGATTATCGACCACTGGGGGATTGTCAAAGGCGATATCGGCGTCCGCGCCGGACGAATCGTGAAGGTAGGCAAGGCGGGCAACCCCGACACCATGCAGGGTGTCGATCCCGAGCTTGTGGTGGGAGCGGGCACGGAAGTAATCGCGGGGGAGAATCTCATCGTCACCGCCGGGGGCATCGATAGTCACATTCATTTCATTTCGCCCCAGCAGATTTACGAGGCGTTATCGAACGGCATCACCACGATGATTGGCGGCGGAACCGGTCCGGCTACGGGAACCGACGCCACCACGTGCACTCCAGGCGTATGGAATATGAACCGCATGCTGGAAGCGGCGGATGCGTGGCCGATGAATTTCGGATTTCTTGGCAAAGGCAACGCCTCGACCGCCGCGCCGCTGGAAGAGCAGGTGCGCGCCGGCGCCTGCGGGCTCAAACTGCACGAAGACTGGGGCTCTACGCCCGCGGCTATCGATGCCTGTCTTCGCGTAGCCGACGCCATGGATGTTCAGGTCGCGATACATACGGACACGATCAACGAGGCCGGATTCGTCGAGGACACGATTGCGGCCATCGCCGGCAGAACCATCCACACGTATCACACGGAGGGAGCAGGCGGCGGGCACGCGCCCGACATCATTCGCATCGCCGCGCTGCCCAACGTTCTTCCTTCCTCGACCAACCCCACCAGACCCTATACGGTAAATACGATTGCGGAACATCTGGACATGCTGATGGTTTGCCATCATCTCAATCCGCTGGTGCCTGAAGACGTGGCGTTCGCAGAGAGCCGCATTCGCCCGGAGACCATAGCCGCCGAAGATATTCTGCACGATCTTGGCGTGTTCAGCATGATTTCCAGCGATTCGCAAGCCATGGGCCGCGTGGGCGAAGTAGTCACTCGCACCTGGCAAACCGCGCATAAGATGAAAACCCAACGCGGCGCGCTGCCGGGCGATTCGGCGCGCAACGACAATGAGCGCGTGAAACGCTATGTAGCGAAGTACACCATCAATCCGGCAATAACTCACGGCATCGCAAGTGAGGTGGGATCGATTGAACCGGGCAAACTCGCCGACCTTGTACTGTGGAAACCATCTATGTTCGGCGTGAAGCCGGAACAGATCGTCAAGGGCGGCTTCATCGCATGGAGCGTTATGGGCGATGCCAATGCGTCTATTCCAACGCCCCAGCCGGTGCTTTACCGTCCCATGTTCGGGTCGTTCGGAGGAGCGATCAGGGCGACGGCAGTTACGTTTGTTTCCGGGGCCTCCCTTGCGGATGGTGTGCAGGAGCGCTTCGGCAAGAAGGCGGTGGCGGTGCGAAATTGCCGGGCGATCGGCAAGAAGGACATGATTCATAACTCGGCCATGCCGGAGATCCACGTGGATCCGGAGACTTACGAAGTCCGCGCCGACGGAGAGTTGCTGACTTGTGAGCCAGCCCGGGTTTTGCCCCTGGCGCAACGATATTTTTTGTTCTGAGGAGCGGTCATGAGAGCTTATCGCGTGGGCATTGCGGGACCCGTAGGCTGCGGGAAGACGGCGCTGGTGGATCAGTTGAGCAGGCATTTGTGGCCCGGCGTAAATCTGTGCGTTGTGACTAACGACATCTATACGAAGGAGGATGCGGAGTTTCTGATGCGGCAGGGAACGCTGCCCGCCGACCGCGTTCTCGGCGTGGAAACCGGTGGATGTCCTCATGCTGCCATCCGCGAGGATGCCTCGATGAACCTGGACGCGATCGACCAGCTGGAAGCTTTGCACGCCGGGCTGGAACTGATCTTCGTGGAGAGCGGCGGCGACAATCTGGCCGCGGCCTTCAGCCCCGAACTGGTGGACGCATTTATCTATGTCATCGATGTTTCCGGAGGCGACAAGATTCCGCGCAAAGGCGGCCCCGGGATCCGGCGCAGCGGGCTACTGGTGATCAACAAGATCGATCTCGCGCCGCACGTGGGGGCTTCTCTCGAGGTCATGGACCGGGACGCGAAACGCATGCGCGGCGACAGGCCCTTTGTATTCACAAACCTGAAAACCGGCGAAGGCCTCGACCTCGTGATGAACTGGCTGGGGGAACAACGGGCGCGCGGACTCACGGCCTCGGGACGGCCCGCTGTCACGCCGCATAGTCACAGCCACGACGACGGTCACAGTCATAGTCACGACCACGCACACACCCACCCCGCGGGCCACTCACACTGACGAAATCTCACACACTCAGGTGTTCTTTCACGACTTCGTCCGTAAGCTCGGCGATCGGGCCCGCGGCCACGCGGCGTCCTTTGTTGAGCACGCAGAACTCGCTCGCCACGCGCCTTGCGAAAGGCAGCTTCTGCTCCACCAGCAGCACGGTCAGCCCTTCCTCCTTGTTCAGCCGCAGGATGATGTCCCCGATTTCATGCACGATGTTGGGCTGAATGCCCTCCGTCGGCTCGTCGAGAATCAACAGCGAAGGTTCGAGTACGAGCGCGCGTCCGATAGCGAGCTGCTGCTGCTGGCCGCCCGATAGATCGCCGCCGCGCCGGTTCAGCATCTGCTTCAACACGGGAAATAAGTCGAAGATACGCGCTGGAATCGTGCGGGCGCCGTTCTTGCGTATGCCAAGACCAATGCGCAGATTCTCCTCCACGGTCAGATGCGAGAAGATTTCACGACCCTGTGGCACGTAGCCGATGCCCAGCCTGGCCCGTTGTTCCGCTGCGCATTTCAGTAAGTCGGTCCCGTCGAATGTAATCCCCCCGGAGCGGGACGGCTGCAGGCCCATAATGCATTTGAGCAGCGTCGTCTTGCCCATGCCGTTGCGGCCCATCAGGCACATGCGGGAACCGGAGGGGATGTCGAGATCGACATCCCACAACGTGTGGCTCCCGCCATAGAACTGATTGAGGGCTTTCACCGTCAGCGCGCTCATACTCCCAGATAGACCTCGATAACCTTAGGATCGCTCTGCACTTTGTCCATGTCGCCCTCGGCAATAACGCGCCCTTCGTGCAGCACAATAACGCGTTTGGCGATGGAGCGGACAAAATTCATATCATGCTCCACGACCACCACAGAATGCTCGCCCGCCAGCGAAAGAAGTAACTCCGAAGTGCGTTCAATCTCCTGCGGCGTCATGCCGGCAACAGGCTCGTCGACCAGCAGTAACTCGGGATTCTGCATCAGGAGCATCCCGATTTCAAGCCACTGCTTCTGCCCGTGCGCGAGTATACTCCCCAATGCATATCGCTGCCCCGAAAGACCGATAGTTACGAGCACTTCGTCGATTCTCTTGTCCTGCTCCGGCGAAATACGGGCGCGCAGTGTCTTCAGGACCGACCTGGTGCCGGCCAGAGCCAGTTCAAGATTTTCGTACACTGTCAGCCGCTCGAAGACGGTCGGTTTCTGAAACTTCCGCCCGATACCGACCGCCACGATTTCCGGCTCGGACATCCTGAGCAGGTCGATACCGTCGCCGAACCTGGCGGCTCCCGAATCCGGCCGGGTCTTACCGGTTATGACGTCCATCATGGTGGTCTTGCCTGCGCCATTGGGGCCAATGATGCAGAGCATTTCTCCCGGATCGACGTAAAGCGTGAGCTTGTTGAGCGCCTTGAAGCCGTCGAAGCTGACAGTCAGATCCTTAAGATCGAGCCTCTTGTCCCGAACATTCATCTCTTAACCCGCGCCTGCACGAGACCGATGATCCCGCGCGGCAGAAAAAGCGTTACCAGTACGAACATCGCTCCGAGTGCGTAGAGCCATATCTCGGGAAACGCGCCAGTCAGGTAAGTCTTCGCGTAGTTCACCAGCACCGCACCTGTGATGGCTCCGTAGAGAGTACCCCGCCCGCCGACGGCCACCCAAATGACGACTTCGATCGAGTTGATGGGCGCAAACTCGCCGGGATTAATGATCCCGATCTGCGGTACGTAGAGCGCGCCGGCAATACCGGCGATAACCGCCGAAAACACGAATACCCACACCTTGAAGGATTCGACCGGATACCCCAGAAAGCGAGTGCGGCTCTCGGCATCGCGAATCGCGTGCAGCACCCGGCCCGCCCTGGATTCGACAATCGTCCGGCAGGCGATGTAGGTACCCGCAAGCGTGACGGTCGTGATTACCAGCAGCACGACGCGAGTCAGGTCGGAATGCAGATCGAAACCCAGAATGTCCTTGAAATCGGTGAAACCGTTGTTGCCGCCGAACCCCATGTCGTTGCGGAAGAAGGCAAGCATCAGCGCATAAGTAAGCGCCTGGGTGATGATCGAAAAGTAAACACCCGTGACGCGCGATCGGAAGGCAAACCACCCGAATACCAGCGCCAGCAGACCCGGAGCCAGCACCATCATGAGCAACGCGAACGGAAGGTGGTTAAATCCGTACCAGAACCAGGGCAGAGACTTCCAGTTCAGAAACACCATGAAGTCGGGTAGTACGGGATCGCCGTATACGCCGCGGGGGCCGATCTCCCGCATCAGATACATTCCAATGGCATAGCCCCCCAGAGAAAAAAAAGCCGTATGTCCCAGACTTAGAATGCCGCAGTATCCCCAGATCAGATCCACCGCCAGCGCCAGCATCCCGTAACAAAGGTACTTCCCGATCAGAGTGATGCCGTATGCCGAGAGGTGAAACGCGGACGATGCCGGCACGCCCTGATTGAGGATGGGCGCGGCGATGGCTATCAGGGCAAGCACCCTCAGAAACCATTTCCCTCCGGGATCGCCGGTTTTTGTCGGACTCCAAAGAGTATCCACTCTACTTATCCTCCGCGGCACGCCCACGGGGCGGGAACAATCCGCGCGGCCGGACCTGAATAAAGAGGATCAGGGCCACCAGGACGAATATCTTTGCCAGCACGGCCCCCACCCAGGGCTCAAGCAGTTTGTTGATGACTCCCATCGACATACCACCAATCAGCGAACCCCAGAGATTTCCGACGCCGCCAAAAACCACTACCATGAACGAATCGATGATGTAAGACTGACCCAGATCGGGGCCCACGTTGGTCAGTTGGCTCAAGGCGACGCCGGCCACTCCGGCGATGCCCGCTCCGAGCCCGAACGTCATCGCGTCCACCCATTCCGTGCGGATACCCATCGCCTTAGCCATGGCCCGATTCTGCGAAACCGCCCGGATATCGAGGCCGAGTCGCGTACGCTTGAACACACCCATGATAACGAAGAAAACAATCAGCGTGAAGATCACGATATACAGCCGGTTGTAAGTAATCGAAAGCGCGTCGTTCAGTTTCAACTCGCCACTCATCCATTCGGGCGTAATCACGGACCGGTTCAGCGCCGTGAAAATCGACCGAACCAGTTGCTGGAGCAGGAGACTCACACCGAATGTAGCAAGCAGCGTCTCCAGCGGCCTTCCATACAGATGCCGGATGATCGTACGTTCCATCAGCACGCCCATTAGCCCGGAAACGATGAACGCCGCCGGAATTGCGACCAGGATGGAAATCTCGATGTGTCCGGGCATCGCCGTCTGGACGACATAGGTTGTGTATGCGCCGAGCATCATCAATTCGCCGTGAGCCATGTTAATGACGCCCATGACGCCAAATGTAATGGCCAGTCCTATAGCGATCAGAACGAGAACCGAGCCCAGGCTCAGGCCAAAAAACAGCGTCTCGATGCCGGAATAGAAGGTGCGCCCGCGGTCGATGGACGCCACCGCGCTGGCCGCGGCACTTCGCACTTTGGGGTCGCTTTCGACGTAGCTGCCATCGGGGGACTTATCCAGCATAAGCGCCAGCCTGTTCCGCACGTCCTGGCTGACGCTGTCGGCGAGAGTGCCTATCGCCGACAGTCGCGCACTGCCGTCCGGGCCATCGAGCGCAGCGAGCGCCAGCGCCGTGTCGATTGCCTTCCTGACACGGGAACTCGCCTCCACCGCAAGCCGCTTGCGCAGAAGCGATACCGTCTCCTCGTCCAGCGACTCCGACATGTCATGAACCGCTTCGAGACGAACCGCAACTTCCGGGCTCGACAGCGAAAAATGCGCGACCGTCATCCTCAATGTATGCCGCAGACTATTGTTCGTGCCGATTTTGGTGAAGCCGTCGGCGGGGGAGGCTCCGGCGCTTTTCAGTGTCAGGGGATCGATCAGACTCAGGGGATCCGCGTCGGCCGCCTTGGCGACAAAAACTTTCTGGTCGCTGTTGCGGTAATACAGCCGGTCTTCCAAAAGAGCCGTGAGAACCGCGCGAACGCTGGAATGACCGCCCTGGCTCAGCCGCTCGGCAATACTCGCCTTATCCGGGAAGGACGCGTCCCTCAACTCGCCCAGGGTCGAAAGAAAGGCCGCGTCCTTTGGAGATTGTGCGTTTCCGGGAACTACCACCCCAAGGGCGAACAGCAGCATGAGGAGCCACCGGCCGCCCTGCGACGGATGTATCATTACTTAAAGTTCTGTCCTGAACAGACCTTGGTAACTTTGTTGTAATTCCCGCACTTCAGCGTTACCCAATCCGCTTCTATGTCCTTGCTGCCCGGCAGATAATCGGACCACGCGTCGCCAGGCACTTCTCCGGCGGATTTCCAGACCACGTTGAACTGGCCGTCCGCTTTCACCTCGCCGATGTACACCGGCTTCGTGATGTGATGGTTCGGCAACACCTTGGCGGTACCTCCGGTGAGGTTCGGCGTCTCAATCCCGGGAAGCGCCGCGATCACCTTTGTCGTGTCCGTGGTCTTGGCCGCGGTAACCGCCTTTACCCACAGATTGAAGCCGATGTAAGTCGCCTCCATGGGGTCGTTGGTCGTGCGCTTGGGATTCTTGATGAACGCGTGCCATTGATCGATGAACGCTTTGTTGGCCGGCGTGCTGATGCTCTCGAAATAGTTCCATGCCGCGAGCTGACCAACCAGCGGTTTGGCGTCCAGACCCGACAGTTCTTCTTCACCAACCGAGAACGCGACTACCGGGATCTGTTCGGCGGAAATCTTCTGGTTTCCAAGCTCCTTGTAAAAAGGCACGTTGGCATCGCCGTTGATGGTGGAAACCACCGCCGTCTTCTTGCCCGCCGAGCCAAACTTCTTGATCGCAGCGACGCGCGTCTGCCAGTCCGAGTTACCAAAGGGCGTATAGTTGATCGAAATATCCGCCGGCGCCACGCCTTTTGCCAGCAGGTACGCTTCGAGGATCTTGTTCGTCGTGCGCGGATAAACATAGTCCGTGCCCTCCAGCACCCATCGTTTCACGCCAACCTCTTTCATCAGGTAGTCCACCGCCGGAATCGCCTGCTGATTCGGGGCCGCACCGGTGTAAATGACGTTCTTCGACGACTCCTCCCCTTCGTACTGAACGGGATAGAAAAGCAGGCCGTTGTCTTTTTCAAAGACGGGCAACACCGACTTTCTGGAAACCGACGTCCAGCATCCGAAAACCACCGCAACTTTGTCCTTCTCGAGCAACTGCGAAGCCTTTTCGGCGAACAACGGCCAGTTGGATGCCGGATCGACAACCACCGCCTCAAGCTTCTTGCCAAGCACTCCGCCCTTCTTGTTCTGGGCGTCGATCATCATGAGAACCGTGTCCTTCAGCGTGGTTTCGCTGATGGCCATGGTGCCGGAGAGCGAATGCAGGACGCCAACTTTGATCGTGTCCTGCGCCGCCGCGTCTCGCGTCGACGCAATTCCCGCCGCTAGTAACCCGGCAGCGATAAACATGGTGCTACGTTTCATTGAATGACTCCTTTTCCTCGAAATCGAATCTGAACTTCCGAATTGAAGCACGCTTTACATCTGGATCTGGATGCCAAGTCCCAACTGCCAGAAATTAGGCTGCTCCCGGTTGAATCTCGTGTCCTCGTAGAAACTCATAATGCGCGCCTTGAACTGCTTGATGATGTAGTCGAAGTCTACTTCGGTGGTTTTCTGGTCGTAGCTCGGCGTTGTACCGTACTTGAAATCCGCCTTGGCATACTTGCCGAGGATTTCGAACTTTCCTACGCCGACGACCTTCGGAAAGAGGAAACTCGACAGCACATACTCGCCCTGGCTCTTGGCATAGAGCCCCGTGAACCCTCCGTAGCCGCCGAGCCTGTTGTAGTCCGAGACCTCGCTCTCTATGGTGAAGGCACCGCCGTTGAGTACTTTCTTTTCCATGAGAAAATCGACCGTTGACGCAGTGTGACCGTCCTGGACCTGAGACGCTCCCCCGATCGCGAGGATGTTCTTGTCTCCATAGTAGGTCCCGTTCTGGTAGTAGCCCGGCTCGGCATCCCAGAAATCGACCTGGACGCGAGCGGCCCCGATTACGTCTTTCTTTCCGTCCGCGGACCCGCCGTCGAACGCGCCTACCGAGAAATGAACCTTCTTGGCGAATTCGCCCCAGTAGGCCATGCCGTCGTCCCGGCCCTGAAACACCAGGGGGTATCCGTCCTGAATGCCGTCCGTGTAGACGCGCCAGTTATTCGAGTAAAACGGGCCATAGAGGTTGGAGCGGTCGCCGGGAGGCAGGAAACGGCCGGCCCAGATGTTGAACTCGGGCGAGAAGGCGAATTGCGCGATCCCGTCCATGATGCCGACTTTGTTGGTCGAACTGTCGTAATCGGTATTGAACGTGAAGCTGATCTTGTCCGTGACAGGTCCGCTGATGTAAATACGGGCGTGATCGAGTGAGAACTGGTCGGTGGTCGAGCCGGTGGTGGGCGTGGTATTCA
>Ga0302319_10019622_pt1 | contig 12272 bp, 9 predicted proteins | sample Bog_T0_2_FD_203319 | JGI IMG/M metagenome (GOLD analysis project Ga0302319, IMG submission 203319) | Peat permafrost microbial communities from Stordalen Mire near Abisko, Sweden - Bog_T0_2 | ecosystem: Environmental > Terrestrial > Soil > Wetlands > Peat | place: Sweden: Abisko, Stordalen Mire... | reverse complement strand
CGGCATCGGGAATCTACGGCGTCATGGCGTACAGGACGCAGTTGCGGACGCATGAGATTGGAATTCGCGTTGCCCTGGGCGCTTCACATACAGATGTTCTGGGACTGGTCCTGAAGCGTGGATTGCGGCTGACGGCCGTAGGACTCTTTCTCGGTCTGACGATGTCTGTGCTGCTCACTCGCCTTCTGCGCGGGCTTCTGTACGGCGTTTCCGCAATGGACCCGGTGACTGTTTTATCTGTGACTGCGCTCTTGTTTCTTATTGCTGCGGTGGCCTGTTATGTACCGGCTTTGAAAGCTATGAAGACCGACCCGATGAGCTCGATTCGGGCTCATTAACTTTGCAGCGACCGGATTTGGAACGAAACCAGAGGTCGTCAATCCAGGATGGATAGATACGGACGCCAGGGGCCCACTGCTTCGCGGTATTCGCTCGACATGGTTTTTACAATCTGGGCGATGTGGCCCAGATCGTGAACGACCCAGGTGGCGAGCAGGTGGCTTAATGTGACTGGGCCCAGATCGGGATGGAGACCGGGCAGGGCTAGTTGTCGTTCTTCAATGCCGAGATCAGAAAGCGCCTGAAGGCTCAGTCGGCGCAACTCCGCGAATTCATCGAGCAGGTCTTCTACTGGTTTGCCGGCGATCAAAGGCTGAAATGCAAACCGGTCGAAGGGCTCGAAAGGCGTCGCGTCCTGAAGGTCCAGGATCATGCGTACGCGCGGGATCCAATCGGTCTGATCAGCAATAATCAGGTGCCCGATCACATCGATGGGACTGAACGACTCCGGGGTTTTTCTCGAGTTCAACCATGCTGCCGACTTTCCGCGCAACAGCGCGTTGACGACGGCGGGTGTCTGTGCCAGCACTTCGATCGCATTGTCAATTTGAAGGTGCATGAGTTCAGTTCCGATCGGTGGGGGAAGACATGGCTTTGGCACCTTGTTTCGGACGGATCAAGTCGATACGGTCGCAGGTGCGGACCCAGGTGTTGCCGGCCATGCGGCCAACGGCGTCGAGGCCGGCTGGATCAACACGAAAGTCTTCAAAGAGATCCTGGCGGAGGTGAAAGCGGACGACTTCACCGAGAACGATGACTCCGCCACCAGGGGCACGGCTGGTGTAGATGACCTGGAGGAGTTTGCATTCCATTTGCGCAGGAGACTCGGCGACGCGGGGAGGACGGACGGCCTCGCTGGCAATCGGGGTGAGCCCGGCCAGCACAAATTCGTCGACATCGGGCGGGACTTCGGAGGCCGTAACATTGGCTGCGGAGGCGATGGCCTCGCTGACGATGTTGACTACGAATTCGCCGGTTTCTTCGACGTTGCGCAGGGTGTCTTTGCGGATGTCTGACCCGCTCTCGGAAATGCCGGGGGCGCGCACGGTGGGGCAGAAAAGCACGGTGGGCGGATTCGATCCAACTCCTGTGAAGAAGCTGAAGGGCGCCAGGTTGTGGAAGCCATTGCGGTCCATGGTGGAAACCAACGCGATGGGACGCGGCACGATGATGCCGGTCATGAGCTTGTAAACCTGGCGGGTTTCACATTGGGCGGGATTGAGCGAAAGCATGGAGTCGGACGAGGTGATTACAATGGCCATACCATTAGCCTAGAACATCTTTTGAGGTGAGGATACGTCAAATGGCCATCCGGACAATGCATTGGCGGTGTGACCAGCGTGCGTAACAAGTGAGATACCGGTTACGAAATTTGCACAACGGTAACATGCGATGATGCACAATCAGGGATACGGGAGAACTCGCCTTGCCGCGCATTCACTTTCAACAACAGCTCGCCGAGCTGAAAGACAAGATTCTTGCCATGGCTGCGCTGTCGCAGCAATCCGTAGAGTCGGCGGTGGACGCGTATCTGCAGCGCGACAAGGGCCTGTGCAAATATGTGAAGCAGAACGAGACAGCCATTAACACAGCGCAGCGGGAACTGGACGAAATGGCGTATGAGCTGCTGGCCAAGGAGCAACCCATGGCTATCGACCTGCGCTTCATTCTGGCGGTCATCAAAATTAATGGCGATCTGGAGCGGATTGGCGACCAGTCGATGGGCGTAGTGCGCCGGACGAAGGAGATCATTGACTCGGAAGAGGTGGACTTGCCGGTGGATTTTGCGGCCATGGGCGAGTTTGCGGGGCGCATGATCCGGTCTGCGGTGCAGGCGCTGTTGGACGGCGATGCTCGCCTGGCCGACTCAGTGCGCGAGATGGACGACGAGATCGACCGCATGAACCGGCGCGCGCACGCCGATTTGTTGAAACTGATCCAGGAACGGCCACGGTTTACGCAGCAGGCGATCAATGGCATTCTGGTTTCCCGCAATCTGGAGAGGATTGCGGATCACGCTTCGAACATTGCGACGGATGTAATTTTCTGGATTCGGGGCGCGGATGTGCGGCACCAGTTGAGCATGTCGATGGACTAGAGATGAGAGGCTGACTGCGCCCAGGGGGTTTCTGGAAGCGCCAGGCTTATTTAGAGAAGGGGACGGCGGATTCGAGAGAGCTCATCAACAGGACCTCGAAATCAATTAGGGGTACCGGGCGACTGAACAAGTATCCCTGGAACGATTGACAGCCGAGGGTTATGAGGAGCTTCCTCTGCTCTTCCAGTTCCACGCCTTCAGCGATGACCGACAGTCCCATTGCCTTGCTCAAGGAGATGATGGTTTGCGCGATGGCGCAGCTACTGTCATCCACCAGGATGTCGCGGACGAAGGACCGGTCGATCTTCAACTGGTCAAGGGGCATGCGTTTGAGGTAGGCGAGGGATGAATAGCCGGTCCCAAAATCGTCCAGTGAGAATCGAACGCCATGCGCCTTGAGGCGGGTCATTTTGGCGATGACATCCTCGACGTTTTCCACCAATAAGCTTTCAGTGAGTTCCAACTCCAGAAAGTGTGGATCGGCGCCGGTGCAATCGATGGCGGCAAGCACTTGCTCGACGAAATCCGGCTGCCGGAACTGGCGTGCGCTGATGTTCACTGAGACGGTAATTTGCGCGGTTCCGGCGGCGTGGCGCCACGCGGCGATTTGGGCGCAGGCGGTTACAAGAACCCAGTTGCCCAAGGGTAGAATGAGTCCTGTCTGTTCGGCCAGGGGAATGAACTCGTCAGGAAACAAGAGGCCGCGCCCCGGATGATTCCAGCGAACGAGAGCCTCGGCGCCAATCATGTGTGTGGAGTCCACCTGCGGCTGATAGTAGAGGACAAACTGGTTGTCCTTGATAGCCCGGCGAAGGTCTTGCTCCAGGGCAGCGCGGGCATGTACAGCAGCCTGTAAAGCGGGTGCGAAAAAGCGCATGCTGTTGGGGCCGGCCGCCTTGGCCTGGTCCAAAGCAATATCAGCCTTTTGCAAAACATCACTCGTTCGTTCCGATTGAGCAGGGAAGACGGTGATCCCAATGCTCGAGGTGCTGCGGCATTCGCGGTCCGCGAGGAAGTAAGGCTGAGCAAGTAGGCCCAGGATTTTCTCGCCGACGGCTTCGGCCTGTGCCGCGGCTTCTTTCGGGGACTCGCTCAGGTCTTCGAGCATGACGACAAATTCGTCGCCGCCCAGTCGCGCCACGGTATCGGGTTCGCGAATGCAGGCGACCAGGCGCCGGGCAACCTCCTGGAGTATGAGGTCCCCCGTGGGATGGCCGAGGGTGTCGTTGACGGTCTTGAAGTCGTCGATATCGATGAGGAGCAGCGCTCGCCTGCGACGGGTTCCTGTGCCAGGGGCGAGAGTCTGCCGTAGCCGCTCCAAGAGCAAATGACGATTTGGCAGATGGGTCAAGGTGTCATAGAATGCGAGGTTTGCAATCTGCTCCTCAGCGGCTTTGGTATCGGAGATATCCCGGGTCAGGGAGAGCAGGGATGGAACGCCGTCAATCTCAATGATGGATGCCGACATCAACCCCCAAAGCAGCGTACCGTCCTTCTTCCGGAACTGGGCCTGCAGATTTCGGCATACGGAACCGTGCAGGAGTGCGGCGGTCATTTTCGACCGGTCAGAGGGATCTACCCACATGCCGAGGTCCAGCGATGTGTGCCCGACAATTTCTTCGCGTGAATACCCCGTGATTTGAAGAAAGGCGGGATTAACGTCGGTATAATTTCCATCCTCCAGGCGATTGATGGCGATGGCGTCGAGACTGGTGTGAAAGGCCATGCGATATCGCTCTTCGCTGGTTCGCAGTGCTTGCTGCGCCTCGGCCAGGCGCCGTTCTGCCGCTTTGCGCGCATTGATATCTTCGACCACGCTGATGAAGTGCAGTGCGCGACCTTCGCTGTCGCGCCGGGTAGAGACCGTCAACCGGATCCAGGTCAGGCTGCCGTCTTTGCGGACATAGCGCTTTTCCCAACTGGGAGTGATGGATGCCTCGCTCAACATCAGCTTGAGCACGCCGACACTTTCGCCAAGGTCTTCGGGCGGCGTGATTTGCTGGAAGGTCAGCTTGCAGGCTTCTTCGAGTGGGTAGCCAATGATCTCAGCGAAACGTTCGTTACAGTGCAGGATGCGGCCTTCGAGGGACGTGTGCAAGATACCCACAGCGGCCTGGTCGAAGGTGTCACGGTAGCGCTGCTCGTTGTCGCGGAGTTGTATTTCTACTCGCTTGCGCTCGGTAATGTCTTTGATTATGCCGCGCATCTTCGAGGGTTGCCCATGGAAGTCGAATTCGAGTCTGCCCATTCCATGCACCCAGCGTTCTTCCTGATTTATGTGACGAAGGATGCGGTATTCTTTGTCAAAACTCGTTCGTTTGCCCATCACTTCGTCTGTGAAATAGGCAGCCACCATCGCACGGTCGTCGGGATGGATCAGGGCCGCCCACGTGGCTACGGTCCGCTCATATCCTTCTCCGATTCCGAACAATTCGTCCAATACGCTGGAACTTGTCCACGTTCCCGCGCGAACATCCAGGACGTAGACGCCGAGGGCTCCGATCCTCTGCGCTTCTTTCAGAAAATCTGCGCTCTCGCGCAGCGATTCCTCGGTGCGTTTTCTTTCGGTAACATCTTTTCCGAAGACTGAAATGCCTGTTATCCGGCCATCCACTACGATTGGGTTGAAAGCCATCTCCAATATGCGCCCGTCAAGCAGGGGATACTCGATCCGGAAGGGGCCTTGAGACAACGCGCGGTGAAAAAATGGGGGCCACAGGGCTGCTCTCTCAGGCGGGAACAGATCCTCCGGACGCATGCCGACCACAGGCCGAATGGCATGAATCTTCTCAACATGATGTTGAAATGCCTGGTTGAAAATGGTTAAACGGTGATTCAGATCCACAGACCAAATGTGGTCTTCGGTGCTTTCGATCAGGGCCGAGAGATTCGCTTCAGCTTGGCTGCCCATTTCGGCCCTTCCTGCACCCGGTGATGCCCTGATTGGAATCCAGGAATTCGCACCTTGAGGGTGGGCATTCGCAAACCAAGGAGAGTGGGCGTTTGCGGAGAACGGCTCAAGGTGCTGAGTTCCTCTTCAGACCCGTACTTCTCTTTTATCGGAAAAGCGACGGCGATCTTTATCAGGCATTCAAGACGACCTGTGGAATCGCAATCTAATGTACGCCAAATGGCGAAGAATTGCTGTCGGGACCGGATCAATCTGGGTCCTCATCGGCGAATAGGTGCGGAGTGCACCGACGCCACTCCGATTTCCGACTGGGACGGGAACCAGGCTGCAGGTCCCGAGTGGCAGGTCCAGGCAAGAGTGGAGTGGCGTGGTTGAGATGAAGATGTGTCAGCGCGTGGCCTCAAACAGGAACCAGGCGCGGCGCTCGGCTTCGTCGATCCAAACTTCAATCAGGCTGGTGGTGGCGTAGTCCCCTGCCTTGCTTGCAACCTCGTGTGCCGCGCGCAGGCTTTCCACCAACCCCTTGTTATCGCCATGCAGTTCGAGCAGCATATCCCGGGCAGGCACAAATTCCTGATCGTTATCAGCGATCCGCTGAAGCTTGGCAATTTGTCCGATGGAGCGAATGGTTGCGCCGCCAATCTTACGCACGCGTTCGGCGATGGCGTCGCTGATCGCGAAGATCTGATCGGCATGCTCGTCGAGGAGGAGGTGATAGTCGCGGAAGTGCGGCCCGCTCATGTGCCAGTGAAAGTTCTTTGCTTTGAGGTAAAGGGCGAAGACATCGGCGAGCAGCGCATTGAGCACGCTGGAAAGATTCTTGACTTGTTCCTGATCGAAGCCGTCGGGAACGTTGACTTTAGCTGCTTTTGATTCCTCATGGGTATGTGTGGACATGAAAGAACTCCTTTGACGGGGAGGGCTAACGGACGTCAGGAATATATCGTCCGTGCCAGTTTCCCACGCAAGGGTTGGATGCGGAGGACAAGACAAGAGTTCGACGTAGAGGATGGCGTGAACGAAAATATAATGGGCGCCAGTCTCAATGGAGACGGCGCCCGCTTGACTTGCGAGGAGGCTCTAGACTTTTACTGCCGGATGGGTGGCGTAATGGAGCAGCACGGCTACCGCGCAACTGGTGAGGCGGGTTTCCGCTGAATCTGCGCGGCTGGTGAGGATGGTGGGTACGCGTGCGCCGAGAACGATGCCTGCCAGTTGAGCGCCGCCCAGGTATTCAAGCTGCTTGGCGAGCATGTTGCCGCTTTCAAGGTCGGGGACGACGAGGATGTCGGCCTGGCCGGTGACCGGCGATACCAATCCTTTGATTTTGGCTGCCTTGACGCTGACGGCGGTATCGAAAGCCAGGGGGCCATCGAGGATGCCGCCGGTGATTTGGCCACGGTCGGCCATCTTGCAGAGAGCGGCTGCGTCGAGGGTGGACTTGATCTTGGGGTTCACCGTCTCGACCGCTGAAAGCAGGGCGACCTTGGGTTCAGGGATGCCCAGGGCGTGGGCCAGGTCAATGGCGTTCTGCACGATGTGAACCTTGTCCTCCAGCTCAGGCGTGATGTTGATGGCTGCATCGGTGATCAGCAGGGTGCGGGCGTAGGCCGGGGTATCCATGATGAAAACGTGGGAGATACGCTTGGCAGTGCGCAAGCCGGTGTCGGCCTTCATGGCGGCCTTCATCAGCTCGTCGGTGTGCAGGCTGCCCTTCATCATGGCCAATGCGTTGCCGGAGCGGCACATGGCCACGCCGAGGTCGGCGGCCTGGCGCTCAGTGTCGGCCTGGAGGATGGGGTAGGCGCTGATGTCGACGCCGATTTTGGCAGCCAGCGCTTTCATGGCCGGTTCGTCGCCAATCAATGTGGGTTCGATCAGGCCTTCTAGGGCGGCTTCCACCGTACCTTTGAGAGCCACGTCAGACAGCGGCCAGACAACTGCGGTAGAGATGGCCGGGAGATCCTTGCAGCGCTCGATGAATTTGTGAAAGACGTGATAGTCGGCGGGATGGCCGACAAGAGGGTCAACAACTACACCTTCAGCCAGTGGGGCTAGATCGCTCATGAGTGCATTCTCCATGGCCGGCACAGCGGATGGCTGGCGGGCCTTACGGACTCATTGTCTCCCCATGGGGGGTGAGCGCCTGTGCTAAAGGTCACAGTCCGGGCTATCGTCTCGTATGGCGGTAAGAATTTCAGGGTGGACACGAATCCGATGCGCGGGCGATGCTTTGCCCGTACATCGGATCGCAAAATGTCAGTATTGCCAATACTGATCGATCGGCCGCTCTCGTTCAATGACTCGCAGGCGCTTTGTCGTGTCTTATAATCCGCTGCGGTCACTTGTCTTACGAGCAAGGCCTTCAGAATCAATCATCAAATAATCCGCGCGACGCTGGTCTTACGGTCTTTCTACCAGCGGGATTGGTAGTGCAGCGCGGTAAGGGTGTTTAGAAATCAGCATAATTGCGTTCACCGTGCTCTGTTGCGATGAGCGATGCAAGGAGGTTTGCGAGCTTGGTAAGCAAATCTCTCATGCCAGGATCATGCACTGGAATTCGCGAATGCATGATGAACGCCGGGGTAATTTCTGTGGCGAGATTCGTCGTGTTTTGGGGCAATGGTCGGACCGAAGAGGGATTTAAAGGACTTGCGCCTTCGACGCGAGATCTCCGCGAGCATTCGATTGCGGGGCAGACCGGCGGCTCCGTGCAAGAGCCACTTCGCCCTGACTTCGCCCTCAGCGAACAGCGGCGCTGAGTGTGCGCTGGTGCAGTCTCTATGAGTGTGGAGGCTCCGGGTGATATGCTGCGTGCGCCGGAAAAAGCGATTTATCAAGGGAGAGTACGAGCATGTGGTTCGTTGGGATGGATGTGGGTACGGGTGGAACGCGGGCTGTGGTGGTGGATGCGGCGGGAAGGCTGATTGCAGGGGCTTCGAGCGAGCACGCACCGTTCAAGTCGGCACATCCGGGCTGGGCGGAGCAGGACCCTGAGGATTGGTGGCGGGCGGCGCAGGAGGCGATTCGCGGGGCATTGGCGGCTGCGCCGGAGCCACGAGAGCCGATTGCGGCCATTGGACTGACTGGGCAGATGCATGGGGCGGTGATGCTGGACGAAAACGGCACGGTGTTGCGGCCTGCGCTGATCTGGTGCGATACGCGCACCCAGCCACAATGCGACTGGTTGACGGAAAAGATTGGCTACGAGCGGCTGATCGAGCTGACCTGCAACCAGGCGTTGCCGAATTTTACGCTGACCAAGTTGCTTTGGGTGAAGGAACATGAGCCGGAAATCTTCGCACGGATTCGCCACATTCTGTGCCCCAAAGACTATGTTCGCTACCGGCTGACGGGCGAGTTTGCGATAGATGTGCAGGAGGCTTCAGGAACGCTGTTGCTGGACGTGACGCATCGACGGTGGTCGCGGGAAGTGGCGGAAGCGGCGGGGATTCCGGAGAGCTGGCTGCCGAGGTTGCATGAGTCGCCCGAGGTTTGCGCGCGGATCAGCGAAGGTGCGGCGGGGTTGACGGGATTGCCGGCGGGCACGCCTGTGGTCGCCGGAGCGGGCGACCAGGGCGCGGGTGCGGTGGGCATGGGGATTCTGCAGCCGGGATCGGTATCGGCGACGATCGGGACTTCCGGGGTGGTGTTTGCTGCAACGGCCGCACCGACGAGGGACGCGAGGGGGCGGCTGCACACGTTTTGCCATGCGGTGCCGGGGTTGTGGCATGTGATGGGGGTGACGCAGTCGGCGGGGTTGAGTTTGCGGTGGTATAAGGAGACATTTTGCGCCGGGCAGGATTATGACGAGTTGACGAAGGCGGCGGGCAGGGTTCCGGCAGGCAGCGAGGGGTTGGAGTGGGCGCCGTATCTGCTGGGGGAGCGGACTCCACATCTCGATCCGGAAGTGCGGGCTGCGTTTGCGGGGATTTCGACCGGGCACACAGCGGCGCATTTTGTGCGCGCGGTGCTGGAGGGCGTGGCTTACTCGCTCAAGGACACATTTACGCTGTTTGCGGAGTTGGGGATTCCGGTGAATCGAATCAGGCTGGGAGGGGGTGGGGCGCGCGGGCCGCTGTGGCGGAAGATACAGGCGGGAATTTATGGGCAGGCCGTTGAGGTGCTGACCGCGGAAGAGGGCGGGGCGTTCGGTTCGGCGCTGATGGCGGGCGTGGGAGCGGGGCACTGGGCCAATTTGGACGAGGCTTGCGGGCAGGCGATCGAGGTTGCGTCGCGGATTGAGCCGGAAGCGAGCGATGTGGCCGCGTACAAGGCTGGATATGCGAAGTGGCGCAGGCTTTATCCGGCGTTGCGGAGTTTGCGGTAGCCTGCAGGATTGGGTTTGGTCCATCGGCTCTTTGGTGTACAGGATGAGCGGCAATGCTTTAGCCTGACAATCGATTCTGAATCATCGAGGACGGGCTCATGCATCTCCGTTATTCATTGACCTCATTCATCTTTTTGTGTTCTGCAGTTGGCGCGGTTGGACAGACTGCGCCGGCGAGCGCGCCTACTTGCGCGGATCTCCACCTGGTGCCTGCACCGCGGGAGTGCACGGCGGTATCGTCAATTCCAGTCGGCGAATCCGGTGTGGGCATTTCGCAGCACGAGGACGACGCAGAGACCGAATTTGCGACCCAGGATCTTGCGGAGACGCTGAAGGAGCGAGGCGTACCCACCGAGCGGAACCAGGCTCCCTCCATTCACTTTTTCCGAGCCGACTCAAAAGGAGGTGCTTCCTATCTAAAGGAACACCATCTCGAGTTCGAGCCTGCTATGGGAGACGAGGCCTACGTGATTGGGCCGGCGGGAGTGAACTCAGTCTTTGTGATTGCCAAGACGACCGCCGGGTTGTTTTACGGCGCGCAAACGGTGAAGCAACTGATTCGCGGAAGCGGGAAGGATACGGTGCTGCTGGTTCCTACGCTGCGTGACTGGCCGGCGATGGCGCATCGTGGCCTCTCCGACGACTGGTCGAGAGGGCCGCTACCGAATATGGAGTTTCTGAAGCGCGAGATTCGAACGTTGGCGGCTTATAAGTACAACATTTTCTCTCCGTACTTTGAGCATACGTTTACATATGCAAGTTCGGCGGTAGCGGCGATTCCCGGCGGGGCGATGACGCCGGACGAAGCGCGGGAACTCGTTGCCTATGCCGCGCAGTACCACATCACCGTGATTCCTGAGCAGGAGTCGTTTGGGCACATTCACCATGTGCTCAAGTTCGAGCAGTTTTCGGGGCTGGGAGAGAATCCGCATGGGTCGGTGCTGGCTCCGGGAGACGCGGGTACGCTGCCGCTGATTGCGGGTTGGTTTGGGGAACTGGCGAAGGTTTTCCCTGGGCCCTGGGCGCACGTTGGGGCGGATGAGACATTCGAATTGGGCCTGGGGAGGACGCGGGATGCGGTGAAGCAGAGGGGGCTGGGCGCGGTTTACCTGGACTTTCTAACGCAGATCCACACCGCGCTGGAACCGAACCACAAGCAACTACTGTTCTGGGGAGATATTGCGGAGAACTCACCGGGCCTGGTGGGGACACTGCCCAAAGACATGATTGCAGTGCCTTGGATTTACGACGCCAGGCCGGATTTTACGCCGGATATTCTGCCCTTCACCAAGGCGGGGCTTGAGACGTGGGTGGCTCCTGGGGTGAGCAACTGGAACCGGATGTATCCCAACAACAATGAGGCTCTGGGCAACATCCGGGGATTTGTGCGGGACGGCCAGAAGCTTGCTTCGAAAGGGATGTTGAACACGGTTTGGAACGATGACGGCGAGGGGATCTTCGACGAGAACTGGTATGGCGTGCTGTTTGGCGCGGCGGCGGGTTGGCAGGCGGGCGAAAGCTCGGAGGACGCGTTTAAAGCTTCGTATGGCCTGGCGTTTCATGGCGACCAGACGGGCAAGATCGACCAGGCGCAACGGGAGCTGATGGCGGCACATGCAGTGCTGAAAAAGGCTGGGCTCGGCGATGGCGAGGACGGCTATTTCTGGGTCGACCCTTTTTCCGCGGAGGGACAGCGCGTGGCCGTGAAGATACGGCCGGTGGTGAGCGAGATGCGGTTGCACGCTGAGAGGGCCATTACGCTGGTGGCCGAGGCGCGGGCGGCGGGCAAGCTTGAAAATCAAGAGGCGCTGGACGCGATGGAGTTGGGTGCGCGGCGGATCGACTTTGTGGGACTGAAGTTTCAGGCTGCGGATGAGTCGGTGGCGATGTACAGCCAGGCGCAAGCGCTGGCCGCGGATAAAAGCCGCTGGAATGAAGTCGAGGAGAAGCTGGAGACGATTGGCTCGAACAATGGGCGGCTCCAGGACATGCGCGATGGATACACGCTGGTGCGCGACCTCTACAAGCAAGCATGGCTGCGCGACAACCGGCCGTATTGGCTGGAGAATAACCTGGCCCGGTACGATGTTGCGACGCAACTGTGGGTTGAGCGCGCGGATCGGTGGAACCTGGTGACGCAGCAGTGGTGGGATACGCATACGCTGCCGCCGGCGGCGGAAGGTGGGTTGCCGGGCAAGTGAATCGGCAGGCGACAGGGGCTGGGAGACAAGGTGATCAGCAAAAAGAAGAGGCCTCGCAAAATGCGAGGCCTCGGCTGTTGATTCATTCACTTGTTAGTTCAGCGTTAAATCCGCGCGCAGCGGGGTGCTTTCGCTGGAGTCGCCGACGTGGATTACGAACTTGCCGGGGTCGATGGTCCACTTGTGAGCGGCGGCGTCCCAATAGCTGAAGGAGCGGGCATCCAGGTTGAGGGTGACGTGCTTGGTTTCACCGGGAGCGAGGCGGACTTTCTCAAATCCTTTCAGTTCGCGCTCGGGGCGCGACGCCTTGGACGATGGGTCGGAGACGTAAAGCTGGGCTACCTCAGCGCCGGCGACGCTGCCAGTATTGGTCACGTCGAAGGTGACCGGGAC
>Ga0302319_10019621_pt1 | contig 12274 bp, 8 predicted proteins | sample Bog_T0_2_FD_203319 | JGI IMG/M metagenome (GOLD analysis project Ga0302319, IMG submission 203319) | Peat permafrost microbial communities from Stordalen Mire near Abisko, Sweden - Bog_T0_2 | ecosystem: Environmental > Terrestrial > Soil > Wetlands > Peat | place: Sweden: Abisko, Stordalen Mire... | reverse complement strand
GTTTGGAGAAGACCCATTTGTTTGAAGGTCTTCGGTCTCAAAGTAAGAGGCTGCCGACCAATTTTGACCCAAGGTCCTATTCCGATTCCAGATCCAAGATAGCTGCAGGGGCACGCTGACGGCGCTATCTTGATCCAACGCCGTCACCTGCCGCGAATATGCCAAGCTTCCCGCAATCCTGGCGTTGCCCAGCTCCTGCGAACTAAATTCGTTGGGCGGCGAAGCTTCTGATATCACGCTATCTTGAGGGTCCCCGTTGAAACCCAAGACCAACTGCGGCTCGCTATACGGCGTCAGCCGGTAGCTCATCAAGCTGAAGGCCCGCGCCGGCCCAGCCAAGGCCCCCGAGCCCGGGCTCACCGCCTGGGCCGCCGCCTGGGGGCTCGACTCCGTCGCCGCGCCCCCAGGAACGCCGATGGCGGCGCCCGCTTCGGCCGCCGCCATCCTCACCGCCATGGCAACCATGGCCGAACCCAGCATCCAACGCTTCATCCCCCCACCCTTCCGTCAATGGCCCCCCCGGGCCCCAAGTTTTAAGCCTTCGCTTGCCGCTTGGCCGCCGCCAAGGTGTTGCGCATCAGCAAGGCGATGGTCATGGGCCCCACGCCCCCGGGCACCGGCGTGATGAAGCCGGCGACATCCTTCACCGCCTCAAAATCCACGTCACCGCACAGCTTGTTGTTGGCGTCGCGGTTGATGCCCACGTCGATGACGATGGCGCCGGGCTTGACGTGGCTGGCGTTGATCATCTTCACCTTGCCCACGGCCGCCACCAGGATGTCGGCGGTCCGGCAGAGCCCCGGCAGGTCCACGGTCCGGCTGTGCGCGATGGTCACGGTGCAATGCTCCTTCAGCAGCAGGCCCGCGATGGGCTTGCCCACCAGGTTGCTGCGGCCCACCACCACGGCGTGCTTGCCCTTCAGGCCCACGCCGGTGCCCCTGATCAGCTCGATGCAGCCCAGCGGGGTGCAGGGGAACAGGCCGTCCTCGCCGGACCACAGGCGCCCCGCGTTCATGGGATGCAGGCCATCCACGTCCTTGTCGGGGTGGATCTCCAGCAGCACCGGCATCTCGTGCAGGTGCCCGTACAGCGGCAGCTGAACCAGGATGCCGTGCACGGCGGGGTCGGCGTTGAGCCCCCGCACCACCTGCACCAGCGCCTCCTGGGTCGTGCCCACCGGCAGCTGAACCAGGGCGCTGTTCATGCCCAGCTCGCGGCAGGTCTTGACCTTGTTGGCCACGTAGACCTGGCTGGCCGGGTCGTCGCTGCACAGCACCACGGTGAGGCCCGGCTTCACGCCGGTGGCCAGGGTGTAGGCGGCCAGCTCGGCCTTCAGCGCCTCTTTCAAGCCGGCGGCGATGGCCTTGCCGTCGATGATGGTCCCCATGTCTTGCCTCCTATTGCGTCCGGTAAAGCAGCGGCGCGGGCCCCTGCGCGGGCTTCAGCGGCAGGGCCTTCCACGGCACCTGCGCCGCCAGGTAAAGGTCTTCGGGCTCGCCCGCCCCCGGGAAGGGCTGGCGGGCCCGTTCGATGGCCGTCCCGGGGAATTCGCGCAGGAAATCGCCCGTGATGTCCGCGTCCGAGTCGCCCCACACGATGAGCACGTCGTCGGTGGGCAGGCCGCCATCGCTGGCCGGCACGACCTGGCTGGGGCTCAGGCTGGCCCAGCTGCGGTCCTGCTGGCGCAGGGCGAAGCGGGCGAAGACGCCCCACTCGTAGCCGTAGAACTGGTACTCCTTGGGCAGGAGGCTGGTCAGCACGGCGGTGCCCGGCCCGGTGGCCTCGATGCGGCGCATCACCGCGCTGGCCCGCGGCGAGAAGCTGCGGAAGGTGGCCTCCTCGGTGGGCCATTGGCCCAGCAGCTCGGCCGCGTTCAAGGCCCCCAGGCCCAGCAGCAGGGCCAGGCCGGCGGCCACCAGCGAGCGCGGCCAACCGCCTTCGAACGCGCCCTGGAAGGGCCGCAGCAGAGCCCGCAAGGCCAGCGCGGCCATCAGCGGCAGCACCGGCGCGGCCAGGATGCAGCGGTGGCCCTGCGGCGCCTCCACCGGCATGGACAGCACCCCCGCCGCCAGCATCAGCACCAGCCACAGCCACAGGAAGCGCGCCCGCGCGTCGTGGCGGGCCCGGCCCAGGGACCAGGGCAGGGCCAGGCCCAGCGCCGCGGCCAGCAGGAAGTCCGCCTGGGGGTAGAAATGCAGGTTGTGGCGGGCGTTGAAGTCGCCGCGGAACTGCAGCATGAGCGCATGCCGGGTGGCGCTGGCCCACAGCTCGGGCAGGAGCGCATGCCCGCTGACCTTGACGTCCGTGAAGATGGACACCTCGGCGGCGCGGTGCAGGTAGTCGTGCCAGTTCAAGGCGATGTAGCCCAGCATGGGCCCGCCCACCGCCAGGAAGCCCGCGCCCAGGGCCAGCCATTCACGGCCGCTGCGGCGCCAGGCCTTGTCCACCAGGGCCTGGCCCCCCAGGAAGGCCAGCGCCAGCACCGGCACCACGCGCGCCGGGGTGTAGGTGTGCAGGTTGGCGCCCAGCAGGGCGCCCGCCAGCAGCCAGCGCCAGGGCAAGCCGCCGCGGGCGGGGCGCAGCTGCGCCGACCACAGGGCCCAGAACGCCGCCAGCATCCAGAAGAGGGCGAAGCCGGACATGAACGCGATGCGCTGGGGGATCAGCACCCAGCGCATGCAGGCGAAGATGAACGCCGCCGCCAAGGCCCAGCGCCCGCCCAGCCAGAGCCGGGCCAGGGCCCAGAACGGCACGATGGCCAGCAGCCCGAAAAAGCCCGCCAGCACGCGCAGCGCCCCGATGTGCACGCCGAAGAGGCGGAACACCGCCGCGCCCGCCCACAGGAAGGCGCCCGGGTTCTCCACCTGCTCGCCCAGGTAGAGCGGCGCGTCCCCGGTGGCCAGCACGCGGTCCTGGATGGCGCGGCTCAGGTTCACCTCGTCGTACCACAGGCCCTGGGGCAGCTGCCCGGCCTGCCAGAAGCGCAGCAGGGCGCCGACCACCAGCACGCCGCCCATCAGGGCCAGCTCGGTGCGGCGCGCCAGCGGGCGCTCGGGCGCCAGCGCGGGCGCGGGCGCGGCGGCCACGCGGGCCAGCGCCAGGAACAGCGCGCCCAAGCCCAGCCAGAAGAACAGCAGGCCCCGCTGACCCAGCTGCAGCCCGCCGAAAAGGTCCCAGCCGCCGGCCGGCGGCCACGCCGCGGCGTAGACGCCCCAGGCCGCCAGGACCAGCAGCACCGCCAGCACGGCCCGCGAACGGCGCGGCCCCAGCGCCAGCGCCCCGCCGCCCAGCAGGGCGAAGCCCAGGGCGGCCGCCGAATCCTTGCGCTCCACCCGGTAATACAGCAGGGCCTCGCCCAGGGCCAGCAGGCCCACGCCCAGGCCCAGGCGCCGCAGATCCGCCGCCCCGCCGCCGGCCAGGCGCGGCTCCTCCAGCACCAGGGCGGCCCAGGCCGCCAGGACCGCCACCAGGACCGCCGCCCCGGGCGACAGCAGGGGCAGCCCCCAGGCATGCAGGGCCACCCGCGCCAGCGCGAACGCCAGCAGGGCCGCCAAGGGCGCCAGGGTCAGGACGGTCAGGGGGAGGGGGCGGGAGCGGGGCAAGGCGCCTCTAGAATCCGAACAGGTCGGCTTGGTCGCTGCGGGGCAGGTCCTTCAAGGCGCCGCTCAAGGTCAGCTTCTCGACCACGGTCTTGTTCAAGCCGCAGCGGCGGGCCAGCTCCTCGATGCTGCGGAACGGCGCCAGGGCGCGCTCGGCGTCGATGTTGCGGGCGGCGTTCTCGCCCAGGCCGGCCAGGCTGACCAGCGGCGGCAGCAGCTGCACGCCGTCCACCGGCATGAAGCGGTGGGCCTGGCTCTTGTACAGGTCCACCGGCAGGAACTGGATGCCCCGGCACAGCGCCTCCAGCACCACCACCAGGGCGTTGATGCTGCCCTCCTCCTTGGCGGTGGCCTTGCGCTCGTCGCGCAGGGCCTTCAGCTCGCGCAGGCGCTGCAGCACGCCCGCCTTGCCCTTGACCACCACGTCGCTGTCCACCTCGTCGGCGTGCAGCGTCAGCCAGGCGCAGTAGAAGGCGGCCGGATGGTGGGTCTTGAACCAGGCCATGCGCATGGCGGTGAAGCAGTAGGCCGTGGCGTGGGCCTTGGGGAACATGTATTGGATCTTGCGGCAGGAGTCGATCCACCACTTGGGCAGCTGGGCCAGCGCCAGGGCCTGCTCCTGCTCGGGCTTGAAGCCGTCGCGGGCCACCGCCCCCTTGCGGATCTTCTCGGTGATGTCGTAGGCGTCAACGGGCGCCATCCCCTGTTGGATGAGCCGGTTCATGATGTCGTCGCGCGTCGAGATGACCGTGTCCAGCGTGGCGGTCTTGTCGGCGATGAGCTTCTCGGCGTTGCCGGCCCACACGCCCGTGCCGTGGCTCAGGCCGGAGATGTAGATCAGGTCCGTGAAGGTCTTGGGGCGCGCCATCTCCAGCATGCGCCGGGTGTTGGCGGTGCCGAACTCGGGCAGGGCCACCGCGCCGGTCTCGCCCAGCCAGTCCTTCTCCTCGCGCGCCAGCTTGTCCAGGCCCAGCGCCTTGCCGCTGCTGAAGATGCTCAGGGCCGCCGGGTCGTCCAAGGGCACGGCCGTCTCGGCCACGCCGGTCATCTCCTGCAGGTGGCGGAAGGCCGAGCCGTCGTCCTTGCCCAGGATGTCCAGCTTCACCAGGGTCTCGTCGTAGGCGTGATAGTCGAAATGGGTGGTGTAGAGGGTGCCCTCGTTGGCCTTCTCGGCCCCGCCCATCTCGTTCTTGTCGCCCGAGAACTGCACCGGGGTGACCTCGTTGATGTCCATGCCCACGGGCACCAGCACCACGCCGCCCGGGTGCTGGCCGCTGGTGGTCTTCACGCCCTCGATGCCGGCCTTCAGGCGCTCCACCTCGACCCGGCGCTTGACCTCGACCTTGGCCTCGAAGTACTTCTTCACGAAGCCGAAGGCCTGCTTGTCCGCCAGCGTGGACACCGTGCCGGCCTTGAAGGCCTGCCCCTTGCCGAACAGCGTCTCGGCGTACTTTTGGATCTCGTTCTGGACCTCGGGGGCGAAATTCAGGTCGATATCGGGCACCTTGTCGCCCTTGAAGCCCACGAAGGTCTCAAAGGGGATGTTGTAGCCGTCGCGCGTCAGCGGCGCGCCGCACTGCGGGCAGGCCCGCGCGGGGAGGTCCACCCCGGCCAGCTTCTCCATGGGCCGGAACTGGATCCAGCGGCAAGCCTGGCAGTGCTCGTGGCTGGGCAGCGGGTTCACTTCGGAGATGCCCAGGCAATAGGCGGCGAAGCTGCTGCCCACGCTGCCCCGGCTGCCCACGCTGTAGCCCTTCTCGTTGCTGGAGACGACCAAAAGCCGGGCGATCTCGTAGAGCACGCCGAACTTGTTGCCGATGACGGCGTCCAGCTCGCGCTGCAGGCGCTGCTCCACCAGCTCGGGCAGCGGCTCGCCATAGACCAGGCGGGCCTTGGCGAAGGCCCTGGTGCGGATGCTCTCGTCGGCGCCGTCCATCACCGGGAAGAACTGGCCCGGCTTCACCGGCGGCACATGCTCGCACAGGGCCGCCACGGCGCGGGGGCCCTCCACGGTGACCTGGTAGGCCAGCTCCGGGCCCAGGAAGGCCATGTCGTCCAGCATCTCCTGGGTGGTGCGGAAGTACAGGGGCGCCTGCAGGTCGGCATCGCTGAAGCCCTGGCCCGACTGCATGATGCGGCGGTAGACCTCGTCGCCGGGGTCCAGGAAATGCAGGTCGGACGTGGCCACCACCGGCTTAGCCAACGCCTGCCCCAGGGCCACGATGCGCCGCACGTTGTCCCGCAGCTGCTCCTCGGTGGCGCTTCCGTTGCGCACCATGAAGGCGTTGTTGGCGGGGGGCTGCACTTCCAGGTAATCGTAGAAGCTGGCGATGCGCTTCAGCTCCTCGTCCCCGGCGCCGTTGGTGATGGCGCTGTACAGCTCGCCGGCCTCGCAGGCGCTGCCCAGGATCAGGCCTTCGCGCTTGGACTTGAGCAGCGCCTTGTCGATGAGCGGCTTCTTGTAAAAGGTGCGGGTGTGGCTGTGGCTGACCAGCTCGTAAAGCTGGCGGCGGCCCGCGTCCGACTTGATATAGACGATGCAGTGCCAAGGGGCGGGGGGTCTCAGCTCCTCGCGGGTGCGCTTGGGGTCCTTGCTCTGCTTGATCTTGTCGATGAAGCCGGCGTCCTCCACCAGGTAGGCTTCCATGCCCAGTAGCAGCTTGATGCGCTTGGCGTCGAAGGCCTGCTTGAAGGCCGACTTGCCCGCAGCCTTGACCTCGTCCGGCGTCCCCCCCGCCGCCTTGGCGTCGGCTTCGGCCTTGTCGGCGGCCTTGCCCGCCGCCTTGGTGGCCAGGCCCTTGGCGGTCTTGGCGGCCGCCGGGAAGCTGTGGACCACCCCGTGGTCGGTGATGCCCACCGCCGCATGGCCCCACTCGAAGGCGCGGGTGACGTAGGCCTCCACCTCGGTCAGCCCGTCGGACGCCGACATCTTGGTGTGGGCGTGCAGCTCCACCCGCTTGTCAGGGGCCAGGTCCTGCCGGCGCGGGGTCGACGGCAGCAGCATGAGATGCTTCAGCTCGAGCACCAGCTCGTTGTTCTCAAAGGTGTTGACCTTCAGCTCGCCGCGCGCGCGGAAGCGGCGGCCCACCGCCAGCTCCTTGGGCGCGGCCTTGCCTTCGGGCACCCACCAGGTGGCCTGCAGGCTGTCGGTCCCGTCGGTCAGGCTCAGCTTGGCCAGCAGGCTGCCCTTCTTGCCCTTGGGCTCGACCACCAGCTCGAAGAGGTCGCCCTCGATGGCGACGTCCTTGCCCTCCTCGCGCAGGCCGTCCATGGGCTTGACCAGCGCGGCGTTGATGGGCTTCCCCTCCAGCAGCTTGCTGCCGGGGATGGGCACGTTGCCTGCGGCCAGGTCCAGGGCGTCGGCGCGGTCGGTGCGCTCGGGGCGGGGCGCCTTGGGCTTGGCGGCGTAAGGGTTGCCGTTGCCGCCGTTGCCGCTGTTGGCGGGGGCCGCGGTGGCGGCGTTGCCATGGCCGTTGGCGCTGGCCGCCGCCGGGGCTGCCGCCACGGCGGCGGGCGGCTCCGGCGCGCGGGGCGGCGGGGGCGCGTCCGCGGCGGGCGGGGCCAGGTCCGGCAGGGCCTCGGGCTCGCCGTCCTCCAGCACCACCTGGGGCTTCGTGCCGCAGCCCCAGGCCAGCATGGCGCCGACGTGGAAGGCGCCGCGGCGCTCGCGCAGGGCCTTCAACGCCAGGGGGCGCCCGGAGCGCAGGGTCAGCTTGGGCTCGGCCTGGTCCTCCCCTTCCAACTGGTAATCCAAGGCGCCCAGCCAGTGCGGCTCCAACTTCAGCTCGCCGCCCAAGGCCGTGCAAAGGTCGTCAAAATGCAGGGCCAGGTATTCGCCCAGGCTCACGGCCCCGGCGCCATAGCGCACCCGCAGCTCGACGATGCCGAAGCCGGCGACCCGCAGGGCCTCACGCAGCGCTTGGAACGGGGTGGCGTCCTCGGGCGCCTGGTCCAGGCTCAGCACCACGCGCAGGCGCCCGGCCTCCGAATCGGCCTGCAGCTCCTCCACGCGCGCGCCCGCCAGGCCCTGCAGGGCGCCGGGGGCGGCCAGAGTGCCCATCTTCTCGAGCCAGGCGGCGGCGTTGATCTGAAAGCTGACGAGGGCCATGGGTCCTAGAGGCGGGCCGCGGCGTCCGCAGGGCGGGCGGCGGGGCTGAGGGGTTGGGGCATGGGTCCGGCGGCATCGGCCGCCGGCAGGTCTTTCAACAGGTCGCGGGCCTGCTGGCGCAGCTCGCCGTGGCCCTGTTCGGCCAAGCGCTTGAACTGCAAGGCGGCCAGCGCCGGCTCGCCGGCTTGCAAGTAGGCCCGCCCCAGGGTCAAGCGGCACCATTCGGGGTCCAGGCGGGCGTACTGGGGAGGCTGCCAGCCCTGGTCCAGGCGGCGCAGCACCTCCTCGGCGCTGCGCCGCAGGGCCGCGGTGTTGCCGCCAGCCTCCAGCGCGTCGAAGGCCGCGCGGCAGAACTGCAGGTTGCCGGGATAGCGGGCCAGCAGGGCGGCCAGCTCCGGCTCGGCGGCCTTGTAGTCCTTGCGGTCGCTCAGCAGCAGGCCGACGCGGTAGACCTTGCAAGGCCAGCAGGCGTAGGTGGCCTTCTCCTCGCATTCCTTGAGCATGGCCAGGCCCTTGTCGGGGTTGCCCGGCAGGGCCAGCACGAACTGCAGCACGCCGCTGAGCGTGCCGCAGTAGTACTCGAACTGGCCCAGTCCCATGTAGGCGTTGTAGAGCTGCGGGTCGATGGTCACGGCTTCGCGCAGCAGGGCCGCGCCCTTCTTGCCGTCAAAGTAGCTGGCGATGTAGCTGCCCGCGTAGAGCTTGGCCAGGCCGCGGACGCCATAGGCGGCGCCCAGGTAGAGCTTGGGATAGGGGCTGGCGGGATAGTCCTGGTCCTGGGCCTGGGCTTGGGCCACCAGGTGGTCGATCTCGTTGAAAAAATCGGCGGGGACCTCCTTGCGGCCCTCCTTGAACTGCTCCTGCACCCTGGACAGCAGCGTGGCCACCAGGAACACGCCGCACAGGGGATGCTCAGGCGCCAGGGCCTGGGCCTCGCGGATGCGGGACTCTGCCTCGTCATAACGCTGGCCCAGGGCCAGGTCCTGGCCCTCGGTCAGCCGCGTCAGCACCTGCGGCGGCATGTTGTGATCCGTCCACAGGGTGTTGGCCCGCAAGCCGGCGGCGGGGCCCAGCAGCAGCAGGGAAAGGAGGAGCCGTGCGGTCATCAGCGCTTGTACTGGGCGACGTGGAACTTCAATTCCTGGGCGATGCCAGGATTCTTCATCAGGATGTTCTGGAAATCCTGCCGGTAAAGGACATACAGCTCGCTGGGGACTTCGGCCCGCACCGTGGCCGCGCGGGGCTCGTCGGTGATCAAGGCGCGCTCGCCAAAGTAGCTCTCGGGGCCCAGGTCCGCGACCTTGTCCATGCTCCCGCCCTTCTTGATCCACACGGTGCAGCGCCCCGTGGCGATCATGAAAAAGGCATCGGCGTTCTTGTCGCCCTGCTGGACCACCAGGTTGCCGCGCGGCACTGTGCGCTTCTTCAGGGCTTCGACCAGCGTCTCCAGCTCCTCCAGCTTCAGGCGGGTGAAAAAATCGACCCCCTGAAGGACATTCCTTAGCTTGCGGACTTCGGACAAGGAGCTGAGGGCATTGCCCGTGGGGGCGGACGACGGCAGGGGCGGCATGGGCTCTCCGGGGTGGTGGGGCCACCATCTAAAACTAAGGCGTGGGGCTTCGGCAAGGCCTATCCACACGGACCGTCCAGCGGTGCCGTCTGGTGGAACGGATAAAGGTCTTTCTTCATCTAATATAGGGCCGATTGCGTAAGTCCGATACCCCTTAGGAGCCTCGATGGAACCCATCCATATCTATTCTGACGTCATCTGCCCTTGGTGCTACGTGGGCAAAGCCCGCTTGGATGACGCGCTGGGTCAATTGGGCCTGGCCGGCCAGGTCGAACTGGTCTGGCACCCCTTTGAGCTGGACCCCGGCACCCCGGCCGAAGGCAAGGACCGCTTGAAGTACCTGGCCCGCTACGGCAGCCCCGAGAAGCTGAAGGAGATGGACGCGCGCCTGAACGGCTTGGCGGCCGACGCCGGCATCAAGGATTTCAACGTGGGCAAGGCCAGCAAGATCCCCAACACCTTTCAGGCCCACCGCCTCATGGGCTGGGCCGGGCGCCGCGGCAAGGCCCACGAGCTGGCCGACGCGCTCTTCCGCGCCAACTTCTCCGCCGGCGAGGATGTCAGCGACTTGGACGTGCTGGTGAAGGCGGCCGAATCGGTGGGATTGGACGGCGCCGAGGCGCGCACCTGGCTGAAGGGCGCGGAGCTGACGGATGAGCTGCGGGCCGAAGAGGAGCAGGCGCACGAGATGGGCATTCAGGGCGTGCCATTCTATGTGATCAATGGGCAGGGCCTCAGCGGGGCGCAGCCCTTGCAGGTGTTCTTGGCGGCGTTGAACGAGGCGGCGGCGAGCAAATAGACCGCCCCCTGTCCTGTAGGGGCGCGATTCATCGCGCCCGGCTGCCGTGACGATGCATTCACGGATGGCGGGTTTGGCGGGCGATCAGGCAGGGGTTCGGCCCGCAGCCTAGGGTCCGGGGCCCCACCCCGGCCCCCAGGCAGTCGGACCGGTCCGCGCAAACACTTTCGTGGTGCGTGATCTAGCAACGTTGGGAAATAAAGTTAGTCCTTAACCTTCACCCACTCTTCCAACTCGATCCCCACTTCGCTCAACGCCGCCGCCATCGCCGCCTCCATGGTGCCATGGAAGCTATCCGACAGCTCCTGCCCCTTCGAATCAAAAGCCAAGAGCAGGAAATCCTTGTCGCCTTTGAAACGCCCTATTTCCAGACGCGCCGGCATGGACGCCTCCGAGCGCCCCAGCAGATGCCGCACGGCGCGCATGGGATTGTGCTTGGGCGCCAGGGTGGCGCGGAAGAGGCAGTGGTAGGTCGGTGCCGCCGTCATGCCTTGCTCCTTTTGGCTTTCACCTTGGTCGCCGCCTTCGCCCGATTCTCCCGCACCCGATACCGCACGATCTTCTCCACCAGCTTCAACGGCAGCGCCTGGTCCAAGGGGAACTGCACCGCCCCCCGCGACGCCTTGTAGCCCTTCAGCTCGGCCTTGAACGCCGTGATGCCCGACGACGTTGGATAGAAACCGATGTGCTGCTTGAAGGCTGCGAAGTACACCAGCGCGCCATCCAGCGCATAGGCCGGGATGCGGTAGCTGATGCCCTCGACCGCCTTGGGCGCGGCCTTGCGTATGCAGCGCCGAATCGCGCCCAGCTTCAGCTGCACGGGTTTGGGGTAGAGCTGGAAGTAGGCGTCAACGTCAGGGTGCTTGGCGGCCATGGTTGAAGCGTTCCTTTGAGTTTTGCGACAAACGATTGTAGATCCGGGCATGCCCAAGCGGCAACGGGCGCCTTCCCCGTTGCCGTGGAGCATCCTGCTTTGAAAGCCGTCAGCGGAGGATGGCCGCCTTGAAGACCTTGCGGTACGGCTCGCCTTGGGCCCGGCGCGCCCGCAGCTCCACCAGGTAGACGCCGCCGGCGCAGCGGCCCAGGGCCAGGCGCAGCACGCCGCTCTGGCTGGGGTCGATGGCCGACTCGACGCGCTCGCCGGCCTGGTCGTAGAGGGTGGCTTCGGCGCTGAACAGGCCCGTGGGCGGATAGGACACGGCGATCTCGGCGGCCAGGGGCCCGGCCGGGTTTGGCCCGACCACGGGCTCCACGCTCAGGGCCCCCGGCGGCGCCTTGATCACGCTGATCTGGCGGCTGTCGATGATGGTGCCGCGTCCGGTCCCGCTGACCAGCTGCAGCGTGTAGACGCCCGGCTGGACCGGCTGACCGTTGGAGCCCCGCCCATCCCAGGCGAAGGCCTGGTCAGGCCCGCCGGCCATCTTCAGGCTCCCCTGGATGGCGCCCAGGCCGCCGCCGCTGCCGTCATAGGCCGCCGCCATGACCGTGTTGGCCAGGTCCAGCGACATCGGCGTGGTGGAGACGGAGTTGTAGACCTTGGCGTAGACCAGTTCCCCGGCCGAGTTGTACACGTTCACCGAGGCGGTGGCCGCGCCCTGCAGCACATTGATGCTCTGGGTGTAGCTGGTCACGCCGCCGAAGCGGTCCTGGTATTCCAGCTTCATGGTGTAGACCCCGCCGGCCACCAGCTGGCCATTGTCGTTGTCCGCGCCCCAGACCAGCAGGCCTGCGGCCGTCCCTCCCACGCCATTGCCGCCGTTCAGCGGCCCGCCCAGGTCCACCGTCAAGCTGCCTTGCCCGGCCATCAGCGAGGCCGTGCTCAGCTTGACCGCGCCCGGCAGCGTCGCGGCCTGCCCGTTGAACAGCGTGCGCACCACCTCGCCCGCGGAATTATAGATGGTCACCTGCAGCTGGTAAGGCATGGGGATGGGCGAGACCGTGACCGTGGGGCTCACGGTGATGGTGGGGCTGGCGCTAGGCGTGGGCGTGGCCGTGGCCGTGGGCGTCACCGTCAGCGTGATGGTGGCCGTGGGGGTGGCGGTCCGGCTGGGCGTGGCGGTGAGCGTGACCGTGGCCGTATGCAGGTCGGTCTCGGTGGCCGTGGGCGTGGCCGTGGGCGTGGCCGTGGCGCTGGGCGTGAGGGTGCAAGTGGCCGTGGGGGTCAGGCTGGGCGTGGCGGTGGGGGTGGCGGTCCGGG
>Ga0302319_10019620_pt1 | contig 12274 bp, 14 predicted proteins | sample Bog_T0_2_FD_203319 | JGI IMG/M metagenome (GOLD analysis project Ga0302319, IMG submission 203319) | Peat permafrost microbial communities from Stordalen Mire near Abisko, Sweden - Bog_T0_2 | ecosystem: Environmental > Terrestrial > Soil > Wetlands > Peat | place: Sweden: Abisko, Stordalen Mire... | reverse complement strand
TGGACGGATTTCACCCAGGGTCGCGACCGTCTGCGCAGGCAGGCCTCGCGGCCCTTGTTGCGTATCGATTGCAGAAGAAAATGGTCGGGACGACAAGATTCGAACTTGCGACCTCACCCACCCCAAACCTAGACCGGACGCAATCTGAGCAACTTGGCGTGTTTCGTCAACGTGTTCAAGTGCGGACGACAACCCTAAGCAACGCTTATTGGCCCCAGAATGGACCCGAAATGGACCCACGAGGGGGCCCCTGGAGACTGTGATCGCAAACGCGGCACGAACGGCACTCCAGTCCTTACTTGTGGGCGAGCCTTCAGGATGCTCCGTAGGGTGGATGTCCCGGTTCGAGGCCAACGAGGGCCGGTTCCGGGCCAATACGGGGCAATTCACACTTGTTGCGGGCGAGTTTGAAGGTGTATCGAGTCCGTCATCGGTGGGATGATGGAGCGGGAGGATTTGCTGATGTACTGTCCGTACTGTGGAGTCGATCACGACGACGCGACGACCATCAGCTCAATGGAGCACGTCATCCCCTTCGCCATCGGTGGCACCAACGACCTGACGATCCGCACTTGCAAAACGTGCAACAACAATCTTGGCACCGATGTAGACGCACCCTTCATGGAATCATTTTTCGTCAGCTCCAAGCGGTTCTTCCTGGATCTGGCAAGCACCAAGGGGAACGCGCCGACGCTCGATCTGAGTGGGACTGGCTGGATCGACGACAAAGAAGTGCCGATTTCTTACGTCATCTCCGGCGACAAGAAGGAACTGAAGATCGCAGTGCCCTCTGTCATCAAAACCTCTATGGGCGACGGAACCGAGCGCTGGCAAATTTCAGGAGACCCTCGGAAGGGAAAGGAGATTCTGGAGGGGAAACTGCGGCAACAGATTGCGCTCGGAAAGACGATGACGCTCGAAGACGGTAGGCAACTGCGCCTAGAAGACCTCGATGACATGATTGAGACGCGGACAACGAAGGTCGAGAACCCATCTGTGCTCAAGATAATCCAGCACGATCAGATTGTTTTCATTCGCTTTTTCAGCAAACTTGCTTTGGCGATGGGACACCTCCATTTCGGAGAGTCATTCAGCCGATCCGCAATCGGAGAGTCTCTTCGACACAACATGAAGGCCCAGACGATGGATGACGTGATGCTTCGAGGCAGCGTCTGGCCCGCCATTGAACGCTTCCAGGCAGTCTTGAAAATGATTGCGAAGGAGGATCACCATACCGTCGTTATCATGGAGGGTGAAGTGCCGGTTCTGGTGGTCAGCTTATTTGGCGAGATCGGAGCAGTGATTCCACTCGGGCAGGCTCCGGTTGATCGACTCCTTACGTTGACGGACAAAGGGACTGTATGGCGTATTGCCCTCCCTTCACGCGTGCTGTCCAAGCTCACTGTGCTGGAAATGGTTGGGGAATTGCTAGCACCGCTTCGCTCGCAAAGATGTCTAAGGGCGAATTGAAGGTGGGGTTAGGATTCTCATCACCTGGGTGGCCGTCCATCGCCCGCCACGCGCAGAAGTCAAACCGGCACCATTTAGACCTGCCGCCAACTCGCGGAGCGAGGTAACACCTTTGGAGTGCAGTTCCTGGATTACCGGGAGTAGGTCGTTGCGGCGCTTGGTGATCGATTCCTGGCGCTTTTGAGCGCTTGCGCGCGCTCCCTTCGCGGCCATGCTTGCCATGCGGGTTCGGCTGCCCCGTTGGCCTCCCAGCTTGGTGCCACGTGCCTTGGCGGCTTGGAGAGCGGCCTTGGTTCGAGCGGAGATCATGGATGCTTCATGTTCGGCAACGGCAGCAAGGATGTGGACGGTGAGCCGGTTCGCTTCAGGGAAGTCGCAAGCGATGAACTCGACGTCGGACTCCATAAGCGAACTTATGAAGTGAACGTTACGTGCGAGCCGGTCCAGTTTGGCGATCACCAATGTGGCTTTATGAAGTCGGCAGAGGCGGAGTGCTTCAGCGATGGCCGGACGGTCATTCCGCTTGCCGCTCTCGATCTCCACCACCTCTCTAATTAGGTGCCAGTGCCCGCCATTGAGGTAACGAGTGACGGCCTCACGCTGAGCTTCCAGCCCCAGGCCGCTGACTCCCTGCTTTGCCGTTGAAACCCTCAGGTACGAGATGAAATCGCCTTTTGCCATCGAAAACCGCCTCTGTTACGCCAGCTTCTACCAGCGTTGTTGCACATGTAACAGATGCAGAACATGCCAAAAGGGCACATTCGAGCGGTGTCCGGCCTGGAAGCCGCAGAGCGCTCAAAGGACCGAGGTCTTGGCGCTCCGGTAGATGCTCCAGTCTCCAGATTGCGGCGGCGGTGGCATTGCCACGGTGTGCGAGACGGAGATGCACGAAACCGTGCGGTTCGACGGCGTGAAGATGCCACGGCTTCAAGGCCGGGACGGAGATGGCGGACGACAATGGCCAGCGCTCATGGACGAAGCCTTCGGTCCGGCGCGATGGCAGGTACCCACAGGCTAATCTAACCCACGAAATAGGTCTGAGATCTTGACGTTTAACCCCTTGGCAATGGCCTGAATGCTTTGAAGTGTCAGGTTGCGTTCGCCACGCTCGACCTGGCCGATGTACGTCCAATGCATCCCGCACGCCTCAGCCATCCGCTCCTGAGACCACTTCAATGCTTTGCGCAGTTTGCGGACGCGAATTCCGAGGGCGCTCTTAAGGTCTCTTGCCACCCTCAAAGTCTGAGAGATTGATACTTATATCACTAGAGACTGCAAGTATTATTCCATGCTATCTTCCATGACAGCTCTACGAGGCAAGGAGGTCCTACATGCGAGCAAAACTGACGATGTCCACCTTTGTAATCTCCCTCTTCATCGCAGTTCCCGTTCGGGCATCGAAGCCAAAGCCCGAGGATTTTCCGCTCAGATTTAGCGTGCTTACGTCCTCGGTGGTATCCGGACAAGGTTGCTACATGACGTTGGACGATGGCAACGGAAGGACTTATCACGTCTCTGGTCTTGGAATGTTTCACTGTACGGCATTCCATACCGGAGAAGTATTGCCTGGCAGGACGCACAAGTTCGGCGCACGCTTCACCATTTTCCTTCTATCCCTCGACGCGAAGGGGAATCCCAAGGAATTCGAATTTCTGGTGACCCAAACCGACCAGTAGCCAATTTCGTTCCGACAGCCGATGGAGGTCGCACATGATGACCATGATTCCGCCTGGCTTTGTTCAGTGCGAGGTGTGCGACGAATTTAACGGTTCCACCGATTCGGCGAACTTGAAGTGGTCGAGTGGGACTTCTGGATCGCGGATGGTCAGTGTGACCTGCCTGTGCCGGGGCATTCCTTGTTCGCGCTGCAAGACGCACCTGATCCACAGGCCAGGATCAAACTCCTACGAACCGGACACAAATTCGATTGGGCACTGGCCTTATTTCGCCGGGATGCTTCCATGCGCGGAGTGCCGCGCAAAGGAACAAACTCGCAAAGGCTGACGCGAACGACGTGAGGACGACCGATGAACGATAGATCCCTGTTGCAGATTGCGGACGCCCTTCGGGCAGCAGCGAGCTTGTTGGCTGACCTGCGTGCCGGGAAGCAGCCTGACCTAAAGACATGCGATGCGACGCTGGTCGAAGTGCAAGCGGCATCCGAAAGGCTGAATGACTACGCAGAAATGGAACTCCTGAGAGCGAGCCGCCCGGACTACACCCACGAAGCCAGCCTGCGCTCTAGCGACCTCAAGGAGTGACCGGGGAAGCGAACGAAGTGACCGATTCCTGAGCACAAACGATATCGTTTGTGTAGGCTTAGGGCAATCAATTGCAGGTCCTTCAGACCCCGATGACGCCCGAACAGCAAGCTAGAGAGAAGATCGATTCCCTGCTCATCGCAGCAGGTTGGGTGTTGCAAGACGTTGCAGACTTCGACCGCACAGCGGCTGAGGGAGTGGCCGTTCGCGAGTTCTCTCTGCCGAACGGCCCATGCGACTATCTGCTCTTTGTTGGGGGGAAGGCCGCTGGGGTAATCGAAGCGAAGAAGGCGGGGGCCACGCTCAGCGGCGTGTCAGAGCAGTCGGCAAAGTACATGACCAAGTTGCCCGAGCACTTGGCACGTTGGTCCGATCAACTGTCGTTCCATTACGAATCCACGGGCGAAGAGGGCTACTTCTGCGACCGGCGAGATCCCAAGCCACGATCCCGGAGGGTCTTCGCATTCCACAAGCCTGAGACGCTACACGCCTGGCTCAAGGAGGAGGACACGCTGCGGGGCCGGTTACAGCATATGCCGCCACTGGACACCTCCGGCCTGCGTGATTGTCAGGTTGAAGCGGTGAACGGATTGGATGCCTCGCTTGCCCAGGATCAACCCCGTGCTCTGATCCAGATGGCCACCGGCGCTGGGAAGACGTTCACAGCTTGCACCTTCAGCTGGCGTCTGCTGAAACACGCGAAGGCTCACCGGATTCTCTTCCTGGTCGACCGCAACAACCTCGGAGACCAAACGCTCAAGGAGTACCAGAACTACGATCCGCCTGGGTCGGGCCGCAAGTTCGACAAGACGTACATCGTCCAGCATCTCCACAGCAATCACATCGACCCGGATGCCAAGGTGGTCATCACCACGATCCAAAGGCTCTATGCCATGCTGCGAGGCGAGGAGTTGGATGAATCAGCGGAAGAGACCTCTGCCTTCGAGACGTGGAGCAATGAAGAGGGGGAGCTTCGTCCGGTTGAGTACAACCCAGCAATTCCAATTGAGCACTTCGACTTCATCGTCACGGATGAGTGTCACCGATCCATCTACGGTGTGTGGCGTCAGGTTCTGGAGTACTTTGACGCGCACCTTATTGGTCTGACGGCAACGCCGTCATCCCAGACGCTGGGCTTCTTCAAGCAGAATCTCGTGGCGGAGTACCCCTACGAGCAGTCCGTGGCGGATGGCGTCAATGTCGGCTTTGAGGTGTTCCGCATTCGGACGCTGGTCAGTGAGGGCGGAGGCACGGTGAACTCCGCGTATCAGGTGCCGGTGCGAGATCGCCGGACGCGCGCCATTCGATACAAACAGTTGGATAGCGACCTTCAGTACACCAAGAAGCACCTCGACAACGCAGTCACGGTTCCGAACCAGATTCGCGCGGTGTTGCAGTGCTTCAAGGATCGGCTCTTCACGGACCTCTTTCCCGGGCGAACCGGCGAGTGGGTCCCGAAGACCCTCATCTTCGCCAAGGATGACAACCACGCGGAAGAGATCGTCCACGCTGTGCGCGAGGTCTTCGGGCAGGGCAATGATTTCGCCAAGAAGATTACGTATCAGACCACCGAGAAGCCCAAGGAGTTGATCGCGGCGTTCCGCGTTGACCCGTTCCCCAGGATTGCCGTCACCGTGGACATGATCGCCACCGGCACGGACATCCGGCCTGTCGAGTGCCTGCTCTTCATGCGTGATGTGAAGTCGGAGGGGTACTTTGAGCAGATGAAGGGGCGTGGCGTGCGGACGATCAAGGATGCCGACCTTCAGCAGGTAACCCCGGATGCTCAGACGAAGACGCGGTTCGTCCTCATCGATGCCGTGGGCGTAACCGAGGGCAAGAAGACCATCTCCCAGCCCCTAGAGCGGAAGCGGACCATGTCCTTCGAGACGCTGATCGATCAAATGGCACAGGGACGCCGCGACTATGACGGCGTCTCCAGCCTCGCCGGACGCCTGGCCGCGCTCGACCGGCGGATTGACGATGAGGACCGCCAGCGCATCCAGGAACTCGGCGTTGCGGGTGGGTCATCGCTCAAGGAACTGTCCGGGGCCCTGCTGCACGCTATCACGCCGGACGTGATTGATGCGGAGGTCGTGGCACGCCACGGCAGCCTGGAAGCTGCCAGCGAAGAGCAGGTGCAAGAGATCGAAGAGGACCTCAGAGAACGCGCCTGCAAGCCGCTCGACAACGCCGCGCTCCGCAATCTCATCAAGGCTGTAAAGCAGAAGGCAGACATCGTGATCGACGAGGGAACGGTCGATAACGTGCAGTCCGCTGGATACGATCTCAAGCAGGCGCAACTGCGGACGACAAGTTTTAGCGAGTTTATTGAGACGCACAAGAACGAGCTGCTGGCCCTGGAGATTCTTTACAGCAAGCCGTATCCCAAACGGCGGCTGACATACCAGAGCATCCAGGAGTTGGCCCAGCGGCTCACCGATCCGCCCTATCATCTGACGACAGCAGACGTGTGGCAGGCCTACCGGCGTCTGGAGTCCTCACTGGTGCGTGGGACCCCGGCGGACAAGGTGCTTACGGAGATCATCTCACTGGTACGCTTTGCCACCGGTCAAGCTGAGATACTGGAGCCCTACGCGGGCCGCGTGACGCAGCGCTTCAATCTCTGGATTGGGCGACAGAAGAACGCAGGCCGCACCTTTACCGAGGATCAGATGAACTGGTTGGAAGCCATCCGCGACTACCTCGCGGTGAATGTGGAGATTGCTCCGGCGGACTTGATGCGGGATAACCCCTTCAGCGCCTGGGGCGGCGTAGTCGCGGCGCGCCAATTCTTTGGGCCGGAGTTGAACGGGTTGCTGGATGAACTGAGCGAGGCATTGGCAGCGTGAGCGAAAACAGCTACCTTCCCTCATCATGGTGCTGGACGACGATAGGCGCACTAGCTACCTTCGTCAGAGGTGTCTCTTACGTGAAGGATGAAGCCCGCACGATCTCAATAACGGGTCATACGCTTTTACTTCGCGCGAACAATATCGGAGATGGTCTGAGTTTCGATGACGTATATTACGTCCCTGATCGCTTTGTATCGGATGAGCAACTGCTGCGGGATGGAGATGTTGTTATCGCCATGTCTAGCGGAAGCAAGAGTATCGTTGGCAAGGCTGCAATAGCGATCTCGGTGCCCCGTTGTTCGTTTGGTGCTTTCTGCGGTGTCGTGCGGCCAACTCAGTTAGTAGACAGTCGCTATTTCGGTTACTACTTCCAGACGAAGTCGTATCGTCAAGCCATCTCTGGTGCTTCGAAGGGCACTGGCATAAACAACCTCAAGGCCGAGCACGTCCTTAATCGTCCTCTGCCGCTGCCACCAAGGGCTGAGCAAGCGCGTATAGCTTCGAAAATAGACGAGCTGTTCAGCAGCATCGACGAAGGCGAGCGGGCACTGGAGCGGGTGCGGAAGCTGGTGGAGCGGTATCGCCAGTCTGTACTGAAGGCGGCTGTGACGGGCGATCTGACGCGAGAATGGCGCGAGCAACACGCGGATCAGTTGGAGTCCGGCGAAGCCCTACTCGCCCGCATCCTCGAAGCCCGCCGCAAAGCCTGGGAGACCGCCGAACTCGCCAAAATGGCGATGAAAGGAACCCGCCCTGCAAATCACGAGTGGAAGAAAAAGTATCAGGAGCCGTCTTGCCCAGATGTGAGCGATCTGCCGGAACTACCGATTGGGTGGATATGGTCGTCGCTTGGGCAGCTCTTCAAGGTAACTGGCGGTTCGACACCTTCTCGGAAGGAAGCTAGTTATTGGGGAGGTGAAATTCCGTGGGTTAGTAGCGGCGAGGTCGCTTTCTGCCGTATTAGCGAAACCGCTGAGCGCATCACTGAAGATGGTTTCAGCAACTCCTCTGTGAGGTTACATCCTGTAGGAACTGTGCTCCTCGCCATGATCGGCGAGGGAAAGACTCGTGGTCAGGCGGCAATCCTCGAGATCCCCGCCTGCAACAACCAGAATGCTGCCTCGATTGGAGTGTCAGCGACTCCTATCCCGCCAGAGTATGTGTACAACTTCCTCAAGTTTCAGTATGAGAAAACCCGCGCGATTGGTCAGGGTGGAAATCAGCCGGCTCTTAATGGAGAGATAGTGAAAGCCATGCCGATCCCATTGCCGCCCCTGAAGGAGATCGTTGCGATATGCGAACAGCTTGAAGTCCAGATGGAATACCTCAGTCAGATTGAGGCGTCTCTACAGCCACAGGTTGCGCTTATAGCAGCACAAAGACAGTCAATCTTGCGTGAGGCATTCGCAGGACGGCTCGTCCCACAGGACATCAGTGACGAACCCGCCGCCGTTCTCCTCGAACACATAGCCGCCGCTCGCTCCGCATCTCCTAAGCTCACTGCAACCAAGCAAGGCCGCCACAAGAAAGTCAACGCATGACCACAGTCGATTACAGCAGTCTCGTCTCCAAGGTCTGGAGCTATGCGCACGTCCTGCGCGACCAGGGCATCAGCTATGGGGACTATGTTGAGCAGATCACGTTCCTGCTCTTCCTCAAGATGGATCAGGAGCGCACCGATCTGCTGGGTGAGTCCTCGATTATTCCGCCGAAGTGGCGCTGGGACAAGATCGCGCCGCTTGCGGGCGATGAGTTGGAACTGCAATACCGGCACACTCTGGAAAACCTCGGCAAAGAGAAGGGCCTGATAGGCACCATCTTCCGTAAGGCCCAGAACAAGCTCACCGATCCGGCCAAGCTAAAGCGTGTCGTCTCGCTGATCGATGCCGAAACCTGGATTGGCATCGGCGTCGATGTGAAGGGCGAAATCTACGAGGGGCTGCTCGAAAAGAACGCTGGCGAGGTAAAGTCTGGGGCCGGTCAATACTTCACACCTCGTCCGCTCATCAACGCAATCGTGGATGTGATAGACCCGCGCATCGGTGAGACGATTCATGACCCGGCCTGCGGGACGGGTGGATTTCTGCTCTCAGCGTACGACCACATGAAGGGACAGTCGCAGGACCGCTCCCAGCAGCGAAAGCTGCGCGAGAAGTCGCTCTCCGGCGTGGACATCGTCGATGAGGTTGTCCGCCTGTGCGGGATGAACCTCTATCTGCACGGGATCGGCAACGGAGAGAGCCCCATTCGGTCAGCGGATGCGCTGGCAACCGACCCTGGCGAACGCTACGGTGTGGTCCTGACGAACCCACCCTTCGGTCGGAAGTCCAGCTACCGGGTGATCGGCGACGATGGCGTCGTCGATACGGAACGTGAAGACTACGAGCGCGAGGACTTCAAGTTCACAACCTCGAACAAGCAACTCAACTTTCTGCAACACATCATGACAATCATGGATAGCGCAGGTCGCGCCGCCGTGGTGCTGCCTGATAACGTGCTCTTTGAGGCGGGAAGCGCCGGGGAGGGCATCCGCAAACGGCTACTAACCCAGTTCGACTTCCACACGCTGCTGCGGCTGCCTACCGGCATCTTCTACAAGCCGGGAGTCAAAGCCAACGTGCTGTTCTTTGACAAGCGTTCGCCTCGCTCAGATGGCAAGCCGAACTCCAAGGCGCTATGGATTTACGACTTCCGCACAAACCGGCACTTCACTCTCAGGAAGAATACGCTGAAGGCGTCTGACCTGAACGAGTTCCGGGCCTGCTACTCCAGCGCCAACCGGGCCAAGCGCCAGGAGACCGAGCGCTTCAGGCGGTTCGCTGTGGAGGACCTGCTCAAGCGGGACAAGATCAATCTGGACATCACATGGCTGAAGGATGACAGCCTCGACGATGTCGATAGCTTGCCGCCGCCCGATGAGATCGCGGCAGAGATCGTGGAGAACCTCCAGGCTGCCTTGGAGCAGTTCCTGGCGGTCGCGGAAGCCCTGGCCGCGCCGAAGTGAGCGAGAGTTCCACGATTCGATAGTTCAGGAGAATGACTTTGAGCGATGAACGGGACTTTCTGAAGTATTTCGATGATGAGCGCTACCTCTTGGAGGAAGTTGGACCGCGATTCCGCAAGAGCGGCGAGATTGACGCAGCTGACTTTTACATGATGCTCATCTGGAAGGCGAATCGCGCGAAGAACCATCACCTGAAGCGATTGAAGTCGATGGTCCCAAGCGGCGTCTTTCAGGACGCTGTGAACAGGATCGCTACAGCCCTCTCACAGAACTCCGAGCAGAAGGCTCGACTGCGGGTATTGATGGTGGAGTGGGAGTTCCGACTTCCAACGGCTACTGCGATCTTGACGCTCCTCTACCCGGAAGAGTTCACGGTCTACGACTATCGTGTCCGTGATGGGGTTGGGTTTCCACGGAATCTCTCATATCGCACATTCTCTGATCGCCTGTGGTCCGATTATGTCGACTTCAGGGAGATGGTGGAGGCTGGCTCTCCTCGTGGATTGAGCCTCCGCGACAAGGACCGCTACCTGAGTGGGAGGTCCTTCCGCCTGCAAGCCGAGAGGGACAGCCGCGCCTAATATGCGAACTCCCCTCGGTGCCGATTCTGTGGTCGTAGGGTCCCGATTGAGGCGTTCCGGCGCTACTCACGAATGCCCCACAATCGCGCAGAAAGGCCTCTTCTTGGCATTCCGGGGGCTTCCTAGGCCCAACGGGGGGCTAGAGGGACTCCACCGTCCTGCTATTAACTCCAGTCTATGCATAGTTAGGCCCCGGCGGCATTCGTCCGCACGGGACCATATGACGCACGTCACTGTGCGGCGCTCGATCCAGAGATGACTTGATGAGGTTGAGTCATTTCTTCAGCGAACGGACGGCCCATTATGGTCTCCAGAAATGGAGTTGCGTCCCGTTCCGATTCGTCGCGACCACTCTTGGATCCGTGCCGCCTGAACTCCTGGACGTTTTAACTATAACTATGCAGACAGTGAAAAGGAGCGACGACGAATGTTGAAAATGACGAAGAGAGTTTCGAGCGCGGAGAAGCAGTTGAAGATGTTGGAGAGCATGGCAAGGATTGGCCTCCGACTCTTGCCATGTGCTCGTCGCGGCAAGACGCCGTTGCTCAAGGATTGGCCGAACAAAGCTTCGTGCGATCTGGCTGTCGTGCGTCAGTGGGCGACGCGCCATCCTGAGTGTAATTGGGCGATTGCGTGCGGCCCGCTATCCAGGATTTGGGTCTTGGACATCGATGGTCCGCAGGGCCATCAGTCTCTTCGAGATCTTGCGCGAAAGCATGGCCCACTGCCTCCGACGGCTGTCTCGCGAACGGGTAGGGAGGGGGGAGAGCACATGTACTTCCGCTGGCCCTCCGGCGTCGAAATCCGAAATAGCGCGAGTAGGATCGGGAACGGTTTAGACGTTCGCGGAACCGGTGGCTACGTCATCATCCCACCATCGATTCACTCGACGGGTCGACCTTATCGCTGGAGGAGCAGGGGCCGCGTCGCTCACGCCCCGCAATGGCTAATCGACTTGATTGCGACCGATCCGAAACACCAGCGGATTCGTCCAGAGGTGCGCTTCGACAGATTGGGCGTGGGAATGAGGAATGACGGACTGGCGCGGCAGGGAGGATATCTTCGCCGGAAAGGCGCATCGCATGAAGAGATCTTGGCGGATTTGCTCGAAAGCAACCAGCGCCGCTGCGATCCGCCGTTAGATGATTCGGAGGTTCGAAGGATCGCTGCGAGCGTGGCTCGCTACCCGGTCGGCGGACCCGATCCGCTTGAAACCGCGTGGCGTCAGCCCGCAGTACTGCAATGCGATTCCAACCGTGACAAATTCTTGGAGCTGTGTCGTCAGCTTCAGTGCTCCCGACGTGAAAGGCCCATCGTTCTGCCACTGATGCGCATCGCTGAGTTGATGAACCTACACTTCACTACTATCGCTGAATTCAGGAAGGAGGCCGTGAAGGCCGGTATCCTCCTGCCGATCTCGGAGAACTACGTGCCGCATCGTCGGGCCGGAGAGTACTGGTTTCGAGGCCTCCCATAACTAAGCCGTGGTTAGGGTTGGTTACTGATTAACTGATTGAATCAGTGTGTAAGAGAGACAGTTAGGGGGAAAGAAGTTAAGCAAAAGAGTGATAGTGATTCTCCTTTACGTCCGCCCGTCCCTCGACTCTGAGTGACAGTTCTCAAACGTAACAGATTGGAATCATCCATTACGACTTCGACTCTTCCTTAACGTGAGCGCCCCTTGGTTTTTCCTATCATTAAGTATGCGCGCTCGACAGCGCGCGTCGATAGGGGCATCGTAGATGCAATCGAGTCCGTTCAATTTCGAACCGATGATCTCGGCAGCCGAAGCGGGGAGACTCTTGGGTGTTCACCCAGTGACTCTTCTGCGATGGGCACGCGAGGGCCGGGTGCCCCACCGACGATTGGGACGTAAGGTCAAGTTTCGCGCGTCCGACCTGAATACATGGGTCACGGAGAGTTATCCTGACAGCGCCGTTCGTGTCGCCCAACCACAAGGAGAAGGCGCATGAATTTCAAACGAGCACGCTATCAGCACGGATCTTTGACAATTGAAAAACGAAAGGGTGGTTCGGTTTGGGTTTACCGTTGGCGAGAGGTAGGCGCAGGCGGAAAGACGACAAGACGCAAGACCATTGTCGG
>Ga0302319_10019619_pt1 | contig 12274 bp, 22 predicted proteins | sample Bog_T0_2_FD_203319 | JGI IMG/M metagenome (GOLD analysis project Ga0302319, IMG submission 203319) | Peat permafrost microbial communities from Stordalen Mire near Abisko, Sweden - Bog_T0_2 | ecosystem: Environmental > Terrestrial > Soil > Wetlands > Peat | place: Sweden: Abisko, Stordalen Mire... | reverse complement strand
GCCTTGAAGTTTTCTTCTTCATGACTGCTTCAGTAACTCCCTGAAGTGCGGTGTCAGAGGATAACCCAGTACTTCTTTGATGGAGCGGTTAGGCCGTTTACTTGTGGAGTCTTTACCGCGGCCTGTAGTCAGCCCCATCAGCTTCCAGTTCGCTGCGCGATAACAGGTGCCGCGAAAGCGGCCGGGTTCGATGAAGGTCTCCGCAAAGTACACAGGATGACCATAGAGCTGTTCCCAGTCCTTCGACAGTGTGCTCGCGATGCGGCCCAGTATGTGCGATGCAAGATGTGGCACCTGAACCCAGGGCAGTATGAGGAACCTCGTGTTGTAAGCAATGAAGCGGATGTTGCGCCGCCGCGCTTCGGCAGACCAGCCTATGTGGCGATCGCGGCTGCCCAGATGACGCGGCGCTGAACTCCACGCCATGCAGGCGATGGGCCGGCCTTGCGCCCACACCAGATACTTCAGGTGCTCGCCCACCGGCTGCTCGTAGCCCAGGTAGTGATGATGTTCGATAAGACTGTTGAACAGAGACTCATCGGAAGTCCTTCTTACCTGCCGGACTGAGAGGGGACGCAGGTCGGCGAGTGCGACCGCCAGCGGTGTCATATCGATCGGCACCGGCTGCGGTTTCTCTCTTCGCACGAACGGATTCAGCGAGACCTGTCGCACTGCGGGGAGTTCAATCTCGCCTGCGCGATGCAGCATCAGCAGAAGGCCGCGGCAGACCATGTCGCGCAACGCGCCGTTGGCCTGCTTCCAGTCCCACGCTTCGCAGAGTTTTGAGGATAGCCTGCGGCGGCTCAGATGAGGGTTCTGCGCGATCAGGCGACGGATGAAGAGTATGTCTTCGGCGGTAACTGCTCTGCCTCGATATCGCAGATCGACTGGCATTTGCTGACAGTGTGCCAGAACGAAAAGCGGAACGCAAGTACTTTTTTTATGCGCTCACGCGGCGCCACACGGGGGCTGCTTCGGTATCCGGATTGCCTGCCGCGAGCAGTAACTGCGCCTGATGGGCTCTCAGTGTTTTTGTGGCTTCGTTGCCGGTCGGCCACCATTTGAAACGGCCTTTGGAAAGGCGCTTCGTGGCAATCCAAAACCCCTGGCCATCATAGGCGAGGATTCGAATCGCCTTGCCGCTGCGGCTGCGGAAGATGAACAGGCAGCCGGAAAACGGATCGGCTTCGAGTTTCTCGCGGCAGAGCTGGGCGAGAGAATCGATCCCCTTCCTTCCGTCAATGGCTTCGATCGCAACCAGAATGCGCAGTTGCGGTGTGATCTGGATCAGGACGCCGACTCCAATAACTCCCGGCTCAGTGTCGTCAGATAAGAAGCCGATGCGTTCTTCAGATGGATTCGCAGTATGCCGCGTCGGCCTTCCAGCTCGACAATGCATTCGGGAAGCTGCTGTGGCCGCGGCGCGACCAGCTCCACGAATTTCGGAGCGGCCGGTTTCGTTGATGCTTTTGAAGCCGCGGCCATCCGGCGCTTCAGGTGGTTCCACTCCACCCGCAGTTCCGTCGACGTTCGGCTCACGCCTTCCTTCCGGGCCACCTCGGCCGCCGCTGCCCACAGTTCGGCCGGTATCGCGGCCTTCCCCCTGCGGTTCAGCCTCCAGGCTTCGAAACGGGCTTTGGCTTCTTCGAGACTGACGGTCGGGGTTTTGCTTCGCGGCACTGGCCTTCCTCCTCGCCGGATTCCCGGCGGCAGATTGACCTTACCAGTTATGCGGGATGCAATTCATGCAGGCTTGCCGGAAGCACACGTCTGTGCCCGTATTGTTCATATCGAGGATGAAGCCGGCACCATCATTGACGAAGACCGCCCCATTGATGATTATTTCCTGCGTTCCGGTGGCGCCAAGGCGAGAATGCTGTGCGACCACGCCGAAGAGATGCTCAAGATGCTCCAGGAAGCACTCGACTGCTTCGAGCGAATTTCCGACACGCTTTATTCTGAAGACGCCACGCCGATGACGGTGCTGGAGGCGAGAGAAATCGAAGATATATATCTTGACTCGATCTCGAATATCGCGCCAATCGAAACATTGATCAAAAAGGTCGGTGGTCATGACCAGACTCAAAACGCCTCGTCATGAAACACGTCGGGCGTGCTCGGAATTTTCCTTACTATCGCCGCCGGCGCGGACTGCGTTATGCTGCTTTTCCTCAAGGAGGATTTCATACAAGCGAAATTCGGGAAGGGTTAACAGGTGGCTTCTGACTGTCTCGACCATTCGCTTAAGCTGCCAATCGGCAAGTCCGGTAAGAGTCATTTCTCGCATCGCGTAGTCCCTCCCCGAAGACGCGCCAACGATAGCAGGAAGCCGGGAGGAAGAAAACGGCGAAATTGGAACGCCGCCGGGGGATTGAAACGGTCAGTCGGTCTGTCTTTTGAGTTCCCATCCCATGGTGGCAGCAGCAGACAGGGCCGCTCTAAGAAGGTTTCCCAAATCGCCGCAGTTGAAACCCGGTTCATCACATTCGGCGTCGGCTGCCTCCTCCATAGCTTCGAAAACGTGCTTCGGAATCTCGGGCATAACATCGGCTCCTTTGGTGAAGAGAGTAACGAGTAATAGCGCGAACGGCGGCGTTAGAAAAGCGTCAACTGCGTGGGTTCACCGATTGCGCCGCCCGGCCGATCAGGCGATGTCTCCGCCGTGAACCTGATCGGCGGCCCGCAGAGCACAAAGGTTTCCGCACCGTGCTTGATCGTCATGCCGTGGTAGAAGCCGTTCGGGTCGTTGCGTGCTGCCTCAGCATCGTCGGCCTTATCCGTTTTTTCGCTGTAGGTTTTTGTCGTTCCCGTGAATGTATTCGCCGGGACGATCCGGTACGCCTCATGCTCCTGCATTCCGCTGTCGGTAAGCCCTGAGCCGCTGATGCTGGTGCATACGTACAGACCATCTATCCATCTGAAGGGCTTACGGACGCGCCCGTTCGAGGCGATGACATCGGCGCTGTAGGATGCGTGGATATCCCCTTCGCAGGTCTCTCTGCCGGCGGCTCTCCACGCAAGACGCGCAGGATGAACGGCGAAAGTTTCCCGTTCCGTAGGCGGCGGCTTGGCCTGGTCCTGCTCCGATTCCACTGCATAGCTCCGTTGGTTCTCCTGTAAAGCGTTATACGTCCAACTTTTCCCTTGTCAATTCACGCCATGCATCGGCCATGCGGGTGTAGGAAATCCTCGCGTCTTTCGAGGCGTCCCTGCTCGCAACTCCTCGGCGCCGGTGCATTGTTCCGCCTCATTATCCGTGACCCGAAGACAGGCGGGGCGAAGGCACTTTAGCCGCCGCCGCTTGCCGTCAATGACGGATTTTGGCTCCCCTCCTCCGCTGACGTGCATCGCTCTAAGGCGGAGCAGTCACCCCAAAATCCTATGACCGCTGCGCTCTGATCGGCGGCAGGACGTGCCCTCTTTCGCTCCCGCCGTGGGGATCACTCAAACGAAAGAGGCAATCATGACCAACAGCGAAGACTTTCAAGCAAGATGGGCTCAGTTCAGTGCCGTCACCGCCAAAGCCAACAGTCTCAACAAAGCCATCGTTTTCGGTGCCTTATCCGTCGCACGCATCACGCGTGTCTCCGTCGAATTCGATGGCGAAGGCGACAGTGGCCAAATCGAGAACATCGGCGCGCATGCCGGGGACACAAGCGTGGAATTTCCCGCCACAACCGTCTCGCTATACCGAGCCCGGTGGCAATGTGAGGAGCTCATCATCCAGGAAATGCCTCTTCGCGAAGCCGTAGAGACGCTCTGCTACGACTATCTCGAAGAGACGCATGGCGGCTGGGAAAACAACGACGGGGCTTTCGGCGAGTTCCATTTCGGTGTCGCCGCGCGCACCATCGATCTGGAGTTCCACGGGCGCTTTACTGATACCTGCACAAGCAACCACACGTTTTGAAGGAGGCATCATGGCACATCCCTACCATCATTCGCTCTCCAGCGTCAAGAAATGGGGCGGTACCGTCGCGGACTACCAGCGCATCCATGACTGGTTCGATGAATCAAAGAAGATCATCGCCGATTTCCGCCACCGCGCCTTGCGGCATCACGCGGAAGGTATCTTCATGGCGGAGACGATCTTCGGTTCCACCATCACAGTCTCCACCGGCCGCGTCATCCCGGTCCGATGGGTCGGCGAGCAGCATGTGCGCGAAGACCTCGGTTTCATTCCGTCGTTCGCCGATTGGGTAAAAGCGATCCGTCCGGAACCCTGGATGGGCCGCGCCCTGCGTCTGGACGACACCGCGTCCCATTAGCCCACGGGCTCACACGTCCTCCGTCAGATCTCTTATCTTGACCTTCAGCGCATCGGCGACGGTCTTCAGAGTCCTCAGGGTCATGTTCATTTCACCGCGCTCGATCGCCCCTACTTGCGCCCGGTGAATGCCGCTGACATCGGCGAAAACGTCCTGGCTCAATTTTCTCTTCAAACGCAGTTGGCGGATTTTGGTACCGACCGCACGCTGAACATCTCCATGGACATCTTGCACTAATTGCAGTTTGGGAGTAGTCTGGTTATACGCATACCACTTATGACTCGTCTATTTTTAAGTAGATATCAAAAGTCGCTGCGCTTCTCGGAAATCACCACCGCTTCAACTGCATTCTGCTCGTGCAGTGTGAATGACGTAAGTCGCACAGCAGAAAAGAGATACGTAAGACGATCGTTGCTTTCGATGCTGGCTGGCGGCGCGAAGCGAGGTCCCGCCTTCGCCATGGCGTTAAGCATGATTGCCAGCCCGGCAGCCGCGCGCGCCCAGGAATCAATTTCATCCGAGGATGCCGCGAGGGCCTCCAGGTTAGCCAACGCTTTCATGACGAACGCCAAGACCGTTCAGACAGCCATTAGCCCGTCGGGAGAATTCCTCGGCTACGACGTGAAGCCGAAAGACAGCGCCGATCCGAGCGACCTATACGCGCCCCGTACGAATGTGATGATCCGAATTCCCGCCAGCGGGTTTGGAACTGTTCGTCCCCCCACACAGCAAGAGCTTCAGCGGAATCAGGAGATGGCGGCATACGGCGTGGCCCTGCAGGATGCCACCAATCCGTTGCCTGGTGGCGCGAGCCGCGGGGAGACGCCAGCCACTATTAACCGCGCTGGGGGGATGATCCCCGCGGACCCGGCGAATCCGCTCAACTTGCCTAATCTTCCCACCGCAACGAACCTGCCCTTCGGCGGCGGCACCGTGATCATTGTCGTCGAGGGAAATAATGTCGGGGTCGACCTCGAAAGTAACAAGGGCGCGGGCGTAAATGACGTCATTAAGGACGCGCAGACCTTTTCCAATTGGTTCGGCCTGGTTCCCATCACTTCCACCAATTTCACGGTCGTTAATGTTCCGGGCGAGACCGTGGCTGACAATACGACCGCCACCAACCACCTCGACTGGGCCACGGAAGCCCGGATGGATTCACAAGGTGCCCATCTTGCGAATCCGAAGGCCAATATCATTGTGGTCCAGGCTGGTTATGGTGTCCCCACTGAGCCGTGGGCTTCCGTCGATTATGCGGTGGTGCTTGGGAAAGAGGCAATAGCGATGGGCCAAGGGCCGGTCGCAATATCAATGAGTTGGTTCGCCGGCCCTGGTTCGCCAGCGTCATGGCAGTCAGGTCTCTTGCCCCATTTTGCCAATGTTGACGGCATAGCGTTTGTCGGAGCCAACGGAGATACGCCGGGAGGCAATCCCGGTGTTCCCTGCGGCTTTAGCACCGTCGTCTGTGTCGGAGGTTCGCAATTCGTGCGCGACTCCTCAACACAAGCCTATCTAGGCCAGACCGTTTGGCACGTTAGCGACTACCTCGGAACGACCGGCGGCGCCAATCTTGCTGCTCCGGCGCCATCCTTTCAGCAAGCCGCCCTTCAAAGCGGCAACCCTTTATCCGCCTATCGTAATACTCCCGACGTTACCACGATCGCCACGACCGCATGGGGGTTTATTGACGGAAGCCCCACAGTGTTTGGCGGAACCAGCCTGTCAGCTCCGATCATGGCCGGCTGGATAGCTGCCGCCAATGTAAGTAGCGCGCGAACATCGTTTCCGGAACGCGGCATAGGCGCGGCGACGGCTGACGCGATATCGCCATCCAACCAGTTTTCAGGGTCGGTTGTGTTGAACAAAATGTACAGCGTATACAGCTCGACAGCGAATTATCTGACTGAGTTCCTCCCCATCACCACGGGGACTTGCGGTACACAGCTTGTCGGCACGACCACGGTTCCTTTAAACGCGGCATCTGGATACCAGCCCTGCCCCGGCCTCGGCCAACCGACCGGCCCTGGCGGATTGGCGGTGCTGCCAACGAGGGAACGCGGAATCGTTCCCCGGCCGAGGTCGCGCTAGGCGCGAGCGGCGCTACGAGGCGGATATGGACTCCAGATCATACGACAATCAACGCAGGGCAAGTTGGATGTCCGGGGGCCGCATTCCTCACCCCCTTCTGGGGCAGATTCGCTCGCCCACAGGGCTTCCGATGCAAAGCCTGCTGGAGGTTGCGCTTTTCGCGAAGCCAATATATCCGCCGATTTCTCGGCCCACGCTTCCTCCCCCGATGGCGAAGCCTTCGACATTTCCGGTCAGCCGTAAACCTGATGCATGGCCCCTGCCCCCGCCACGTGCGCTTGCGCGCCCATCTTATGAACCGGAACGCTATGAACCAAAACGCTACGAACGAGAGTGCGGTGTCGACTACGCTCCCTCCCCAATCGATGCCTGGCTCGCTCGTAAGATCGATTGGATCATTGACGAGGTAAAGCCTCTTTCCGCGTTGCAAGAGTTCGGGCAGGTTTTGCAAGACGGAGGCCTGAAGGCGAGACTTGTCCTTGCCATCATCTGCGGGCTTGCCCTCTTACTCTGCGTCTTAGGACCGTTGGACTTTCTGCCCTGGTGGGCCGCTCTCGGAACCGGCGGCATCGCTGGTGCCCTGATAACGCCTGCTTTGGGCAGGCTGGCACAGTTCATCGTTCGATTTCTCGCTTACGTGCTGTTCTTCATCGCCGCAACTATCGCCGCCGGCGCTGTACTGGCGGTCATCGCTTTGCTGTTATCGGCTACCACGTCTGCCCATTAGATGGCTGTACCCGGCGCAATCGCCCAGTGCACTCCTCGTGCTCCGCGCCTATGCCAGCACAAGCCCCGGTTCAGCAAACAGCAATCCGGGTCGCGCAGTTCAAGTCATTCATCCTGCTTTCGCGTGACCCGCAAACCTGACAGGGCGAAGGCACTGTAGCCGCCGCCGCTTGCCGTCAAGGACGGATTTTGGCTCCCCTCCCCCGCTGGCGGGCGGTGCCCTGGGGGGGCCGTCACTCCAAAATCCTATGACCGCTGCGCTCCGATCGGCGGCAGGACGTGCCCTCTTTCGCCCCTGCCATTGGGGGTCACTCACAAAGGAGGCCATCATGACTAATTCACCGCAACCAGAGCAGACATTCGTTCTGAACATCGACGCTCAGGACATCGCCGTCCGTTATCGGCCCTATTACATAAGCGGCCACGACCCCTACGCGATGCTGGAATTCACCAGTCCGCACGAACCACGCCGCCGCATCCCCGTCAGCGAAAGCGGTTATCGCAGCTTCTTCGCTCCCATGGACGAGATCACAGCCGCGCCGAGCATCGAGACATACGCCTGCATGGTTGCAGCGTTACTCGCTTCGGAATCAGGTTTGCGCGCGGGAGGACAGCCATGACCCACGCGCCATCATCTCTTCGCAACACCATCATGCACGGTGACTGCCTCGACATCCTGCCGCAGTTTGCGGCCCGGAGCGTGGATTTCATTCTCACGGACCCGCCGTATATCGCCGGTTACAGGAGCCGCGATAACCAGACGCTGCGCAACGACGACAACGCCGCATGGCTGGCACCATCGTTCGCCGAACTTTATCGCGTTCTGAAAAACGACGCGTGCGCGATCAGCTTCTACGGCTGGCCGAAAGTGGATCTGTTCTTCGCGGCATGGAAGAACGCGGGATTTCGTGTTGCCGGGCATATGATTTTCCGCAAACGCTACGCTTCGAAAACGGCCTTCCTGCAATACCGGCACGAAGGTGCCTATCTGCTCGTGAAGGGAAGCCCGGCGTTTCCGGACAATCCGCTGCCCGACGTGATGGACTGGACTTACACCGGCAACCGCTTTCACCCGACGCAGAAATCCATCCACATCCTGAAACCATTGATCGAGGCCTTCACGAAGCCCGGCGAACTCGTGATGGACCCCTTTGCCGGGTCCGGCTCGACATGCGTCGCGGCTCATCGCACAGGGCGCGATTACATCGGCATCGAGCTTGATCCCGTTCATCGTCAAACCGCGATCGCCCGCCTGGCGGACAGCGAAGCACAGAGGGCAGCATGAGCTAGGGCGGCGCGATAATACCAAGCTGTCCCAAACCGCGCGCAACATCACGGGAGACAATCACGAAATCGCCATTGCAAAATCTGACGCGGACATCATCGGTCCTACGCCAATAAGTTGCTGTGACGATGTCGGAGGCCTTCATCGTCACATAGCCGCCCGGAGCCACTGTAAAAACCTGCATAATCATCCTGTCCCCTCCTCCTTCGGTGCTTCAAGCTGCAACTCCGGCTGATAGCCCGAGCCCTTGAGATGGTAGGCCTTCACGAAAGCCAGTCGGTCGCCGTTGAACATGCAGCGAATGTTGACGAAGAAAACGCCCTCAACCGGACTGCGGAAGACGACCTCCTTGTCTAGCAGTTCACGCAAGCCCCGCCGGTATGTGCGTTCAGCGAGATTGGGCAACAGATCCTGCGCCACCATGAAGCTCATCTCGATTTTGTCGCTATTTGGGTTTCCGCGAACCTGGTTGTAAATCAATTCGAAGATCATGAGGCCCGTGGTAGATAACCCCGCCGTTTTTCTCACGCCATCCAAGAAAAGCTTCACAAAGCGTTCTTTGTCCACCTCCTCGAATTCGTACATGTAGGCCCCGCCCCGGCCCAGAATTTCCCCCGTGCCGCCGTCGATCACCAGGCCTCTGTGCTCATTGCCAAACTGCGTCCGCCGCGCCCGGCTGATTTCATCCTTGGCCGGGACGCTCGGATTTGTCATATAGATCGGAACACCCCTCTTCTGGCGAATCGCAGGTGCTTGGTTTTGACTGTTTTCGGCCATTTTCCACCTGTTGTTTTGTCCGTACGTGGTCAGCAGTGTGGCTGTTCACGGCCAGATTTGCAAGTGGTTTTTGGCCGTTGACGGCGAAACCTTGGCCGTTGACGGACAAAAAGTGGCCGTCACTTTCCAGCGTTTCTGCGGGTTTGAGGCCTTTCCCCTTTCTTATATAAAAAGGAACCTTGAAGGAGGACTTATCCACGCCCGCCGAGCGCGGATCAAAGCGCTGGCGAGGGCGGGGGTGGGTAAGTCCCATTCCTGCCGGTCAAAGAACGGCAGACGATGGACGGTAGGGAAAAACGAGATCGCGCGCGCGAGGGAACGGGCCGGAAGGCGCATTATCGCGAAACCGACAAACAGCATCCAACGAGCCCACGGCCAGGTCGATGTCCTCACCACTCTCTCGTGAGACTACACAGACTCGTCATGAACGACAGCTTGCATACTCTCCACAGATTCGGTAGTCCATCTGCATGCACGCACCATTCAACATTACCCTGCTCGCGAAAAAAGGCGGCGTTGGAAAGAGTACCACGTCGATCCTGCTTTACGAAGTGCTCCGGCAGGCGGGGAAAACTGTCGCGCTCAAGGATTGGGACGCGCAGGGAACCAGCAGCAAGGCTCTGGAGTTGATTCATGGCCACAAGCCCGAAACTCTCCTCAATCCCGATATCGTTATCTACGACACGCCGCCCAATCTCGAACACAACGCGACGGCGACGGCGGTCCGCGGCGCCAGTGTCGCGCTGGTGATGGCGACCCCTGCCCCCGCCGATGTCTGGGAGGCTGAGGAAGCCGTTCAGTTCGCGCGCGAGCGCAATTCCAAGGCACTTGTGCGGGTTGTCTTCAATAAAGTCCGCAAGACGACCGTTCTTGGGCGCCTCATCGAAGAAAGCGCCAAGCAGGTGAGCGTTCCCTACCTGCCGGTGACGCTGAGCGCGCGCGAGTGCTACCAGCACGCAATCGCCCAGGGCTGGAAAGCCCTCGACAACGCGGCGCGCGAAGAAGCCCTGCAATTTGCGCTTGCGCTGCTCTCATTGACGTAGTAGTCAATGTAGTCTCCTCAGACAACACAGTCTCAACAGATTGACCAGTATGACCAGTCCATCAAAACCTGGCGATAAGCGAAACAGCCTTCTGGCTGCGATTCAGCGCAAGGCCCCAAGCGCGCCAATAACGCCTATCGAACCGGAGCCGCCGCAAGCCCGTGCGAGACCGGCACAGCCGGAACCTCATCGCAAAGAAGCCCGTCCGGCCGCTGTCGAGAAGCCGAAACGGCGGAAAGGCAGGGGGGTCCAGTTCTGGTTTCACGAGGAAGACGGCCGGCTGGTTCGCGAACTTGCGGCGTGGCTGGCGGGGCAGGGGGCTCGCCCCACCGACAGCCTCGTCATCCGGGCCGCCCTGCGAACTGCGCAGACAGGGACCGCGTTCCTCCAAGCCTACCGGCGGGCCGCTGAACTCGATGGCCGGCTGAAAAAGCACAAGGTCACGTGAGACTCATTAGACTGTATGGATTATGTAAATTATGTAGATTGTCGAGACTACTGAGTCTCGTCAGACAATGTTGAGTGGACAGCCAATCGGGAAGGCGGCAACCGCGGGCTATTCACCCTGCCTCGTCATCTGGAGCCCGGTTCATTCTTCCAAATTTGACCAGCCATAGCGATTCCAGACCCATTCGCTACCCCACTGGCGGAAAGCGAGCGAAACGCACCACGGGCGATCCTCGACGGAAATGAGCTGTTACATGTGAAACATTTGTGAAACCGGAGGAGGAGCCTCCAGCGCACAGTTGTGCGAGCGCCGCGCGGCGTAACGGACTCCTCAACCCCGGTGTCGAACGGTCGCGTTGTTCGTACTTCCCCTGCCACCCGTTTCCCGCTATCGTTCGGCGGCATGAGCGACACCATCGACAACGACCCCACCAGCGAACTCCTCGACGCGTTGCGCCTGGCGATCCGCGCGATGAACGCCACTCCGAATTTCGATACCGGGATACGAAATCCCGAACGGAAGCACCGGACGCTACGCAGTTACGAGTTGCTGCCAAAGATCGAGGCGGTCGTGCGTAAACACGAAGGGCCGTCGTGATAGGAACCGCCGTTCAATGGAAATCGTGCGACGGGATGGAAGCGTCGGAAAATCCGAGCGGCGCGATCCGTTTGGCTCCGGACATGGATGACGTTATCGACATTCTGAATGGGACCCTCGACCAGGAGCCAGCGGTTGCTGATAATCAGCAGGCGGTTTGCATCAAAGATGTCAGCCATCACGACGGCGTTGGCTATGGCCGGGATGTTAGAAACGCGCTGAAGTTCGCGCCCGCATCTCTTGCATCGCAAGATGCCAGTGTAAAGTGTTTCGTCGCTGCTCATGGCGGGAACGATAGCGGCAAGTTGCGGTACAGGGAAGGGCGACAGTTACCGTTTGTGAAACGTGCTCAATGCTCGTTGTCAGTTCCGAAATGGACGTTAGGCGGCGTCCAATCTTCAATGCTCAAATCGGGTATTGTGACGCCGCGCATCTTTAGATTTTTGATGATCGTCCGAAGCGCCATGCCTGCCAAGTCATCGCCTATGGCAGGATCGGCCTCATACCACTTCACGATTGCCTTTGCACAGGCCATGGCAAACACGGTTCCGATTTCCGGCGCTTGAAGGATGCCGTCGCGGGCTATCTTTTTTTCCGCACGGCGCACAAGGTCTTCGGCCATATCGTGCTGCCGTTGAGCGCGAAGTTGCTTCTGTTGGCGGGTAGTTTCCATGCTGGTGACTGTGCCAGAATGCGGCGCGCTGGGAAAGGGCTAAACTTACCATTTTGATGAAAAACTCGCGGCGTGAAGGAGGCTGGCTGCCACTGCGGGGGTTTTCCAGCCGCATCTACCCTATTTGGAACGTAGCAGCGCTTTCGGAATAATACTGCACCCCACGCAAATGTGGGCCATCGGCGGTTGCCGTTCGAGCGCGCTACCTGTCTAAGCATGGTCAAGGGGCGCGGGGAACTCCCCAGAAACTTCGCATGGCGAATAGGAATAAGTATGGGAGGCGCGGTTTGACAGGCCGGAGGCGAAGAGGGAGGGCAGCAGGGAGATTCGCAGGGACGTAATTTTGAGGTCTGTGGCGGGTTTTAGGGC
>Ga0302319_10019616_pt1 | contig 12275 bp, 12 predicted proteins | sample Bog_T0_2_FD_203319 | JGI IMG/M metagenome (GOLD analysis project Ga0302319, IMG submission 203319) | Peat permafrost microbial communities from Stordalen Mire near Abisko, Sweden - Bog_T0_2 | ecosystem: Environmental > Terrestrial > Soil > Wetlands > Peat | place: Sweden: Abisko, Stordalen Mire... | reverse complement strand
TGTCAATCCGGAAATTATTTGCGAATCTGGCCTGGTTGCCGGAAATTAAACGCGAATGGACGAGCGCTATTTGCGAATCCCGCACCCTCGAAGCGATTGGTTGAGAGCGCCTGTAACCATTGATTCTATTGAGTTGCGACAGTGTGCGCGTTGTTTTAGGCCATACTTATGGTCGGAGGAGCCACGCTGATGAGCTGAAGCGGGAGCAGCGCCGCCCCATCGCTTGAAAAGGAAATCCTGCGTTATAAACGGGTCACGATGAGAGTGTTCCGGACCCTTATATTTATAGGGGCTGGCGTGCCTGTCAACCGGGGTCATTCGCAAATAGCGCTCGTCCATTCGCAAATAACTTCCGAAATGACAATGCCCACTGTGATCGGGCCATCGGGCGGTGCCAGGTCCTCCTGCGCGGCAACTTCCTCTTCGAATAACCTCAGCTGGCGCTCGTCGCCCAATTCTTTTTTCATCCGTTCGGCGGTTTCGTGGAGGTGCCGGCGAATCGTCTCATGGTTGGTCCCGTCATCCAGCGGCAACACTTTCCGCATTAAATCAGCCACTTTGGCAAATGGAATGAGCGACGCCCATTTGGTCTCCAGATACAGAAGTTCCGGACTTGTCTGACCTTGCAACCACGACAGCGTGGGCCTGAATGTTTTAGTTCCGCTTGGTTGGCAGCGGCATTGATTCCAGCGTGGGTTGGCCACCTTCACCCTTCCAAACAACGTCTTTACCTCCTTTGTGCCACCGCATTTGTTGGCATATCTCTCGCCGCAATGTGAGCACCGGCGCCGCTCCTCTAGATTCTCGGCCACTTGTTGCGCGACCACAATGTCCTGCACACTATCCAGCAGCGTTTTACTCTCGCCCAGATTCAACCCCAGTGTTTCCATGGCCAGTTGCGAACGTTCGATCGCCATCACATTACGGCGTTGCTCCTCGCCTTCGCTCTCCCATATCACTTCAAGCCGGAGTTTCATGCGAACCTCCGGTACTGCAGCAGTTTCGCCAAACGCTCGTTGGCTTCCAACAAGCTGAACCTCCCTGGTGTGAGCGGTCCAGACTCCTCCAACCGTCGATCCAAACTGACGCCGCTTTTAGCAATCACATCGCGCAGCACTTCCCAGGTGCTTGCCGGCCCATCTGGCCCATGCCGAGATACGTGTTACCGATTAACACATCCCTTGTAAGTAGCTGATTAAATTGCCGATAGATGGCGTGTATATTTATGCGTTGACCTGTATATTTATGTGTTTGCGGGTTCGCGGGCCCTTTTCAGGCGCAAATTGTGAAGAAAACCGGTGTAAAACCAGGCAACCTTAATCCGTTGCTCCATGATTATTCAGAAAACAGGGACATCTGCCGAAGTAGGTTGACGTAGAATCAATAGTTTACGGGGAAATGAATAAAAATACGTATGTGTTAAGTCTCATCGTTTCAATGCTTTACAGGCGATGTGTCAATCCGCAACACGTATCTCGGCATAGGGCCTTGTTTGGGCCGACGGTGGTTGCACCCGCTTGCAGGCCCGGCGGCTGTTAACTGCGTTAGTGCCAACGGTATCGGTAGCCCAATTAAGTTCGGAACAGTTACATTGTCCATCTTCGTTCCCACAGTGAGTAATCCATCTGGATATTGCAAACTGTCGGAGATCCAGAAGGGGTTTCGCGCTAATTTGCGCGAGCACAAATTCTACCACTTCGGCGCTAACGACAACTTACCCTTTAACTTTTGAATTGAATAAAGTTAAAGGGCCGGCTGTCAGATCCGGGGCCGATCAAGGGAGAGGAACTCCTGATCGAAGAAGTGTAAGTCGGAATCGAAATGGCGCGTCAGCATTCATCGCCAGCACTTGAACCGTGGCGCGGCCCACCGGGGATATGCCCACAATGCGGGCATGGACGAATTGGAAGTGCTCGCTCCAGGAATCGGTTCTCGGATGAAACAGACGGATCAACTGGCCCGACTCTGGGTCAAATCCAGCGATGTTGGGACCCTTGCAGCGGTTGCAATAAGGACAAGCGAGAGCCAGATTGTCGGAGACAGTTTCGCCTTCATGCTGCTCGGCTCGGATGTGATCGATTTGAAAACGCAGCGGAAGGGCGTCTTGCGGAATGCGGCAGTATTCGCACCGGTCACCCGCGCGCTCCCGAACGGTACGGGCTAATTCCTGATTCACTGCGGCGTTAGGTTCGCTTCTGTGCGGAGTAAGACGCGGGCCTTGGCGTGCATGGTGCCGAGCAGAAATCCGATATCCAGATAATGATCCAGTTCTTGACTCTCGGCATCTGACAGCGACCCAGCGCGCGCTTTGGCCGACAGCTCATCGACGCGGTCCTGATCGCGCGAAGGCAGTTTTACGGAAAGCCAGTACCGTGCTGCATCGAGCGTCAATTCCTGTTCGTCGGCCTGCAGGATACGCGCGAGCATCGCCGATTCCGTGTTGGGGGTGAGGGCTTGCGAACTCATACTTTATCCTTTATCTATCATGCCTGATCTGGGGCTCAATAGGAAATCCTTTCGATCTCATCCAAGGAAATCTCGTCCCCTCTTCTGTCGTATAGGGACGTGGTGCGCGGGCTGGCGTGGGCGGCCATCTGCTGGGCCAGTTCGAGCTTGCCGCCGTTTTTGAGGTAGTTGGTGATGCCGGTGGCGCGAAAACTGTGATTGCCGGCCAGGCTGCGGATGCCGGCGTGGCGCAGGCGGCGGCGGACCATGCGGTGCGCGCTCGACTGATCGAGCGGCCGGCGCTGCAGCGCGCCGCTGCGCCAGGTACGGAAAAGCGGACCTTCCGGGTCGCCGGCGATGCCGGCGGCCGCCAGATATTCATCGAGAAACTGTTCGAGCGAATGGTGACAGGGCAGTTCGTTCACCTTGCCGCCTTTTTCCCGCAGCCGCAGCCAGCCGCGGCGTCCCTGGATGTAATAGTCTTCGACGCGCAATTGAATAACCGCGCCGATGCGCGCGAATGTGTAGGCCATGGTCGCGAGCAGGGCGCGATCACGCAGCGCGACCAGCGAATCGGCCGGAAAGCCGGTGAACAGATCGTGCATCTCCTCGGTCGACAGCACCGGCGTTTTGCCTTTCTTGACCACATGTTTGGGTCCGCGCACGGCATGGGCCGGATTGTAGGGGACGATCTGGCCGACGACCAGCCAGTCGAAGAGCATGCGCACGGCCGCCAAATGTTGTTTCACCGTCGGCCGCGAATTGCCCTCGGCTTCGAGCGACTTGAGCCAGGCGGCGATATGCACGGGCTCGACCCGGCCCAGCTCGTCGATCCGGTGCGCCGAACACCAAGAAGAGAAGCGGCGCACGGCGCCGTAGTAGGCGCGGCGGGTGTGGTCGTTGGGGATTTGGGTGACGAAGAATTCGAGGGTGCACTTGCCGGCGCGCGGTTCCCGGAGAAAGAGCCAGGGCGGTTCGCCGGGACCGAGGGTGGCGAGGGCTTCCCTGCCCTGCTCGACGAGCAAGGGCAGCGTAAGGACTTCGGGGTTGAGATCAGTGTCACTTTGCAAATTATTTGGCGTAGAACTTTGCACGCTATTTGGCATAAGATCTCGCTAACAACCGCGAGACGGTGGCCGGGTGGACTTTGAACAGCCGGGCGGCATCGGCGGCGGTTTTCGTTCCTTTGGATACCATCTTCCGGATTTCACGCTGTTGCTGAGGCGTGAGCTTGGGCCGGCGACCGCCGACCCGCCCTTCCTCGCGAGCGGCATCCAGCCCGGCCTTGGTCCGTTCTTTTAGCATGGCCCGTTCGAATTCAGCAAACGCCCCGACCATTTGCATCATCATTCGTCCGGCGGGAGTTGTGGTGTCGATCGCCTCAGTCAAGCTGCGAAATCCCGCTTTGGCCTCCGCCAGCCGCTCCATGATCGTTAGGACATCGCGGAGCGAGCGGGAGAGCCGGTCGAGCTTCCAGACGACAAGCACGTCACCTTTGCGGAGTTGATCCAGAAGCTGGTGAAGTTCCGGCCGGTCCCATCGCCCGCCTGAGGCCTTCTCGCGAAAGATACGCTCGCACCCGGCAGCCTTGAGCGCCCTCGCCTGGGCGGCGGTGTCCTGGTCATCGGTAGAGACTCTGGCGTAGCCGATCAGCATTGCACAAATATATCGCCAATCGAGTTGCTAATGCAATACCTTTTTGCAACGCAAAAAGCCCCAGAAAGCAATGTTCCTTAATTTGTTGCAAAATCGCTCGTTTGCGCAATGTAGTCAAATGCTAGGAATCTCTACGAAGCGGTCTAGATGGCGGAGCCGTTTGGGGCAAGGGCCAAGGTCCGGATACCCCGTAATAGGTCCACTAGAGATGCCCATCTTTTCATTTAGCGGCAGAGTTGCTATCCTCCCGGCATGATCCGCAGAGTATTCGCCGCCGTTTCGTTCCTATTGGCTTGCGGCTCGGCGATATGCCAATTGGCTGCACCCACGGCAATCAGCGATTTTGGATACACCTCCTGCTCACATAGCTCCTGCCTTTTTGTGCCTGATGACCAACATCCGAAAGCATATCGCCAAGGGGATTTGAGCTACACCGTTACCGAAAGCGGGACATTCAATTTGAGTCGAGGACAGAAGGTAATTCTGTCAACGCGCCTCAAAGACTTGAGCGCCAGCGTCTTTGTCGTTTGGCGAGAAAGAAACGAATGGTTCGCAATTACGTGGAGCGACGGCGGGGCAATCGGCAACTTCCATACGCGGGTGTTCCATATTGCAGGCGACAAGGCGGTTGAAGCGGAGTCGGTGAAAACTGCCTTTTCTGATTTTCGGGGCAGGCATTGGTGCAAGGCACGAGGCGACAACGTGCAGGCTTACGGCTGGTGTCAATTCGGAAATTATTTGCGAATGTGGCCGGGTTGCCGGAAATTAAACGCGAATGACCGGGCGCTATTTGCGAGTGGCTCATCCCTCCAAGCGACCGGAGCCGCGCGCTGGAATCACTTATTCTATTGAGCTGCAACGATGGGCGTGTTTTTTGTAGGCGTATTTCTGGTCCAGGAGCCACGATGATGAACATACCGAGCGCAGCGTCGCCGAGTCGGCTGAAAAGCCGATCTCGCGTTATGAGTGGATCACGATGAGAGTGGCCCTTCCCTTGTGTTTATTGAGGTTGGGGTGCTTGTCTTCTGGGTCATTCGCAAATAGCGCCCGGTCATTCGCGTTTAATTTCCGAAATGACAATAGCGCTCGCCCACGAGGCCGATGAAGTAGTGGCAGCGGCGAATTTCCTCTATGCAGATCGGCAGCACTTTCCCTTCGGCCGATTTGCCGTCAGTAATCCCCCAGCGCAGATCCACCTCGCCCCATCCGACCGAGCGGCTTTCGCAGAGACGACGGAGTTTCGGGAAGACGCGTTTGACGAGCTCATCGCGCTCCGCCTTCATGTCGAGAAAGGTGGAGGAGACGAACACTCGCATTTGGCGTGTGGAGGACCGCGGCATGGAAAAAGACAGTATAGACGCTGGCGACAATCGACCTTGCACCAAGTCCCGAGCTAAGCTATGCCATCTGCCGCTTGGACGCTGTTGCCATCACGGATAGGGAAACAGAGGAGTTCGAAGCGAATCATAAACAAATCGCCACAGTTAACACGCCTGCGCTCTCGCGTAAACCGCATAAACTCTTGTCGATAAATCCCCTCCGCAGTAGCGACGGCATGTCATCGCCTCAGGCGCGGCCGGCCGCAAACGGCGGCCGATCGTTCACTGCGCGGACCAGGTCTTGCTTGCATCCGATATATCGTTCGGTGGTCTGAACGGACGCGTGTCCCAACAGGAATTGGATCTGTTCTAATTCGCCGCCGGCGGCGTGACACAGCCGCGCGCAGGTCCTCCTGAGATCGTGGGGCGCCAACGCCGTGATCCCAGCTCGGGCAGCACCAGCTTTCATGACATACCAAATCACGTTCTGTGTGATACCGTTACCCCATATTGTTCCGTTCTTCTTTCGATTCAAGCGCTTCATGAAAGGCGGCCTCCCGTGCTGCCGTCTCATGTTCGCCTGCCCACAAGGCTGGCGAGTTGGGCTGTTCTCGCCAGGAATCGGCTCCAAGCTGCTGGGGCAAAATTCCAGAACGACGAGAAGTCGATTGCAAAGCGGTCACATTAATTAGCGACTGGTCCGTCGCGAGGACATTTGTGGAAAAATAGCTCGTGTTCAACTCTAGGTTGCCTTTCGGTAGGCAATGTGCGCTCAAAGATCGTTGAATCAGATGATGCTCCGATCATGTGGGAACACGAACGAAACCTCCGACTAGAGTACGGGGTTTCAAGAGTTTGACGTGCCAGAAAAGCACCCTCGTCGGCTGCGGCGACCCGGAGAGTACCCGTTCCCGACACCCCCACAATCAGGATTTCGAAAAAGATGGCCCGTTTTTCCGTAGCTTTCCGCTTTTCTTATCGCAGACAGAAAGCCTGACCATCATGATTACTGTGTCGGACGAACATCTGAGCCCGGCCGCCATCAGCGACTTCGCTATACTTCCTAGCGACTCCAGTATGGCTGGCCAATCCCATGGCGACGTCACCGAACTTCTTTCCCGCCTTTCCGCGGGTGACCGCGCCGCCGAAGAGCAATTGTTGCCCCTGATTTATCTGCAACTTCGACGCCTTGCTGCAGCCCAACTTCGAAACGAGCGCTCAGACCACACGCTCCAACCCACTGCCCTTGTTCATGAAGCGTACTTGCGCATCTGCCAGGGGGCGGAGGTCGCGTGGCAAGATCGTGCCCACTTCTTTCGAGTGTCCGCCAAACTCATGCGCCGGATTCTCGTTGATTATGCCCGTCAAAGGAAAGCCGCAAAGCGTGGCGCCGGACAGCAACTCGAGCCCATAAATGAGGACATATTGTCCGCCAACAATCAACTGGCGTTAGCCTTACAAATCAGCGAACTATTGGAGCAACTTGCGGCTGTCGCTCCTCGCCTCGAACAAGTTGTTGAGCTACGCTTCTTCGGAGGCCTCTCTGAAGCGGAGATCGCAGAGTCGCTCGGAATTGCGGAACGCACCGTCAAACGCGATTGGCAGAAAGCCCAAGCTTGGCTTCACGAAAGAATGCAGCGGGTTGCGCAATAGTGGCCAACACCAACCATAGGGATCGAGCACAAGAGCGGCGAATCCTCGAACTGTATGACCTGCTCGAAGATGGGGCAGATCTCGAAGCCGTCCTGGCGGCTGAAATTGATCCGCAGGTCAGACAAAAGACTCGGTCCTTGTGGGAGCACCATATAGCCGCTCAAGCCGAACAATTCCTTGAGCATGAAGTCGAATTCGAAATGCCACCGGTATTCGCGGCGGGTGATCTGCTATTAGGGCGTTTCCAAATTGAACGGCTCATCGGTCGCGGAGGAATGGGAGAGGTTTATTCCGCATTCGATAAGACTGCTCAGGAAAGAGTGGCCCTCAAAACAATCACCGGTATCCTGGCTCCCGTGGAAACCGTTCGCCGCCAGTTTGTTGCCGAAGTCCAGAATGCCCGCAAGGTGACACATCCAAACGTCTGTCGCATCCACGAGATTTTCGAGAGCAAAGAAACTCCGTTCTTTGTCATGGAGTACGTTTCCGGCAAACCGCTGAATAAGCTGATCGCCGACCAGTCGCTCAGTCGAAAAGCCTTGCGCGCCATTGCTTTCCAACTCGCTGACGGCCTTGCGGCTGCGCACCGCCGGGGCGTGATTCATGGGGATTTCAAACCCCAAAATGTTCTGGTGGTCGACTCTCCAGTCCTGCGGCCTGTAATCACCGATTTTGGATTGGCCCGCGCCATGGCGCGAACACCCGAAAGCGAAATGGCCAGCGATCCAATAGTCGGCGGCACTCGCCAGTACATGGCGCCGGAACTGTTCGCCGGAAATTTGCCCACCGTTTCAACCGACATCTTCGCATTCGGACAGGTTGCCAGACAGTTGTTGCCAGCGAATCGCCTTTGGGCGCGTTGCGTCAAACCCAATCCCAATGATCGCCCCAAGACGCTCGACGAACTCCTAAACCGTCTGCGCGCTCCAAACAGGCGCTGGGCACTTGGTGCGATCGCTACCCTGGCCGGCGGTGGCGTATTCGCGCTCCTAAAAAAACAGGAACCGCTTGTGCGCCTGGAAAATGCCTCGCGAGTTCTTATTAACGGATTTTCAAGTTCATCGGTTGACGTCCAGGTGCTCAAGTTAGCGCGCTCCTTGCTAATCACCGCCCTTCGCCAATCATCCCGCATTCAGGCGGTCTCCGATCAGGATTTGTTGCCGAACATGGAACGCCTCCGGCCCGGTCAGACGTTACCCATTGCCGGCGATCTCTTGCACCAATTGTTGAAATTGGAGCGCGCGCAGTATTGGCTGGAGGGCGCGCTTTCGCAGTCGAATGCCCGACACTCTCTAGCTCTTCGGGTACTTCGCGCTACCGATGGCGCGCTCCTCACTGAGGGAATGTTTGCCGACGAGCCTTCGCTCGCCTCAATCGCCGCCAAAGCCGGCGTCTGGGTGCGCACCCTCGCCGGTGAGTCAGCCGCCTCGCTCGCCGCGAATTCCTCCGTCGTCACAGATTTCACTTCTAAAGTACCCGAAGCGCTTTTGGCATACTACCAAGCTCTCGAGCACACATCGATGGGAGATGCAGATGGCGCAATTCCGAGTGTCACAGAGGCGATCAGGCTAGATCCAAACTTCGCCCAGGCGCATTTGATTCTTGCCTTTTCTCTTAACTCCCAAATGCGGCTTGGCGAGGCATTTGAGGAATTTGAAAAAGCCCACTTACTCAGCCGGCGCCTGCCGGAGCGTGAACGAGCCTGGGTCGATGCCGCCTACAGCCGTGAGATCGACGACCCGGAGGCCATGATTCAAGCCGGACTTCGCAACACAGAGTTCTTTCCTGACGAACCCAGATACTACCGCCAATTGGCGCAAGCGCTTTGTCGTAGCGGCAAGCCACAAGAATCGATTCCTCATATACGAAAAGCCGTCAGCCTCATGCCCTCAGATAGTCTTATTGTGGCTGACTCGATTTTCAACCTTACGGAAGCTGGCCTCGTGGACGAAGCTATGCAGGAATATCAGCGGTCCAAAACAGCCGGCCAACACAATACGTACCTTGATTACGCCGCCGGGTTTTCCCTCCTGTGCCAGAACCGCTATGCAGATTCTGACCCGCTCCTCCAACAACTGCCCGACGACGACGACTTGTACTTCGCTGCATTAAAGCTAATGACTGGTAGGCTCACGTCTGTTATCGCCGACCTGCAGCAGCGCCTTGCCGCGTCGGTTGATCAAAAGATCGAGGCCGATGCATTTCAGACGCGCGAGTTCTTGTGTGGCTGTTATTGGCTGACTGACCGGCGTTCAAACGTTAGATCTCTCATTGCTGACATGGTCGCGGTTCCGCCGCTCCCTCCGTTCCTCGTATACCTCCAAGATGCCGCCTCCTGGGCGCGGCGTCTTGGCGAACCCGCCGCCCTCGATCAAGCGTCTGCAAAAGTAAAGGCCATTGATCAGCGCTGGCCAACTTCTTTAACTCGATCCGTCCTCGCCCACTTCGGCGGTTTGGAGGCCTGGCAAAACGGAGACCTGGACCGAGCCGTGGCGTCATTTCGAACCGCCATGGGGCTCGCACACAATCTCGGAACCACGTTCGAATTGGCGACTTGCTACTCTGCGTCCGCCACGTGGGATCTGGCGGACGAAAGCTGGCATCGCTTCGAATCACGTGCTAGTTCAGTTTTGCGTTGGGGTTCTCCCTGGACAATCCTGGCTGCGTGGATCGGAAGCGCTCAAGTCGCGGCGGCGCTTGGGGATAAGCAAAGGGCGTCCCAACAAGCTAGAAAAATTTTGGACCGCTGGGCAGGGACAAACCCGAAACTCACTATCGTGGCGCAAGCCAAAAGCTTCGCCATCTCGACCAACAAGTAAAACTTGAAAGGAGTTCCTAATGACAGACCTATGGCTTATTTATGGACAGCTGATTGTTGATCCCAAATTTCCCGGAGAAATCGACGACTGGCAACCGGCATTCACGCCCTATGAGAAAGGTGCCTTTGTGTACCTGCCAAAAGGCGAAACCCAGGAACGGCAAATCACCAAAGAGGGAGTTGGGCGGCTTGAAGAGGGCTCAACGACGTCGGTGCGGAAGAACCTCACCAAATATTTGCGCTCCCAGTACAAAGAATCCACCCCCGTGATTTCGCTCTACGCAGCCGGCAGCGTTTGCCGGCTGTGGAAGACCAACGACGACAAGTGGCGCAAAAGCTTCGAACAGGTTCGTCCCGGACTTCCCAAAGACGTGACTAGTTTCTCCTTGGAACTCGTAACACTGATGGGTGCCTGTTTTGTGGACCCAAAGCTCACGCAGCGCCTACTGACGCCCGACTGGCTAATCGCAGACGAGTTCGGGATCTCTCGCGAAAGCTGTGAAGGAATTGCACTTCAGAACTGGATGAGACAGAAGGATTTCGATAAATGGCAGGCCATTTTTCGCGATGCGCTGTCCTGGCGGCCCGGCACTGCAGAAGTGATGATTTGGTACGAAAAATTTGAAAATGCTGCAAATTAAACATCTCTTCGTGGGATTTTTCATCGCCCAATCCTGTTTCTCGCAATTGGAAAAGGTCCCCATTAACAAACTCCCCATCTACAGGGGAAGAGAGTGGCTGAATTCGGATCAGATCGATACCATCTGGAACAGATTTGAGACGCAACAACTCAGTACCCGGCGAAAAGTCGTTAATTATCGAAGAAGATTTCAATGGCGGGACTTGGATCAAAAGGTATTCGAAGGTATAGATCCAGAGAAGAGCCTTCTTATTCATGATTGCGGATCCTGGTGTGACATGTTTGATTTGTCATTCCGCACGATCTTCTCGCGGGCCGCGTCCCTAGTTCCGAATCGTGACGCATCGTGCGAGGCATGGTTTCGTAATGCAAGTCAGTCGATTATCGGGTTTGAGGACCACATTAAGGACTGGTGCGGCTCTACGAACCCTCCTCCCTTCCATTTGTTAGCCGTCGTTAATCGATTCGACTTGGCCACGCCAAACGGTGACGGCTCGCAGTGGAACGATGCTGAAATTCGATTTGTCTATGGTCTCGTGGGCGCGCCCGGAGGTGATGCTCCTCGTTTCACCCTCATATTGGAGTTCGTCCTTAAGCCCTTGTGCACTGAGAAATTCGCTGAGTACCAGCGTAAATGGGCTTCTCTTTCCCCCCTCGACCAAAACAAGCTCGGTACTGAGATCTCAACGATCACGAGTGACCAACTGCGAGATCCCAAAACTGCCCGCCTCAGAACCAACTCATCCTTGGGGGGATCAGGTGGCGTTTGGCGAATGGCCCAATGGAAATTCGATTCCACGTTCCCAAATCCTGCCGCGCTCGATGACCAGATCTGTGCGAAGTATGTCAACGGCACTGCTAATCGCGAAGAACGGGAGCGCTTTGCAGCGATCTGGCGCAACTACACCGGAGAGCTCCACGTCGATGTACGCAGCCTCGTCGAACCGTCCCTTGCAAAGTACGAGAACACAAAGGTTGTGGATTCCCCTCGCGAATCCTGCGGTATGCCCACCGGAATGGGCGTTGAAAACCCTAACCCCACAGCGCGAAATGTTCTGTCGCTCCAGCAATGCACATTCTGCCATTCAGGAGAGACCGGAACTGATTTCATGCACATCCAAAACCGCGACCCCGGCAAACTGAAGGCCGAACTTTCGCCGTTCCTGGTCGGCAAAGGCTCGCGTTTAGCGCTAGACGTAATAAAACGAGGAGATGCCAACTTCGAGCCACGGGTGGTCTTCAATACAAATGTGGCCAAAGACGGCCCCTATTGCAACGGCAAGACCGACAAGACCACTCGAAAGTTCAACGATCTTGCGCGCCGAAGGCTGTTCATGTGGGTAGCGCTTAGCATCCCGCCCAACGTTAAGGAAACGCCGTCGCAGCTTCTGGAATACCTCCGCGAGAGCGCTCCAGATTTTCGCCACTAGCCCTGAACTTATCCCAAATAAAAATCTGGCCAGAAAATTTTCGCCGTATTTTCAATCGATTCGATTTCAAGAAATTTCCCTGCGGTTAGATTTGTTAGGGTGCACTCTCTGGGACCGGTCTCCCGCGCAACCCGTTAGTAGCTGGATGCCACGAACAATTCTGGGCGCCGAATGCTTTGAAAGAACGGGCCCTATGCCGAGATACGTGTTCGCGATTAACACATCCCCTTTAAGTCATTGAAAAAGAAACGGCCATCACGGTTGTATTTTTATGCAAGGGGCTGAATATTCTTGCATTTCCTGCTAAAACCGCC
>Ga0302319_10019612_pt1 | contig 12276 bp, 8 predicted proteins | sample Bog_T0_2_FD_203319 | JGI IMG/M metagenome (GOLD analysis project Ga0302319, IMG submission 203319) | Peat permafrost microbial communities from Stordalen Mire near Abisko, Sweden - Bog_T0_2 | ecosystem: Environmental > Terrestrial > Soil > Wetlands > Peat | place: Sweden: Abisko, Stordalen Mire... | reverse complement strand
CCCATGGCCGTCTGCAGAGTCAGGTTGTATTGCTGAATCAGTTCGGGCTTGATGTTCGGGTCCCAGGCGTTGTACTTGCTCTGTACGACATTGAGCGCACCTGAGTTGAAGCCCTGGCTTACTTTGATAGGGTTGCCAGCCGTTGTGGCAGTAGGTGAACCGCTCTGATAATAGTAGGAAGAAATGAATGGGGGGTTCGCGGTGAGGCGCTGCGCGGAGCCCATGCCTTCGAAGTCGTCGGTGATGGCGTATCCTCCACGGATGACCGTCTGCGGGCTCAACTGATACGCAAACGAAAGACGCGGCATGAACTGCTTGTAAAAGGAGTTATAGAGCGCGCGGCTTGCGCCATTCTTGCCGGCGTAGAGCAGACAGTTGGGGCAGTTTTGCGGGTTCTTGACGTCGACGTTGACTTCCTTGTTGTTGACTTCGTAGAGCGGCTGGTCATAGCCATAGCGCAGACCGATGTTCAAGGTGAGCTTTGGCGTTACCTTCCACTCATCTTCGCCGAAGAACGCCATACGATACTGACGTTGACCGATGCGTCCCGCAGTACCGTTGACCTGCTGGTTTTCGGAGGCGTCAACGACAAAGTCCGCAAAGCCGTAGCCAGTGCCAGTCACGGGGCTCAGCGTCAAATCCTTGGTGAAGATGCCGTTGTAGATGAACTCGCCCATGGTGCCTGCGTTGCCGCCGTAGTAGAAGTTCTCCTGGTAGCGCAGGATCTGTGCGCCACCCTTGATGATGTGCCTGCCGTGCAGCCAGGTCACGGTATCGCCATAGTCGAAGATGTTGTCGATGAAGTTCTGAATCACACCGAGGGTGCCGATGTTCTTCTCTGCGGTGGAGATATTCGATTCGGTGAAGCCAGGGTAGGGGCTGGCATAGGGATAGCCAACCTTAGGATCGCTTCCAGACGGGAATTGGCCCGTGCTATCGAACGGAACGCCGGAGAGATCGTCGACACGCGAGTAGCCCGCGCGGAACTCATTCTGTAGGTTCGAGCTAAATGTGTGTACCTCGTTGATGACGCCATTCCAGAACGGATAGTCATTGCCGCCCGGAAACTCGAATGACAGGACGGATACGATCGGATCGTCGTAGGCACCCCCGTGCGAGTAGCGGCCCCAGACGGAGTCCTTGGAAGAAGGCGTGTAGTCGACCCGGATGTCGCCTTGATTATTCACATAGGCAGACTTGTTGTACCCGCCGTAGTTGTTGGTGTCCGGCGAGTTGGCGTTCGAGCTGGGGCGGTTCGGCTTCGGATAGAACTCCGGGTGAGCGAAGACATACAGGGCCACGGGGTTGTTGACTGGAATCTGATCATTGTTATAAGCAGTGGCCGCCGCGAGACCGTTGGTGGTGTTGTATAGCTGCTTGTATTGCGAAGCAGGAATGGACTGATTGTAGTCAAGCGTTGGTGCACCCAACAACTCAGAGAAATCACCGGTACGCATTCTGAGCGAGGGAACTGAGATGACCGAAGTTGACGTAGCGGTAGTGTTGCGGAAGCCTTCATAGTCCGCGAAGAAGAACAATTTGTTCTTGTACACAGGACCGCCGAAGGTAACGCCGAACTGGCTTTGGTGGAAGTTGGCGCGGGGAGCGATTGGAGTCAGATACTTGTTGGAGAAGGTGTTGGCTTGCCAGAGCTGGTTCTCGTAGAACTCGTAAAGGCTGCCGTGGAACTTGTTGGTTCCTGTCTTGGTGACGATGAGAATTTCACCGCCGTTGACGTTGCCATATTCGGCGTCGGCGTTGCCGGTGATGATGCGCATCTGGCCGATGGCATCTGGAGCTATGTTGTAAGCAATGGTGTTCTGTAGCGGCTCGTTGATGTCGGTTCCGTCAAGGATGTAGTTGTTGGTCTGCATGCGGTTGCCGTTAAAGGACGGCTCAGTCGACGAAGCAAAGGACGTGACGCGCTCTGTTCCCTGCGTGCTTCCCAGCGCGTTGTACGTCGGGAGCACCGCGCCTGGAACGAGCACGGTCGCTGTCGCGAAGTTTTGGCCTGGCAGCGGCATGCTATCGAGCGTGCTTGCGGTGATGGTGGTGCCGAGCGAGGCGTCTTCAGTCTGCAAGATGGCGCCGGTGTCCGCGTTCACATCAACGGTCGCGCTCACTTCGCCAACATGCAGCTTGATGTCAATCTTGGCGATCTGGTCGATTTCGAGCGAGAAGGGGCTGTTCTTCGTAATATTGAAGCCTGCCTTGGTACCCGAAACCACATAGGTACCGATAGGCAGGGACTCAAAGTTATACGCGCCGCTCTTGTCCGATAGGGTAGTCTTCACCACGCCGTTGCTCACGTTGGCTGCAGAAACTTTAGTACCTGCAACCAAGGCACCCGTTTGATCGGTGACTGTACCGCGGATGGATCCTGTGACAGTCTGCGCACGGCAAACACCAAGCATGGACCCGAGCAAGACAGAAATCGCCAGAACCTTCAACATTCCTGAAAAAAACTTCACTTGGTGCCTCCAAAATAAAATGACCAAAGCTGTCCCCAACGGGACGCTTTGTAACCTGACAGCCGGCTCACGTGGTTCGTGCGCCGGTCCACCGGTCTGTACCCACTTCCAGGAAGATCTAAGAACGCTGCCTTGCGGAATCAACGGTGCCTGACAACGGCGTTGGACCATCGCTTGCCTGACTTCACGGCAGACGCCGCTCCCTGAGTGGTGAAGTGCTTATTATGCACTCGCACGGGGCGGATAGGGGAGTTATTAATTTACGCCGGGCTAACTCGATTAACTCTTGTCGATAGCCATTTGCGTGGCATGGTAACCGTAGTCCGGCAGCCCGGCCAGGCGTGGCTGCAGCACATACGTCCATGCCGCCCATCCCATCGCGCCCAGCAGCATCAGCATCAGCAGCACGCCCAGCCAGCGGCCGGTCAGCCCCGACCTGTGCGAATCCCGATTGCGCCGCACGTTCTCCGCAAACACCACCCAGTCCGGTGCGTTGGCCGGTGCCGCTGCCGGAAACCGCTCCATCCACTCCTGCTCATCCAGCCCGATGTGCCGGCAGTAGCTGCGCAGAATGCCCTTGTTGAAGACGCCGCCGGGCAACTGCTCAAACTGCTCCTGCTCGAGTGCGCGCAGATGCCGCGTGGGCACTTTGGTGCCTTCCGCAATCGACTCCAGCGATATCTCGCGCCGTTGGCGCTCCGTTTGCAGCTCTCTCCCGAATGACACAGTACGCTCCAGCGGTCCGTCTCTGCGAACCGCTCCGTTCCTGCGGGGCCTACATAGACTGCCCCGTAACGGTCGTATTTCGGGGACGCTGCTCTACACCCGGTCTGACCGCACAAGTTCTTCCGAATAAGAATGCCACGTTTTCCACATCCTGCAAACCCTAATTATGCTAAGGGTTACCAAAGAGTGGTCCTGTTCCGCACAGCAGTTCCCACAGCCTCCCCCGGACATCGACTCGCTGCACGGCTGCCGGCCGGAGCGCAGCCTACCGGAGGTACTGCACCAGCGCCGGGTAAAAGGGATACGGATTCACCGTCGCGCCATCGAAGAGTCCGTAACCGGTGGCCATATTCAGCGCCAGCAGCACGATGGCCAAATTGCGCTCGGCCGCTGACAGCGCCATCGCGCCTCTGGGAAGCTGCCGGCTCAGCACCACCAGCACCAGAAATGCGGCCAGGATGCACAGCACATTCCAGCGCGCCGCATCCCACGCCACCAGGTGCATCAGCAGCGGCGCAAAGACCGCCGCCATCACCGCCAGCCGCAGCCACCGCCGGGCCGCGGCATCGGGCAGCACGGCCCGCTCACGCAACAGCCGCCGCTGGAAGTGGAGCAGTACCAGCAGCAGCGGCAGCAGGCACGCAATGGATACCGATAGCTGGTTCCACCAGTGGGGCACGCGCACCGCGATCACCATGTAGCGCATGTCCTGAGCGACGGAGTGGTCCAGCAGCGCAAAAACCCCCGGCTCCAGCGGAAAGTCCACCCGCGCGGCCACCTCAGCTTGAAACTGCCGCGTCTGCGCGGCGGTCAGGTTAGGCTTCAGCGATGTGGACAGCGTGATGCCCACGGCCAGCAGCAGCAGCAGCGCAGTCCCCATGGCGATGCGCGCGCGCTCCCGCCCCGGCGGCGCGGCCACCACGTCCAGCACAAAGCTCAGCAGCACCACCGGGAGAAAGAGGAACAGGAAGCTCTCATGGATCAGCATCGCCACCGGCACCAGCACCAGCGCCAGCAGGAACCGCCGCAGCGCTCCGCGCACCAGCAGCAGCAGCATGGCCAGCGTGCAATTCAGGATGTCCGTATAGCCCACCAGGTGGGTAAGGTAGGTGACCGCATAGCTGCCCGCAAAGATGGCCGCCACCACCAGGCTGCCGAACCTCTCCTCCAGCGCCGAGCGCCGGACCAGCATAATCAGCACCGCGAGAAATACCGCCAGTTCTAGAAAGAACACCACCGTCAACGGCCGCCGGTGGTGGATGCCGAACAGGTCCAGGACCGTTCCGGGAAGCCCTCGTTTCAGGAAGCCGTGGCTGTAGTCCAGTTGCGATTGGGTCAGCGCCCAGGCCCCCGGCCGCCGCAAACCCTTGAGCACAGCAAAGCTGCCAAAGAGCCAGCAGCAGCCGCGCCAGAAGCGCTTTTCATCGCGGAGCCAAGCGACCGGTCTGGAGAGAAATGGGGAAGCGACGCGAGGTGCAGGAGGTTTGCTCTGAGTCATCGCAGTCGTGCGGGGTCCCGCTGCCCGATTATACGCAGAAGAACCGTGCCCCCTGCCGCCACCAATTTCCTCGCCAAGCCCATTTCGGCACATTGGCCGCGGAGGTAGACTCAGGGCAAGTGCGACTGCAGCTTCCTTATCGAATTCCTCTGGAACGGGCGATTGCGGTCCTGGTTGCTCTGGCCTGCGTCCAGTTATATGAAGGCACCACCTTCTTCTTTACCCTGCTGTTCTTCGCCTTCGCCCTGATGGCGGTGCTGGCCTTCAACGTCGCGGAGGGGTTCGCCACCTTTCCCGGCGTCTACGTCTTTTTCTTCTCCACGCTCACGGTGATTCTCGGCGTATTCTGGAAGGCCGTCCTGCGGGAGCCGGCGAACTCCAACCTGCTGGATCCAATGCTGACCATGTCGGTCTACACCGTGAGCATGGCCCTGCTGCTGCTGGTGGTGATCATCATCCGAAGGATCGACTTCCGGTCCGACAACGTCGCAGCCGTCTTCCGCGCCAACGAACTGAACTACACGATTGCCGCTCTGGGCTCGCTGGCGTTCGGCCTCGCCGTGATCGTTCTCAGCGCCGTGCTCCCACCCGCCGCCAATGGAATCCTCGCCGTACTGCACCAGCTCAACGTGCCGTTTGTCGTGCTGGCAATCCTGCTGGGCACCATCGGAATCATCCAGGAGAGCGGCGGCCGGCGCTCCATGGGATTCATCAATGGATTGGCGATGGCGGTGGTCTTTGTCCAGGGTCTCACCACGTTCTCCAAACAGGGGTTGCTCACACCAGGGGCCTGCTGGCTAGCCGCCGCCGCCTACACACGTCTGAAACTGCGCCCCATGCAGTATGTAGGCCTCGTCGGCTTCGCAATCTTGACCCTGTACTTCGCCGATCCCTGGTCGGGCGCGCGTAATGATGTTCCGGCCACCGGTGCCGGCTTCTCGCAGCGCCTGCAACTGGTCGCCTTTGAACTCCGCAACTTCCAGAGCCTGCGCGAAAGGGCCCACGAGTCCGGCGAGTTATATAAGGAGAGCGGCGCAATCTCCTACTTTGACACCTCGCAGGGACTCCTGGACCGGCTCACCATGTTCACCCCCGACGACCAGCTCATCGCCTACAGCGCCCGGGTCCGCTTTGAGGGCTATAAGCCCATCCTCGAAGACTTCGAGAACTGGATTCCGCACGTCCTCGCACCGAACAAGCCAATCCCGATCGGCGGCAACTACTACGCGCATGAGGTCGGCGGCCTGGCCCCGGACGACTTCACCACCGGCGTCTCCTACAGCCCGGTCTCTGAGGCCTATCACCTGGACGGCTGGACCAGCGTGCTGCTGCTGCTGCCGGCCATTTGGTTTCTGCTCTTTCTCTCCGTCGACTTCACCACCTCCGGCGACCTGCGCCGCGGCCCGTGGGCCCTCATCCTGATTGTGTACTTCGCCCACGCAGCTCCGGAGAGCCTACTCGGCGGCCTGATTTTTTACATCTTCAACGGCAATGTTGCGATGTTGTTCGCCATGTTCTTCTGCACCCGCATCGCGCCGACGGTGGGTGTCTTCTTTTACGGCCGGCAGCGGATCGAAGCCTTGCAGCCGCGCCGCCCGCTCCCCCGGCCCGCGTAAATCCTGCGGCTGCGATAATCTAAGCTACTGCTGCACGTCTCTGTCGTCCCTATGAACAAGCTGATCCTCGGTAATCTCGTCCACCGCCCGCTGCGCTCCATCATCAGCGTCTTCGCCGTCGCCATTGAGGTCATCATGATCCTCTCCGTGGTGGCGATCTTTTACGGCATTCTGAACGGCAGCCGCACCCAGACCACCGGCATCGGCATGGACATGATCGCGCACCCCGGCGCGGCCAGCGCGCTGCTCAACACCGGCTCGGCTTCGGCCGACGTCCGGGACGCGGTCGTGCTGCGCCAGTTGCCCCATGTCGAGGTCGTCGCGCCGGTCAACATCAAGCTCACCACAGGCGCATCGCTCGAAAATATCTACGGCATCGACTACACCAGCTTCAACGCGCTGCGGCCGTTCGTCTTCCTCGCCGGCGGACCCTTCCAGCATCCCTTTGACATCATCGTGGATGACTACCAGTCGCAAGCCACGCCCCACCTCCACGTCGGCGACACGGTCAAGGTGCTCAATCATGACTTCACCATCTGCGGCATCGTGGAGCACGGCAAGGGCAGCCGCAAGTTCATCCAACTGGATACGCTCGACCAGTTGGAGGGCAACCCCGGCAAGGCGTCCGTCTTCTACCTGAAGACCGAAAACCCGCCACAGTATCAGGAGGCCGTGCGCAGTGAGATCCTCGCCACCGACGGCCTCGCCGACTGGAGCGTGCAGACCATTCAGGAGTTCCTCTCCACCCTCACACCAGAGCGCATGCCGGGCTTCAACATCGCACTGCGCGTGGTCATCTCCATCGCCACCATCATCGGCTTCATGGTGATCTTCCAGTCCATGTACACGGCGGTGATGGAGCGCACCCGCGAGATCGGCATCCTCAAATCCATGGGAGCAGGCAAGCTCAGCATCGTCTCGGTAGTGCTGCGCGAGACCGGCCTGCTGGCCGCGGTCGGCATTGCTCTGGGCGTGGCGGCCAGTTATTTGCTGCGCACCGGACTACACAGCCGCTTTCCCACGCTCAGCTTCCAGCTAACCCCAGAGTGGGATCTCAACGCCATTCTGATTGCGCTGTTCGGCGCGGTGCTGGGTGCGCTCTATCCGGCGTTCAAAGCCGCGCGCAAAGACCCCATCGACGCGCTATCGTATGAGTAGATTCAGGTTGCTTCACAAAATATCGTCATCCTGACCCTGAGCAGTGCGAAGGGCAAGGATCTACTTCTCGGGCCCGCCTAAGCACCACCGAGGGACACGATGCGTCGATTCATCATTATCTTCCTGCTGCTGTGCGCCACCGCTCACTGCGTCCTCTCGATCTTCACGGTCAATATCTCCTACCTGGACCTGCAGCAGTACGCCGCCGGTCAGTCGCCGCTGCCGTTCCAGCAACGCCTGCTGATGGTCCCGTTCGTGCGCTGGGCGGAGTCCAGCCACTGGCTGCAGGAAGGCGCGGCGCGCTACGTCCGCGTGCTGCCCCAGGCCGAGCCGATGTCCGCCGCCAAGCTCGGTTGCCTGCTGCTGGGCATCCTCGCCGTCGCGGCCATCGGGCTCCTCACCCTGCGGCTGGCGCGGCGGTTTGGCCTGCGCCATGACTGGCTGCCCTGGGCGCTGCTGCTCGTCATCCTCTACGCCAGCTTCGCTGCCCGCTACGAGCAGGCGCTGTGGTATCCCTACGACCTGCCGCACCTCGCGGTCTTCGGCGCGGCCACGCTCTTTCTGCTGCTCGACAGGCCTGCGCCGTTCCTCGCCTGCATCACGGTCGATGTCTTCCTGCGCGAGACCTCCATCTTTCTCGTGGTGGTCGCCGCTGTGGTTTACTTCCGCTCCACCGTCTGGCGCTGGACTGCGCTCACTGCCGCTCTGCTGTGGGGCGGCAGCCGCCTGCTCGCGCACCACCTCTATCCCGACAACTCCTACATCTGGAGCGCCGTGCCGTGGCTGCGCATGGCCGCGCCCTGGCACTGGCCACAGTTGTTCAGCATTGTGGGCTTTCTGTGGATCCCCGTGTGGCTGGGCCGCAGGTATCTCTCCCGCGTGCAGCGGTTGGCGCTGGCCGCCGCCTCCGCGATGATGCTCGCGACCTTCGCCTTCGCCACCTGGAATGAGAGCCGCGTGTGGCTGGAGTGGAGCCTGCTCTTCGCCGTGCTTGCGGCTATCGAGCTGGAAGCCGCCTTCGCCGCGCCTGCTGCTGTACGTTCCAATTCTGTACAACTCTGATATAGCGCAGTAATCCGCCGATGCGGTGTGCATGTCCTGGCTGTCACAGCCTCGTACCCGCTCCGGTCGGCCGCTGGCGCTCTCCAGCATGTTGCCGGGGATGAGTCTGACCTGGGCGCTTGCCGAGCCATCGCGACCGGCGCCGCGCCCGCAACCCGCCCACTCCAGCTTCTACATCCCCGGCCTGGACGGCGTCCGAGCTTGCGCCTTCCTGATGGTCTTTCTGGCCCACGCTCTGCGCGGTGGCGCCGTCGCGCGCTTTGTCCCCGCCACGCTCGGTATCACCGTCTTCTTCTTCCTCTCCGGCTACCTCATCACCACGTTGCTGCGCCGCGAGCGCGCCCTCACAGGCAGCGTGAGCATGCGCGACTTCTACCTGCGCCGAGCGCTGCGCATTCTGGCGCCGCTGTTCGCAGTCTATGCGCTGGCTGCGGCAGTCGCGCGCTTCGCTCTGCACGACAGCGCGGGCAACGACCTGGGCCTGCTCAGCGTGTTCCTGCAGTGCTACAACTACACCGGCCAACTGCTGGGCCACGCCCAGACACCCGACGGCATGACCGTGCTCTGGTCCCTCGCCATCGAAGAGCACTTCTACCTGCTCTTCCCGGCAGCGTACCTGTTGCTCAAGCGCTATGCACCACGCCGGCTGTTCCCTGTGCTCACCGTCTTCTGCATCGCCGAACTCGCCTGGCGCGTCGTCGTGGTCGGCTTCCTCCATCTGCCCAGCGGCTGGGCGTCCTTCGCCACCGACACGCGCCTGGATTCCATCCTGTGGGGCTGCCTGCTCGCCCTGCGCAACAACCCCCTTCGCAGCCGCCACGGCCACCGCCTCTTCCCGGACCGCTCCATCCTGCCCGCCGACTATACCCTCCTCACCTTCTTTGCCGCCGCAGTCGCCTTTGTCCTGATCGCGCTGCCGCAAAACCCTCTCTACAAGCAGACCCTGCGCTATACCCTGCAGGGGCTCGATCTCTACCTGCTGTTCAGCTACATCGTGGCGAGCCCCGGCAGCCTGGTAACGCGCTGCCTGGAGTGGCCTCCGCTGCGCTACCTCGGCCGCATCTCCTACGGGCTCTACCTCTGCCACTTCTTCATCCTGGAAGCCCTGCTGCACCATCTGCCAACGGCTCTCGCCACGCGGGTCACGCTCACTACGCCGCTGGGCCTGGCGCTGAGCGTGCTCTTTGCCACGCTGCTGCGGTTGGCGCTGGAGCTGCCGCTGCAACGGATGCGGGCGCGCCTGCGCCACGCCGGCATGGCCGCGGCCTAGCCCCGCACCCATCTTTCTGAAATCCGCCCGCTGCCGTAGAGTGGAAGATGACGCCGCTCGCGCTCGCCCCATCCGTAGTCTGAACGCCTGGAGTCCATGACGCAGCCCCCCGCCATCCGGCCCTCCTTCCGCGCCCGTCTCGCCGGTGCCGGTACCTGGCTGCGCGCCAATCCGCTGCACGCCACGCTGCTGCTGCTGGCCGCAGTTCTCTTCGCGCTGCACTTCCTCCATCTGAACGCCGACTTCCCCAACAACTCCCCCTGGAGCGACTGGAGCAAGTACACCGACGAGGGCTGGTACGGCGACGCCGCCATCCGCCACTACCTGAGCGGCAACTGGTACTGGAAAGGCGACTTCAACCCCGCCGTCGCTCTGCCCGTGTGGCCGGCGCTGGAGCTGGCGCTCTTCCGCTTCACCGGAGTCTCCGCCGTCGCCGCCCGCGCACTCACGCTGGGCGTCTTCGCGGTCACCCTCGTCGCGCTCTACCGGCTGATCGCCCGCCACACCCATGCGCGCACAGAACACTCCGCCCTTCCGCTGGCCGCGCCACTGACCGTCCTTCTGCTCTGCGCCAGCCCGTTCCTCTATGTCTTCGAGCGCATGGCCATCCTGGAGCCGCTGCTGATTGCACTCACCCTGCTGGCGCTGCTGACAGCCTCGCACCTGCACGCATTTGTCTTTCGCCGTCATCCTGAGCCGCAGGCGAAGGACCCCCGCATTTTTTATGCAGCGATGAAGCTCAAGACCATCTTGCCGACGATTGCGCTCGCCCTGCTGCTGCCCGCAATGGTGCTCACCAAGACCACCGCCATATGCCTGTTCCCTGCGGTCTTCTACATGGTATGGGCGCGCGCCGGATACCGCCTGCGCCCCGCGCTGCGCCTGGCCGTGCCGCCCGCGCTGGTAGGACTGGCACTGTGGCTGGCGTACTTCTTCCTCCTCGTGCGCCCGCACTATCTGGAGGACTACCGCTATCTCTTCTCCGCCAACGCCTACACCGGCATCGCACTGGAGCCGCTGTACTCCGTGGTGCTGAACACCCTCGGCGATGGCGTCTGGATGGGCAAGACCCTCTACCTGAGCCTCTACGCCGCGCTGGCGCTGCTGCTCTTCTGGCGCCCGCGGCTGCTGACCAACCCTCTCATCCCCGCGCTCCTGTTGTGGATCGGTGGCTACTTCGCCTTTCTCGCGTATCACAACAACCTGCAGCCGCGGTACTACCTCGTCGTTGCAGTTCCCATCACCGCCTTCGTCGCGCTGGCCATCGACGGCCTGCGCCGTCCAGCCACGAATCCGGGTGCCCCAGGTCCCTCGCACTTGGGGACCTGGGTCCGCCTCAGCTATTCCATCATTGCCACACTCGTCGTCCTCGCCATCGTCGTGCCCGACGCCATCGAGCAACTCCACTTCATCCTGCACCCCACCTACGACTTCCGCAATGCCGCCGAACAGATCGCCGCGCTGGTGCGTGCGGACAAGACGCACAGCAACCTGATCCTCTCCATCTCCGGCTCGGACATCACGCTGATGACCGGGCTGCCCTCCATCGACGACGACTTCGGCACCATGGAGCTGCCCGACCGCGTGCGCGCCTACCGCCCCGGCTGGTACGTCGCCTGGAATGACGTCGAGGACGACAAGACCGAGGCACTGGCTCCGCTCTACGACCTGGTGCGGGTCGCGGCCTTCCCCGCCATGGACGACCCCGACCGCAACCTGCTGATCCTCTATCGGCTGGACCCGGCGGAGGCTCCTGCGAAGCCCGCAACCCACCCGCCCAAACAGCGCACGCCCAAGCCGCTGGTGACCAAACTCGGCCAGCAGCCCAGCACCAACCAGTTGCAGCATTGAGGCAACTACTTCTTTTCCACAGACGTGACGCGCTGGCTTCGCTGCAACAGGAACTGCCCTTCGTCGGCATCCACCGGTTCGAAGAACGCGATCCCCGGGTCATCCTTCAGAAAGAGCGCATGGTAGCGCAGATAGTAGGTCTTGCCCGCCTCCACGTTCAGATGCAGCAGGAGCGTTCTGCCCTCCTCATCCATTCCCTCGGCGTGCCCCTGATAGACCGCACACATATGATGCACGCCGGGATCCAGAACTACGTTCAGAAATCCCTCTGCCTGTGTCGCGCCAATCCATCTGCCGTCCAGGCCGATGTTCACCTTCGTCGTGACGATGGGAACCTTCGGCATCGCCTCGATCACATAGACCATGGCCTTGTCCTTCGGCACCCGCGCGGGACCGGGCTGCACGGCATCCTTGGTAACAGTAAAGTTTGCGCGGTCCGGCCCGCAGGCCGCCGACATCGGATTCACTGTACCTTGTTGGCCGGCCGCGTGCGCAGCCGCCCCCGGCAACAGGGCACTTAACATCGCACATAGACGCACCGAAATTCGCATCAGTCTCTCCAGCATCGCGGCCCGTGGGCTCGTAATGCAAGTCGATGGACGATCCCGCCCTCCTATAAGTCTC
>Ga0302319_10019611_pt1 | contig 12276 bp, 20 predicted proteins | sample Bog_T0_2_FD_203319 | JGI IMG/M metagenome (GOLD analysis project Ga0302319, IMG submission 203319) | Peat permafrost microbial communities from Stordalen Mire near Abisko, Sweden - Bog_T0_2 | ecosystem: Environmental > Terrestrial > Soil > Wetlands > Peat | place: Sweden: Abisko, Stordalen Mire... | reverse complement strand
GGAGCTTTCCGGTCTTCACGTTGACGCTCGTACCCTTCGGAGTCGTGGTCGTCATCTCGCCTTCGTCGATGAATGTTCCCACCTGATCGAAGGTTCCCTTGCCCAACTTGGGGGCGGAGGTATGAATGTAGTGGCCTTGCTCAATCGTCTCGGCCATCCCTGTGCGCTTTGCCATCGGGTTGCTCCCCTTGCGATGTTGTGGAGGAGCGGAGTGGTTACCGCCCCTCGTTCACTGCCTTCAGGTTGCCCTGATTACTTGCGGCCCGACTTGCGTCCGCCCTTGTGCTTCCGGCCCTTGCCACGCTTTGCCATTGGGTAGATCCTTTCCGGCCTTCAGCCTTGCGGCCTTCAGCCTGGGTTTTGACCCTCGATTGCTCGAAGGCGGTCCTCCAACCAGGGTTGCTCCACGGGAAGGATTCGTGGACCCTAGACGCAAAAAGCCGCACCCCTAAGGATGCGGCCGATTGGACCGGGCTGATTTCTCAGTGGTCCTTTCACTTGCCTCTACCGCAATCATTATCCGTTCAAAGAACTTCGTCAAGCGGAAAATGAATGGATGTTGATTTTTATTGTAGAGGGGGTATGATGGGGTTGTCGGGGTTGCTGCCCCGGCGAGGCCAAAACCGCTTAGAAGGAGCGATTCATGACAACCCCACCCCAAGTAGAATACCGCATTATCAAGCTAACAAAGGGTCAGATTTGCTACGTTAGTCCTCATCGGTACGATCGTGCAATTCATTTTAAGTGGTTTGCGCACTGGAATAGACTTTCTAGGAAATTTTACGCTGCACGAATGGACGTTCTCCCTAATGGAGATCGCTATATGATCTATATGCACCGCGATTTTCTTGGGTTAAATTACGGAAATCCGATTGAGGGAGATCACGTTGACCACAATCGAACTCTCGATAATACCGATAAAAACATCCGTCTGTCAGACAAGCACGATCAACAGCATAATCAAGGGAAAAGATTGGATAATTCTAGCGGATACAAAGGGGTATCTTATGTCCAATCATGCAAATTGTGGAGAGCGCAAATCAAAATAAATGGAAAGAATAAGTCTCTTGGCTACTACAAGACAAGCTATGAGGCTTACCTTGCATATTGCTACACGGCAGCGGCGTGTCATGGAGACTTTGTCTGTTTTGGGTAGCCCCTACTTGAACGACTTCTTCTGCGTAAGTTGAATGTCCAAGATTCCCCCGTTGTCGCTGCCCTCGACTACGAGTGTCCACTTCTTTTTCGCCTCGATCGCGGACTGGATCGCAGCTAGAATCTTCGGAATCTCCTGCTCGGCTACCTTCTTACTGATGTCAGAATCACTCACTTGTGCCCGCCCTTCGGTGGTGCGCCGGCCTGAGCTTGGGCCATCGCCGCGGCCTCTTCCTTCAACTCTTCATTGTTCTCCTGCTCGTTGATGTTCCACTTCAGAATCTTGAATACCTGCCTCCTCGACAGATCACGCCCCTTGCGAAGTTGGAAGGCGATGGGGAGACGTTCCTGCTGCTCAACATGGAGTAGCGTTCCACGTTCTGTTCTGAAGTGGAACCTTCTTACAAACGACTCCGACTGAATGCCGTCCGGGATCAACGACCCCGGCCTGTCGTCCATGTCTTCCTTTGTGAGCCCGGCCATTCCAAGCAACTCCATCCTGCGACCCGCATCATAGAACTGCAAAGCATCCGCGACCCACTGCTGGCCAATGTCGTCATTGAACCATTCGACGCTTCGGCCCATCACGCGGATTGGCGTGTTTTTTGCCATCTGGATCTTGTCGAGGGAGTCTCCTGAAGGAACCTGCTTCTTCCCAAGAGCATCTCCCACGGCCGAGGCGCCGGAACTCTGCTTCATCGACTGGAGGATCTGCGTGTAGATTTGCAAGACGTAGGTGGGTAGAACTGGGGGCGCCTGCCACGAAGGAGGATGTGGGGCGTTCTGGCTGTAGGTGATCTTCAGGTTCGGCTTGGAACTGTCGATCGCCTTCATTGCGGCCGGATTGATTGCGCTCTTGGCCGCCATCAGGGCTGGACTGATGGCCTTCTTCACCGTCTGAAGCATCCCCGACATCATCTGGTTGAGAATATCCTGCTGGCTCATCCACGGCTTCACTACGCTCAATGCGTACTGCTGCCACGGGACTCCATAGAGCCCGAGTGAGGCAAAAGGCTTCTTGCGGTGGTAGTAGGGGGAAGGATAATCGTACAGCGTCACTCGGTTAGAGCGAATGAAGATTCTGCCGCGGGGATACAGTTTCTTTCCCGGCTTGACCCAATATCCCCATGCAGCCCCCTTCGGCCCCATCCAAACTTGCTCGCGGCCTTCATTGATCGAATCGTCTTTCCGATGGAACTCCTGCACCTCGGCCTGGGGGAAGTTGCTTTCATAGGAGGTCTTGTCCCCGGCTCCCAAGAGTCTCTTCATACCCGGCGATAACGGGGGATACAACTGCGGGCTGACCCCGATGGGACTCTGAACATCAATCGTGTACCGGCTTTTCGTCTCTTCGGCTTGGACGTACTTTCCCATTGTCGGGTAGGCCCGCCGAATCCACGCCAGCGTCCGCATCCTCCGGTAGACAACACACTCATCTTCCTGAAGGTCGTCGCCCATCCCCAACCGCAGAATCGAGCTTGGCGGCAGGGCTTCAAGCGCCAAGTCTCCATCTTCGGGATCTCCGCTGTCTCCCCTAGCAAACGGATTCCAATAGAGTTTGGCCGGCGCCGAAGTGAACATCGCCCACATAATGCAGAACGCCATCCGGCGCTCGTACCCGGAGGTCGATACCCACCCTTTGTTGAGGTTGTTGAGAATCTTCTGAATGTCAGAGTATTTTCCGTCGTTGGCTATATCGACGATGTGAGAGGTGGGACGAATATCCGTGATGAGCCCAATCGTCTCCCAAAACATCGACAGGAACTCATTGGATACCGGCTTCGCCCGGTAGGAAGGCATGGCATCCTTCCACTGCATCCCTACCAGATAGTCGAGGGCGTTTTGAATGTCCTTGAGTTCGGGGACGTTCTCTTGAAGGGCTGTCCCTTCCTCTACGGCCGCATCACACCAGTCGTTGAGTTGGGTGTAATACTCCCGGCGCGAGGTGGTTCGTTTGTCGTCCTCGTCCGGCTTCGGCCTTATCTCCGGGAAGTCTTCTATCACCTTGGACCGTCCTTAAACCCAGTTCTCTCGAATGACCATCTGAATCCGATCCTCAACCCACACCTTGAGGGGCATGGGAGGCTCTGAGTTCTTCGCCTTGTCTTTAGCGGCCTCGTACTGGTCACCGAGGTCTACCACAACCCGCCCCGGTGAACGGCTCTCGTATGCCTTCAGGTCTTCCATGGCCGCCGTAGCCTCAGCCTTGGCCTCATCCACTTTACACATCTTAGCCCATACCACGCCAACAAGTTCACTGGAATTTGCAAACTTTTGGCCCAGCCGCTCGGAAAGCCGGTTCATGTCCGTCTCCCCGACAATCATTACGTCACCGTCTACCAACTGCAAAAGCACGTCCGAAACCTTGGCTGAAACCGCCTCGTCCGTCCCCCACCGAGCCGCCAGTTCCGTCTTGATCCGGAGAGGAATCTTCAGAGTGATTGGCGCCTGTCCCTCCACCGGGGGGAACTTGGCTGGTTCTACCTTGAACTCCATCTGCGGACCATCTGCGTAGAAAGCCACCGTGTCTTCCCATCTGTGGTTTGAATTAGCTGGGCAGACCAACCTGCCCTCGGCGGCTGAAATCTGGTTCGCTTTGCCCGTCTCACGCTTGCACTTGGGGCAACTAAATTCCGTCTTCAATACTGGCATCTTTCTCCTCCTCAGATCGTTAGATTTGCAAAACCATCTTTTCCTGTTATCCGATTCTTCTTAAACGAATCGGAACCACGATGCTCCTCAATATCTCCATGCACATGCCAGATAACCCCTCTATTCCAGCACTCACGGCATATTTCAGATACTTCAACTTCGGCGCATTCTGTTAGACCTATAAACCCTCCAGGCGTGTCCTTTGGTCGAACAGCGTACAACTTCTTTTCACCCATTTTTCTCCTCCTCGATAACTACGTCGTATGTTTCTCCTGCGTGTGATCCATTCCCAGTTGCCACAAACCGGATCAAATCGTCTGGTAGAGAATCATCGTCTTGTATCTCTACTCCGTTAAAAGTTTCGTATCCTGGGCTGAATCTGGTCCTCAACTGTCTCCTGAAATACTCACCGGCTTTCTTTCCGGCAAGTATCTTTGGCTTGTCGAGTCCCCACCATGTACTTCCGAACCCCATTTGCATCTCGCTCAGTTTCATCTTTTTCCTCCTCTAACTCCAAAATTGGGAATGGTTAGTAATTCGTCTGCATCTCTTTTCTAACGGCCTCATCTACTTCCAGATCAAGCACTGGCATAAATTGAGGTTTAAGTTCTCCGCAGACCAGATGTCTGTCAACAAACACAATAAGTTCGTCGCCAATTTGCATTGACAACTGACCCACCCGATATTGTGGATCGGGAAGTTTTCTCTTATGCGGGGGAAGTTTCCTGAAAATCTCGTCGAATTGGTGCTGCCAAATCCCAATCTCTTTCATCCTCTCCTCCTTGTTTTCTCCAAAATTTGGACTCACTTCGTTTCGAGAATTTGTTTCACCTTCTCGCGTACCGCTTGACTTACTGCGTCAAGAACAGATTCATCTCCAATCGCAGAAACAATCCGCTGATAGTTCTCCTTCACGTACTGGTTGGATATTTTCTCGACGATCTCTCTGCAAATCGATTCTGTCGTGTATTTTTCTGCAAATTCATCAAAAGTAGCCACAACGGTTCTTTTGAGGTTCATCGGGTTCTCTTGCATCCTAAGCATAACTGGCATATCCCCTCCTTTACTGATAAAGCCATGCGTTCTGATCGTCCGACTCCGCTTCTTCCATCTCGGCCTCGTACAGCGCGATCGCTTCCGGGGTTATCTCCTCCGGCGCTATTCCTTCTTCGTACATCTTGGACGCCGTACCCGTCCCGTCAAACACAGGACTATAGTCGCTGTTTTGGAAATCACTAGGAACGCGCCTCTTCCCGACCCCCTTCAGATTGACGATCGCTGTCGCTCCCGATTCCCTCACAATGCTGCTGCCGATGTTCTTCTTTGACACCCGCTCGGCTTCCTGTTGAGAATTCGTCGTCTGAACGATTGTACCGAACCTGTCCAACACCTTGAATTCGTTTTTCTGCTTCGTCGATTCTTGCTGGCTCGTCCCCTCCCGCATCTCGCGGTACTCGTTCTCATGGCCGCAGTAGAGAGCGATGTGAAGAGCCATCATGTAGTCATCGTGTCCATCCATTGCTCCAGCCTCAGTGAAATCATAAAACTCGTCCACCGTGAACTTGTCTGGAATGTCAATGGATTTATCAACAAGAGACTTCGACATCTTAGACATCAACGCTCTCTTCGTTTTATCGGTTGTCCAGAATCCAATGGTATCTGTCATCCACCGAGTCATCTTGTCGAGGTGCTTGTAGCGGTAAAGATTCTCGTACTCGTACCCTCTCACCAACCTATTGTTCGTGGATATTCCCATCGAATTAACTTCAATCGCCGCCAGAGCCTCGTTATACATCCAGCAAATCGCAAACACGACTTCTGCGAGTGATTCGGGATCGATGTACCCATGCCAACAAGCCACCTGTTTATCCTGTACAAGTTCGCTGAGTTTCAGAACTTGGCAGCAAGAGTAATCCCCTCCATTTCCGAGGCTGACATCCACGCCTACAACATAAGATGCTCCTACCTCTGGAAACTCCCATACATGGAACCTATCCTCCCTCTTGGGGTATCTTATTCTTTGGTTCTGTTCTACCTTCCTGAGTCTAGGTTTTGGTCTTCCGATACCGAAGTCGTATTCTATCTCCCCTATGTACAGTGGTGGTCTTGTAAGTTTTGAGAGTCGGTTGATGATTCCCAGTGGATATGCAGTTGGGGCAGAGGATTGAAATGAGTCCTCAGATTTGGCTGAGTATTCCTGATTGAATTTTTTATCATCTCCATGTGTGTCGATGAACGCTTTTATGCTTTTTCTCCTCCAGTTTAGCACCTCGTCTTTGATGAAAAACTTCTCGTCTTTGAGTATCTGATCTCGAAGCAACGCCTCTTCTTCTGTTAGTACAAAGATTTCCCCTTTCGCCAGTGGAATAGAGTATGTTTTTTCTCTTCTGTAGAATGGTATGTAGATTGGGCTCCAATCAATATCCCCCGACTCCGCGGACTTCCATAGATTATGCCACGGAGTATTACGCCCTCTCGGAGTCGAAATCATTACATAGAATCCGTCTAATGAGTTCATCGTAGGAAACAAGGATTCCGTTAGGGTTTCAGGATCAACCCAAAACGCCAACTCATCCAAATGCCCCCGACCAAACGTCTGTCCTCTTCCGGCCCCGGTCGGCTTGTTCCCGTTGTCGGCATAGAGGCGAGTCTTGAGACCTGGACGAAGAAGCCTCTGCGTCTCATCTTTTTCATCAAAATCAATAAACGATCCGGCCTCCTGATAACGGATTCTTGGGCGCATCCACCACGGAAGGAAGTCGATTGCCGCAGCATACATATCGAGAATGAACCGGCTTTGCTTGGCGTCTTGAGCCACCACAATTGTATTCACATGCTCGGAGAAAATCGTCTTATGAAACAACTCCCCACTGACATAAGTGGAACCGCCCATCTGTCTAGCTTTATTGACGATTGCCTTCACACGACCATTCTTCTTCTCCAGTTTTCTGAATTCGTCGTGTAGCAACTCCTGAGAATCCCAAAACGGGTACAGACCCTTGAACCCCTCATCCTCCGTTTTGATAGCGTAGTAGTTTGATAGAAAATATCTTGTGTTGGTCATGCAGTGGAAGATTTCATCGTCTATCCATTTGCTGTCTTCTTTCTGAAGGTAATCCCTGGCTTTAGACTGGTTTCCTCCGTACTTCTGGAGGTGCATATCCAAAACCTCGATAATCTCCTCTAAGTGAGGGTTGCCACGACGAATACCCATTACTCATACCCATCCTTGTCGTCGTCGTCGTCGCCATCTCCGTCGTCGTCATTGTCTGGGGCATCGATGCTGTCGGGGACCGCTGTCACCTCGGCAGGGAGAAGATTGAACTCCTTAACCTTCTCCCTGAGTCTGCGAAGTCTTTCCTCGTAGGTCTCCGCGCTTCCGATGTTCGCCGTCTGGTTCGTCTGGTTGGCGTTCACCACCACTCCTGGCCCCTTCGGCTGCAACCCAACAATCAAATCCCTCACCAACCGTGCGCCCTCGAGCCGCGTCGTCTTGTCCTCCACCGTCACATACTCGTCCTTCCCGGTCTTGAGGTTCTTCTTCATCACAAGCTCGGTGGAGGTGAGTAACCCATTGATCGTTTCCTTCGCCTGGGGGATGGTCGAGATCACCAGATCCCGAACTGCCAACTGCAACTGGCCCTCGCTGTTTTGGTTCTCGTACATCTCGATCGACCTGATCGAATCCTTCACTGTTGCCAGCGAGACGTGCTCCGCCTTCGCTATCGCGGCCGGGTCCATCACCTTCGACTTGATGTAGCGCATCAGGTGACGAGCGTCGGTCTTCCCCCTCTTGGCGAGTGCCTTGCTCATACGCTGGGCGCTTCCTCTGGTTTGATTTCCGGCTGGGGCGCTGCAAACTTCTCCGCTTTCATTTTTTCAACAAGAGAATACAGGCGGTCGTTTGAATGACGGAGGTTTGTGTTGGATAAGACCAATATCTCATTGGCTGATCGAAGTATGTCGTTATCCTCCACTAGCTTCTTGTAGTCCGCAGGAGGGAGAAGGTGGTGATCTTTAGAGGAGTAACTGTTGTCCTCAAGAACCTTTCTGGCCTTGCGTGGGAGTTCCCCTCTTATGTCGTCGATAACAGTATCAACTTCCTCTTCGACGCTCGGAGATAAGAGGCCGAATTTCACGTACTGGTCTCGCACTCTAACGATCAAGAAAATCAGTCGGTCACGCTGGCTTTTGAGTTCCCTTCCCGCGTCCGTTACCGAAAACAACAAATTTGAGAATTTCTCCGTGATACTCATAACCGATTCCTCCTCAGTCCAAAATTTGGACCTGCAATATGCCCCCCCCCCGGAGCAGTGGGTTACTACACGTTCGCCGTCACTCCCGGTGGGTTCTCCATCGGATCTGCCTCCGGGCCGGCCGCGTGACCTTGGCCGCGGATTAAGTCGATCGCTTCCATCTCGGCCAACTCTTCGTCAGGGGTGTCGATCACCTCTGTATCGCTCTCCTCTGCGTCAGGAACGTCTGTAGCGGCCACAAAGGGAGCCCACGCGGGAAACTGCGGCAGTGGACCTCCTCTCGGATTTTGCGGAGCCGCTGGCGCCCCTGGATTAGCCTGAGAGCCGTCTCCTGGCGTCCCGCCGACCATCGCCGTCCGCAAGAACTCCAACTCCCCAGAGAACCGATGGAGAGCCACAGCGACCTCTTGGTTCGACTTCACCAACTTCGGGATGCCTCCGAGGGCCGCCGTGAGAGTCGATGCGCCCTTACCGATCCTCCACGCCAGTTTGAAGGTTGCGTAGGTTGCTGCCAGAATCACCGCGCCGGCCAGACCGCTGAGTATCTGGTTCATCACACCCTCGATTCAGGAACCTTGACCTCGGTCCCGTCTTTCCGAATCCCCTTCATCTCCGCGTTCACATACACCCTCGTCTCGAAGAAGTAGGAGCAGCCGCGCTCTTCGTTATTGCACTCATACCGCAATGCTTCCACTCCACGCCGGCCCATCTTCACCGTCATATTCATTGGATTTCCACAGCCGCCGCAAATGACCGTTCCACCGTCAATCGGCGACTGCTCAGGAATGCTGTGCTTGGGTACTGGTTGATCTGCCATGTCCGTTTCCTCCACACGGGAATCCAGTCCCGTCCTGTTTGAATGTGCGTTTCCACTGGTGGAACTGCTCCAACACCTTAGCCTTGTCTACCACGCTTGCCCTGTCTAAAAAGAATGTCCCCTTGAGGTGATCGACCTCGTGCTGGACCTTCCTTGCGTCCCCGCTCGTGAATTGCCAGTCTCTCACCCTATCGGGTTCTTCGATCGTACTCGCCACCACGTTGATGAATTGCATCCTTGCCGTTGGACAATAGTTTCCTCCTGGCGGGCAACTTATGCAGCCTTCAGGATAATCCGTCTCCGCCCCGTACATCCGTTCGATCTTTGGATTCAACAGGGTTAACTTTTTCCCTCCAGCCAGCCGTACAACAATCATTTGCATCGGAAACCCTAACTGCGGAGCGGAAAGCCCAGTAATCCCGTACTGGTTGATAACTGCAAGCATACACTCTTCAACTTTACAGAGATACTTCATCTCCTCCGAGTTGACGATTTCAATTTCCGGGTATTCGGATTGTGAAACCATCTCAGACCCGTAGAAGAAGAGCTTCATCTATCGCGCTCCCAAAAGGCTTTGAATCTCCCACCATGCTGCTTTCAGCCGCATCATAGATCGACGATACTTGCCGAATCCGCATATCTCGTCTGCTCGTTCACGCCATTGGTCGGTCAGGTGTGCTTTCACTTCGCACCTGCTTTCTGGCCGCGCAGGAATCCACGGCTCTCGGCTTCGATAATGAGTTTGTCTAAGTTGCCACCGGACAGAAGGTCTTTAATCCCTTCCGAGACTTCCGGCTCCGGCGCTAGGTACATCCGGCGCTGCCACTCAACGGCAGAATACTCGCATACGGCTTTCCACCCGTCGCCTCGATAATCCGCCCACAGGTCTTTAAGTTGCTCCGGAGTCGGCACAATCGGGTTCTCTGCCTGCCAGCGCAGAGCCGCTTTGAGAATCACTTTCCGGCACACATCACGGCTTTGGCCATCACACAAGTACTCCTCTTCGGCTTCTTCTGCTGCTTGCTTCATGCCTTCCGGTACTACGTATCGCTTGTAGCTCATCCTCAATCATCCTCCTCAAACTCTCCTTGGTCCCGCATTTCCTCGCAGAACTTGTGCGCCGCCTTGCTGAAAGCCGCAAACGCATCCCCTCCAACCGTCCCTGGTACGTCGCCCATGCCGGTCAATGGAACACCATGACTTCCGATCCCCTTGCCCTCGCCGATGAATGACACTTGTGGTTTGTTGGACTTCCCGCTCAATTCAAATATAAGCATCAGTTTGATTTTCTTTCTCATTGGACCCTCCCTGGAACCACGATCCGCCGCTGAGCCCGCTCTGCCTCAGCCCTCATCAGAACCTCCACCGCCTCCGGCACAGGTTCGGTCTGGATCTTCTTAATACGCTTGATGTCCTCTTCAATCCAACGCCCTGGACCTGCCGGCCCTATGCAGACCTCTCCGTGAAACTTACACCGGCCGCGTGTGTCACATGCACATGACTTGAACGTGTCCAGCCGATACTTGGCCTCACCCGCATAATCGGCGCCCTCCTCCCAGATCGGAGGTAAAGCATAGTCCGCGGTGAAAATCATTTCGTCAGTCCGCAAACCAACCGCCCGAATCATAAACAACTGATTTTGTCCCGGCCCAGGCGGTCCCATCGGCATGATGACCATCACGTATCCGACGCTCTTCCACGACAATTTCTCGCCGTGGACTTGTTTCTTGAACTCGACCACCTTATGCTCGGGACCGCCGCCGCATTCGGACGACACCCGGTTGATCTCCTCCACGTCCCCGCCGGCCACAGCCGCCTCCAGAGCACCGCCCAGCCCAGCCGCGAAAACCTCTGGCTCCATTGGTGCCGCTGCCTCTGCTGCCGCCTTCTCCTTACGCCTGTCAAAAAACTCGAATCCCATGACTACCTCCTCATCCCTCTCCGCGCCCTTACAAGCGCCTCTGCTACTGCGTCCAAACTATCCTCGTGGAGTCCCTTCAACCACGCATCCTCGTCCAAAACCGCTTCCACCTTTGGGTGATCCCTCCACAACATCTCCTTCGTGTGGAGTAACTCATGCACAATGCAAACTTCCAAATCGCGCCGGAAAACCGCTCGATCTTTATCTGTCTTGTCCGCTGGATGGCGTATCGAAATTTTTTGGCGATGTCTCCCCGGTGCGGTTAAACAATTTGCAAGTTGACCGTTACTCTCCTCCACTGCCATCATTCGTAACTCGAAGTCGATGTGGTCAAGCCGCAACTCCCGTTGCCAGTACCCCAAATGCTCCCGCGCAGCTGCCAGTTCTTGTTCTTCCGTCCCCATCCCTATAACCCCCTCACTCGGTCATACCCCAAAACCGTAAACACCCCGGCATCAGTCAGAGCCATTGACTTCAGGATCTTCCTCGTCTCTCGCGCACTCTTCTCCGTCCGTGCCATCACCCGTTGTGCCATATTCCGGCCAGCCGCTACGTCCCCTCGGCACACCCTGACGCAAGCCGCGGTGATTTTATCCTCAGCCGCGATTCTTTTTTCCAACTCCGTCGCGTATCCTTCCATCACCCCTCCTTAGTTCACCTGTCCCACTTTGTTCCCCATAACCGCCAGAGCCGTCTGTACTGCCTTCCGACCCTCCTCCACCATCTCCATGCTCATTTGTGCGTGTATGTCCATCACCGTCATCTTCGCTACATCCAGCATCCCCAACTTCATCACCAAGTCGTTGCAGTTCGACATCAACTCCAATCCCGACTTACTATGCACAATCACAAACACCTGTGCATCCTCACGCAACTCTACCAACTTGCCGAGGTTATCCACCAACTCCTGTACCTTGTTCCCCATTTTCCCCTCCCTCTCTCCCCCTCAAATCACCCTACACCCCCATACTCCACTTTCGCAAGTCCCGCAACTCAAAAATATCAAAATATAAAATAAAATAAATCCCCTCCTGCCTACATCAAAAATCAATGAATCGGATTTGTGCTGATGGCGTTAGTCGCCGAAGGCGACGGGGGGGAGTAGCCCCTTGCCCCCCACCTGTGCGCGTGACGTGGAGGGGCGGCGGCGCGTCGTCGGCGAGCGCGGCGCGGCGCGGCGGGCCGGAGCCGGAGCAGAGCCGGGTCAGGGCGCGAAGCTGAGCAGAGCGGAGGCCGGGTGGAAGATCGGCGCGAGTCCTGCCGGTGGGATGGTCAGCTTGTTGATGGGTTGCCGGGGGTCCAGCTTGCCGGTGGGCGCTTGCCGGGTGCCTTGCTCTCTCTCCGCTGTCCTGCATCCTCTCTGCTCTCTCCCGATGGGTGCATCTCTCCTATAAGTTGCTCTGCCTCTCCCTCCCTGCGGGGCGGCGGCTGTCACGCTGCATCGGCTCCCGGTGAAGCTGGGCGCGGTCGCCTTG
>Ga0302319_10019610_pt1 | contig 12277 bp, 11 predicted proteins | sample Bog_T0_2_FD_203319 | JGI IMG/M metagenome (GOLD analysis project Ga0302319, IMG submission 203319) | Peat permafrost microbial communities from Stordalen Mire near Abisko, Sweden - Bog_T0_2 | ecosystem: Environmental > Terrestrial > Soil > Wetlands > Peat | place: Sweden: Abisko, Stordalen Mire... | reverse complement strand
AACAATCATATGGTGGGAATCTGCCCAGATCGCTTTCTGATTCTCTGCAGCTTCGCTTCGAAGATTGGCTAAGCGACCAATCCATCGATTCCATCTGAAATTCTTCGCCCTGCGGCTCTAACGAGAATGGAGTATCTGCTCCAGACTGTGCCCTTCCAGTGGCTGCATTTTTCAGGCCAACTTCTTTCGCTCTAAGTCTTTAAGAACCTGTATGGTTCACCTTTAGCGTGTCTACGCGGCTACACAGGGAACGCGATTGGTATACACACGTTCACACTTATCCTGCACGATTCCATCTAAACCCCTGATTCAGCGTGAAAAGGGCTCTAATTTACTTTGGCAAACCAATTGCCATACATAGACGGAAAGCGGAACCGGCCGCATAGCCTGTTCATATAGGTTCAAGAATGAATCGAAGACTGCTCACAATCCTTTTTAGCGCTTTCGTCATTGCCGCTGTGTGCGCCTTTTTGGTGTATCGCGTCGTCGGCAGCCGTATAGCTGCGGCAACTCATCAGTCGAGTACTACGAAAGTTGTCGCTGCAGCCGCGGACATGAAACTTGGAACGCTGATCACCGCCCAGAATCTGACCACCCTGGAAGTCGCTGGTCCTTTGCCCAAGGGAGCGATGGTAAAACCGGAACAGGTCGTCGGCCGCGGAGTAATCGCCGACATCTATCAGGGTGAGCCGATCAACGAAGCCAGGCTTGCTCCCGTCGGTTCTGGAGGAGGTCTCGCTGCGACGATTCCCGATGGCATGAGAGCCTGCGCCGTGAAGGTCGACGATGTTGTAGGCGTCTCGGGATTTGCCACTCCCGGCATGCGGGTGGATGTTCTGATCTCTGGCAATCCTCCCGGTGATCAATCCACTGCTGTCACGGGACCCAAGGTAAAGACACTCCTGCAAAACATCCAGGTGCTCTCAGCCGGTACAGATATCGAAAAAGATTCGCAAGGCAAGCCGCAACAGGTACAGGTCGTCAATCTGCTTGTGACACCCGAACAGGCCGAGATCCTTAGTCTGGCTACCAGCCAGGAGAAAATTCAGCTTGTACTCCGGAATCCTCTGGACACTCAGATTGCTTCCACTTCGGGAACTGTTGTGAAAAATCTCTTCGCAGACAAAAATCCCCCACCGGTCAAGGCGCGGGCTGCTGTAGCCGCTCCCAAACCCCAGGCGCCTGTTTACACAATCGAAATCCTCAATGGATCACAGAAGAGTGATCAAAAATTTGCTACTCCCGGGGGAAAACAGTGAGAGCGAGAGTTAGTTTTACCTTTGCGCTGGTCAGCGCATTCACTATTGCGATCAGTGCGGGATCGCTCCTGGAAGGACAAACCGCAGCGCCGCCTGCGCCTCAAACACCAGGGGTGTCCACCCAGGACTCCAGCAATGACCTGACGGTCGGTGTCGGCAAATCCGTTCTAGTCGACTGTGCGCATCCCATTCGGCGAGTATCAATAGGTCTCGGCGACTTTGCGGAAGCTTCAGCCGTGACTCCAACTGAGATTCTTCTCAACGGTAAAGCTGCCGGAGAAACCAGTCTGATCATCTGGGAAGTCGGAGGCGAGCGCCAGTTCTTCAACGTGTCTGTTCGTGCCAGTTCGGCTTTAACCAGCGATCGGCTGGATGGGCTTCGCAGAGAAATTAAGGCACAGCTGCCAGGTCAGTCGGTCAAGCTCACTACCGATGGTGGGAATATCTTCCTTCGCGGGACGGTGAAGGACCTTGGCAGCTCGGATCGGGCCGTACAGATCGCCTCAAGCGGGGGCAAAGTAATTAACTTGCTTGATGTCGAAGTTCCCCGTTCAGATCCCCAAATCCTTCTGAAGGTCCGTTTTGCCTCCGTCGACCGAAGCCTCGAGAAGCAGTTGGGCATCAACCTGTTCAGTTCGGGTTTCGGAAACGTGCTGGCTGGTATCAACACTGGTCAATATAGTCCGCCGGGAATCACAGTTGGCTCGAACGGAACTCCGTCAGCGCCGGATGTGACCAACGAACTGAATGTCTTTACGTTCCTTCCAGGATTGAACCTGGGCGCAACTCTTGAAAATCTCGAAACCAGAGGTGTCGTGCAGGTTTTGGCTGAGCCAAACGTTCTCGCCGCGAATGGCAAACAAGCAAGCTTCCTGGCTGGCGGCGAGTATCCATATCCCGTGGTCCAGGGAACCTCGGCTGGTGGCGCGGGCGCAGTCACGATTCAATTCAAGGAATACGGCGTTCGTCTGAACTTTCTGCCTACCATTACGCCGCGGGGAACAATCCGTCTTCAGGTAGCGCCAGAAGTCAGTTCACTCGACTTCGCAAATGCTGTTCAAATCGGCGGCTTCGACGTACCGGCCATTGATACCCGTAAAGTGAAGACCGAAGTCGAACTCGGCGACGGGCAAAGCTTTGCCATCGGTGGGCTGCTCGACAACCGCGATACGGAAGCTTATTCGAAGATCCCGTTCCTGGGAGACATCCCGATCCTGGGCAAGCTCTTCCAGTCCATGCAGAAGACCAGGACGAACACCGAACTGATCGTAATCGTAACTCCGGAAGTTGTGGCACCGATAGAAGCCGGCGCGCCATTGCCCCAGTTGAAAATGGCGACCAAGTTCCTACCGCCAAACAGCGGAATTCCGATGAATACCCCGGATGCAAAAACGCCTGCCAACACAATGGCGCCAGCACCCAAATCAATGCCGGTTCAGCAACTGCTGGATACGATGAAACCGGAAACTCCCCTGACGGTGGACTCGGGCGGCGTAGGATTTGGACAAGGTGGCGGAGGAGCAGCTGCAGCCACTACGAATACGCCCGCGCCTGTTACAACCGCGCCCCAGTGAGGATATTCTGGCGCAGTCTCTCCGCCGGTCCTGAAATTGGATGGGTGATAACCTGACAAAGCTCAAGAATGTCAGGTTGTCATCCATTTCAGCTTGAGGAGCAAGTTTGAGCGATCGAGTCTTGAGACCACTCTCAGGATTTGGGTGATGACCCGGGAGCCCTGGATGAAATTACCTGGTTGGATAAATCCAGGTTCACGATTGCAATCGGCTCGAAAGCAGGCAGAGCCCGCGGAAGTACGGCTGCTGGTAACGAACATTGACCGCAATTCCGTTCTAGCTACTCAACTCGAAGTAGCGGATACCGGCGCGAAGCGCAATAAGGGACTGCTTGGCCGCAAAGGCCTGCCCCCTGGCGGCGGCTTGTGGATCGTGCCTTGCGAATCTGTGCACACGATAGGCATGCAGTTCCCTATTGATCTCGTGTACCTGGATCGAAAGCTCCGGATTCGGAAGATCTGCAATGAAGTTGGTCCCTGGCGAATTTCCATCTGCGTCTCTGCGCATTCAATCCTCGAATTACCTGCGGGCAGTGTCCGTCATACGCAATCGAAACCCGGCGACACAATCGAATTTTCTCCGGCTCTCTCGTCTCCCGAAGCGCCATTTGCCCAGAGATCCGATACGGTGACGGAATGAAGCCGCCGACTCTGAATCTTCGCGCCATTGCGGAGTTCCTGGTCGTGGCAGTCTGCACCGCCACGTTCGCCTTTACCACCATCGGTATCGGCGTTGCACTGACGAGTAAGGACGCAGCAGGATCCCGCGACTTTGTCGAGTATTGGGCCGCTGGGCAGCAGATCGTCCATCGCGCCAATCCTTATGACGACGCAGCGATTTACGCCCTTGAGCGGTCGGCCGGATTCCCTTCCGGAGTGCCGACACTGATCATGGCCAATCCACCATCCGCGTTGTTTCTGGTGCTTCCCCTAGGTGTGCTTGGTCCGAGAGCAGGCGAACTTTTCTGGGAAGTCTTGCTCATTGCCAGTCTCGTTGTGTCAATACAGATGGTCCGTACGATGCACGGTAGTCCAAAGAACCTTAAACATCTGCTCGCGCTCGCATTTGCACCTGTTCTCTCCTGCCTCCTTTCGGGCCAGGTATCAATCTTCGTTCTATTGGGGCTGGTCCTTTTCCTGAAACTGCATCGATCCTACCCATTCGCAGCTGGAGCCTCTCTATGGCTTTGCATGCTCAAGCCGCATTTATTCCTGCCTTTTGGACTCGTTTTGGTTGTGTGGATCTTTATTTCCCGAAGCTATAAAGTGCTGGCAGGAACGTTGATCACTCTGGGACTCAGCAGCGCAATAGCGACGATCTTGAATCCGCAAATCTGGGAGCAGTACCTACAGATGATGGGGACTGAGCGGGTCGATCGCGGAATCATCCCCTGCCTCAGCGCGATGCTGCGCCTCTACGTACCTCCGCACACACTCTGGCTGCAATGTCTGCCGGCGGCAGTCGGTTGCTTCTGGGCGCTTGCCTACTTCCTCAAGCATCGCGATGATTGGGATTGGCTAGAGCACGGATCTCTGTTGATGCTGGTATCTGTTTTCGTTGCTCCCTACACATGGTTTATGGACCAGGCCGTCCTGATTCCAGCTTTGCTACATGCGGTGTACGCAACTCGCTCGAGAATCCTCATTGCTGCCCTAGCCCTAATGAGCGCGGCGATCGAGATCGAGATCCTTCGCAACGTACCGCTTTTGCATTCCGCTTTTTATGCCTGGACCACACCCGCTTGGCTTGCATGGTATCTGATCGCACACCGCCCGGAACGCAAGTTCGTATTTCCCGAACTCTCCCCGGAGACCGGCAAAGCAATTTAGACTTCGGGAACTGAGCCAGCATGAGTTGCATCATTGACAGCGAGATCCGGCTGCTCTGTCGCAGGCTTTGCGCTTCCAGTCCACTCCTGGAATATCGTCCAGGTCGCAAGCGCCACCGTCAAAGAAGCCATCGTCGCGACCAACCAAGGATTGGCCAATAAAACTTTATATCCAAACCGCACTGAAAGAGACCACGTGAGCACGACACCCAGGTAGATCAAGGCTCGTCGAACTCTGAATGATCCCAGCGTCATCGCGAAACAACCGAAGGCCAGCCCCGGCACGAGATCGATCACGTAATGCTCGCCTGTTGCAATCGTAGCCAGAGCTGTCGCGAACAGAAAAGCCAACGAGATACCTCTCCATAGCTTTTCCCTTGCAAATAGAACGAATACGAGCGCAGTTCCGATATGCAATGAGGGAAACGCGTTTGGCATCCCGCTAAAGCGAATGACATGGGCCTCAACGGGTGTCGGATGCAGCCATTTCGCACCGAATGCGTATACAGGGCCGCAGGCCGGTAGAAGCGCATACATAATGGGACCGGCTACTAGCTCGACAACATAAGCCAGTACCACCTTCTGACGCCGTGCAGGATCCTTTGTAATCAGGAACCAGAAAATCATCATCGGAACCATCAGTTCATAGATGATGAAAAGCGGAACCCGCCATATTCCCTGCAACAAGCCCGCGATCGACGCTGCAGGAATGCCCAGTGCCTTATCGATATTGAAGAGAACCAGATCGTACTTCCACGGAACCAGACTGTCTTCTCGACCTAAAACGCGGGTCAAAAGAAAGCCGTAGAAAAGATTCAAGACCAGAGCGAAAACAAGAAGCGGCCTCGACCTGTCTTTTTCGTTCTTGAGCATCCAAAAAATTGCCAGAACTACCGCCACGATCCCGATAATGCCCGGATTGAGAAGCAGTAGGAGTAGTTTCATTTATCTCGGTCCTTGTTTCTTTACCCGCGACGCTTTCGCGCCGTTCAATGGAAGCTCAGGCTCTCTGACACTTTCATTCTTGTTTCAAAGCAAGCAGCCTACGCCGGAATCGGCACGGCATGAACCCGCTTAACGCCGGTTGCATACAGATACCAGGCAAACCACGCCGGTACAGTCCAAAGGTAGAACGGAGAAGTCATTTTAACGACTGAAAGTACTTCGATGAGTGCCACTCCCGCAAAGATCGCTATCGGCAGGAGCGAGCGACCTGAATCCACGGCCCTGTAAATCCCGTACATAACAACTGGAAGCAGGATCGCTTCGTCGCTGAACCAGGCATACGGCGTGCAGGTTGCCGAAACCAGCAATAGCATGAGACCGTTTTCAGTCCAGCGCCATTTGTTCCGCTGGGTCCAGAAATACCAGGCCGCCCAGATACATCCGCAAGCCTCTGGCGCGAATTGAACCCATCTGGCATTTGCATTTACGAGCACTCGAAGCGCCGCGCTCAAAGTAGGTACAAAGCCGTCCAGAACTCCCGTCGACTTCATCATCTCCGCATATTGCGACCAAACAAGGGAGTCGAAATGCAATGTCAGAACGCAACTTGCAGCCAGGAATATACAAAACCCCGCAAGAACCCGAAACATCCTGCGATGGAGCGACCAAAGAATCAGCGCAATCGCGAATGGCAAAAAAAGATGCGGCTTTAACGCGCAGGGCAAAAGCGCGGCGCCGGCGAGGAATGGACGGCTCCGGTGAAGCAAAAGAAACACCACCACACCCAGAAGTAGAAAAGTCCCGAGTTGACCAGCCATCTGGCAGGCCAGAACTGGCGCAAACACATATCCAAGCAGATGCCATCTGTTGGGTGGGCGTCCGTTGAGAATCCAAATGATCCAGTTCGCGAGTGAGACAGCAGCAATAAGGGCAATCGTCCAAAGGATTACTCCAGCTTTTGCGCCAACAAAGCCAAGAGGCAGCGCCAGAAAAAACGCAATTGGCGGGCTGAATGAAATTTTCGGCCTGTCGCCGGCATATCCGACTTCCCGCTCTCTGTTGAGTATCCCGGCGGCATCGTAAGGATTCGCGGAATGCACAAGCTGCTGTCCCGCCGCCCAGTATTCAATGAAGTCTCGATTCGCGGCGCTTTCGTCCGTCATGCCAAAGAAAAGAATACCCGCGATGAGAAGAGCGCCTGCGACCACGATGCAAGCCGCTCCAAGAATCCGAGCGGGGCTGCTGTTGGGTGAGGACTGCATTTCGTCTGCGGTCTTTCGATCCATGGATGACGTCCAAAATCAAAAATTTGACTGGTTGATGTCTAAGCTTAACGTCCTCTCATCGCGTTTTCACTAACGAGTGGGGCCAGACTCCTAACAGATTCTTGTGAACCGGCTCGCTGTGACCCAAAAGGGGAACCAAGCGTCCAGTTTGCCCATCAACGTCGCTGCTTAAAGCTCTATTTGTTTACGTTTGCGGTTTATTCTATTTTCACGTATCTCTCTCAACGCCAAGTTTTGGCCGCTTATTGCGGCCGACATCTCACATTATGACTCCTTGCATTGAATCACTTCGGGGCCATTCGAAATATGCGCACCTTCGTGTCCAAGACGGCGCGAGTATTTCTTCTTCCTTTCTTCGGCCTCACACCTTCGGGTCAGAGGGTAACGTTCCGTCCGTTTCGGCCATTGCCCATGCGGGTAATACACTTTCAGGTCATGTATACGAGGTACAACTCCGGCTCTCGCACCCTGTAAACGGGCGTTCACACCATGTACGGACTTGAATTTCGTAAGTCATTGAATTATATAGAGAGGTACCTGCATACGGTTTGGCATATCGCTTGCTAAGTACAGGGCAACCCCAGTCTGTGGCTGGGAGTGAATCTAGGGGGGAAAACACAATGAAGAATCTTATCGCTAAGCTTTCCGTCGCGATCAAGAACCTGGGACGCGAAGAAGGTCAGGATCTGGTCGAGTACGCTCTGGTCGTTGCTCTGATTGCTTTTGCAGCAACCGCCAGCATGAAGGTCCTTGCTTCTGACATCAACGTAGCGTTCAGCAACATCGCCGCCGCTCTGACCACCAACATCACCTAGTTTCCAGCGTTCCCGGTCTGTGGCTGGGCACCGATTCAAGGCAACCCCAGTCCGTGGCTGGGCAAAAATTCAAAGGAGAACAGAATGAAGAATTTCATCGCCAAGCTGTCCGTTGCGATCAAGAGCCTGGGACGTGAAGAAGGTCAGGATCTGGTCGAGTACGCCCTGGTTGTTGCTCTTATTGCTTTCGCGGCCACCGCGAGCATGAAGGTCCTCGCCTCTGACATCAACGTTGCATTCAGCAACATCGCCGCAGCTCTGACCACCAACATCACCTAGTCTCTGCCGGAACACGGTCGGGACCAGCTGAGACCAGCACGAATGTTCCGTTGCGGGAGAGGCCCGAAGGGAAAACTTGCCCTCGCCAGACTCTCCCCGCAAAGGAAGTCCCATAAACCTACACAGAAAGTCGGAAATCACCAGTATGTCGTCTAAGTTCTGGAAGCTCATTTCCAGAGTGCGGACCCTGATGCGGGAAGATGGACAGGATCTGGTTGAATATGCCCTTCTCGTGGCGATGATTGCATTTGCTGCTACTGCCAGTGAAAAAAATCTGGCCGGCAAAATCAGCATTGCATTCTCGAACATCGGAACGGCCCTTACTACCAACATCACTTAATACCTGCTAGAGCACGGCCAGGGCATCGCACTCCATAAGCTGGGAACGATGCGGGAGAATTGATCGGAAGTCTCGAACTTCCGGAAACTCTTCCATAGCGTTTCACCATGACTTCAGGATGGTAATTATGCTCCTCTCGATCGTGATTCCTGTCCTGAATGAGGCCGAGACACTACCTCCCCTTCTCGAGCGCCTGCGAAACACCCTTCACGAAATCAATTGGGAAGTCATCTTCGTCGACGACGGCAGCACGGATGAAACTGTGCATATTGTCGCGCGTGAAGCGTTGGAAGATCCGCGAGTCAGCCTAATCCGATTCAGCCGCAATTTTGGCCACCAGGCTGCTGTCACAGCTGGGCTGGACTTTGCCAATGGGGATGCAGTCGTGGTGATGGACGCCGACCTTCAGGATCCACCTGAATTGCTGCCGCGAATGGTCGATATCTTCCAGCAGGGCTTCGACGTTGTATCGCCGCAAAGGATCTCTCGCGACTCGGAAACGATTTTCAAACGCTGGACAGCGAAGCTCTTTTATCGCGTCGTTTCGCACCTAGCCGATCACCGGCTTACGCCAGAAGTTGGCGACTTTCGACTATTCAGCCGCAGGGCCGTTTTGGCGATCCGTTCCCTCCGCGAACAACACCGTTACATGCGCGGTCTCGCCGCATGGCTCGGACTCAGAGAAGCCTTTGTACCCTTCGAGCGCCCCTCTCGTGTCGCCGGACACACCAAGTACTCGCTGCTGAAGATGATCCGCTTTGCTTGGACCGGGATTTCTTCTTTCTCGGCATTCCCGCTCCGCATCAGCATTACCGTCGGTTGTTTTCTGAGCCTGATCGGCTTCGGCTATTTGCTTCGAGTGGTTTATCTGGCACTATTCACCAATATCCTCGTCCCTGGCTGGGCGTCCGTCGTTGCGCTCCAGTGCATTTTCTCCGGAGTGATCCTCCTGGCTCTCGGTGCAATCGGCGATTATGTCGCCCGAACTTATGAGGAATCCAAGAACCGTCCTCTCTACGTGGTTACTGAGGCCTTTAACGTCCAGCTCCCTCCGAGATCATCGGACGCTCTGAAGCGAGCAGTGATCCTCGCCGAGCCCAATCTCATTCCGACTGTCACTCAATCGGGCATTCCCGTTGCGCAGCCAGTTGCCGAGGAATCTTCAATCAGACGACCCGCGGTCAAGTTGGGGGCATAGGCAAAAAATGCTAATGCTTCCTCCCCCGGAAGGCGACATCTCAATCCTGACCATCGAAGGTTGCCTGACGGTGATCGGCGCCGCGGCAGCCTACGCGTGGCCGACACTTGGTTCACCGATATTCTTGCAAATCGAGCAAGCCTTCGGGAGATTGGCTCGGCGCAAAGGTCTCTCGGTTCTCGTTGTTGGGCTGACCGCGCTGCTGTTCCGGTTGGCCATTCTTCCCTTTTGCCCCGTTCCATTGCCGTTTGTTCCGGACGACTTCAGCTTTCTGCTCTCCGCAGACACGTTTGCGCATGGAAGACTGACCAATCCGACGCCTGCCATGTGGATTCACTTCGAATCCATTCACATCACCATGCAGCCCACCTATATGTCGATGTACTTTCCCAGCGAAGGGTTGGTGATGGCCGCAAGCCAAGTACTGCTAGGCCAACCATGGTTCGGATTGCTGCTCATGAGCGCCCTGATGTGCGCCGCCATCTGCTGGATGCTGCAAGCCTGGCTACCCCCGACCTGGGCACTTCTCGGAGGGTTTCTTGCAATCCTCCGACTGGGGCTCTTCACATACTGGATCAATACGTACCATTCGGCCGGAACGATCGCGGCGTTTGGGGGCGCGCTGGTATTGGGATCGCTCCCGAGGATAATGAAGGCGCCGATCGTTCGCCATCGTGACGCCCTGGTGCTCGCGGCCGGCATTATCGTGTTGGCAACCACTCGGCCTTACGAGGGACTTCTCCTTTGCTTTCCGGTCGCTGTTGTGCTCGGACGCTGGCTGTTGTTCGGAAAGAACCGGCCTTCAATCTCCGTCCTCATTCGTCATGCAGCATTGCCTGTCGTGCTTATGATCGCCGCCGGCTCATGGATGGCATATTACGACTACCGTGCGTTCGGAAACCCCACAACTTTGCCGTACACAGTCGATCGCCAGGCTTATGCGATGGCTCCCTATTTCGTCTGGCAACATGCGCGACCTGAGCCGGCCTACCGCCATCCGGTGATGCGAGAGTTTTACTACAAAGGCGAACTTGCTGAGCTTCGCAACTATCGCACAGTGCCCCATGCCCTTTTCGAATCCTTTCTCAAATTGGTTAGAGCCATTCTCTTTTTCTCGGGCATCGCACTGCTGCCACTTCTATTCATGCTGAGACGAGTGATCCTCGATCGACGCCTGGGCTTCCTAAAGCTTGGAGTGCTGGTCCTGGCGGCTGGCATGCTGATACAGTTCTTCCTCATTCCGCATTACTTAGCGGCGTTTACCGCATCATTCTATGCTCTCGGGCTTCAGGCGATGCGCCACATGAGAGTTTGGAAACCAGAGCGCAAGCCCGTTGGTCTAGCGCTCGTGCGGATGATGGTGACAGTCTGCATCGTTATGACAGGAGTGCGGCTTTTCGCCGTACCACTTAAGCTCCGGATCCCGGAACGGCCTGCATCGCTGTGGAATTTTCAATGGTATGGCCCGTTGCATTTCGGCACAGAGCGAGCGGAGATGACGGCCGCCCTTGAACGCATGCCCGGAAAACAATTGGTGATCGTGCGCTATTCCCCCAAACACGATTCATTCAACGAGTGGGTCTACAACTCTGCTGACATCGATGGTTCCAAAGTGATATGGGCAAGGGAGATGAGCTCCAGCAATAATGGCAACCAGCATGTCGGACCAACTTCTGATCCAAACTCAGAGCTGATTCGCTATTACAAGGATCGAAAGGTGTGGCTGGCGGAGCCGGACGCCACACCGGCAAAATTATCACCGTATCCCGTACCAGCAGAGCTGGCAGCTGAATCGCATTGAGCGCTGCAGCAAGGGATCATCAGTCTGAATTGCGAAGGAGAAGTCACCATGATCAACGGTAAGAAAATTGCAGTAGTTATGCCGGCTTACAACGCGGAGAGAACGCTGGAACAGACCGTGCGTGAGCTGCCCGAACTGGTCGATATCAAAATTCTTGTTGATGACTCCAGCAAGGACTCGACCGCGGAGCTCTCGAAGAAACTCGGTGTTTTGACCTTTGTTCACGATGCCAACTATGGCTACGGGCGCAACCAGCAGACGTGCTATCGAGAAGCGCTCGCCGCTGGCGCCGACATTGTTGTCATGGTTCATCCCGATTACCAGTACACCCCTCTTCTGGTTACTGCCATGGCAAGCATGGTCGCAAGCGGAGTCTACGACATGGTGCTCGCGTCGCGGATTCTCGGTGGCGGAGCATTGAAGGGTGGCATGCCGCGGTATAAGTACATCGCCAACCGCTTCCTGACCGCATTCCAGAACATTTTTCTTGGCGTAAAGCTGTCGGAATACCACACTGGCTATCGCGCCTTTTCGAAAGAGCTATTGCGGACGTTGCCACTCCTTGAGAATTCTGATGACTTTGTCTTTGACAACCAGATGATCGCGCAAGCCGTGATGTTCAAATTTAACATCGGCGAAATCTCATGCCCGACCAAGTATTTTAAGGAAGCATCTTCCATCAATTTCAAGCGCAGCGTGACCTACGGCCTCGGCGTGCTGGGCACCACGGCAAGCTTTGTCGCTCACCGGCTCGGATGGATCCACGAACCTCGATTTGATTCCACCGGCAGAAAAGTTATGCAGCAGTACTACGCAGAGGTTGCCCAGGGCTCCTGAGGGGCAACTTAACTTCATCCCTTGCTGAATCAACAGGCATGCGCCTCTTCGACCCCGGAAGGACTCGGAATGGAGATCACTCAAGACCAGACAGCAGCAGAGGCTGCACGTCGCG
>Ga0302319_10019609_pt1 | contig 12277 bp, 7 predicted proteins | sample Bog_T0_2_FD_203319 | JGI IMG/M metagenome (GOLD analysis project Ga0302319, IMG submission 203319) | Peat permafrost microbial communities from Stordalen Mire near Abisko, Sweden - Bog_T0_2 | ecosystem: Environmental > Terrestrial > Soil > Wetlands > Peat | place: Sweden: Abisko, Stordalen Mire... | reverse complement strand
TCCGTGGTGAAGATGTTGTTGGCGATGGCGGCCAGCGGATGCTCTTCCATGAGGGGGACGTGCTTGTAAGCGGCAGCGTGGAAGACGATGCGCGGGGAGTGCGCAGTGAAAATGTGCTCGATGAGCGCGGGGTTGGATGCGTTGCCGAGGATGGGCGTCATGGGGCAGGCGATGCCGGCTGCGTTCCACTCGCGTTTGAAGCTATAGAGATGGCTCTCGGACGCCTCGAGGAGCAGCAACATGGGCGGGGAAAGGACGGCGATGCGAAGCGCCAGAGCGGAGCCAATGGAGCCGCCTGCTCCGGTGATGAGCATGGGATGGCGATAGAGTGTTTCGAACACTGCGATTGGTGGCGACGGCAGGCGCGGACGAGCGAGAAAGCTGCGCCAGTTCAGGTCTTCCAGAGACGGAATCACAGAAGCAGTATAAATTGGGGAGCGAATCGGATGAGTCGGGAATCAGTTGGGCTCGCCCGCCAGCCATGCCGACGGAGAGGACGGTCGAATACACTGGATGGGGTCTGGGATGTTTTTATTTTGCTGGTTCCAAGGCATTCCACAGGGTTTGGGGAAGAGATTTATGAGATTGGTTGGGCGATTGCTTGGGTCGGTTGCGCTGGTTGTTTTTGCGGTGGTTGCAGCAGAGGCTGGGGCCGAGACGCGCTTTGACGCCGATGCGGTGCGGACGAACAATCGCGGCGTGGCGCAGATGGGGCAGCAGTTTACCGAGCGCGCCGCGGGGACGTTTGCCGAGGCGTTCAAGAAGGACGAAAAGCTGGCGCAGGCGGCGGTGAACGAGGGCATTGCGCTGATGGCGCTGCAGAAGCTTGACGAGGCAAAAAGCTGGCTGCAGAAAGGGATTGCGCTGGATGCGACGAGCGCGCAGGCGTGGTACAACCTGGGGCTTGCGCAACACTCGGGCAATGAGCTGGAGGCGGCGCTGGCCAGTTTTCAGCAGGCTGTGAAGCTCGACCCAAGGGATGCGGATTCGTATTACTTTGAGGGCGTCTGCTACTCGGAGATGAAGGAGAACGACAAGGCGATTCCGATTTTTGAGAAGGCGCTGGAGATAGACCCGCTTCATGCGTCGAGCGAGTATGGATTGGCGAGGGCATTGCAGCGCAGCGGCAGGAAGGCGGAGGCGAATACCCATTTTCAGCGCTTCCAGCACCTGACCAGCACCAAGGTATCGACGACCATTGCGCCGGCCTACGGGGAGCAGGGACACTATTCGACGGTTACCGCGATTGTCGAGCAGGGAGAAGGGACGAAGGGGATGATTGTGGTGAAGCTGGCGGCGGTGCCGCTTTTGAATGCGGTTCCGGGTCCGACAAAAAAAACAACCGCAGGTCCTTCGGCTTCGCTGCGCTCCGCTCAGGATGACAGGTCTTTGGGTTCCACTGCCGCGTGGACGACCACGGGCGGGGCTTGCATGATGGACGTGACCGGCTCGGGACAGATGGACCTGGTGCTGATGCAGGCCGGGCCGCACGCGATTCGTGTGTTGCATGCCAAGGGCGACGGAAGCTTTGAGGATTGGGATGCCGAAGCGGCGGGGTTGAAGGCTTCGGGACACGCTGTTGCGTGCGCGGTAGGGGACTACGATGGCGATGGATTGAACGACTTGGCCGTGGCGCTGGATGATTCGTTGCTGCTGTTCAGGAACCTGGGCAAGGGCAAGTTTCAAGACGTGACTGCGGAGGCTGGGCTGGCGGCCAGGAATCGTCCGTCGGGGATCACATTTATCGATTATGACCACGATGGCGATTTGGATTTGTTTTTGACTGGCGCGCCTTTGAAAGAAGGCGATGCGCCGAATGTGCTGTGGCGGAATAACGGGAATAAGACGTTTACTGAGTGGACAGAGCCGACTGGGTTGGGCGGGAGCGGCGAGACGAGCGCAGCGATACTCACGGATTTCAACAATGATCGCGCAGTGGATATTGCGGTGACTGGGAATGGGCCCGCGCCGCTGATTTATGTGAACCCGCGAGAGGGAAAATATCCGACGCAGCCGCTGTATGGCGGATATAAGCTGCCGGCGACCATGGGCATTGCCGTGCTGGATTACAACAAAGACGGCTGGATGGATATTGCGGTAACTCATGCGGGCGCGCCGGGGTTGACGCTGTGGAGGAATGTTGAGGGACCGAATCATGTGGGGCGGCAATTTGAGCGGGTTGAGTTACCGCTGAAGGGCGCGCTGCGCGGGTGGGGAGTTACACCGGTTGATATCGATAACGATGGATGGATTGACCTGGCGGCAATTGTGGAGACCACGGCCGGGGCGCAGGTAAAGGTGTTTCGTAATAAGGGCGATGGGTCGTTTGAAGACGTGAGTCATGCGCTGGGGTTGGATAGTGTGAAACTGCATGAGCCGCGCGGGCTGATTGCCGCCGATGTGGATGGAGACGGCGCGCCGGATTTGATTGTGACGCAGGTGAATGCGCCGCCGGTGCTACTGAAGAATGTGGGCGCGAACAAGAACCACTTTGAGCGTCTGGATTTGACGGGGTATGCGGATAACAAGACCGCGCTGGGCGTGAAGGTTGAAGTGTTTGCGAACGGTCAATGGCAGAAGTGGGAGTTGGCCGGGGCATCGGGCTACCAGACGCAGGCGCCCCCGCAAATTCTGGTTGGGTTGGGGCAGGCGGATGGGATTGACCTGCTGCGGATTCTTTGGCCAACGGGGGTGCTGCAGGATGAGATCGACTTACCAAAGCTAACTCAGGGACGGGGAGTAATCGCAATGAAGGAGGCGGACCGGCGGGGTAGCTCGTGCCCGGTCTTGTTTGCCTGGGATGGGCATAAGTACAAGTTAGTGACCGATGTTATCGGCGCAGGGGTGGTTGGGCATTGGTTTACGCCGACGCGGCGGAATATTCCGAATCCCGGCGAGTGGGTGAAGGTGGATGGCGACCGGATTGTGCCGGTGAACGGGAAGTTGAGCCTGCGCTTTATGGAGCCGATGGAAGAGGTGAATTACATCGACCAGTTACGGCTGGTTGCTGTGGATCATCCGGCGAATGTGGAAGTAAATCCCGATGAGCGATTCCTGGACGATCCGCCGTTTGCTTCAGGGCGCGTGGTGGCTACCGAGGGCGCGCGGCTGCCGGTGGGAGCGTGGGACGGATTGGGCGAGGATGTGCTGGACAAGTTGAGCCGGCGCGATCACAGCTTTGCGAGCGGGTTTACGGTGCTGCCTTATGACGGGTTTGCTGATCTCCATGCACTGACGCTTGATCTGGGCTCGCTGGACGCGAAGTCCCAGCTACGGCTGCTGATGACGGGTTATGTGAACTATTTCAGCGCGACATCGCTGTATGCCGCGTGGCAGGCGGGAGTGAAGCCGGTTTCGCCGTATGTGGAAGCGGAACTGAGCGATGGAACCTGGAAGCGCGTTGCGGACGATGTAGGATTTCCGGCCGGCCTGGAGCGCACGATTGTTGTGGACCTGACAGGTAGGTTGCCTGCGGGGACTCGGCGGATACGGCTGATGACTAACTTGCAGATTTACTGGGACCAGGTTTTAGTGGATCAATCTGACGAGAGCGTGGATGCGGCCGTGCGGACCGAGGAGGTTACGCTGGCACAGGCGACGCTGCATTTCCGTGGTTACCCGAAGCAGACGGAAGGAACAAGCCCTGGAGATCTGGATTACGATTACGACCGGTTTGACGGGACCGTTTCAGCATCAGCGAGGGAGTTATACGCGGATGGGCGATGTTACCGAGTTATTGAAGGGAATCGACGACAGGTTTGCGATTTTCGGAAGCGGTGAGGAGATTGCGGCGGAGTTTGACGCGGCCAAGCTGCCGGCTCTGCCCGCGGGTTGGAAGCGCGATTACTTCTTTTATGCCAACGGGTTTGTGAAGGATATGGATTGGTGGGATGCATCGCCGTTTACGGTGGCGCAACTGCCATTTCATAAGATGAGCACTTATCCCTATCCGGATAGCGAGAGTTATCCGGACGACAAGGATGGGCTGGATTATCAATTGAACTGGAACGACCGGTTCGATTCGGGCGAACCGGTGCGGTCTTACCGGTTTGATTATCGGGCGATGCCGTCGCCGCCGGCCACCTGCGGTGGGGCAGACGCGGCTTGCGCCGCACCGGCGACGGCGCGGCCATGAGCGAAGTGGTGCTTGAATCGGCGGTGCGGCAACTGGAACTGCTGAAGTCGAAGGCGATTTCTGCCGCGGAGTTGGCCGAGGCGCATATTCGGCAGATTGAGCGGCTGAATCCTGAGCTGAATGCATTTGCGGATTTCGATGCGGAGCGGGTACGTGTGCGGGCGCGGCTGCATGACGCGTGGGCTGGGCAGCGTGAACGCAGGCCGTTGTTCGGATTGCCTGTGACTGTGAAATCTTCAATTGCTGCGCGGGGATTGAAGTGCGAGATTGGAAGCCTGTTGAACAAGGGCGATGTACCGCGCGAAGATGCCCTGGTGGTGGCTCGGCTGCGCGCGGCGGGGGCTTTGATTCTGGGCACGACTAACTGCCCTGAGTTTCTGATGGCCTATGAGACAGATAACTTGCTGCATGGGCGAACCTGCAATCCATGGGATCTGGCCCGGTCGCCCGGAGGGTCGAGCGGCGGCGAGTCGGCTGCGATTGCCGCGGGCATGTCGGCGGCGGGGTTGGGCAGCGATAGCGGCGGATCGGTGCGTGTGCCGGCGCATTTCACGGGGATTTGCTCACTGAAGCCAACGCCGGGGCGGATACCGGGGCGCGGACACTTGCCGCCGTGCGTCGGGCCGTTTTCGATACTGGGCGCGATTGGGCCGATGGCACGGACGATTGGCGATGTGGCGCTGATGTTTCGCATTCTGAGCGGGCATGATCCGGTTGATCCGGTGAGTGCGCCGGTGGAATTGCGCGAGCCGGGGATGGCGGAGCTGCGGACGAACAAGGTTGGATATTTTGAGGACGACGGAATGGTTCCGGTTACGCCGGAGACACGAGCAGCGGTGAATGCGGCAGCGGCTGCGCTGCGCGATGCGGGTTTTAACGTGGAGCCGTTTCGGCCCCGGGCGCTGGAGTTACTGCAGAAGCTATGGATGAAGTTCTTTGTGCAGTGCGGGGCGATGTTTTATGCGCCGACGTTTGCAGGCAGGGAAGATGAGCTAAGTCCGATTTTCAAAGAGTTTCTCGGGCTGGCTCGAAATGCGCCGCCACTTACAGCTCAGGAGTTACTGGATGCATGGGCGGAGTTAGACGTGCTGAGGGCGAAGACGCTCGAGGAGATGCGCAGGTATCCGGTGCTGCTGTGCCCGGTGGCGAGCGTACCGGCGTTCCGGCATGGGGAGCGGAGTTGGATGGTCGAAGGGCAGACGGTGGACTACTGGGATGCGTGGCGGTATTCGCAGTGGTTCAATGTGTTGGCCGCGCCGGCCGTGGTGGTGCCGGTGGGACGCTCGCCGGAAGGGCTGCCGATTGGGGTGCAGGTTGTGGCGCGGCCGTTTCAGGATGAGACGGCGCTGGGGGTCGCGGGGATTGTGGATGCGGCGTTTGGGTATCGAGCACCTGCTATGGCGGCAAACAGATGACAGATTACAGATTTCAGATGACAGATTATAGATTACGGAGCGATCGTGAAGTTCGTTTTGCTTGGAATTCCAGCTTGCTCGCCGCGACAAGTCAAGTTCATCCGTCACATACAAGTGTTCATAGCACCTTTAGAACTTAAGTAACAGGTGCGATGAGAAATCCCCGCGCGCCTCAACCATTGGATGGAGGCGTGGCGCGGACGATCGCGGTACTCTAACGCTTCCGCTTCCCCAGAAACGGAGCGCACAGGGTGCGCGATAGCTGGAACGAACGATTTGCGGAATCTCCCGATGTGCTGAAGAGCGCTGAGCGCCAGCAGACTGTGGTACCGGTGCTCGATCTTGAGATCGGCGGGGATGAATTCATCACCATGGCTGGGCCTTGCTCGGTTGAAACCGAGTTTCAGTTGATGGCCACAGCCAACCATGTGCGCCGCGCCGGCGCACGCATTCTGCGGGGCGGGGCGTTCAAGCCGCGCAGTTCTCCTTACAGCTTTCAAGGGTGGGGCCTGGACGGCCTGAAGATGCTGGCTCGCGCGCGAGACGAGAGCGGGCTGGCCATCGTCACGGAAGTGATGCAGGAAGACGACGTTTCCATGGTCGCCGAGTACGCCGACATTTTGCAGATCGGCACGCGGAACATGGAGAACTATGCGCTGCTGGAAGCGGCGGCGCGCAGTGGACGGCCGGTGCTGCTGAAGCGCGGCATGGTGGCGACCGTTGCTGACTGGCTGCGATCGGCGCAACTGATTCTGGACTGCGGCAACCCCAACGTCATTCTGTGTGAGCGCGGCATTCGCACGTTTGAGACGGCGATGCGGAATACCTTCGATGTGGCCGCGATTGCGCTGCTGAAACAGATTTCGCATCTTCCGGTGATCGCCGATCCGAGCCACGCTGCTGGGCATCGCGACCTGGTTCCCGCACTGGCGCGGATTGCGGTTGCCGGCGGAGCGGACGGGCTGCTGGTGGAGGTGCATCCGAACCCGGACAAGGCATGGAGCGATGGGGAACAGTCGCTGGACTTTGCGGGGTTCGACGCAATGATGGATGGACTGGAGCCGTGGATTGAGCTGCGGGGTTTGGAACTGAGCGCTCCCGCGCGCGGCGATGCGGCTGTGCGGTCGATGGAGGCCGTGGGATGAGGGCTGCTGCGAGAGTGCTGACGATTGCCGGTTCGGTCGCCATGGTGGTTGCGGTTTGCGGGTTTGGGCCGAATGCGCCGCAGGGGCCACAGCCAGGGACAAGCCTCGACCCGGACATTATTGTTACCGCCGCGCCGGTTTACGATGCGCTGGCTGCGCTGAAGGGCGGAGAGCGCTTTCCGAAGGGCGCGCAGTTGTTGCTTGTTCATGCGGGCAAGGCGGAGAGGCTGGTAACGGGATTTGCGGCAAGCGCGGACGCGAATGTTGGTTTCGACGGGAAGACTGTGCTCTTCGCGGGAAAACAAACGCCGGCCGACAAGTGGCAGATATGGGAACTGACACTGTCAGATGGTTCAGTGCGCAAGCTGATCGCGGGTGAGGACGATGTGATTCGCCCTTTCTATTTGCCCGGCGGACGGCTGGTGTACGCACGGCGTACCGCGCGGGGATTTCAACTTGAAGCCGCCGGCAAAGATGCGATGCCGGTGCTTTCGCCAATCGATTCGGGGGCAGGCGCGACGGTGGTTGCGCTGAGCTATATGCCGGGTAGCGCGATTCCCGACGATGTGCTTGCGGATGGGCGCATTCTGTTTGAGGCTGGCTTTCCGCTGGGGTCGGGATCGACCGCGGAGATGTATCTGGTTTACTCGGATGGCAGCGGCGTTGAGTCGTACCGGTGCGATCACGGGAGCGCGCGGTGGGGCGGGAAGCAGTTTGCGTCGGGCGATGTGGTGTTCACGCACGGAGCATCCCTGGCGCGGTTTACGTCGCCCCTTGCTCACGAGACGCCCGTTGCCGCGCCGCGTGACGAGTACGCCGGAGCGATTACAGAGACAACCAATGGTGCATGGCTGGTGAGTGCGCGGACTAGCGCCGTCACGCACTATGCGCTAAAGCGGTGGGAGTCAGGCTCTTCGCAAACAGGCTCTGCGGCGCTGAGAACTTTACTGGCGCGGAGTGGTGAAGATCTTGTGGAACCGGTCGTGGTTGCCCCGAGGTCGAGGCCCAAGCGTCACCCATCGGGCCTGCATGCCTGGGACTACGCGAACCTGATGGCGCTGGACTCGCGGCTATCGCGCGAAGGTGACTTGAAGGTGGCGGCGGCACGGGTGCAACTCGAAACCAGAGACGCCGATGGGCGCACGATGGTTACCGGCACAGCGCCGGTTGAGGCGGATGGTTCGTTTTTTGTAAAGGTGCCGGCGGACAAGCCGATTCGCTTTGCGCTTCTGGATGCGAAGGGCGCGGTGGTTCGCCAGGAGCATGGGTGGTTCTGGATTCGGCGCGGCGAGCAGCGCATATGCGTGGGCTGCCATACGGGGCCGGAGCGCGCATCGGAGAATCGCGTGCCCGCCGTGCTGCTGCGTACGACCACGGCGTTTGACTTATCCGGCGCGAATGGTGCGAATGGCGCACAACACGCAACGCCGGGAGGCAATTGAAATGATGATTCGCTTGATGATTTTATTTGGGGCCGCGTCCATTGCAGCGGCGCAGACTGCTCCATCGGCTCCTGGTGTTTTTCCTTCTCAGGCTGGTGTTGTTGCCGAGGCTGTTGCACAGAGTGTGCCGCCTGCCGCGATGCCGGCGCCGCCGCCTGTAACCGCGACAACATCCGTCGCAGGACCCGCGGTTGCGCACGATCCGGTGATTCGCTTTGAAGACGCGACGGATAAGGCAGGAATCGATTTTACGCATAGCTTCGGTTCGCGGCAGATGGGCTCACTGCTGGAGGACACGGGCGCCGGTTGCGTGTGGTTCGACTACAACAACTCCGGCCTGGAGTCGCTTTACGTGTTGAATGGACGGCCGCTTGACGATTCCATCCATCCGTTTCCGCTGAAGGTAAAGCCGGCAACGCCGCCGCACAATCATCTCTACCGCAACAATGGCAACGGGACTTTTACCGATGCGACGGAGGAGTCGGGGCTCAATCCGGATATGTATTCGCATGCGGTGGCCGTTGCCGACTATGACAACGACGGCCATGAAGACCTGCTGGTTACCGGATACGGCAAGGTTGTGCTTTATCACAACGACGGCAACGGACACTTTACGGATGTGACGGCGAAGGCCGGGATCAAGGTGGACGGATGGGCGATCAGCTCGACTTGGCTGGACTACGACAAGGACGGCTGCGTGGATTTGTTTGTGGGCCGCTACGTGAAGTTCGATCCCAAGTACCGCGCCTTCTATGCGCCCACCAATTATCCGGGGCCGCTGGATTACGAGGGCGAGACGAACATGCTGTTCCACAATAACTGCGACGGGACTTTTACCGATGTTACGGAGAAGTCGGGGATCGGCGCGTATGTGGGACGCACGATGGGCGTGACTGCGGCGGACTTCGACAACGACGGCTGGGACGATATCTATGTGGCCAACGATCGGACGGAGAACTTCCTGTTTCATAACAAGCACGATGGAACGTTCGAAGAGATTGGGAACGACACCGGCACGGCGTATGGACAGAATGGCGAGTCCACTTCGTCGATGGGGCCGGTGTTCGCCGATCTCGAAGGCAGGGGATGGCTTGATCTGTGGGTGACCGACGGGCGCTACAACCGGCTGCTGCACAACACGGGTAAGGGGAGCTTTGAGGATATTGGCGCATCGAACGGGGTGTCGCAGGCAAATGCGCAATACGCGAGCTGGGGCACGGGCATCTACGACTTCGACAACGACGGCCAGATCGACATTCTAATCTTTCACGGCGCTCTGGTTCATCTGATCCCGCAGGAGCATACGCTGTTTCGCGGAGTGGGCAATGGGAAATTCGCGGATGTTTCGCGCGAGGCCGGGCCGGTACTGAGCGTGCGCACCACGGCGCGCGGCGCATGTTTTGCGGACTACGAAAACAACGGCAAGGTGGATGCGTTTGTGAACAACCTGGGCTCGAAGGGAACGCTGCTGCACAATGTCTCCACCGATACCGGGCACTGGGTATCCATCAAGCTGGTGGGGACCAAGAGCAATCGCGATGGGATTGGCGCGCGGGTTGAAGTAATGGCCTCAGGCGAGCGTTGGACTGCCGAGCGCGTTGCCGGGTCGGGCTATTTGTCGCAGGACGACGGGCGCCTGCACTTTGGATTGGGCGCGGCGACGACGATCGACAAGCTGACGATTCATTGGCCCAGCGGGCGTGAGCAGACGCTTGAGAAGGTCAGTGCGGATCGCGTGCTGACGGTGGAGGAGCCGAAGTGAACGGACGCGAGACAGCACGGCATAGGATTCGTGGATTGGGCACCGGCATTACGGCGCTGGCTGCAGCGGTGCTGGTGATTGCTCTCTGGCCCGGGGTTGGTCAGCCGGTGCGCGCTGACTCGGGCGACGTGGAGAAGTATGCATCGCCGCTTGAGGTTTTGCATTCTCCCGATGGCGCGCGGCTCTACGTGCTTTGCCAGGGAAGCGAAGAGATAAGGGTACTGGACGCGGCGAGCTACGCGGTCGTCAAGAGCATCGCGGTGGGGCGCGTGCCACGCGGGTTTTCGCTTTCGCCTGATGGCGCGCGGCTGTTCGTGACCAACTCGTGGGATGACACGCTGAGCGTGATCGATACAAAGACACTGGCGGTGACCGCGACGTGGCCAGTGGGAGCGGAGCCATCGAGCGTTGTGGAGGATCGCGCGGGCAAGCGGTTGTATGTGGCGAATCGGATAAGCAACGATGTGGCCGTGCTGAATGCTCAGACTGGCGAAGAAGAGAAGCGGCTGCTGGCGGGGCGGGGATCGAGTTACCTGACGCCTTCGCCGGATGGAAAGCGCATCTACGCGACACACGTTTACCCCAATCCGCCCACAGTGCGGACAGGGTTGGAGAATCGCACGGCTCCGGAATCGGAGATCACGGTGATCGATACGGAGCGCGCGGTGGTTGTGGATCGCATGCCACTGCACCGGGTTGCGGGGGTATTTCATTTGGCGATGTCGGGTGATGGGCGGCTGGGCGTGGTGGCCGAGTACCATCCCAAGAACATGATTCCGCTGGCACATCTGGAACACGGTGGAGCTTTCGCTTACACGTTGACTTTGTTCGGCGCGGATGTGGGCGCGGCTTCCGTCGAGGTTCCGCTGGATGAGTTGGAGCGCTACGCTGCGCGGCCATTCGCTGTGGCCATTGCGCCCGACAAGTCGCGCATCTATGTGAGCTGCGGCGGTTCGGAGATGGTGACGGTCATCGATGTTGCGAAGCTGCTTCGATATGTTCACGCGCACCCGGGTTCCAATGCGCAGGATCTTGCGGCCAGCGCCAACTATGTGGTTGCGCGCATCGGCGTGGGCCGCGATCCGCGCGGGCTGACGATGAGCAGCGACGGAAGAAAGCTGTATGTTGCCGATCGGCTCGACGATACGATCAGCGTGATCGATACGCGCAGCAATCGCGTGGCCTCGACCATTGCGCTGGACGGCCCGAAGACCATCTCCATCTTGCGCCGCGGCGAACAGACTTTTTATACCGCGCGCTATTCGTTTCAAGGGCAGATTGGCTGCGCCACCTGCCACATCGACTCCACGTTCGACGGCTTGACATGGAACCTGGAGCCGGATGGCTTTGGTCGCAGCATCGTGGACAACAAACTGCTCGAGGGCGTGAAGGACACCGAGCCGTACAAGTGGACCGGCACGAATCCAGACATTCCGACAGAGTGCGGAACGAGGACCGAAAAATACTTTTGGCGCTCAGAGAATTACGACGATCTGACTCTGAGCGACCTGGCAGTTTACATCCGCAGTCTTGACCCGCGGCCGAATCGCTCGCGCCTGGCAGACGGCGACCTGACGCCTGGGCAGGAGCGGGGCAAGGCCATCTTTGATCGTTCCGTAGACAAGTTCAGGAAGCCGATTCCGGAATATAACCGCTGCTCTTATTGTCACAGCGGGCCGAAGGGCACGAACCAGAAAATTGTTGACGTGGGCACGCGCAAACCCACCGATAACACGGGTCTCTTGAAGGCGCCGATGCTGGCCAACATTTCGCTGACCGCGCCTTATCTGCACGACGGGTCGGCGCGCTCGCTCGAAGAGATATGGACGGTCTACAACCCGGACGACAAGCACGGGCGCACTAACGATTTGACCAAGGATGAACTGAATGACCTGATCGAATACCTCAGGTCACGATGAGAGGAATGATGAAGAAGCTTTGTATGATCGTATTGCTATTTGCAGCCGGAGCACTAGCATTCGCGGTGCCTCCGACGATGCCGCAGTTTCGTTTTGAGAATTTTACGACCGCCAACGGATTGCCGAACGATCACGTGTACGCGGTGCTGGTGGATGGGGATCGCATCTGGGCAGGGACGGACAACGGCCTTGCCTTATACGAGAACCATGCCTGGAAGACCTACACAACCGCGGATGGCCTGGCGCATCGCGCGGTGATTTCGCTGGCCCTGGACAAGCGCACCGGCGATGTGTGGGCGGGCACGATGGGTGGTCTGAGCCGCATCTCGGGGGGGCGCATCGACAGCTTTACGCAGTTGAACTCGGGGCTGAGCAACGACGTTGTGTATAGCGTCTCAATCGAAGGCGAAAACGTGTGGATCGCCACAGCTGCAGGCGCCTGCCGTTTAAACCTGCACA
>Ga0302319_10019608_pt1 | contig 12277 bp, 9 predicted proteins | sample Bog_T0_2_FD_203319 | JGI IMG/M metagenome (GOLD analysis project Ga0302319, IMG submission 203319) | Peat permafrost microbial communities from Stordalen Mire near Abisko, Sweden - Bog_T0_2 | ecosystem: Environmental > Terrestrial > Soil > Wetlands > Peat | place: Sweden: Abisko, Stordalen Mire... | reverse complement strand
CTCCATCCGGCTTATATACTGTGAAAGCAGGGGTTCAGTGTCCGGAACCCCATTGAACAAAGACAAGTATTCGTCATACGAAGACTCCATGAAGATCAGAACAACATTGAGATTTGTCCTTGCGGGGGAGGTGGTGATTACTGGATACTGCAAGGCATCCGACAACCCGAGTTTTCGGGCAGAAGCGACGAATTCATCAGGGGTCATCGGCGAAGTCACAGCCTTTCTAATTAAAGGGCAGTTACACATCATATTAACAGGCCACATGCCTTCGACCTTGTCCGGGTCATCGGCAAAAAGGCCGATAAGCGCTAGAATGATAAAAATAAATCCCACGTAGTTCATTCCCCGGTGTTCGGAGTGCGCCCGATCATCAGAACCCCGGGCCAACCAATGTGTCAAGCTTATAACCAGTAGAACGTAGAGCAACACCAGGGCCGCCAAAGCGCAAATTAACCCTGACAGATAGGGCCGCGCCAACAACCAGATCATCTTGGGCGTGTCATTAAATGTCAATAAGTCCCATCCCAACCTGACACCCATCACTTGTGAAAGTCTTAAATCAATCAACGCAAGGCCAATAACCAGGATGCAAATCAAATCCAAGGCTAACAACCTGCTTTTGGGCAAAAACCACAGCCAGCCGGCCGCCAGCGTCCCGATTACAAATACGACCAACACCTCATCGATAAAATAGCGCGGCAGCTCCAATCCCAGACAAATTAACTTGTTAAAATTGCCAATCGCGGTAAAATGCTGGCTGAGTAAAAGCCAAAACGTCGCGATGTAAAACGGCATGACCATGAACCACACGCGGGTAAATCCAAATATAACCGATACTGCCGTCGCCAAACCAAACACTTCACAAATGCTGACCGTGAGCAGTATCGAATAAGAACAGGCACCCGGAAGCACCATGGATGCCACAAGTCTGAATATTAACCAACCGCATAAAGTCCAAACGGCCGGCAAAACCAACCAGAGCGAATCGTTCCCGTCTTTGAAGCTCCGGCCGCCAGCTAGAAAGGCCAGTCCCAGCCCATCGAGGGCGAGCAATTCATCCTTGAAGGTCACAAACCCTTGGAAATTGACCATGGCGAAAAGGCCGAAATATATGGCGGTTAAGTATAGGGCGTAATCTCCGCATCGACGGCAAATTAAAAGCCGATAGAAGATTGTGTAGCTCGCCAGCCAAATTCCCAAAAAAGGTTTGTGAACGCAAATAATCGGCCAATAGGAACAGGCGGCATCTTTCAAACGGATTATAAAATTCGCGGACAGTAAACCCGCCGGTAGTGTTACATGGTATATCAGAGCCATGAACGCCACCCCCAATCCCAGTATCGTGTAGTTCGCCGCGCGCAGGGCGACGATTGCATTATTATTGGCTTTGATGCGAATGCAGAGGCAGACGATGCTGCCCGCCATAACTAAGACGAAAAGATAAAACCAGGCGTGGTTAATCCAGGTGACGGGGGTTCGGAAAATGCGGAAATGAATTTCAAACAAATATTTTCTCAGACTGATCAGCATTGCGATCTTAATGGCCGTCAGACTGACCAATAACGCAAGAATTCGACCTGCCGCACGCGGCTCTAAGTTATAAAAGCGCTTTAGAAAGCCCGGCTGCTTTATAATTTCTGCTTTGGTTGTAAGATTACTCATTCCGCATTTACTGTCTGTCAAATGATTTGAACAAGGAATTTAAGGCTGGTGCCGGTAATAACTCAATCCCAACAAAACCCAGAATGCGCCCGCCACTGGCATTGTAAAAAAACCCCCGTCGAACCAAAATCCAATTAGCAAAACCATTGCACCTCCCCGGCAGATCGTGGTGAGTGGCGCGGTTGATTTTTCATGTTTATTTTGCGAATGCGCTTCATTACCCCGGCTAAATGCGAAACGGCAGAGGGTTGCAAAGCATAACAGGGTTGGCAGTCCCAGGGTGGCGCCTAAAAGCAAATAACTGTTCATTTGAAGCGCCGCACTATTATCCACGCCCAATTGCAGATAATAGTTGGAATACAGCCTTTCGGGTTGATTCCAACCCAAACCCGCCCAGGGGTGCTCCGCGATAATCTGCCATGCGCCTGTCCAGGCGGTTACGCGGTTACGCCAGGAAAAATCATTTACATCAACGGCGGAAAAAATGCGGTCCAGCGTGACAGATTGCCTTAAATAAGCCAGCTTCCAGCTTGTCATAATGCCGGCTGACAGGCCAATCGTTAAAATCGTGAATTTGCACTTAAGAACCCGGACGGTGAGGTGGTGCAATATTCCAACCCCATTGACCGCGTTTTTCGCATTTTTTCTGGTTGTTGTAATAATAAGATAAATTAATCCTCCGAGTGTGGCCGCCCAAGCTCCACGGCTATAACCGTGAAATAGACCACGTCCGGCGAGAAAGGCTGCAAAAATGCAAAGCCCGGCCGCCAGATTCTGTTTCCGCAGGAATTTCCACCTTGTCGTTGTCCGGAACATGTTCACCCCCAGTTGCCATGCTCCCGCGCCAATGGCCAGTAAAAGGCCGCACCCCATTAACAGCCCGAAGACATTTGGATTTGTCCACGGCCCGCCCCAACGGAATTGATGGTGGTACTCGTATCTGGAATGCTCATTATGCCAACTTGAAGCGACGCAGAGAAGCCCCAGCAATACACCAAATATCAAAACGTGAAAACGACCGCAATAATTCGCATTATTTGTGACGGTCGCATTAACCAACACAATCTGCAGCATCATTATTCCGGTAAAAAATATCAAGGCGTCACCATAAGGTTCGTAATCCATGGAATTAAATATTACAGCACCGAGCCATGCCCCGCCGATCAAGATGTTGGTTCCTCCAAATGGCCAACGCCCGAATTGCGCGCAAACATTCCGGATGAGCAAGGCCAGATTGAAAAGCTCCAAAAGCAAAAGCAGTCGCTTTTGCATTTGCGCCTCCCCCAGTTTTTGAGCAAGCAGCCCAATGGTATGATCAGCCGCCGCAAGTTGTCGTCCAAACAACATTACCGCCAACAAGTTGACCAGACTTAGATTGACAAACGTAATTGCGATTCCTCTCCACATCGGGTTTTGCTTATAAGTGAGACCGCCGGACAATTTGCATCAACATTTTGATGATTTATAATCCCAGGTCTTTTAACGTTGCATTTTGTTCATTTAAATCAATGCCGGTGGGTTGTAGTTCGCGGCGAACAAACAAAAGGCAATCGCGGTCGCGCGCCACGGGCGAGTAACTGCTGATCCAAGCAGACCAATCCGCATGCTTTAATACCTCCTGATTGATGACGAAGGCCGCAGGCTGGTTTTTCGCAAGCAATTCCACCATGGCATGGTCAGAAATCCCGCCGGACAACAGCCGACCCCATGGGATCACGGTGAGCGTCGCACAGTCCGCCACCGCATTAACGGCATATTTCCACTCGTTGTCGGCCACGAATATTGTGTTTCCTGATTTGTCTAATGATTGCAATTTCGTGGCAATCGTGGAAGATGCCAACCGTGCCGATGCATGATACGCTGCCTTGACCTCCATTTCTCGCTGCCATCCCCACAATGTCAGCGCGACAACCAGCCCGGCACCAATGAGTTTGCGTTCTAAATTCGAAACCTGGAGCGTGCTCCGCAAGCGCCACAAGTCAACGGCTCCGACGCCGGCCAAAGTGACCACTGGAATCATCAGGTGAATGTTGAAGGCATCTGCAAATGGACAATGAACCAGGTGAAATAACAGGGCCGCCAGGGCCGAGGCCAGCCAGGGAACAACGGTATTGATGTCATTTTTCAAATACCGGCTGGCCACCGCAAATACCGCCAATATGCTGACCAGCCAGCCATTAACATAAATTATTGGGTCAAGATGAATCTTCCTGTTTGCCGGCTTCATGAAGTCGAAATGGAATAGATCCGGAGATCCCATGGTGCCGCTGAAAATGGCGCCCAACAGGGTCAAAATCGCAATTGCGCCGGCCCACCAAAGGGCCTTCCGCCAATTGCTTTGGGCTATGTAAACGAATGCTGCGATCAGTGCGATTGCGGAAGTGGTCTTGATCGAGATGGCAATAAGCGCAATTAAAGCTGCAATCAACAAAGACCAATAATTACCTTCAAATATGACGAGGGGAATTAGGGCGGCGGTGGCCACGGCATATGCTGGAGCCTCCAGCGATGAGGTTGTAAAATAAAACGGCATGCCGAACCAAAGCATCAAGGTCGAGATTAACGGTGCGGTTGCCACTCCTTTGGATGACCAGTAAATCATCCAGGTCAACGGTAATAAACATCCCACCACCAGCACGGTCAGCCGGCCCGCTAAAAGTGAGGCGCCGCCCAGCGCGAGCAACCTATTGCCGACAATATACCATGGTGGTGAGTTATTCGGATCATGGAAATTTGCTTGCGGCGAAGCCGGGCCTTGAAGCGATTTCGCCATTTCGATGCTCTCGCTGCCGCCCAGCGGATGTCCGTTCCACAATACGCAAACAACGGTGCCCGCAAGCAGCCAGCAGCCCAAGGCTAAAAAGCCGGATCGATTGAATAAACCACAAGCTGCCGCCGAATGGGTTGACTGCACTTTGGGGCAGAGCCCGAGAAACGATGCAACCCCCATTATTGCCGCTAAAATGAAAGAAAGCGTTGATTCTGCTTTTGTCAAAAACCTCCAATGACTTAGCAAGCCACCCAGGCAGGGGCACGGACCGCTGACTTTTAGTTCAACTTGTATCGCATGATAACCAATGAAGACAACCGCCAACCCGAGGCATGCTGCCAAGAAGGCCCGCTCCGCATAAAGCATTAATATCGCCAGCGCAGCTAGTTCTACAAACACTCCCCCCCAGACATAATCCCGGTACGTTCCGGGCAAAAAGGGGTGGGATTCAGACAGAAACCCACCCCCTCTGACAAGTCCAAATATTTTTACAACCAACGTTAAAATCAAGATTGAAACACAGACCCAAGCGCTAGGTTTAAGCGGTGATGTTCTCAACTTTTTTCAACGGCTGTTCCGAATACACCCAGCTATTCGCAGTGGCCGCTTGGCTGATGGCCTTTCCAAGGAATGTTGGTTGTACCACAGCCGACATTCACGGCTCCATCATACCAATACAAACTCCAAGTGCACGTCCCCTTTGATGCCGATTGATTTGATCCAGAGCCGGAGGCTTGCTGGCATAACGTCATTGTTCCGCTGGCCGAGGCCGCGGATAGTTTGTGCCCATCACAGGATGAATAGGCGTTGGGACCGGAGCTGTCACTCGAACAACTGGGATTATAAGCCGTCACACAGGCTAGCGTCGTAAGGGCAATCGTACAGATCGTCACCGTGACGGCAACGCCGCCCACCACCTTGTTTTTTAATATTGTTGCTTTCATTTGATGTTTTTTTGTTTTACTTGGTTTGTTGTTTCCAGTGTCTACCCAATAGCACCAGAAAAGCCGCTGAAATGCCGGTCAGCAGAAGCAGGAAGAATGTCCCTTTTCGCTCGTTCGTCGGCGCCGCCAAATGGGCGGGCGTTAAAGCTCCGTTGAAGACCGAGTAGGGCGATTGATTTGACCAAAGCGTGACATGCCTTTGAAATCGCATGTCGGCGAATTGCGTTGGCTTAAATTCGTCAGACACACTGTTATCATCGGCAAATGTCATTGTTAAAAACTCGTAACGCGATTTTGAAGCAGCCCGGTTCATCACAAATACTTTCGGAATATTCGAACGATCATCTTTATATTCATAGGTGACTGAATAATTGTAAGCGTCATCGACACTTGAAAATGTTGCCGTCGCAGGCCGGCCACTCGCGTCCGGTGTTATTGCCCCCTTAACGACCACCGTCTCGGTCGGAAGTCCTTTCTTGTCAAACTTGACCCCCACCTTGCTGCTAAATTTCAAGCCGTCCCATTGGATTTGTGCGTCTGTAATGTCGATGACATTCAAAAGACGTGGCAGCCCGAGCGAAAGGGCGGAGTGCATTATATTCCGGTACGCGGTGTTATGCTCTAATAGGCTGTTTTTCACATTTTTCCTGTCTACAATATTTATGTCCGTGTCGGAAATGATCCAAACATTGGAAGACGACGCGCCATAAACACTGTGTCCCGGTTTGGAAACCAATAGCGTCGCGTCATTTGTGCTTGGCTGCAATTGCTGGACATACCAGGTGTTACCATCGAGTCCCAATCCGAATCTCCACCAATCTTGGTGTTCTACGGTTCCATCAGATTTAATGATTTCTCGATAGAAAACGGCCTCCTTGATTGCCACTTTGCCATTCACAAAATCTTGAAAAGTCGCGCTCTCGGCACCGGTTGTTTGGCCGTCAAGGTTCGAACTCCAGAAAAGCAAAATCGCCAGGCAAGATGACAAGAGAAAATAATATTGAGAACGACGACTCCAAAACTTGCTTATATTATTTGTTCCCAATGCAATTTTACGCATCCCCCGGAAAAAGATCATCGCTTGCTCGGTTCCACAGAACCACATGTTGGCATGCGCTTTACGCATGGCCCGGCGTTTTTTGCCGGCGAACCCATCGCCCCCCCTGCGGTTAAGTATTTGTCCATCCTTTTCAAAAGAACGTCCGTCAAGTAGCGGCGGTTTCCCCCCCCGCCACCGTTGTTCCCCATCTAATATTGTTCGGCTTTCGTTCATTGACTTTGTTGATTAAACCAAGGTTAACCGGGGTTTTACAGGGCAAAGATTTAGCATTTGCGGACATTTGATATTAATTGTTTGTCATTTGCGGACAGTTTTGGATTGCTTTCGTTTGCTGGGGATTGTTGGGATGGACAGATGCCCGTTTTGCTTTTGTAATGGCGGGTGAGGCTGCTTTGCTGCTTGTACCCCACACGGTCGGCCGCCTCCTTGACGGAGGAGCCATCGCACAATAATTTATCCGCCGTGTGCAAGCGTTGCTCTTCCAGCCAGGTTTTTGGGTTTTGGCCCAGATGTTTGATGAAATGCCGGTGCAAGGTTCGCACCGAGACGTTACACTGCTTCGCCAGTGCCGATGCGGACCATTTGGCCAGCTTCGCCAATTCCTGCCAGTTTTGGATGAGGGACAGCGGGGAGGACACGGGAGTTTTTAGGCGTTAGGCTTGGGGCCGGAGGGGGAAAGTAGGGTCTCGGGTCTGGGGTTTGGGACAGAATGACAGAATATCCCGAATCCGATTTTGGTCATTCTGTAAATTCTGTCCAAAAGTTCGCGTGTTTCACCTGTCCGCCATAACTTTAGCGACGGCGGACGGCAAAATATCCCTTGGCTCTTTCTCCGTGCCTTTGTGCCTTTGCGGTTAATTTCCAGCTTCATTTTTCGCCTTTCTGTAACGTTATTTCCCTCTGGCAATGCGGGCAGGGGGTTTTCTGGCCCAACGCGTGATCCGGGAATTCCAAGCGACCGGCGCAGGCGGGGCAGGCCATTTTCAGGGTCACCGGCTTTTGCAGCGTCACGCCGGCCCGGCAATGCGGGCAGGGGATTTGTTCGCCAAATAAATTGGTGGGAAACTCGATGTGCCCGCCGCAGGCGGTGCAGGCAATTTTGAGAAAGCGGACATACGCCGCCGGAACAGATCCGGGCGCCCCGGGCTTTGCCGACCCTTGCGTCCGGCCGTTCCGCTGCGGCGACGCCTTCGCCCGCCTCGGAAACAGGATGGTCGCCGCTACCGCAAAACCGCCCAACACCACATACCAAGGCAACAGCCCCACTAGGATCCCCGAATCTCCGCGCGCGAGGTGCAGTGGATCAGTGAGACTGCCCAGACAAGTGCCCTGCAGTTGGCAGTGTACCCACACCAACCCGGCCTGAAAGGCCAGGTAAACGGTGCCCAGCCAGGTGAGCCAGACAGTGGACAGGCCGACTGATTTCCCAAACAGACAGACCCACGCGACCACCAGTTCAACGGTTCCGACCACCAGTACGGCATAACGAAGGGGCATCCCCAACAGAGCATCGGGCAGGGACAGGGCGGGTGCATCCCCGGCGGCGATGATCAACCGGATGAGCGCCGCCATCAGCAGAATCACCCCGGCGGAAGCGATGAAAATCTTGATCCACGAAGGATACATCCCGTTTTTGGCGTCGGCGGCCATGGATGGCACGGCGGCCAGGCTGGAAGCCTGGGCCATCTTTCCCGCCGGTTCTAAAGTCTTGGGGTTCATGGTATTATTCCTCAAAGATGAAGTGCATCATGGCGTGGTTGCGTTCCAGCTGGGCGGCATTACCGATGAGATGGTGATTCTCCCCGGGATGGATCACATATTCCACCAGCACGCCGGATTTAAGGGCCTCGGCCTGAAATTTTTGGAGCCGTGGTTCCTCCTGCTCGTTTCCCCCGGCACTGATGAGGATTTTGGGCCGGGTCTGATGCGGCGGCGCGGTGGTAAAGTCGGGCAAGGCCGTTGGATTCAAGAAAATCCCGCCCCGCCAAAGACTGGGCGTCCGGGTCAGACATTCGCTCAGATATTTTGTTTCCGCGCTGGCGGCAAACAAATAAACCCGCTGCGGGTCAATATTGGGTTCCTTCACCAAAGCCTGGGCGACGCCCCGGACGTTTTCCTCCCATTGCTCGATTCCCGTCCACCATTCCTCCCGGTTAATGATCACCACATAAGCTCCGCAGGTCGCGATGTTCGGCACCCAGAGCCGCCCGTGACCGCCGTTAATGGCCACGCCAAACTGGGTGTTCCCGAGAACCAACGGATATTTCTTGTGCGGGTTGAAATTGGCCGGGAGATAAACCGTGCACGTGACACTGCGCCCCGACGGCAATTTGACCGACCGGTAAGTGGGCGGCAGATTGGTGGCGTAGGGCGACGGGTAATCTGATGCCGGGGCGACCGACCGCAATGCCTCCGTCTCCAAATCATATTGCCAGATTCCCGCCGCGGGTTCATTGCTCGCATTACCCCAAAACAACACCTTCTTTTCATCCGGCGACAGCTTGAACCAGCCAATGCCCGCGTGTTCCAAAATCCGCCGGTTTTCCGCGCCGGATAAATCCGTAAATACCAACCCGGTGTGCCCCGGCTCATGACTGTTATAGACCAAATCTCTCGGGCCGGCCCATTGCGCCGACTGGAGGGAGCGCCCCTGCGTCACCAAAGCCGCCCCGGCCAGGGCTTCGGATTGCGCGTCCATCTGCCATAAAAAGTCCTGGCCGGCACCGGTGCGGCTGATCAACAAACGGCCGGTTTCCGGCGAATAATCAAAACCACCGGCCGCGCCGGTATCGAGGGCATGCCACACCAGCGGATTTCCCGCCGTCAGCAACCGGCCGCCAAACCATTTTTCATTCAAATATTCCTCCACCCGCCCGCGTTCGGTGGTGTCCAGCGCCCGGTTGTAAACCAACAGTTCGGCAAAGTCCCCGTCCGAACCGGCGGGATTTCCCCCGGTGCGCAAACCAATCTCCACCGGCTTGTCCGCCGTGTCATACGGATACGCCGTGGCGGTGGTGAGGAGACCGTTGACATACCCCAACTGGTGGACGCCATCATAAACCACCTCCAGGATGCGCCAGTTCGGCGCTGCCGGCGGCGCCATGTTGTCCGCCTCGCCCCACCCGGCCGGCAGATAGGTGAAATTAAACTGGTCATTAATGCCAAAGTATCCCCCCTTTTGTCCGGTTTCCCCCAGGTTAATCAACATCCACAGCCCGTCCGGCGTGCGGCGCATCACCACAAACACCGTGCGGGGTTCCGCCCCCTTGACCCCGGGGCTCCCGGCGGTTTTCAAACCCGTGGCATTGATGCTGGAACCGCCGGATTTGAAATGGATCGTGCCCCGGCCATTCAAACCCCCCGGGCTGTCGGGCGCATTGAAAACCGGGGGATATTGATTCACCGTGGCGGAATTCCCATTGCGGCTCAAGTCGGCCAGATAGGACACCGGGGTTTGATCCGCTTGCTGTAACGTGGAAGCGTCCAGCCTAAGCGTCAGATTAGTCATCAATGGCGTTTCCGATGCCGGGGTGTGCGGCGGCCGGAACGGATTATTGGTCGCCGCCGCCGCCGCCGCCAGGTTGATTCGGCAAATGTAACCATCCTGCAGCCAGGCAACCGCATGATCCCCAATCGCCCGGAGATTGGAGAGCGTCCCCTGATGCGGCAGCCGTTGAACCGCCCAGTCTCCCCCGGCTGACTTCTGCGCGTAACAAAGCGTTTCCCCCTCCAGCCAGGCCAACTCCTGCGGGGCCACCCAGATAACCTCCGTGGGTTCATGGGCCGCCATTGATTCGGGCGTCACCGCCTGGGATTCATTGGCCGGATAAATGAACAGCCGATCCTGGGTGCTGTAAACAAACGCGTGGTCATCCGGCGCCCAGGGCCACGAACGCAGATAACACCCATCCGCAAAAACCCCCAGCCCATTGGTCTGCTCACAGATCATTTGTTTGCGCCCGAGGGCGGTGTCGCAGAGGAACAAGCCGAATCCCCGGGGCGCCGTCGCCACATAGATGAACCGGCTGCCATCCTGATTCATCTTCGGAAAGTCATTGAACAGGCTGACCGATCCGAAAGCCGCCGTGATTTCCCGGCGGTGGGCCGGCCGGCCGGCGTGTACCCAGAGCAGCCGCCCGCCCACCAAGACCACGGCCAGGGCGGCCAGCCAGATATCGGGGTGGGCTCGGATGGAGCGGATTAACCGTTGGAAATTCATAATCATTAGCTAATTAGCGCCGGCAGCTTCGGCATTTCATACCCATCAGGCATCCAAGTTTCATTTCTGAGTCTCTGGGCCGGCGGTTTCGGCCCGTCCGGGACCGCCCACCCCAAAGGAATACAACGATATCTACCATACTAATACGGGCAAAAAACCCCGTTCTTCCAAAAAAAAAGTGAAAAAGTGAAAATTTTTTCCAGCCACCGCCCGGGCAGGCTCCACGACTCTCGGCGTGCTTAGAGCTTACGTTGCCCCCCTTCCCGGGCGGGTATTGGTGGACGCGGCCTTAATCCTCGCTTAAGGTTGCTTCTGCCATGCTGCTCCCGGACTTGGGCGGTGCCCGGCGTCCCCGGAGGTCAACGTTTGGCCGTCGCATGAGATTGCTTGTGATTGAAGATGAACCGGATCTGCTCGCCAGCCTGGCCCAGGCGCTGCGCGAGGAGGGTTACGCCGTGGACACGGCCGCCGACGGTGAAGACGGCTGGTTCAAGGCGGAATCCGTGGATTACGACGTGATCATTCTGGATGTCATGCTCCCGGAAATGGACGGTTGGACGGTGCTGAAAAACCTGCGCAAAACGAAAAAAACGCCGGTGCTCATGCTCACCGCGCGCGACCAATCCCGGGACCGGGTCAAGGGCCTGGACACGGGCGCGGATGATTATGTGGTCAAACCGTTTGACCTGGCCGAGCTGTTGGCGCGACTCCGCGCCCTGATCCGCCGCAACGCGCACCGCAGCACCAACCGCATCGAGATCGGCCCGGTGGTCATTGACACCGCCGCGCGCACGGTGACGGTGGCGGCGCAAACGGTCGAGATCACCGCCCGCGAATACGCCCTGCTGGAATACCTGGCCGTCCACCGCGGCGAAGTCGTCACGCGCGCCACGCTCTACGAACATTTGTTCGGCGATGACGACGACACCCTGTCCAATTTGCTGGATGTACACGTCTCCAACCTCCGCAAAAAACTCGGCCACGACTTCATCAGCACCCGGCGCGGTCACGGCTATTGCATCGAATAATAACGCATGACTTTTAATTCCATCCGGGTCCGGCTGCAACTGTGGTATGGCGTGATCCTGGTGGTCATCCTGGCCGGGTTTGGCCTGACCGCCTGGCAATTGGAGCGGGGCCAGCTCCTGGGGCGCATCAACGGCCAACTGGATCGCCGCGCGGGCTTTTTGGCCACGGCGATGCACCCGCGTCCGGGCGGCCCGCAACGCGGCGGCCCGGAGGGGGCCGGACCGGACGACGGCGGACCGGACCGTGACCACCTGGACCCGGAGGAGCCGCCCTTTGACCGCCCGCCCGAAGGCCCGTCCGGGGACGGCCCGCCCGACGAAGGCGCCGGGCCGCCCCAAACGCTGCGCCTGCCGCCCGAAACCGCCGGGTTGTTTGACGCGGGCGATCCCAATGATTTTTATTTCATCATTTATGACCGCGCGGGCCGGGAACTCCGCCGCTCCACCAATGCCCCGCCCCGGCCGCTGATCCCGCCGGATGCGGCGGCGGTTGAACCCCCGGCCGGCCGCCCTCCCGAAGGGTCACCCAACCATCCGCCGCCGAGGTTCCAAATTCAGGGCGACCGGGTCGAACTGGCGTTGCGGCCGCCC
>Ga0302319_10019606_pt1 | contig 12278 bp, 12 predicted proteins | sample Bog_T0_2_FD_203319 | JGI IMG/M metagenome (GOLD analysis project Ga0302319, IMG submission 203319) | Peat permafrost microbial communities from Stordalen Mire near Abisko, Sweden - Bog_T0_2 | ecosystem: Environmental > Terrestrial > Soil > Wetlands > Peat | place: Sweden: Abisko, Stordalen Mire... | reverse complement strand
GAAGTCCCGAGGTCCATGACCTGATGCGTGAACCTCCAGAGTGTCCATCGCGGGATTGTCAGCCTCTATCCAGGGGACTCTGCGTGGGAGGGGACAGTGTAGTGGATGGAGGCGCCGGGCGTGATGGTCGACAGATGCAGATGGAGCGTCGTGTCGTAGGTGTTCTTGGCCCAGGTGGAATCGCTGATGGAGTCCAACGTGGGCTCGTTCGCCGTCCCGGCGGCCTGTACAGGAGCCACTGCGGCCGGGGACGCTGGGCCGGTCGACTTGTCGCACGACGACATCCAGGTACCGAAGAGGCCCAAAAGGACGAGTCGGAGTACAAATGGGCCGATGAGCTGTCCGGATCCACCTCTGGCGTGGTCTGGACGATGTGGTCTTGATCGCATGCCAGGAACCTCGTGCTATCGGAATTCCACGCTGGGCAGAAGGACCGCCGTGGCTTTCGAGTTGCAAACCGAGTCTGCCTGGGCGCAGGCGAAGCTGATGTCCAGCCCGGTCGCGTCACGGAATGCGGCGATCCTGCTTCCCGTCGACCAGCCGCCGCTGGAATCGGCGCTTCCAGGAAGGTCGAGATCGCTGGTCCGAAAGACCTGTTTCCCGCTTCCAACCTTGCGCGCCGACCAACCGACAACGGCACCCGCGGCAGGACTCGACGGGGCGGTGGTTCCGATCACGGACACCACCACGCTGTCCACCGCCTCGATGTCGAGGATGATGGAGTCCTGGATGTGCGGTGCTTGCGACCACCCGATGACATTGGGGTAGTAGTAAGAGCCGTTGATCGCCGCCGAGGAATCCGGTGTGCTTCCATAGAACGCCAATTGGGTGGTATCGGAGTGAGGCGGAAATGCGAACATCTGGCCGTTGAAGTAATGCTCTGTTTCATTGGGCGCCGACCACAGCCACATGTAGAGGTAATCGGGATAAACACGTATCCAATACGGATTGAGCGGTCCGGAAGGGATGCTGTCGTGAACTTCCGCCCATAGCCCGGAATCCGCGGAGGCCCCTTCGAACCGGCCCTCGAACTGCAGGTCCCTGGCCAGGAAACGTCTGGGAAGGACGATCGATCCGGGGCCAGCGTCGACCAGGGTGTCGATGAGCAGGGAATCGTCGATCCCGTCTCGGACATGGACGTGGAACTTGTTCTCGGATTCCACCAGTGCGGAATCCCACGACACGCGGAAGGATCGGGTGGTCTTCTCGGAGATCGTCATGACCGGGGCGGGCTGGATGGGACGGATGGAGATGAACACGAACGTCGTTTCCCCGTCGTTGTCTATGGCGATGACGTTTCCTCCAATGTTCCCTTGGACTTTCATGGTCGGCAAGCGCAGGACCTCGAGGTCGGAGGCGACATTCACGGTGTCCCCCGAGTTCCAGGCGACCTTCCGCTGGACGACGGTTCCTCCCAGAGTGTCCCAGGCCTTCGTCGCGAGAGTGAATGTGTCGCCCAGGATGCGACTCGGAGGGACGGATACCGTCATCCGGGGCGGGGTCGGGATCCGGATGGCGTCACCGGTGCCCGACTGGGAGACCGGCCCCGGACGGAAGGCGATTTCCTGAAGGTCGACGCGACCTTCCCGGCTCGTCGCACGGGCCCGAACGAGGAGAGGCGGGTCGTTGCCCGATGGTGCCTTCACGGGCAGCGACAGGGAGCCTTGCCGCCAGACGGAATCCAGCGAAGTGCTCCACTCCATCCGGGCCAGGATCGTGGTGTCGATGCCCGTCGCGTACACGCGGGACGTGTCGCGGTAGCGCCACGAAGCGGAGAGATACACGTCGATCACCAGACTTCTGGTGTAGTAGAGGGGAAGCGATAGCTGGAGCGGTTGCTTGTCGAAATGGAGCGTGTCGGACCTGGCAACCGCGCCCTGTCCATCGAAGATCTCGGCGTAAACCGTTCCGAATTCCGAGGAATCGCCCTCGATGTTCGGGAAGCGGGCGCCATAGGTCTGGGTCGCGGAGTCGATGGCAACCCTCACGGAATCCCTGTCGCCGGACCTCCGAACGACCACCAAACGGATCCCGTCGACCGAAGAACCGGAGACGTCGTAGGACACCGGTCCGCCAACCTGGTGCCAGGCGACATGGACATCCGGGGGCAGGGTTCCACTCGCAGGGAGAAGGATGGTTCCTGCGGAAAGGGAATCGATCAGCAGCCGGAACGTGTCGACATGGCCGCTCCGGGAACCGGGGGGAGTCCATGATCCGGTGGAGTCGGTCGTGGTCGCGAGACCCGAGGCGATCGAAACGATCTTCGCGCCCGCAATGGGACCGCCCACATCGTCGAGGATCCTGGGAACGGCAACGGGCGAAAAGGGGTTGGTCACCTCGGAAGAGCCCGTGGAATTCTGGCACGAGGACAGGAAGAGGAGTGCCGCTGCGAGGCCAAGGCGGAGCTTCGAAGTCTTCGTGCCGGGGACATGGGCCATATCGCAGGGAATATAATCTGCCCGCCCTCCCAAACTGGAGGCTCGCGCCGCCTCTCCCTGGCGCCGCCGAATCCAAGTCTTGTTGCTAGGTTCTGGGCGCCGTTGTCACCGGAGGGTTTGGAGCATGAAGCACGCGACGAGCGGGATTGTCCTTCTGACCTTGGCCTACGGGGCATCCGCCGCCAATTGGAGCGGATCCGGAACGACCTGGGATGGTTCGTGGGGATCGTACCACATGACCGTGGACGCCAGCGTTGCCGGACGAATCACGCTGTTCCAGTACCACAACCTGGATGCGATCCGGCCCGGCAGCGACCAAGGGTCGTTCTTCTGGCCGGCGCCCCAAGCGCGTTGGGTTCCGCAGAACAATTGGCCCCCCCCGACTTCGTTCAACGATACCGCCTATACCGCGTCAACCGATTCCGACGGCACCGAGTTGGTTCTGGTTGGGCCCATCGACGCCTACACCAAGCTTCGGGTGACCAAGCGATTCTCCTACGACGCGGCCATCGACAAGATGTCCCTGACCTATACCACCACCAACACCGCGTCCGACAGCGCGAGGCACTTCGCGCCCTGGGAGATCACCCGGGGATTCACGGGGAGTCTGCTCTTCTTCCCGAAGGCGACGAATTTTAAGTTTGCGAATCCCCCAGGCTCGGCGCTCCAGCCCGATCTTCCCCTCACGCGCGACGATTCCCTGGGATGGTATCTGGATGCGGGCTATACCGGAAACAAATTCTACAGGGACGGCGGCGAGGGCTGGATGGCCCAATTGAAGGATAGCCTGCTGTTCGTGAAGCAATACCCGGATGTCGATTCGCTCCAATTCGCGCCCGGCGAATCGGACGTCGAAGGCTATACGAGTGGACAATACATCGAGAACGAGGTGCTCGGCGCCTGGGGCCTCATTCCGCCGCGAGACTCGATTTCGTGGACGGTTCGGTGGGGATGCACCATCATGCCCAAAAGCGCCAACCTCCAAGTCGGATCGGCGGACCTCAAAAAAGCCGCCCGGGCCTTGGTCAATCCCACAACGACGTCGATCCAATCGGTTCAACCGCAATCCATCCGGGAAAATCGCCCACCCTTCGTCGATGCCCGTGGCCGTCTTTTGTCGAAATCCAATCGTCTTCTCCAGACCGGATCCTTGGGGGTATTGCAAATTCTACCCTGAATTTCTTCTCCGGGTCGGGACTATCAATGGCTGGCTTCGAGGGAGCGAATGCCTCATCTCTTTCGACTTGCACCCATATGGATACAAAGACGTTTCGAATTCAATTCGTTTGGCTGAATGTGGGAATTACCCCCTTGGGTGTGATCAAATTCAGAATGACCTGCAGGTGTTCCTTGTCCACTGCATGCAGGTGGTGGATATTGCTTCTGATGTCATCAATCAATTTTACCTTTTCATAATCAATAGCCATCGCACCACCCCATCAAAAAATTTCAGCCACCTTCTCTTGTAAATATTCGATAAAATGTCAAAAGTCAAGAAAAACTGAGAAGCGTACCAAATTAATTGATAATTTTGTCTATCTAATTAAAACTTCAATTAGCGATAAATCGTCAGCTTCTAAAAATGCTCAACGCTGGTCGACTCAATGTTCGACTTTTCCCAGCCAGTCCCACCTAGAAATTCAGTTCGTCCGGCAGATCGGCCTTGCCATCTCCCCACCGCATCCTTCAGTGCAGCTCGATCGTAGGGCAGCAAACCCGCTCGATCGAGACTCCAGCTAAAATTCTGCGATACTTCCCCAGGGAGAGATTTTTCTGGGTCATATCGCCCCAGTGCATCCTTCCCTTTGGGCCAAATCACCCTGGATTGGAACGTGTCTCGATCTTCATTCGCTCTTATGACAAGTGGCACAACTATCGCCACATGGGGACTCCCAGCGGGAGAAGATCCCGATTCACCCTCTATAGGAGAAGCGCAATGAAGAAGATCCTGATCGCCACCGCCATCCTCGCCGGTTTCACCTTTGCCGCCGCGCCGACGACCCCGGTCGACACCGCCAAGACCCCCAAGCCACCCGTCTTCGACACGGCCAAGATCGACAGCCTCCGCAAGGTCCGCGTCGCTTTCATCGATTCCGCGGTGAAGGCCGACAAGGTCAAGGACTCCATCCTGATCGCGGATCTCCGCAAGGCCGTGCCTGACTCCCTCAAGGGCAAGATCGACACCGCCGCCAAAGCCTGGAAGGCTGGCAAGGGTGCCGACTCCGTCAAGATCGACTCCATCAAGAAGGCCTTCGCCGGACAGCGCGATTCCCTGATTTCCAAGATCAAGGACACCGCCACCCAGGCCAAGATCAAGGCTCGCATCGCGGCCCTGGAAGCCGACCGCGCCGCCCTCAAGGCCAAGATCGACGCCCGCAAGGCGGAGATCGACACCAAGATCGCCGATCTGAAGAAGAAGCTCAAGTAAGGTCCCACAGGCAGGAAAAACGGGAACCGGGGGCCGATGGGATTTATCCCGTCGGCCCTTTATGCATTGGAGGCATCCCGGTCCAGGTCCGGGAGCACAGGGGATTCGGGTCCGATGCACCGAAGCCCTGGGCAAGTGTTGGCGGTTGAAAATTCTAGAATGCCGCGCATTCCACCACGGAGTGCCAACCATGAAAGCAGTTGTCATCGGAATCGGTAGCGGGGTCGGGATGGATGCGGTCATGGCCGTCTATCCCCGCCACAAGGCGGTGGTGGATGCGTTCGCGGCGCGCGGCGAGTTGGTCGGGATCGGCCCGTTCACCGACAAGGGGGGGAATATGGCCATCTTCCGCAACCGCGAAGCCGCGGAGGAGTTCGTCGCGAAGGATCCTTTCATCCTCGAGGGTCTGATCAAGTCCTTCGACATCCGCGATTGGGGCGACCAGATGCTGGTCTAGACCCGAGGCGCGGGAATGTGTGCGCCCCTCCTCACCCCGCGAGGAAGTACGCGCAAAGGTCCGACAGGACCAGCACGATCGCCGCGGCGATGTGGACCTTCGGAAGCGTCGTGCCCACGTTCTTGGAAAGCATCATCCGGATTCCCGTCCCGAGCTGCACAAGGATCATCGCCCCCATCGCGGCCACCGGGACCAAGATCCCGTTCGCGGCATGGGCCGAGCACAGGCCGTGCGCGATGAACGCGAAGCCCGTGGTGAACCAGGCGTACAGGAAGATGTGGATGGCGAGTTTCGCCTTGCCGTAGGGTTTCCCGCCCTTTCCCAGGAAATATCCGACAACAATCGTTGTCAGGACCAGGATCCCCTCCACCAGGAAGGGCAGTTGCGTTGCGTTCATGCGAAGACTCCTCCTATGCTCGGTCGCGGCTCCGACGTCCGGGTGCATCGCCTTTCGGGAATGCTCTGGCGAGCGGCGGCACGCGTCAAGGAGTCAAATAGTATTTCGTGCTCTTCAGTTCGCCTTCTTTGGTGATTTCATTCCCCAAAAGGTTCTTCAGGATATGGTGAACCCGTTCGGGTTTGATCTCCAATCGTTCCGCGATTTCCGAACGGCTGTATTTGTTTCCACACGTTCCAAACACGGCAATGATCTGGGCTTCCGTGATCGGCGTCTTCTTGCGGATGCTCTTCACACTGCAGGAAACGGGTGCATCGAAGCAAAAGAGTTGGTACCCCTGCTCCATGACGCCTTTCCATTCCGTGTCCGTTTTGGCCGCATTCAGGCCGATGGTGAAGATCCGGATGCGATCCTCGTTTTCATCGCGCCATTTGGCTGCATCTTCTGCTTCCATTCCTTTCAATTCCGTTGCAATCCGGATGATTTCATCGAGATTCCCAGTCTTTTGGGCGACCAAAAGAGCAGCTTCGAGGTCCATGGTAGCAAGGGACATAATGGCCATCCGTCCGTGATTTCCTAGCTAACCGGACAAGCTACAAGGATCCTGGACCCGGAACGGGTCTTTCTGAAAATGACCCGAGGAAAGCCTGTTTGCGGGCCTGGATGGACGAATCCCTGGGCTACGGAAGGTCGACACAAAATGACAGGGGCCCGAAGGCCCCTGGAGATCAAACGGATCGACTGGTCGAGGTCCGGCACGGAAGAGACTCCCGTGCGGGCCAAGCACGCGTTCTCAGAGCATCAACTGCCGGTGAAGGTGAGCAGTCCCAGTTTCCAGGGAATGAGGTTGTAGGATCCAGATTGCGAAGCGACGCCCTGGTAGAGGAGTTGCAAGTTGCAGGGATCGATCGTCCGCGTCTCGTCGTAGCCTCGGACCATGTCTCCATGGCTGACGCTGGTTGACCATTTGTTGGTGTATGTGACGTTGCTCGCCCCCGCGAAGGGCGTTGACTCGCCCGTGGCATTCGAGATCGCCGTGAACGTCCCTCCCAGGCTCGTGGCGCTGAAGGCCCGGAAGTAGCGCCCCACACTGCCTTCGCATTCCACGATCATGAGATACTTGCCGGTCCCCTTGACCGTGTAGACTTCCACGGCTTCGAAAAGGTTCCCCACGGCGTCCGATAGGATGCTGGTGGTTCCACTGAACACGCCGGGGTAATTGCCGATCGGCATCGAACCTCTGTAGATATGTCCGTTGTCGCCGGCATAGAAGAGGTAGCAGTTGGTGGCATCGCAGATGGGGACATGATCGATCGGAGCGCTCGAACCTCCGGTGATGTTTTCGGTCAGAAGCCCTCCACCTCCGCTCCAACCATTCGCGTTGGTGGGATCTTGGGAGGTCATGTAGTTGAACTTCGCGGAGCCCCACTGGTAGGAGAGGATCCATTCCTTCTTCGGAGTGAAGTACATGAGCTCCGGGGCCACCGTGCCCGTACTCATGGTGGTCTGCTTGGCGGTTGCCGCATCCGACCAATTCGTGAACGGAGCAAACCCCTCGGACCCGTAGTTCCCGCCGCTGTTGACGTCCGAAGAGTAGATGAGGTGCTGACCGTTGCTCATGGTGACGTTGGTGAAGTCCTTGATGGCGTCCAATCCATTCGCCGGAGTCGCGAGAGGCCCGCCGTAATCCTTCCACTTGAAGATTGTCGGGAAGGGGCACGTGGTGGTGGAGGGTGCCGCCATGACGACCATGATTCCGGACTGGGAGGCCATGGTCATGGTGTAGGTGGTGTCGTCGTAGCCGGTGAGGTGGAAGGAGAGGACCGGGTAGGTGGCCAGCGACCGCGCCGCCGGCATGGCCAGCTTGATGCCGGCCGGCCCCATGATGACCGCCTGGTACTGCACGGCATCGGCACTGCGGATGCGGAGGAAGACCGCCCCGTGACCGACACCGGTCGGCAGCGACGCATGGGCCGTCCCCTGGCTGGCCTGGACGGTGGCGCTCCAAAGCGATCGCCCGGAAGCATCCACGAGCGCCAGGTCGAGTCCCCCGTCCTTGGGGGTGGAGACCACCAGTTCGTTCCCGATCACCTGCGCGGCGAACGCGCGCGTGGCTGGCTCCAGGATCCCCGTGGAACTGCCGATGGTGAAGTTGCCGCTGGCGTCGGTGGTGAACTTCAAGCTGGCGGAAGAATCCAGTACGGTGACCGCGACGCCAGCGAGCGCCGTTCCCGTGGTGCTCTTGACCGTCCCGCTCGCGCTCCAGGCCGCGAAGGTGGAAGTGGCACCGAACACCGCCACAGCGGCGATCAGGGACCTCCCTCGTATTGATCCATTCGGCATTCTCATTGTCTTCTCCATCTTTTGGGTGCCCGTGTGAGGAGGCTAGCGTCGGTTTCTCTCGGTCCGTCGCCAAGAGGAGCCTGCAATCCTGGAAACTTACGGCTTCGGGAGCAAGGATACTGGCCATTTGGAGGGATTCCTGCCGGACTGATGGAGGTGATTTTGTAAAAACAACAACGGCCCGGCCCCCATGCCGAGCCCCCTTCCCACCGGGCGGGAAGCCGCCGCGGGCCGCAGCACCGATCTTCTTGTAACTCACTTCACAATGACCGCCTTGCCACCTCTTTCGATCCTGGATCTCGCCTTCGTCGCGCAGGGATCGAACCCCTCCGAAGCCTTGAGCCATTCGCTGGACCTCGCGCAGCACGCGGAGACTTGGGGGTATCGCAGGTTTTGGCTCGCGGAACACCACAACATGGTGGGGATCGCCAGCGCGGCGACTTCGATCGTGGTCGGGCACATCGCGGGAGGCACGCGCACGCTCCGGGTGGGCGCGGGCGGGATCATGCTGCCCAACCACTCCCCATTGGTGATCGCGGAACAATTCGGCACGCTGGAAGCCCTCCATCCCGGGAGAATCGACCTGGGACTCGGACGGGCGCCGGGGACCGATCCGGCCACCCTGCGGGCTCTGCGTCGAAATCTGACAGCTGCCGAGAACTTTCCCCGCGACGTCGTGGAATTGCTGGAGTATTTGGGCCCGTTGCGGCCGGGCCAAGCGGTCCAGGCCGTTCCGGGAACCGGATCGGGAGTCCCGGTGTGGATCCTCGGATCCAGTCTGTTCGGTGCCCAACTCGCCGCGAGGCTGGGCTTGCCGTACGCCTTCGCCTCCCACTTCGCTCCGGGAGACCTGGACCATGCCCTGGACCTTTACCGCAGCGAGTTCCGCCCATCCAGACATCTCGATCAATCGCATGCCATGGTGGGTGTCAACGTGGTCGCCGCCCAAACCGACACCGAGGCCAGGCGGCTGTTCACGTCCGCCCAGCAGAGCTTCACGAACCTCCTGCGGGGGACCAGGGGGAAGCTGCTCCCCCCCATCGACGACATCGACGCCCATTGGTCGTCGACGGAAAAGGAACGCGTTTCCGGAATGCTGTCTTGTTCCTTCGTCGGATCGGCGAGCACGGTCCGATCGGAACTCGAGCGGTTCGTCCAATCCACCCAAGCGGACGAGCTGATGGTTGCATCGGCCATCTTCGACCACCATGCCCGGTTGTTGTCCTACCAAATCCTCGCAAGCCTGGCCGCACAAGAATCTGGTGGCACCTGAGGATCCAAAGTCCTCCAAAAAATCGTCATCGATGAACGAACATCACTCCCCCTGTCGGCTTGAAAATCTGGGGCTATTCAGCCCAAGTCGGGGGAAGGTTCTGGGGTGAAGCGCCATTTTTGAAGATGATGTTCTCCTCCCCCTTTCGAAGAAGAATTATGGCACGCATATCGCTTTCTTTGTCGGACGCCGGGAAAAACCCCGACCCACCCACTAGGAGAGAAAACCATGAAGAAGATCCTGATCACCACCGCCATCCTCGCCGGTTTCACCTTCGCCGCGGCGCCCACCGCGCCCAAGATCGACACCGCCAAGATCGACAGCCTGTACAAGGCTCGCGTCGTTCTCGTGGACTCCATCGTGAAGGTCGAGAAGGCCAAGGACTCCACCCTGTTCGCCGACCTCCGCAAGGCCGTTCCGGATTCCCTCAAGGGCAAGTTGGACACCGCCGCCAAGGGTTGGAAGGTGGCCTCCGGCAAGGCTCCTGACTCCGCAAAGGTCGATTCCCTCAAGGCGGTCTTCGCCGCCAAGCGGGATTCCCTGATTTCCAAGATCAAGGACACGGCCACCGTTGCGAAGATCAAGGCCCGCATCGCCGTGCTCGAGGCCGATCGCGCCGCCCTCAAGGCCAAGCTCGACGCCCGCAAGGCCGACATCGACGCCAAGATCGCCGATCTGAAGAAGAAGTAAGAGTCCCACAGGCAGGAAAATCGGGAACGGGGGCACGGCGGGATTTATCCTGCCATGCCCTTTTTTTATTTGGAGGTGATTACTGTAGTCTCGCGGGTCGTATTCCCCTGTCACCCATCGTTGACGGATTTGCTGGACGTTTTTATCTGAAATGGAGACTCCAGACCCGTATCAAGGAGCAATTCCGTGCTCGACCCCGACGATTCCCTGATCGCCAGCCTTGTCAAAACCCAAATCGACTCGTCCCGAGACACCATGGCCTTCTTCCGGAAGGTGCACCAGATCAACCGGATGTCGTTGGAACGGATCCATCTCCATCCTGCCGTTGTTCTGCTCGGGAAGTGGGTGGTTGCCGGAATGGGAATCTGGATCCTATGGGGCCTGCTCCGACCGGCCCTCGGGGCCCAGCTAGACCTTGGGCACCCGGCCGGGACCCGCCATTTTCCGTCTACCCCGCCAGGACCATCCCCGCGCAACGGCATCGTCCGCGACACCAATTTCCATCGGGGAGCTACGAATTCTGATCCATCCCGCAAGGGACAATCGGGGCTCAAGGTCACCAAACGCACGAAGCCAAAATCCGACCCCGGGCCAAGTCTACCTCGCTGGTGATCGCCTGATTTTCAAGATCCGATCCACTCCCAAATCGGAGTCGAAAATCTCCTCTGGGATGCATAGTAGGACTTCAATACCCATAAATCATTTTAATGCCGAAACGTCCCAAGCCTCCGAAGGATGTTTCCACCTTCGAGGTGCTCCGTTTTGCAAGGAAAATTGGATACTGGGCGTTCACGGATGAGGAACAGTATTCCGCGAAGTTGTCGGCGTTGGGTAGCGCAAATGACCCTTTCGCGTTAGCTTCACCGAAGTCGCCCGGGGGAGAGGAAATGGACTGCTGCGTCTAGAAATGGACCAGGAGTTCCTTTCGGCCCTTGGCGTCGGATTCTCGTCCAAGAGAATCGATGATCCAGGAGGAACCAAGTCCATGTCCAGACTTCCAACAGCGATTCTGCTCGCCCTGACGGCGATGGCGGTTCCAGCGCTGTCCCAAGTGGTGGACTTGGGGGCCACGATCCGGGACTTCAACAACTCCGATTCCAGCTTCAACAACGCGAAGCAGAACGGAACCGGATGCCCAGGAACCGGATATGTGCTCCCCACCCTGGGAGCCAACCGGAAACCGGTACCTACCCACAAGATCGACTCCGCGTGCAACGTGGGCGATTCTTTGCGCATGGCCAACGACTGGTTCACAACGGACCCCACCTACACGAACAGCGCCACCACCTGCATCAACCTACCCATGTCGGTGGACTCCACTGGTCTTTACACATACAACAACCCCAACTTCTTCCCCTTGGACACCTTCACCACCCTCCCCAACGGCAATCCAAACCCCTTCGACGTGACATATGCCGGTGGAACCCCCAGGGCGCAGCACAACTTCAGCTTCTGCCTGGAACTCCACGGGACGTTCGACTACAAGACTGGACAGACCTTCAATTTCGCCGGCGACGACGATGTTTGGTTCTACATCAACAACAGGCTGGAAGTCGATCTGGGCGGGGTCCATGCGACGGAACCCGGCTCGGTGAACCTGGACACCCTGGGATTGGTGGCGGGCCAGACCTACCCGTGGGACTTCTTCTTCTGCGAAAGGCACACGACCGGCTCGGACATCCTGATCAGCACCACGATGAACCTCCGGACCACGTCCAACTTCAGCATCCAGGATTCCACGCTCGGCGTCGCCAGCTACCTCTTTTCGCTTTGGGTGGACCAGTCCAATACGTCCAGCTGCGTTGCGCAGGCCACCCACTCCCAGGGGGTTGGCCAATTCACCCTCACGGGAACCGGGATCACCGGGAGCAGGACCCTGGGCGCAGGAAAATCGTTCGGAGGGATCACGGTCGCCCAAAACCTCGGTTCCGTGGCCCTGGACAGCGCCTCCATCACCGGGCTCGCTCCGGGCAGCTATGTCCTGCACATCTTCCAGCAGGGCAGCGTCACGAGCTCCAAGGACGTTCCGTTCGTGGTGCCCGCCTATTCTCGCTCGATCAAATTCACGGACGCCAACGGTTCCAGCATCAACTTGGCCGCCGTGGTGACCGATGTCTACAAGGCTGTGCCGGTCTACCTGCAGGCGTACACCGACACCCTCCCCTGCACCACCTGTGGCGACATCGTCGCCCTGACCGTCGGAAACCCGAACCTGCGCATCCTGAATTCCGCGACGGGGAACGCGATCACTT
>Ga0302319_10019601_pt1 | contig 12280 bp, 10 predicted proteins | sample Bog_T0_2_FD_203319 | JGI IMG/M metagenome (GOLD analysis project Ga0302319, IMG submission 203319) | Peat permafrost microbial communities from Stordalen Mire near Abisko, Sweden - Bog_T0_2 | ecosystem: Environmental > Terrestrial > Soil > Wetlands > Peat | place: Sweden: Abisko, Stordalen Mire... | reverse complement strand
GAGCCTTTTCGACCTTGAGCGTCTTCAAGATCAGCCCCTCACGCACTTGCAGCAGGAACACTCGCTCACCCACCGGGCCGACAGCCCCGACAGTCACGCGGTCGGGGTTCGACAGCTCGTAGTCGTCAGTCACCTGGACCTCTTTCGGGTCGAGGCCTGGTGCGGTGCCGGCGCGCCCAGCGCGCCCATGGCCAGCACGGTTGGCCCGTCTGAGCCGTACACGACGGTGCTGATCGAGCAGGGGGCGACCACGATCCGCTGGAAGAGGTCGAGCGGCACGCCGAGCGCGCTCGCCAGCGCAACCTTTATGCAGTCCGCGTGCGACACGGCGACGACGACTTCGCCGGGATGTGCTCTGCGCAGCCGTGCCACTGTGTCGGCGACGCGAGCCTGGAGCTCTGGGAACGACTCTCCTTCGGGGAAGCGAAAGCTCGATGGCGTGTGCCTTACGGCCTGCCACTCTGGAAGTTTGCGCAACTGCGAGAGCGACTCACCAGTCCAGGTTCCGAAGTTGCACTCGATGAGGCCCCGTTCGATCACTACAGGCTTGCCGACACTAAGGGATATGGCGGAGGCCGTCTCTCGCGCGCGCTCGAGCGGCGAGGCATAGACGGCCGACACGGACATGCCGGAAAGGGCCTCACCCGCCCTTTCCGCCTCGCCGCGTCCCTGGTCAGACAGATGCAGGCCTCGCGCCCGACCGGGAAGCACCTTGCCCGTCGTCGCCGTCGTCCCGTGTCGAACGAAACAGACCACCGTGGGGCGAGGTGGTCTCAAGCGAGTTGTCGGCACGACCGACACCGTAGCCTTTGGCTCGTGGGATCGACCGCCGCGCGCTTGGAGCAGATCGGCCGGGACGTGGCGAACTGCTCCCTCTGTCCGAGGCTCACGGCTTGGCGCCATGACGCGGCGTCCAACCCCCCGGTCTCCCATTTCACAGAACGGTACTGGGCGCGTCCTCTGCCCGGCTTCGGCGATCCGAACGCGCGGCTCGTGGTTGTCGGGCTTGCCCCGGCAGCCCACGGAGGCAACCGGACGGGGCGGATGTTCACGGGAGACCGCTCCGGTGACTTCCTCTTCGCGGCCCTGCACCGTGCGGGCTACGCCAACCAGGCGCTCAGCAGGTCGCTCGACGACGGTCTCACCTTGTCCGGGGCATGGGTGACCGCAGCAGTGCGCTGCGCGCCGCCAGCCAACAAGCCGACTCCACAAGAGCGGGACACCTGTGCGTGCTACCTGTCCTCCGAACTGCGAGCGCTTACCGGCGCTCGAGTACTGCTGGCCCTGGGCGCCTTCGCATACGAGGCGCTGTGGCGCCTGCCGGAGGGCGGAGGCCGACCGAAGGGAAAGCGGGAACGCTTCTCTCATGGTCTGGAGCTGCCTCTGCCCGCCGCCCGGTGGCTAGCCGACGACGGACAAGTCCTCCTCCAGACCGGAGGATCCCGCACGCTACTGTGCTCGTACCACCCGAGCCAGCGCAACGTCTTCACCGGGCTGCTCACAGCGGAGATGTTCGACAAACTGCTCGCGCGCGCCCGCGAGCTCGGGGCGTGAACTGCCTCAGGCGCTGACGACCGGGATCCTTCTCGGAGACTGCTCCGCGTTCTCGGGCCACCGGCGGCGGCTCACTCGGGAAAGCTTGCGAAGCAGCGCTATCGCGTCGGGGTCGTCGTCGAAGGCCGAACGCACTTCGATAGCTCCCGCGGCGAGCATCGCCGAGATCAGCTCCCGACCCTTGTCGGTGCGGATAATTGTGAACGTCCAGTCGGAGAAGGACCCGATCCCGCCCGTCGAGAGATCGGCGTGCTCGGCCGCGAAGTCGGGGCAGTGGTTACAGCCCTCTCGTGTCCACTGAAACGCCTCTTTGAGCGGGATCTCGTGCAGCACACCATCGCGGGTCCAGACCTGGAAGATGCCCTTGATGTTCATCTTGACGATGTCCTCACGGGCCAGGCCGTAGCGAGCTTCGAAAAGCTCGGGGAAGATCGCGTCGTCGAAGAGTTTCGAGCACAACAGGCCTATCGTCAGCACAAAGCGCCTCGCCACCTTGCCGGCCTTGCGCGCTGACATGATCGCAGGGACCGACGCCTGACAGCCCATGCCGACAAGAGCTATCCGCTCGGCTCCGCTTTCGATCGCCTGTGCGTAGGCGCTCGGGTTGGCGGAATAGGTGTAACGGGAACCGGCCGACGCGACCACCTCGGCCGTGTTCCGAGCGACGCCTGGCACAGCTTTCCAGGTCTTGCCGTCCCCCTCGAGGTTCGATACGAGCGCGGCGTCTATGAAGTCATGCTCCAGCGCCCAGATCAAAAGCACCGAGACGAGGCCACCGTCCTGGCCGGCCTTTATGAGCTCGGGATCGGCGGCCCGGGCGAGGATCACGTCCTGGGCGATGCCGTACACCTCGCTCTCCTCGCGTTCACGGCCGAAGAGGAACCTGTCGGCCTCAGGCTCCCACGAACCGAACCGCGGGCATGCCCTCGTACAAAGAGTGCAGCCCCTTTCGCCGTAGGTGCAGTTGTCCGTGCCGCCCATCTCCGGAACGTGGAAAGGTCTATAAGCGCTGCCTTCGTCGTCGTAGTCCAGCACGTCGTAGGGGCACACAACCACGCAGGCCGAACAGCCTGTGCACAACCCGGAGGTCACGACCTCCCGGTAGAGATCTGACCAGTGCAGCTTCTCAGGAGGCATGAAAGTGATCCTAACCCTGTGCAGTGAGTTTTCTTCTCGTCTTTGCCTGTTCAGCGGCCGACCCCTCTGAGTGACAATCCGAGAGACACCAAGTTCCCGTCTCCGAGACGCGGTCGGTTCGGAAGCTCCGGATCACCGTAGTAACCTTGGACGATGTCCTCTAGTTGGACCAGCGGCTTCTGATGGACATCGCGGTCGTCGGACTGGGCTCGTGGGGGCTGAGCTTCCTGGAGCGCATTGTCACGGGTTCGCGCTCACAGTGGGGGCCTGTGCGGGTACATGTCATCGAGCCCGGAACCCCGGGGTCAGGTGTCTACGCGACGGACCAGCCTGACTACCTAATCCTCAATACTCCGTGCGGGCAGGTGTCGCTCTATCCCTGGCAGGACGAAGGCCCGTCGCCCAAGTACGCAGTCGGCCTTCACGAGTGGGTCACCGCCGTCGGCTATCGCTGGGTGGGTGACACGTGCCGAATCGACCCCTCCGGTCGCGAGATAAGCCGCGACGACTACATACCGCGCAGGCTCATGGGTGAATACCTGCAGTGGTTCTACGCGACGCTCGTGGCGGCGGCACCCGAGAAGGTGACGATCCTCCACCACCACATCGAGGCGACGAACATCGTGAGCCTGCGGGACGGGCGCGAGCGCGTCGAGCTGGCGAACGGGGAATACCTCGACGTCGATCACGTCATCGTGACTTCAGGTCACACCGGCAATGTCGAACCAGACGCCAACGCGGCGCTGATACCGAGGCCATACCCGGTCGATCGCTATACCGAGACCATCCCGCGCGGCGCCACGGTCGGTGTCGAGGGTATGGGACTGGTCGCGACCGACGTCGTAATAGCCCTCACGGTCGGAAGAGGCGGCTCTTTCACCGAGAGCGGTGACCGGCTGCGCTATCTGAGCTCTGGCGATGAGCCAAGACTCAGGCTGTTCTCCCGCAGCGGATTTCCGTACTGCTCGAAGGCCGTCGCAACCGTGGACGAGAGCGACGAATTCGAGGCCGTCGTCTGCACCAAGGAAGCGATCGGGGCGGTCCAGGGCGGTCAAGCAACGGGGCAGGCTCGACGCCAGATCAACTTTCGCTCCCAGGTCCTGCCCCTGATCCTCGCAGAGATGCAGATCCGCTACTACGCCCAGTCGGCCCTTCTTGCAAGCGGTCGCGCGACCTCTGACGAGGTCACGAGGCTTCTCGGCACCGCTTGGCACGACGGGACATATGAAAGTGTCGTGACTGGCCTTGCCGGCCGCTACGGCGAGTTCGACCCCTGGGTGCATTTCTTCGGTCCCCGTCGCGAGTACGTCTCCTCCAAGGACTACGAATCGCAGATCTACTCGCTCGTCGAGGACGACCTCTCCGAGTCGCTCCGCGGCGGCTCGGCACCTGTGAAGTCCGCCTACGAGGTGTTCCGCCACCTGAGGGACCTCATGCGGACCGTGATCGAGTTCCGCGGCCTCACGCTCGAGTCCTACCTCGACTTCCGCGACAACATAAAGACGAGGGTCAACCGCATTGTGGCAGGCCCGCCGGCGGTGCGTTCCAAACAACTTCTCGCGCTCATCGACGCGGACGTTGTCACCGTGCCCCTCGGACCGTCGCCGTTCGTCGAGTCAACTGCCTCCGCTGGATACGTGCTGAGCTCGAGGCACTTCGAGCATCCGCACTCCGAGCAGGTGAACTGGCTCATCCATGGCCACCTTGAGAACCCGACCGTCGTGCGTTCGGCGTCGTCCCTGCTGACGAACCTATGGCGCGACGGAAGGCTTCAGCCGCTCTGCTACGGCGACACGGAGGTCGGCAGCGTTTCCTTGAGCGAGGAGTTCCACCCGATCGACGCGTGGGGACGTGTCGAACCGAGGATCTGGCTGTTCGGCTCACTCACCGAGGGTGTGCGGTACTTCACCCATTACGTGCCGTCCCCGAAGAGCCGCCTTCGGGCATTCCTCGACGCTCAGCGCTGCATCGAGGCGATCCTGGGCTGAACGGGCGCCCGGCCACAGGCCGACCCGACCGGGGAGCGGGCGGTCGCCCCGGCTTCACTCGTAGACGATCGACACTTCCTCGTGGATGAAGCGGTCGATCTCGAGCAGTTCGTCGTAGTCCGTGGACACCCCGTAGACCGAGTAGATGTAGTGGCGGGTTCCCTCATGCCAGTCGACCGGGTCGCCGGGCGACCGATTCACGAAGACCTCATTGACCCCAGGCTGCTCGGCCAACCGGTCGAGGCCCTCGATGCTGACGATGCGGTGGGCAGACCGAGGCGGCTGGAACATGAAGCGCCAGCCAACGCTGGCACATGGGATCGGGCCATCCACCACCACCGTCTCACCTAGGGCGACGCGCATCGAGAGCTCGAAGATCGACACGCCACACGCCTGGAAAAGCATCTCAGGCACTCCCCCGCCGATCCGGCCGTTCACCTCGATCACTCGCGGGCCGTCCGGGGTCAGCTTGATTTCGGTATGAGAGTCGCCTGTGCTCAGCCCGAGCGCGCGCAGGGCGGCCGTGGCGACCTCCAGCACACCTGTCAGCTGGGCTTGTGACAGAGCAGCTGGGATGAAGAACCCGGTCTCGCGGAAAGGCTCGGCCGGTGGGAACCGCCCCGTCACGGCCAAGTGGCTTATCTCACCGTCGGAGATCAGGCTCTCCACGGACACGTAGCTGCCGAAGCGCTCACTCGGCCCTGCAACGAGGCTCGGCAGATACTGCTCGACGAACATCCCCTCCTCCCCGCCGGCCCGCGGTGGGAGCAGGACAACCGAGCGGACGAGATCATCGGCGTTCGCGACGGGCATCGTGAACTGCCCGCCGCTGCCGACGCGCGGCTTGAGGACGGCCGGGAAATGCACCTCCGCCGCGAAGGCCGCAATGGCTGCAGGATCACGGTCGGCCGGGACCTCCCAACACGCCGGCGTTGGCAGACCGCCAACGCGAAACGCGTCGCGTTGAACGAGCTTGTCGACGAGACTCCGGGCCACCCCAGGCGTGCGATAGTCGAGTCCCAACTCCTCTGCTATCAGCGACAGCAAGACGATGTCCTCGTCGCGGTAAGCCACGATCCCGTCAGGAGCATGCGCTCTCAACTGCGCCGTGGTCTCGTCCAGGGACAATCCGGCGATGTTCACCACGGTTCCGACCTTCTTCAAGAGCCGAGTCGTGAAAGTGCTGTCGGGTCCGCTCTCGTCTATGAGCCATAGGATCCCGCACAGGTCTCGCGCGGCCTCCACGATCTGCATTGCAGGCGCGGAACGCTGGCCGTAGCCGATCACGAGCAGAGGTTGCCCGCGATCAGCGGAGGCCGGCGTCACGGCAAGGCTCTAGAAAAAGGGGGCCCGGGACGCAGGATCGCTGGAGTCCGAGGTGGGCGACACGGGGACCACGGCAGGTCCGCGTCCGCCCGGGCGACCACAGCTCGGTCAGGGTGGGTGGACTCGGGGATCATCGGACGATTCTAAGTACCTTGGCCGCATCCCGACAGCCCGCCGTAACCCTCCCCAGGCGGTTCCGGCCACGAAACCCACGGACGACCGTGGATTCAAGTCGATCAGCTCACCTTTCGGTGACGCAGCCGTGGGCCAGCAGCCGAACCGAGTTGCTCGTTCGACGAGGTCGACGCGGTTGACACAGGGATCGTCAAACGCGCTCAAGATGAGGTCCGCCGTGGGCAGACTCCCAGGGCTCAGAATATTGGAACCCCGGAGTCGTATGTACTCTCATCGACGAACGACCCAAATCCGCACGGGCCGCAAGCCGCCTTGGTGCCCCGCTCAGAGGCCCCAGGCTCTCTGGGGAAAAGGGCGGCATGGAAAAGCGCCACTAGACCGTCCCCGGAACCCAAGGCTCCGGGCCGCCCGACTGGCGCCCTAAAGTAACTTGCAAGCCGCCACACGGAATGACAGTTGGAGAAGATCAGATCTCACTTGTTATCGCCTCCCCCGGCAGCGGTACTCGCGTGCCGGACCCTCGCGGGCCGGCCCATGGACGCGGGAGCGGCGAGGACAGTCCGACGCTAGAGATCGCTTTCGTCAACAACATGCCGGACTCGGCTTTCGAAGAGACCGAACGCCAGTTCACCGGACTGCTGGAAGGTGCGGCGCGGGAGATCGGTGACATCACGGTGCGCCTCAGCCGGTACTGGCTTCCAGGTCTCGCCCGTAGCGCAGCGATCGACGAGCGGCTCGCCCGGGATTACAGTCCGGCAGACCACATATTCGCAGGCCGGCCGGACGGCCTCATTGTCACAGGAACCGAGCCGCTCACCGATGATCTCAGGACGGAACCGTACTGGGACTCTTTGACCGAGCTCATCGTCTGGGCCGAGACCGTCACAGCGTCCGCCATGTTGTCCTGCCTTGCCGCGCACGTGGCGGCGCTGCTCTTCGACGGCATCAAGAGGCACACGCTCTCTGTCAAGTGCTCGGGCGTGTTCATCCAGACCATCAGTACCGACCATCCGCTCACTGATGGGCTCGGCGAACTGGTGCACATGCCCCACTCACGACTCAACGATCTGCCGTCGGCACTCCTTCAGGCCGACGGATACACGAATCTCATCGAGTCGCCGGAGATGACATGGACTGTCGCCGTGAAGGACCGGGGTTCGTGCACGTTCGTCCTCGTCCAAGGCCATCCGGAGTACTCGACCACCAGTCTCCTGCGCGAGTACCGAAGGGACCTGCAGCGTTTCCTCCGAGGCGAGCGCAGCACGGTCCCCGCGATTCCCGTTGGCTACCTCGATGACGAGAGCCACCAGCTCCTCGAGGGCTTCCAGGCTCGCGTGCTCGCGGAACCCTTGGATCCCGAGCTGATGAAGGACTTTCCGTTCGAGCCTGTGGAGCGGCGTCTCGTCAACACCTGGCAGCAGTCAGGAACGAGGCTTTACGCCAACTGGCTGAAGCTCATACAACGCAGGAGGCGGTTCGGTGCATGACGAGACAGTGGCGATCCACGGCGGCTATACGCCCGATATGACCCGAGCGGTCGCCGTACCGATCTATCAGACGATCGCACATCAATTCGACGACGCGGCGCACGCTGGAGCCGTCTTCGATCTCGACATTCCGGGCTTCCACTACAACCGGCTCAACAACCCGACAAACGACGTGCTGGAACGTCGCCTCGCGACCTTGGAAGGCGGAACCGGAGCAGTGGTCGTGGCCTCGGGAGCCGCAGCGGTCAACTATTCGATCTTGAACCTGGCCGCGATGAACGACAATATCGTGACCGCGCCACAGCTCTACGGATCCACCTACACCCTCTTCGCCCACGTGCTGGCGAGCCAGGGCATCGAAGTACGCTTCGCGACCGACGATCGACCCGAATGCATCGAGCCGCTCATCGACGACGCCACCAAGGCGATCTTCTGCGAGTCCGTGGGCAATCCGGCGCTCAATGTCGTCGATCTCGAGGCAGTGAGCGAGCTCGCTCATCGTCACGGCGTGCCTCTCATCGTCGACAACACGATCGCGACGCCCATGTACCTGAAGCCAATCGAACACGGCGCTGATGTGGTCGTGCACTCCTTGACCAAGTTCATCGGCGGGCATGGCACGACCCTTGGGGGCGCGATCATCGATGCCGGTCGCTTCCCGTGGGCCGATCATCCCGACAAGTTCCCGTCGTTCAACAGGCCCGAACCCGCGTTCCATGGAGTTGTCTATGCCGAGCAATTCGCCGAGGCTCCTTATGCCGTGAGATGTCGCACCGTAAGCCTCCGCAACAGTGGGTCGACACTTTCTCCCCTCGGGGCCTTCCTGCTCCTGCAGGGCCTCGAGACTCTGGCCGTCCGCCTCGAACGCCACGAGTCGAACACGCGGGCGATAGCGCAGTATCTGGCCGACGACCCACGTGTCGAGTGGCTGAGCTATCTAGGAGACCCGAGCTTCGCTTACTACGACCTTGCCCAGCGTTATCTCAAAGGTCACTGTCCGTCCATCATCACCTTCGGAGTCGCAGGCGGGTACGACGCGGGGATCCGGTTCTTCGACTCGGTCAAGCTCTTCAAACGGCTTGTGAACATGGGCGACGCCAAGTCGCTGGTCGCTCACCCGGCATCGACCACTCACCGCCAACTGTCCCCCGAAGCGCTCGCCATGGTGGGTGTCGCACCGGAGACGATAAGGCTTTCAATCGGCATCGAGCACGTCGATGATCTCATCGATGACATCGATCAGGCACTGAGCGCAGCCCTGTGAGCAACGCGAATGAGGGACAGGAGCTCACTAATGCAACCGGCGCCCCACCGAGGCTGTCCGTGGGCGTCGATCTCGTCGCTGTCGACGAAGTCCAAATGGCTCTTGCCAATTTCGGCGACCGTTACCTCTATCGTGTCTTCACCGACCACGAGGTCGCCTGTTGCCTGGGTGAGGGCGTCGTGCGCGCCCGTCACCTCGCTGCTCGTTTCGCCGCAAAGGAGGCGACGATGAAGGCTCTCGGGCCGAGCGACCGGCTACCGGACTGGCGATCGATCGAGGTCCGCCAGGACGAGAGCGGCCGGTGCACGCTGCGGCTCAGCGGACATGCAGCCGAGCTCGCGAGGAGCGCTCAGTTGAACGACTTTGCCGTAAGCCTCACCCACGAGGGGAACCTCGCCGCGGCCGTCGTCGTCGCCCTCGGCCGGAGCGAACCGTGACAACAGACTTCCGATCGGAGCTGCTCGCCAGCGGCCTGCTCATCGAGACCGGCGTCGACGGCCTGTACGGCCGCTCGGGCACGTTCGAGAAAGTGGTTCGGGGAATCGACGATCTCATCACGGCGGCCGGAGCAGACCAGCATGCGTCGGTGCTCCACTTCCCTGCGATCGTCCCGCGAGTGGTGCTTGAGCGGAGCGGCTACCTGCGCTCGTTTCCCGACCTGTTGGGCTCGATCAGCGTCTTCGAGGGCGACGACGACTTGCATGAGCAACTTCTGGAACGAATCGTTCAGGGAAAGAACTGGGACGAGCTGCTTAGACCTTCAGACGTCGCCCTGTGCTCCGCTGCGTGTCATCCGCTCTATCCCCATTGCTCGGGACGCCTTCCTGCTGGTGGCCGCCGTTTCGAGATCTTCGGTCACTGCTTCCGCCACGAACCAAGCCTTGACCCGGCGAGGATGCAGGCATTCCGACAGCACGAATACGTGTACCTCGGCGACCCGGACGGTGCCGTTGCCCACCGCGACCAGTGGCTCCAACGGTCCACCGAGCTGCTCTCCGCGCTTGGTCTCGATGTGGACGCGGTCATCGCGAACGATCCCTTCTTCGGAAGAACCGGACGAATGCTCGCCTCCAACCAACGCGCCGACACACTCAAGTACGAGATCGTCTGCACAATTCGTCCGGGGGACAAGCCGACCGCCATCTCTTCTTCCAACTATCATCTCGATCACTTCGGCAGCGGATTCGCGATCGAGTCTGAGAGCGGCGATGTTGCGCACACGGCGTGCTCTGGCTTTGGCATAGAGCGAGTCACCCTTGCTTTGCTTGGAGTTCACGGGCTTGACCCCGACACCTGGCCTTGGAGGGTGCGGTCCCGCCTCTGGCCATGACACGGTGGCTGGCGGGCATCGGCACAGTCGCTCTCACTCGGAGCCATAATTGGGTGCACGTGAGAGCCTCGGAGCTTCCGTGGGACGATGCCAGATGCGCTAAGGGCTTCGCGCAGCGAGACGAAGGCAGGTGGCAGCCGCAGTGGAAGTCCGAGAGAGTGAAGTATCGAGTTCGAGGGCCGTCTGGTTCGGACCGACTGGCCGGCCGCTGTTCGGCTGGCTCCATCTCCCGGCGCAGGCGAGGGCCGGGGTCGTGCTTTGCCGACCCGTCGGGTTCGAAGCGCTTTCGTCACGTCGCGCCTATAGGTCCCTTGCCGAGCAGTTGGCTTGTGCGGGCCTGGTGACACTCCGATTCGACTACACGGGCACCGGTGACTCGGCCGGGGACACAGCTGAAGAGGTCAGCATCGCTACGTGGCTGTCGGACATCACAGCAGCGGTCGACTTCGTGAGGCAGACAGGCGTCTCCTGCGTAGGACTGATTGGTCTACGACTCGGAGCGATGCTCGCGGTCAAGGCTGCGACCGGCAGCGACATAGAAACGCTCGTACTTTGGGATCCTTGTGAAACCGGGCGTGGGTTCTTGCGAGAGCAGCACCTGCTCGCCGTCGCGGCGGGCATCGCTCCAGAAAGGGACCCGGCCGCGGTTGAAGGCGTTGAGGTCCCCGCTTTGCCGTTGTCCGAAGACCTCGCCGCGGCGATCCGTGCGCTTCGCCTCGACGACGATCTCGTCGGCGTATCGCCAAAGCGGCTCTTTGTGCTCACACGAGCCGACAAGGCTCTGAGCGCCAGCGTTCAAGAAGAGCTGGCGACAAAGAACGTCGAGTTCGGTAGGGCCACGGGTCAGGTTCGATTCATAGGGGTCGAGCCCGGGGCCGCTGTCCTACCGGAGCAAACGCTCGCCGACATTGTCTCCTGGCAGTCCAGAGCATTCGACGGCGCGACAGCCCCGATGGCCGGCCGCGCTCAACCCGAACGCTCGGCAAAAGCGATCGTCGCCAGGACCGCAGACGGCCGCACCATCATCGAGCGGACGGTGCGAATCGGCGCCGGGAACCTCTTCGGGATCGTCACTGAGCCGGAGGATTGTGAAACCACGCGTATGCCATCGGTCTTGTTCTCAAACGCTGGAGTACTCACACACTCAGGCCCGGCCCGTGTTTGGGTGGAGATGGCACGAGGCTGGGCCGCGCTGGGTGTGCGGGCGCTTCGCGTCGACCTCGGTGGTCTCGGCGACAGTCCCACGCGTCCGGGCAGGCAATCAGATCAGGTGTACCCCGTGGAAGCGATCGAAGACCTCATAGACGCGGCGCGATTCGTCGCTCCTCAGGATCCCGCGGGCGTGGCGCTGGTGGGACTGTGTTCGGGGGGCTACCACGCCATCGAGGGCGCGCTGGTTCTGGACTCCCGTCAGGCATGGGTCATCAACCCGGGATTGCCTCTGGTCCCGCCCGAGCTGAGCGAGAAGGGCTCCACCGACCCGCGTCGACAGACTGTACGACCGCTCAATTCGATCACCCGCCACCTGTACGCGGACAATCTGATTGTGAAACTGGCCTTGGCAACAACGCCGGTTGCGGTGTGGTGGGTGCTCGACAAGCTGCGCCTGTACCCCTCCTCCATAAAGGGCATCGAGGCGGTCGCGCAGAGAGGCACTGAGGTACTCGTGGCCTGTTCCGAGTTCGAGTTCTCCAAGTTCGCTAGGCGATCGGGGTGGACCGTGCGCAGCCTCGAACGATCCGGGACCTGCCATTTCGAGGTCGTCGAGTCCATGGACCACTCCCTGTTCAACTTCACCGGGCGCGCCGCGCTGATCAAGCTATTTACGGCCCAGGTGACCGAGAAGCTCATTCCCGAATTCGGGCGAGCCCTTGACGAGGAAGCCAGAAAAGGTGGTCCGACCGCCGGTTAGCGTCAGCCCGCTTGACGGATCGAAGAACCGGCTATCCCGGCTGCAAACCGGGTCTTCAGTCGGCCGAGGGAGTCTCCAGAAGCTCGGTAAGGGCCTTGCGGATCGAGCCGAGTGACTCGAAGGTGCTCTTTCTCAGCATGTGCTCAG
>Ga0302319_10019600_pt1 | contig 12281 bp, 12 predicted proteins | sample Bog_T0_2_FD_203319 | JGI IMG/M metagenome (GOLD analysis project Ga0302319, IMG submission 203319) | Peat permafrost microbial communities from Stordalen Mire near Abisko, Sweden - Bog_T0_2 | ecosystem: Environmental > Terrestrial > Soil > Wetlands > Peat | place: Sweden: Abisko, Stordalen Mire... | reverse complement strand
TCCCAGCCGTTCGAACTCATGGTCCTGCAAAACGCGCAGCAGTTTGGGCTGCAATTCCAGAGGGATTTCTCCAATCTCATCCAGGAAGAGCGTACCCCGATCGGCCAGTTCCAGGCGCCCAATTTTCTGGCTGACCGCGCCGGTAAAGGCACCTTTCTCGTGGCCGAACAGTTCGCTTTCCAGCAGTCCCGTGGGAATGGCGGCGCAATTCAAGGTGATAAAACTTCGATCTTTGCGTTTGCTGGTGCGATGGATGGCGCGGGCGATCAGCCCTTTGCCGGTTCCGGTTTCGCCGAGGACCAGGACCGTGGCATCGCTGGCGGCGATCACCATCACCTGATCCAGCACCGCCTTCAGCGCCGGACTCTCTCCGATGATCTCCTCGAAATGCAGTCGGGGCCGGGCTTCACCCTGCAGGTGGTGCCGGTCCTGCTCCAGGCGGCTGCGCAGGCGCTCGACCTCGCGCGCCGCCCGCGCATTTTCCAGAGCAATGGCCAGCTGCGCAGCAACCTGGTTCAACAGCGTCAGGTCGTCGGTTTGAAAAGCGTTGGCCCGGGTGCTGCCCAGCACCAGTACTCCTAAGGGGCCCTTGGGCCGGAGCAACGGAACACAACACAGCGACTGCAGTCCCTCGGCAAGCAATTGGTCCGCGGTGCCGCTGGGGAACTCCTGCATCTCGACCTTGGTGAAAATCAACGGCGCGCGCGCCAGCAGCGCTTTGCCCCGCGGATCTTCTTTGCGATGGATTTCAGGGTCGGGAGCCTGCCCCTTGCGCAGGGGAAAATCCATGGCGTGCCGAATCAAGTGCCCGCTTTTTTCGTCATGTACGGCCAGGGCCGCATATTCCTGCCGGAGAATCCGGCGCAAATAGGCCGAGATTTTTGGAAAAACCTGCCGGGCGTCCCACTTGGCGGCCAGTGCATGGCTCACCTCTTGCAATACTTGTTGCCGCTTTTTTTCCTGGCGCAGCGTTTCGGAGACGCCACGCAGCGATTCCTCAAGTTTTTTCTGTTCCGTAACCTCGACCACCACCACGCCGATCTGTTTGATCTTCCCGGCCGCGTCTTTCATGGGAATGTAGTGTTCGATCCAGTGGCCGGGTTCGCTCCGGGTGGGCAGAGTAGCGCTGATTTCCAGGTTCAAGACGGGCTGCTGGGTTTCCAGCACGCGCCGGACCTGCTCCTCGACCAGTTCGGCAAGATCTCCCCAAGCCTCGCGGACGCTCTTGCCCAAATGGTCTTCCGCGGGAAAGCCGTCGATCTCGACCAGTGTCGGGTTGATCGCGAGATAGCGGAACTCGCAATCCAGAATGCAGAAACCCACCTTGGACGCGCTGAAAAAAGCGGCCAGTAGTTGTTCCAATTGAAGAAGGGCTTCCGCCGGGTCGTGGCTGCGCGACACCGCATCCACCATCTGCAACAGCGCGAGGGGGCGCTGCGTATCCCGTTCTAAGCGTGGCGCGCTCAAGGGGCACACTAAACCAGTACTCCCGGTGGCTGCTCCCCCTCAAAAGCGCGCCGAAATCTCTCCGGGTACGCGATGATTATAAACACATATCCCAGGGTCACATGCGATTTTCTCCCGGTGTTCGTTTTTTGGAACGAGTTCCTCCCAATGTGGAACCCAGCAAAGTCTTCTTACTCCTCGCTCCGCTTCGAAAAGACGGACGAAATCCATGCCCCCACCCGAAACGCTTCACACAAAATCCGCGCCTATATAATCCTGGGGTGGCGCGTGGATGGGAGAGCAAGTCGGTTGAGTCGCAGCAGGACGACGCCAGATCCACGGGCGAATCCAAACCACGCCTCACGCCAGCACAAAGAGAGATTGCATCCCGCCAAGAAGGCTTGAAGCTCTCCCGCAGCCGCATTCTGGAGCAGATCCGCTCTACGCAAAACCCGCTCTATCGAAAGACACTGGAGCAAGCCTTGGCTGCGCTGGACGAGCAGCTCCGTCTACTGGGTTAAGCGGACTGGTTAAGCTTGAGTTTACTTGGCCGGTTACCGGGGTTGCCGCCCTTGAGTGCATCACGGCGCCCAATCTTCCTGCCGTATAATGACCTTATTCCCATGAAAGCCTACGTTTACGTTTCGCTCAAGAAAAGTGTCCTCGATCCCCAGGGCAAGACTATCCAGGGCGCGCTCAAGAAAATGGGCTACAAAGGTCTGGACGAGGTCCGCCAGGGTAAATATTTCGAACTGACCCTCGATGGCGGGCTCAGCCGCGAAGAAGCGCAGGCCGAAGTGGAGCGCATGGCCCGCGAAGTGCTCACCAACCCCGTCATCGAAGAATATCGCTGCTCCCTCGCAGACTGAATTCCTGGAGTTCCCGTATGTGTGGAATTGTTGGTTATGTCGGCAGGAAGCAAGTGGTTCCGATCATCATCGATGGCCTGCGCCGGCTGGAGTACCGCGGCTATGACTCGGCGGGCATCGCCGTCGCCGGCAATGGCGACAAACTGCAGATCCGCCGCGCCGAAGGCAAGCTGCGCAACCTGGAAGAGGCGATCCGCCTCAAGCCGCTCGATGGCAGCTACGGCATCGGCCACACGCGCTGGGCCACGCACGGGCGTCCCACGGAAGAAAACGCGCACCCCCATCGCGACTGCACCGGCAAGATCGTCGTCGTACACAACGGCATCGTCGAGAACTATCTCAGCCTGAAGAAAAAGCTGATCGAAGAAGGCCACAAATTCTCCACTGAAACCGATACCGAAGTCATCGCGCACCTCATCGAGAAACATCTTTTCAAAACCGGCAACGGCCACCAGCCCAAGCTGGAGGAAGCCGTTCGCAAAACCGTGAAAGAACTCACCGGAGTCTTCGCTCTGGCCGTAATTTACGTCGACGAGCCCAACAAAATCGTGGCCGCGCGTAATGGTCCGCCGCTGGTAGTTGGTTTAGGCAACGACGAATACTTTGTCGCCTCCGACGTGCCCGCGATTCTCTATCACACCCGCGACATTTTTTTCCTCGCCGATGGCGACCTCGCCGTAGTCACCGCCGAAGGCGTGCAGCTTACCGATTTCGACGGCAAGCCCATCCAGCGCCAGGTGCAGCACGTCACCTGGGACCCCATCATGGCGGAAAAAGGCGGCTTCAAACATTTCATGCTCAAGGAAATTTACGAGCAGCCGCGCGCCGTCCGCGACACTACTCTGGGTCGCATTTCGCTCGACACCGGCCACATTTTTCTCGACGAAATGCAAATTAGCGAAGCCGAATTCCGCGCCGCCAAGAAAATCAACATCGTGGCCTGCGGCACCAGTTGGCACGCCGGGCAGGCCGGCAAGTTCATGATCGAAAGCTTCGCCCGCGTTCCGGTCGAAGTCGACTACGCCAGCGAGTGGCGCTACCGTGACCCCATCGTCGCTCCCGATACCATTACGCTGGTGATTTCGCAGTCCGGTGAAACCGCCGACACCATCGCCGCCCAGCGCGAGGCCAAAGCCAAAGGCTCGCACACACTGGCCATCTGCAACGTCGTCGGCTCCATGATTACGCGCGAGGCCGCCGGAACCATTTACACTCATGCTGGGCCGGAGATCGGCGTGGCCTCGACGAAGGCCTTCACCTGCCAGCTCACCGCGCTTTATCTATTCGCGCTCTACGTAGCGCAGGTGCGCGGCGCCATGACTGCCGAACAGACCCGCACGGCCGCGCAGGAACTTACGCTCATCCCCGGCAAGCTGGAAAACATTCTCACCCACGACGAAGCCTGTGAAGATCTGGCCAAGCGCTTCCAGCGCGCCCAGGATTTTCTTTTTCTAGGCCGCGGCATTCACTATCCCATCGCCCTTGAAGGCGCGCTGAAGCTCAAGGAAATTTCCTACATCCACGCCGAGGGCTACCCCGCCGGCGAAATGAAGCACGGCCCCAACGCTTTGATCGACGAAAATCTGCCAGTCGTCATCATCGCCACGCGCGACGTCAATAATCCCGACTCCGTGCTGCGCTACGAGAAGACGATGTCCAACCTGAAAGAAGTGAAAGCGCGCTCAGGAGTTGTGATTGCGCTGGCCACCGAAGGCGATGAAGAAATCAAGGAAGCCGCCGACCACGTCCTCTACGTCCCCGCCGCTCCGGAGGAACTCTCGCCGATCCTCGAAATCGTTCCCCTGCAGTTGCTGGCGTATCACATTGCGGTGCGACGGGGCTGCGACGTGGATCAGCCGAGAAATTTGGCCAAGTCGGTGACGGTGGAGTAGAACTCCCTGATCAAGCTGGAAGGATTGTGACGCCGCTCCCGCATTTATTTACGACTGGCATCCTCGGTATGGCCAGCGCTTCGCTCGTGGGGAGATTGATTGGCCTCGACGATAAACTTCACAACGAAAGCCAGGGCGGTTCCCATGACCCCGGCGGCTACCAAGGCGAGTAAGGCCAGTTCGACGAATAATTGCATATCTCTTGCTCGGGCCAGCTAAGGCACCACTCTATAAGCATACGCCAAAACCATCGAAGTCACCGTTAGACACAGAAAACCCAAACCGACGGCAATGCCCGCCCAAAGCAATTTTTTCTGGGTGTGTTCAATACACGAATCGACGGATCAGAACGATAAGGGAACTGAGCAGGAAGTCGATTCCAACGACCGCGATTCCTACCACAGCAGCATGAGTCCCGAAAAGCCCTGGCAATCGCATCGTTCTCAAATATCGACCCAGTCGCTCCAATTCCAAGCACCGCCACAATCCAGGGCCGTTTCCAAGGCAATGTCCCAGGTAGGAGGATTCCTGCCGGAGGCAGTCGCGAAAACAACGAAAGCGACCCCGAAAACAAAGGGTACGCCAAGATGCCCCAGCACTACCCACCACACTTTGGATCCTCCTGAAATGGCCAGTCTATTTCAGAAGGTCGGGCTCGAAACAATGTTTGTAGCGGGAAACGCTGAACGATTCCCGTTTAGGGAGAATTGCTGTCTGCCCCTTCAACATCCGTATGGCAAAAATCATCCCCCTTGAAGAGCAGCGGCTCGTCCATCTCCTTTGCCAGCGCGTAAGCAAAGCAATCCCCCAGGTTCAGCCCGGCCTTGTGCCGCCCCTTGCCGAAATCGCGATAGGCCTCGCGGGCGAGCTCGGCTTGCCTTGGTGTGACTGGCTCGACCACCAACTGTGCATCGCGAACGAGACCGTCAAACCGGCGGCTGAGCAAAGGATTCCGGTCATTGTCGGCAACGACCGCAGCCTCCACGTAAGTAAACGCGGAAATACGCCGGACCAACGCTTCCTGCAAAGCTTCGATCATCGCGGGGGCATCCGGCTCGTTCCGCAGAATCGCAATGATTGCCGATGAGTCGACGATCATTTGAGTCCCTTCGGGAGCCCCTTTTCGTCGTACAACAATTCCTCGAGAGAGACGTACGGTTTCTTCCAGAGAGGGCCAGTCTCGCGCGCGATCTTCATCAACTTCTCCGCCATGCCCCCCTTCGATTTGCCTCGGATGCGCTCCAGCCGCTCCCGAATCGCCTCACTCACGGCAACCGTCATACTCTCCCCGGTGGCACGCGCCAATTGCTGCGCCATCCGGTGCGTGTTTTCGTTCTTTATATTGAGGCTCATCGATTACACCGTTCTACCTTTCACTTCTACCATTCTACCACACGCCATAATTTCCCGGAAACAAACAACAATGCCCCAACCCCCGCTCCCCACACCGCAAACGCCGCCTCCACCACCCGCCGCGGAGCCACGCCCACTCTCCGCAGCAGAAACGGCAGAAAATTCCACGTTGTGATATGCACGTAATCCCACGGATCCTGCGTCATCGCTTCGTTGTTCAATCCCCACGCCTGCATCTTCCCCAGCGCAAACGCCGCAATATTCTCGAAGCGCAGCGCAATCACAAATGTGGGATGCCCCATCGTCTCCATCTGATAAATCTCCAGCGGCAGCCAGAACGCGAGCGCAGCCAGTTGAATGATCAAGCTCACCCCGACGATCGCGATCCCGCCTCTCCAAGCCCAGACACCCACCTCGCCCCGGTAGCGAAATAACAACGGCACGGCCAGCAGCGCCGCCAGCTCCACCGAAGTGGAAACATAACGATCGCCCCAGGCAAAATCCCCGGCCCAGTAGGTATATCGCGCGTAAAAACTTATATAGCCCAGCAACAACACAAGCGACGCCACGCCATACGCACGCACTTCCGGTAACAATCGCTTCCACAGCGCAATCAACAGCAGAATCCCCAGCAGCAACAACGGATCGAAAAGAAAAATCGACTTCTCCGGCTTGAACAGCGGCCCGAGAAAGCCCTCATGAAACGGAGTGCTCCAGGGAAAATTCGCCGGCAGCGTCGGGTCCACCACTCGCTGTTCCTTGGCAAACAGCGACACATAAGTATTGGTGAACGATCCAAAACGGTAGAACTGATAAACCCTGTCCATCAGTAAAAAGAACGCATACACCGGAGCCGCAACCTTGCAGTAATCCACGAACCGCTGCCACAATTCTCGACCCGGCACCTCTTCAAACCAAAGCACGAGAAGAAGAAACACCCCGGCCGCCACCAGATCGAGGCCCGTGGTCAACCGCGTCAGCAAGTTCAATCCCAGCGCGGCGCAGCCCCAAACCAGCGCCCGCTTGCTTCCCGTCCGCAGCCATTCATATTGAAACGAAAATCCGGCCAGTGTCAGCAGCATGATGTAATTGTTCTCCATCATGTTCTGCGTGTAATGCAGATGCGTGGTACAGAACAGCAGCGCCAGCACGCCCAGCACCGACTCCCGCACGCTAAATCGCAACTGCCGCAGCAACCGAAACCCCAGCAACGTCGTAAGCACATTCACCAGGATGCTGGTGCTGTAGCTGACCACAATACTGCGCACTCCAGGATCGTCGCCATATTCCGCAAAAATCTTCCAGTGCGCGATCCACGTGCCCACCAGATCGGCCGGCAGCATCAGCAAAGACTGCCCTATGCCATACCAGCTATAAATCTGGCCCCCGCGGCCGCGCAGCCCAAACTCCGGATAGTCGCTCGGAAGCACCTGTGGCTCTGAGGTCCAGAGCCAATGCGTGGTTTGCAGCCGAAACGTGGTGTCCGCCGTGCCCAGTTCCCCGGACTGCACCACCAACGCCAGCAGCCCCGACACCAGACACAGCAGCACCAGCGGATCAGCCAACCAACGACGCAAGCGCGAGATCATTGTTGGGATGGTAATACATTGCGCCGCCAGTCTCTGCGGTAGACTGTATTGGGAAAAATTCATGCCCCCTTGCCCATCCTGCGGTGCCGACCTGCCCGCGACCGGACGCTTCTGCTCCTCCTGCGGCGCGCCCTCCAGCAAGGCCCCCGCCAGCAACACTGACGACGTTGCCACGCTCGACTACCCCGCTACGGCCACTTCGCCTCTGCCGCCTCGCCCCGCTTCTTCCTCCGCGTCGCGCCCGTCGAGTTCCGCCGACTATCAAAGCGAAGGCCGCTTCCTTCCCGGACGCCTGCTCGCCGGGCGTTACCGCATCATCGCCCTGCTCGGCAAAGGCGGCATGGGTGAGGTCTACCGCGCCGACGATCTCACCCTCGGCCAGCCTGTCGCCCTGAAGTTTCTGCCCGACGAAGCCGCCCGCGATCAGGGACTGCTCGAGCGTTTCAAGAATGAAGTCCGCGTTGCCCGCCGCGTCTCTCATCCCAACGTCTGCCGCGTCTACGATGTCGGCGACGTCGAAGGCCACACCTTCTTCACCATGGAATATGTCGATGGCGAAGACCTGGCCTCCCTGCTCCGCCGCATCGGCCGCCTGCCCGAAGATAAAGCGCTCGACATCGCCCGCCAGCTCTGTGCCGGCCTCGCCGCCGCCCATACCAAAGGCGTGCTCCATCGCGACTTGAAACCGGCGAACATCATGCTCGATGGCCGCGGCCAGGTAGTCATTACAGATTTCGGCCTCGCCGGAGTCGCCGAGCAGATCACCGGCAACGAAGTCCGCAGCGGTACTCCGGCCTATATGGCGCCCGAACAACTCGCCGGCAAAGAAGTCAGCACCCGCAGCGATATTTATTCCCTCGGCCTGGTGCTCTACGAAGTCTTCACCGGCAAGCGCGCTTTCTCCGCCGAGGCGCTGCGCGCCCACGGCGACCGAACCCCCAGCCGGCCTTCATCGGTGGTCAAAGATCTCAACCCGGTCATCGAGCGCGTGATCCTTCGCTGCCTTGAGGCCGAACCAACTGCCCGCCCCGCTACCGTTCTCAGCGTGGCCGCCGCCATGCCTGGCGGCGATCCGCTGGCCGCAGCCCTGGCCGCTGGCGAAACTCCTTCCCCGGCGTTGGTCGCGGCTTCCGGCGAGTCGGCTGGATTGCGCCCGCGCACCGCCGTGCTCTGCCTGACCGCGGTGCTGCTGGGCCTGGCGATGGTCGTTTATCTCTCGCTCCGCTACAACGGCCTGGAAAAAATGGGGCTGGATCTTACTCCCGAAGTTCTTACCCAGAAGGCCCACGAGATCGTTGCGCGCCTGGGCTACGGCGGACGCCCGGCGGATAGCGCCTTCGGCCTCAGCTACGACGGCGATTTCCAGGACTATGTGGAGAAAAACGACAAGCCTCCGCACTGGGACGCAGTACTCGCCGCCCGCCCCTCCCTGCTGCAATATTGGTACCGCCAGAGTCCCGACTCGCTGGTCGCCAGCGACTTTCGCGACCAGTTGTTGACGCCGGGAATCGTTACCCGGGGCGATCCCTCCACCGTGCTCTCCGGCATGATCAATCTGGCGCTCGATCCGCAGGGGCGATTGACCTACTTCCTGGCCATCCCGCCACAAAAAGAAGAAGTCAGAAAGGATGCCGGCGCCGCGCCGGCCGCACCCTTCGACTGGAATATCTTCTTCAGCGCCGCCGCCCTGGATGCTTCGAAACTGCAACCCACGCAGCCCACTTGGGCTTCTCTAGCTACGGCGGACGTGCGCGTGGCTTGGACCGGGACCTGGCCGGGAACCACGCGCCCACTCCGCGTCGAAGCCGCGTCCTTTCAGGGCAAGCCCGTCTTCTTCTCTCTGATTGGCGATTGGACTAAGCCGGAGCGCATGAAGATCGAGGAGAAGAAAACCGCCGGAGAGCGGGCGCAAAGCATTATCGGTCCGCTCGTGCTGTTGAGCATGCTGATCGGCTCGGCTTTTCTGGCTCGCAGAAACTACCGTCAGGGGCGCGGCGACCGCGTGGGCGCGCTGCGCCTGGCAGGGGTGATGTTTCTGCTCGAGATGGGCCTGTGGTTGTGCCGCGGCCACTTCGCCGACTTTGGCGATACCCTCGGCCTCTTTGTCATTGCGGTCAGCACCGCGCTGTTCGTTTCCGGCGTAACCTGGATGCTCTACCTGGCCGTGGAACCCTGGGTGAGGCGGCACTGGCCGACAACCATGATCTCCTGGAGCAGGCTGGTCGCAGGGCAAGCCCGCGATCCCTTAGTGGGCCGCGACCTGCTGTTCGGCGTGATGTTGGGTGTGGTCTGGATTCTTGTCTTCCAGATTCGTTACATTCCCATGATGCGCCTGGGCGCTGCGCCGGGCCTGGGCTCGACCGACGCCCTGATGGGCGGACGCACCGCCCTCGGCGCCTGGCTCTATCAGTGGCCGCAGTCGATTCAAACCACCCTGGCCTTTTTCTTTCTCCTCTTTGGACTGAAAGTTCTTTTGCGTAAAGAGTGGATTGCGGCGATCGTGCTGGTCGCGATCTTCGCCTTGCCGCGCGGGTTTAGCAACCCTTACCCGGCGGTCGAGGTTCCCGCGCAGATCGTCGTTTACTCCATTGCGGTGCTCATCGTCCTGCGCTTCGGGTTTATCCCTTTGGCTTGCGCCGTTTTCACCATCAACCTCATGGCCAACGTACCGTTTTCGTCGGACTTGTCCGCCTGGTATATGCCTGCGTCGATCCTGGCGTTGTTGAGCGTCGTAGCTTTGGCGGCCTGGGGCTTCTACCATTCCCTCGGCGGTGAACCAATCTGGCGGCCGGAGATCGAGTGACGGGAATCATCCTCAGTTCTCACAGATTCGGAAACGTCTCGAACGCGAGGAGTGAAGAGATTCGGAAACGTCTCGAACGCGAGGAGTGAAGAGATCCGGAAACGTCTCGAACGCGGGGAGTGAAAAGATTCGGAAACGTCTCGAACGCGGGGAGTGACTCGGAAACCATCTCCAACACGCGTAGTTACTCGGAACCCATCGCGAACGCGTGCAGTGACGTGGAAGAGCGGCGCTTTAGCGCCGCGATTCAGGCGGTAAAAGTTGGCCGGCTTCAGCCGCTGCGCGAGAGCGGCATTCAAAATAGCTCGACTCGCACCTCGCGCGCGCACGCGGAAGCAAGCCGGGCGTCGCGCGTAAGCAGCGTGGCTCGGAGCTTGTTGGCGAGCGCAATGTAGACGGCATCGTACGCCGTGAAAGAATATCCGAGCCGCCAGATCTGCCGCAGGCACACGAAATGAGGGTAGCGCGCTAGGCGAAGATCGAGTAAATCCTCGATGGCCTGATCGGCGCGTGCCGGGAAAACCGCGCCTTCGCGCGCCAGCCGCCGCAGCACCTGCGCCACTTCAAGGTCGAGAAGGTGCGGAGCGTGCAGCGATTCGCCGCCCGCGTAAATCCGCTCCTCAATATGCCGCCCCGCGCAGGTCTGCAGCAGCCAGTCCACCGCCGCGGATGCGTCCAGAACAATCACCGCCTCGCCTCACGCTCTTGCCGCACCAGGCGCGCGGTATCGAGTTCAAGCTTGACCGGCGGCCGACTGCGGATCCGGTCGCGCATCTCGCCCAGCGTCGGCCGCTCCGCGATTTCTTTAATCTCGGATAGCAAATAATCCGACAACGACATGCCCGCCACGGCGGCGCGAGCCTTCAGGCTGCGATGCAAAGCCTCCGGCACGTTGCGGAGCTGAATCATTTTCGACATGTGGATAGCATACTTTCATGTGCTGCACATGTGCCTGCCTACCCGGCTCGTAATCCTTTTTTTTCGGGATCGGCATCCCATTTTGGGCATCGGCCTGGAGGGATTTACAGATGGAAAAATACCAAAACACCTTCCGCGACATCGTTCTTGCGCCAAACGGCAAATTACCGGCGGAAGGGATCGAACTCTACTGCCAAACCATCTTGTAGATATTGCCCTTATTGTCGACCGCGACTCCGTTTCTCCCGTCGATCGACTCGGCCTGGAGAATTGTTCCTTGATTTCCGGTAAACACGCCCTGGCCAAATTTCTTGCCGAGAATATGCGCGACGAAAAATCCCTCGCCGTAAACCGCATCCCACGCGAAAGCTAAATTCGGCTGCGGCAGGGAGATCGTGTTGCTTTCCGGGGCCGGATTCACCGAAGACGCGAGCAACGTCTTTGGCTTCCCCTGCAGCACCTCGCCGTTGGCGACAGTCCAGGATTTCAACAGCAAGAACAGCGCTGCGGGTCCAAACATGGGACGCCGCACTTGGCCGGAAAACACCGGCTGCGGCGTCTGCTCCGCCAGCGGTCCGCGCACCGGGTAAAGCTTTTGCGCCAATGCGCTGCCGCTTCCGGTTGCGACGCAGACGCGCAATGCGGCAAAGGAAAGAACCAGCTTGTTCTTCATTTTTTAATCTCCTGCCTGCTAGAAACCGCCATCTTCCACAAAGTTCTCTTATGGAAGGTAAAGTACAGTAAAGATTCCCGGGTACTGGTGCCGTTTGATTTTCACAGGGCTGGATTGATGGCGCGTCCTGTGGGAGACTTGGGATATGGCAAAGTACGTTCCCAAGGTTGATGATATTGTTTTCATGGATGGCAAGGGTTTCGTCCGGTATGTGGTCGTAGATGTGGACTCCGGCAAGCAGACTGCCAGCCTCCATGCCCCTGGAGCCGACGGCGGTAAGACGCTTATTTGTAACGTGCCTTGGGCTGCGATTCACCGCCTCGATAGCAGCCAAAATGCCCTCCGCATCGTGCGCGAGGCGACCGAAGGTAAGTAGCCTACTCATCCTCTCCCATCCGTTCCTGCATCGCCAGAAAATGCTCGTACTTCAAGAGCACTGCCAGCGGTTTGTCGTTGTCCTGAATCACCAGCGTCTTATCGAGTTCCCTAAGCTGCGTCACGTTCAGCGCCCGTAGGCGACTGATTCCCACATGCTGCACGCTTGGGTCTAGGTATGGAATTTCCACATGATTCGCTTTCGCCATAAATCCCCTTTTAGTTGGCGCGTGCTAGCGCCTTTAGTACGAGTTCCTTGTCTACTTTCGCGTTCGGCTTACGCTGTGGCAGCAGAGCGCAGAGTTCTTCTAGTGTCCAGACGTGATCGGTTAAGCCAGCTTCCATCGCCGGGGTAACGCGCAG
>Ga0302319_10019599_pt1 | contig 12281 bp, 12 predicted proteins | sample Bog_T0_2_FD_203319 | JGI IMG/M metagenome (GOLD analysis project Ga0302319, IMG submission 203319) | Peat permafrost microbial communities from Stordalen Mire near Abisko, Sweden - Bog_T0_2 | ecosystem: Environmental > Terrestrial > Soil > Wetlands > Peat | place: Sweden: Abisko, Stordalen Mire... | reverse complement strand
CCACAGCCGGCGCCGCCTCGCCGCCCGCGCCGTGCTCGGTATGCGGCTTTTCCACCGTGCTTTCTAGCGGCACCGCACCCGGCTGCATCGGGGCTGGCCCGCCAGCTGCCATCTCTCCGTTGGCCGCCGGCGCAGGCTCCAGCGTCACCGTCAGCGTCTGGGGCTTTTCCGCCACCGCCAGATCGCCCTTGTTTGGCAGGAATCCCTGCGCTGTCACCTGCACCTGGTATTTCCCGGCGGGCATCCCCAGCTGCAATCGCCCATGTTCATCGGTGACCAGCCGGTCGCCCGCAGGACTCCCGGGCGTCACGCGGATATCCGCCCCCGCCACCGCCGCCCCTGACGCATCCGTGACCATGACGGTCACCGGCGTGTAACCCTGCCCCCAAATCGCCGACACAGGGCCCAGCAACATTGCCAGACCCACCCACATCGCCTTCGTTAATCGCAGACCGCGCATTTTCATACCCTCTTTCCGGGTTCTCAAAGTGCTCCATGCTGGCACGATGGGGTGGTCGTTCGCGCTCCATCGTAATCCCACCTTGCCATTCTTACTCTTCCTTCGTCCCGCCTGCGATTACACTAAAGCTTCATGGCCCACCTTCAGGACCAGCTCGACGAGATTACCGCCCAGACCCGCAACCTGGTCCAGCCTGAGCGTCTCGCCATCGGCGAGCGCGCCATTGAGGAGCTCTTCCGCACCGGCATCGAAGACCGCCTGCTCCCCATTGGGTTCACTGCCCCAGCCTTTGCCCTGCCCGACTTCTCCGGCAAAATTGTTCGCTCCTCCGACCTGCTCGCCCTCGGTCCTCTGGTCGTCAACTTCTTCCGCGGCCGCTGGTGTCCCTATTGCGTCACCGAGCTCGAGGCCTGGCGCGATCTCTACCCCGCCCTCCGCGAACGCGGTGCTCTGGTCGTCGGCATCTCACCGCAAAACCAGCGCCAGGGCGACTTCACCGCCAGCCAGCATGCCATCCCCTTCCCGCTTCTCGCCGACGCGGGCTGCGGCGTCGCCGAACGGTACGGCCTCGCCTGGACCCTGCCCGACTATCTCCGCCGCTACTACCGCGGCATCCTGCTCAACATCCCCTTCATTAACGGCGACGAAACCTGGAAGCTCCCTCTCCCCGCGACCTACGTCCTCTCGCCCGAAGGAAAAGTTCTCTTCGCCGAAGCCCACGCCGACTTCCGCGTCCGCCCCGAGCCTCAAGACGTACTCCGCAGCATCGTCGCAGTCCCCGGCGAGCGCGGCGTTCGCTCGCTGAGCTGACCCATCGGGCTCCAACCATTTGGAATTCCCATGCCTCGATTTTGAGACATGGGAGAGGGCTGCGCACTCAATACCTGCTACCGGCTACGCGCTACTGGCTCGTATCTGCTTCTCTACTGCTTTGCCACATCAAGGTCGATCGTGATCGTCACGTCGTCGCTCAGCATCGCCGTCGGCATCCCTGCGCCAACTCCGAAATCCGTCCGATGGATCGTCGTCTTCGCCGAGAACCCGGAGTGCTGCTTATGATCCATGCCCGTTACCGGCGCCGTGGGCCCTTCCACGTCCAGCACCACCGGCTTCGTCACGCCTTTGATCGTCAGGTTCCCATTCACCTGCAGGCCGGACCCGCCCTTCGCCACGCTGGTGCTCGCAAACGTCGCATTCGGATTGTTCGCCACGTCGAAGAAGCGCGCGCCCTTCAAATCGTTGTCGCGACCCGCCACGCCCGTGTCGATGCCCGCCACATTGATCGTCGCGTTCACGGTGGACTTCGTCACATCCTGCTCGTCCCATACCAAAGTGGCGTCCACCGTGCCAAAACGGCCGCGCACATTCGAAATGGCCAAATGCTTGATCGCGAAATCCACTTCGCTGTGCGCTGGGTCCGATTTCCACGTTGACGTTTGCGCCATGGTGAGCGGGGCGGCCAGGGCCAGAATGGCCAATACGAGTTTTCCAAATTTCATGTTGTTCCTTTCAATGGGTGCCCAGACCCGGGGATTGGGGCATCTCCAGCTTAGACAAAATTTTGCTTTTCCGTGGGAACCCCCGGGAACCACGAGCCCACTCCGCCCGTATTCCTCCCTAAGCGCCCCCGCGACGGGCGACAAATCTTCGCAGGAGCCGCTCTCTTATGCAGACCGTCGAACGCGTCATCATTAACGCCAATCCCGCTGCCATCTGGCAGGTTCTCGCCGATGTCGAACGCTGGCCCACCTGGACCTCCACCGTCCTCAGCGTCCAGCCGCTCAAAACCAACCGCCACGGATTGCAAGTAGGATCCCGCTACCGCCTCACCCAGCCCAAACTCCGCCCTGCCGTCTACGAAGTCATCGAGTGCACACCCTGCCAGGCCTTCACCTGGGTCCAGAAATCTCCCGGCGCTGCCATGATCGCCGACCACCGCCTCAGCCCCTTCAGCTCCGGCACTGAAGTCGAGCTCTCCTTTTCAACTGAAGGCCTGCTCGGCGCTCTCCTCGGCAGCATGTACGCAAAAACTATCGCCGACTACGTCCGCACCGAAGCCCGCAGCCTCAAACAGCACTGCGAATCCTTCCAGTTTGCAGGAACAAAAGTCAGCTGAACAAAGAACAGAAGCAAGAGGGCGGCATTGGGTCCTCGATTCGATCAATCGGAGGTGCTGGGGTTTGTTGCCGCTCCCGTTAGGAGGCCTTAAGCCCGTCGCGCCACGCCATGACCCGCTTCTGCGCGTTCTCGTACTCGGGCGGCGTTCCCTGCGGGCGCTCGAATCAGCCGATGACATATTTCATTGGAATCTCCTCGGTTGAAAATCCGGAGGGGACTCCGGATCGATAAAAGCGGTGCGAGTTTGCATCGCCGCGTTATCGCCGAGGAAAACAATCGATGAGAGGAGACTTCTGAGCCTGTCGCGTTATGGCTCCGCCGCCATCCCGCGACTGCTGCAACCAGCAGCCCTATTGCATGATCATCTGCCGGTTATCCCGCCAGGCAGCATATTTCTCTGCCTCGGTGAGTTGCCCGTGCTTCTTCCTCCAGGCCCTCAGCTCGGCCCGCGCGTGAATCGCCCACGCGATCGCTGCCCCTGATACGGCCAGAATGACAAACGACGCCGCAAAAACAATCACCAGCATCGGCATGAATCTTCCTCCCCAGTTCCGAGAATCGCCATCCACTCCATTGGAAAAACATGAGAAGAGAGTGGGTTCTCCGTTATGGAGAGCAAGATGAGAACCAAACAGACTCCACACTCAACAAAAGAGGGATCAGGTTTGTTACGACCGGACTACAAGCAGAGCGAGCTAGTCGCCTGTCGCAACGATTTCGTCAGCACCATCACAAAAGTGGCTGCCCCACGTCTCGATGTTGAGACGTGGGTTGGCGAAACCCCAATCAGGAATCAATTCTCCACGACGAGCCGCTAATCGCCGCAGATGCACTCTTCCTGGCCGCAATAGGAACAGCACGAGCACACGCCCCGATCCTGCATCCGTTTTTGCTTTTGCGCGAAGCGCGTCCGCCTGGACGGACAGTCCTGCGCGAAGCGCGTCCGCCCGTCCGGCCAGGACCCCCCGGCGATGGAGGGGATCACGAGAACCTCGTCGCCGTCTTTGAAAGCGTACTGGTCGTTGCCGAGGAAACGGATGTCTTCCTCGTTGACATAGAAGTTGATGAACTTGCGCACCTGGCCGCTCTCGTCGCGCAGATGGGAGCGGAGCGCGGGGAAGGTCGCCTCCATCTCGGTGATGAGCTGGGGCAGGTTGCCGGCGCTGGACTGGATTTCGCGCGTGCCGTTGGTGTGCTTCTGAAACGCATTGGGCAACAGAACCCTAACCGACATATTCGCCTCCCGGGACCAGCTGGCTTTCTTCATGGCGCTCCGCCAGATAGCTTTCGAAATCGCCCAGGCGCGGGCGGATGGCCGCATGTTGCTCGTAGGCTCCATGCAGGACGTCGGTGGTCTTGAGCCCGTTGCCCGTGATGCAGGCGACCGTGAGCTCGTCGGGGTGAATGCGGCCATGCGCGTAAAGGCGCGCGGCGACGGCGGTGGTGACGCCGCCGGCCGTCTCGGTGAAGACGCCCTCGGTTTCGGCCAGCTCCTGGATGGCGGACACAATCTCGATGTCCGACACGTCCTCGGCCCAGCCGCCGCTCTCGCGGATGCAGCGCGCGGCGTAGACGCCGTCAGCCGGGTTGCCGATGGCGAGCGAGCGGGCGATGGTCGCGGGACGCTGCGGCTCGATCGAATCCGCGCCGCTCTTAACCGCTGTCGAAATCGGGGAGCAGCCGGTGGCCTGGGCGCCGAAGAAGCGCACTTCTTTCTCTTCGACGAGGCCGAGAGTGATGAGCTCCTTGAATGCCTTGCGGATTTTGACGATCAGCGAGCCGCCAGCCATGGGCACGACAACGTTGTCCGGGAGCCGCCAGCCGAGCTGCTCAGCGATCTCGAAGCCGACGGTCTTGGAGCCTTCGGCGTAGTAGGGGCGAAGGTTCACGTTGACGAATCCCCAGTTGTAGCGGTCGGCGATCTGGGAGCAGAGGCGGTTGACGTGGTCGTAGTTGCCGTCGATGCGCACGAGCGTGGCGCCGTAGACCTGTGTGTTGAGAATCTTCGCCCATTCGAGGTCAGATGGTACGAGGATGTACGTCTTAAGCCCTAGGCGCGCGGCCTGCGCGGCGACAGCATTGGCGAGGTTGCCGGTGGAGGAGCAGCCGACGGTATCGAAGCCAAAGGTCTGCGCGTTGGCGAGAGCGACGGCGACCACGCGATCCTTGAAGCTGAGCGTGGGCATGCAGACGGCGTCGTTCTTCAGCCACAGATTGCGCGCCCCGATGCGCTCGGCGAGGCGCGGCGCGCGAAGCAGCGGTGTCCAGCCAGCGGGCGTGGTCGGGACGTAGTCGTCGGGGACAGGCAGCAGCGCCTGGTAGCGCCACATGCTCGAGGGTCCGCGGGCAATGGCGTCGCGGGTGAAGGCGCGGCGCGCGGCGTCCAGATCGCAGACGACTTCCAGTGGAGAAAAGCACTCGTCGCAGATGGAAAGCGGAGCATTGCTGTAGCGCTTTCCGCATTCACGGCATTGCAGTTCGTAAGCAGCAGCCATTCCAGCCCTCGCGTTGAGAGCGGCGTCGGCAAATATACGGGCGCGTGACGACTGACCTGCGACTTCTCGGTACTACGATGGATTGCGCGAGATGCGATACAGCTTGCACCCCGAATCTCATGTTCCCCGCCTCACGGCGAGCGAGAGTTGACACCGATGTCCCGAATTGCTCAGGCCGGTTGTCGTGGCGTCACAGGGCCCGTCCCTCAGCCACTCTGCATGAAATTCAGGCTCGCTCTTTTGGAGCAAACATGAACTATTTCTTTGATATCACAGGTCGCGATGCGATGCAAATCCGCTTCCCGGATGCCGGAGAACCCTGACCCACGTCCGCGTGTCGCATCCCGGAACGCCGTTGCCGGTTTCTTTTGGGATAACCTTCAGACGGGCCTGCCGAGAATTCTTCACGCGTTTTCGCACGGTGCCATATCATAGAAGCATAGAAGGTGAATGCGATGGCGACTCCTGCCAGAGCCTCGGCTCGCCGCCCGAGACCCAGCTCCAAAAGAAAGCCTGACCCGAAACAGCCCTCGTCTCTGAATAGAGCGACTGCCGCGGAAGAGCGCTTCGTTGCAATCGGAATGGGTTTGTTGGATTCAATGTCCGACGAGGACTATCAGAAAGCCAGCGCAAAGCTCCATAAAGCAGTTATGAAAAACCGTGCTGCTTCTTAAACAAGGCTTCCGCTTCCTTCCGCTGTTTTGTGCCCTCCACAGCCCCTACCGCATCGCACGCCTTCCGAAATAGCTCGATGTCGCCACGGCGAAAAGCCTCCCGCAAATCCGCCTTGTCGCGTTCTCTTTGACGATCAATGTGCTTCGGCTTTAGCTTGTGCCGTGATTCTTCGTCAAAGCTCTGCGAACTTCCTCGCTCGAAAAGCCTCCGGATTGTGGTCCCGATTCTTTCGCCATCGCTGAAACCTGCGGACATGGATGCAATCATCGTAGTCCCACATTTCCCGGGCAGGAAAAAGCACAGATCCCTGACGCCATCGCCCACCCACCCACATCCAAATCCCAAAGGAGTGACAACCCATGGCTGCATCCAATTCTTCCCGCGTCTGGTTCATCACCGGAGCCTCAACCGGCTTCGGCCGTCTCCTCGCCGAAGAAGTGCTGCGGCGCGGCGAGCGGGTTATCGCGACAGCGCGTAATGCCGGCAAAGTCGCGGATCTCGCGAAGACGCATCCCGACCGTGCGCGTGCCTTCGCGCTGGACGTGACCAAACCCGCTGAAATTACTTCTGTCGCCCAGAAGGCCATCGCCGCCTTCGGGCAGGTGGATGTGCTGGTCAACAACGCAGGCTATGGCCTCACCGGCGCAGTCGAAGAAGTCTCTGAAGACGAATTCGAGCCGATGTTCCAAACCAACATCTACGGCGTTATCCGCACCACGCGGGCTTTTCTGCCGCATTTTCGCGAGCGCCGCAGCGGCCACATTATCAACTTCTCTTCGATCAGCGGTCTGATCGGGACCGCGGGATGGGCTTACTACAACGCCTCCAAATTCGCCGTCGAAGGATTCTCCGAAGCCCTCGCCGATGAGCTGAAGCCCCTCGGCATCCGTGTCACTATCATCGAGCCCGGCCCCTTCCGCACCGACTTTCTCGGCCGCTCCGGTAAGCTCGCCCAACTCGAAATCCCCGACTACGCCCGTACCGCCGGCAGAGCGCGCGAATATCTGCGATCGCAGGCCGGCAAACAGCTGGGCGATCCCCAGAAAGCCGTCGAAGCCGTCGTCCAGGTCGTCGATTCGCCGAATCCGCCCCTGCATTTACTCCTCGGAAAAATGGCGCTCAAGCGCTTCCGCGACAAGCTGGCGCTCTGGCAAAAGGAGATTGCTTCGTGGGAAAACGTCACGACGGGAGCGGACTTCGCGGAAGTTGAAAAGCGCGCGTCATAGCGGATCGGCGGCGTGAGGCATCGCGGCGGGGGAATCGGGCCTTGTCCCACTCGTGTTTTGGTGTTTAATTCAGTCGAACACGAACGAAAGAGAATCCGCATGAACGCCGCAGTCGTCCATTCCTTCGACGCCCCGCCTCGCTACGAATCGTTTGCCGATCCCACCCCTGCCGGCGACGAGGTTCTCGTCCGCGTCACTGCCGCTGGACTGCACCCCATCGTCAAGGCTCTGGCCAGGGGTACGCACTACGGCAGCTCCGGCCATCTGCCGTTCATTCCTGGTGTGGATGGGGTAGGCCGGCTCGATAACGGCAGCCGAGTGCTCTTTGGATTGGCGCGGTCTCCCTATGGGACGTTCGCCGAGCGCTCGGTGACGAAGCGCACCATGTGCACCGCGATTCCGGACGGCCTCGACGACGCGACCGTGGCCGCGATGATGAACCCGGCGATGTCTTCGTGGGTAGCTTTGAAGCATCGCGCCCATTTCCTGGCGGGCGAAAGCGTGCTCATTCTGGGCGCCACGGGATCGGCGGGCCGGATGGCTGTGCAGATCGCGCGACGGCTCGGAGCCCGATGGATCCTGGCCGTGGGCCGCGCACCGGCTGCGCTCGTGGAGACGAAGTCCCTCGGGGCCGACGCGACGATTTCGCTGAATCAGGACCGCGAGGCTTTAGTCACCGCTCTCCGCGATGCGATTGCCAGCGTGAAGATCGATGTGGTCCTTGACTATCTGTGGGGAGCGCCAGCGGAAGCCGTGCTGGCGGCGATCGGGCAAAAGGGGCTCGAACATGGCGCTCCGCGCATCCGCTTCGTGCAGATTGGAACATCCGCGGGGCCAACCATCTCGCTGCCAGGGGCGATCCTGCGCAGCTCGGGTCTGGAGTTGGTGGGCAGCGGCTTCGGAAGCGCGTCGCCGGAGCAGATCTTCCAAAGTCTCGGTGAATTTTTCGAGGAAGCCGCCAGGAAGCCGTTCCGGATCGAACTCAGGACTGCGCCCCTCAGCGACGTCGAGAAGCAGTGGAACGCGGAGGGCGACGCGCGGCTGGTCTTCCAGCCCTAAGGTGGAGGGTCGCCTGAAACTCTGCGAGACCGCCTTCGCTCAGCTCTTCCCACGCGTCGCGGTAACGCGCATCGGAGAAACTTCGAAGCGGTTCAGGCCTGCGAGGACGGACGGATCGTTCTCGGCGAAAATGCGCGCTTCCGCCTCGTTTTCGACTTCGAGAATGCCGACGCCAAAGGTCCCTTCTTTCGCCAGGACCGGGCCGTACAGCAGCAGCCGGCCTGCTTTGAAGTGTTCGTCAAAGTATAGCCGGCGTGCTTCTGCATGATCGCCGCCTCTTCGGGCGTGATATCGCCGGGAAACGTAGTCCGCGGCGGGATCAATTTCATCAGAAAATGCTGCTTGGCCATGGAAGGACTCTATCGGATCCCTGGTTCCGTCTTCGGCTCGCAGAGTCCCGCTTCTGTTCATCCCCGAACAACGTCGTCCGCTGTTGGACATCATTGGCCGCCTGCCCTGCCGCATTCGCGGAAGAATCAGCGAAAACAAGCGACTTGCGCCGCGGACGGCCATGGCCGATCATGTGCTTCATACTTCACCGGTTCCTCCGAGGCATTCATGCAACGTTTCTTTCAGGATCTGCGCTTCAGCGCCCGCACCCTCCGCAAATCACCAGGATTCGCGCTCACGGCGATCCTGACTCTGGCGCTGGGCATTGGCGCGGTCACGTCGATCTTCAGTGTGGTGGATTCGGTGTTGCTGAAGCCGTTCTCCTTCGCCGATCCGCAACGTCTGGTGATGCTGCGCGAGTTCCTGGAGCCGATCAGCCCGAACCTGTTACCGGTCAATCCACGGCATTATCTGAACTGGCAGGTCAATACGAAGACGCTCGCGGCCTCAGCGCTCATCCACAACACCGCCTCCAGCATCTCCATTGGAACGGGTCACCCTGAGATTGTCGACGGGCTGAGCGTCGCTCCCAACTTTTTTTCCGTTCTCGGCGTCGAGCCCGCTCTGGGGCGCGCATTTTTGCCGATCGAAGCGACCAAGGGCCATGAGGACGAGCTGATCCTCAGCTGGAGCGCGTGGCAGCGTTATTTCAACGGCGATCCTGGGGCCATTGGGCGGACCCTGCTCGACGGAGGCACGCGGAAAACGGTAGTGGGCGTCATGCCACAGGGATTTGTCTTTCCGCGGGTCAGCGAGATGGCGACCGATATTGCTGTTTCTCAGAGCGCAGCCGCTCCGTATGCGGTCTTTCGGCCCCTGGTCCTCTATCCGGAGACGATGAGCGATCTTGGTGACTTCAATTATCTGGCGATCGCGCGACTGCGCTCAGGTGTCCCGCCACGTGAGGCGGAGAGCGAGCTGAATGCCCTGCAGTCGGCGTTCAATCAGTCGAAGAAGCTTCCGGTGAGCCCAACGGTGGTCGTCGTGCCGCTGATCACGGAAGTGGCGGGCCGGATCAGCGCGGCGTTGTGGCTGCTGCTGGCTGCGGTAGGCGCGGTTCTGCTGATTGGCTGCGTGAACCTGGCAAATTTGCAGCTGGCGCGCTCGGTTTCACGCGAGCGGGAACTGGCAGTGCGCGCGGCGCTGGGCGCGGGGCGCGATCGCCTGGTGTGGTCGGCCATGGCCGACAGCCTGCTTCTGGCCGCCATTGGTGGCGCGATTGGAATCCTCCTTTCGTTCGCGGGCGTCCAGTTGTTTCTCGCGGCGGCGCCGAAGAGTTTGCCCCGACTCGCGGAAACCCATGTCAGCTGGCCGGTATTGCTGGCGGCAGCTGGACTCTCCATCCTGACCGCGTTGTTCTTTGGCTTGCTGCCAGCCCTGCGTTCGATGCGCGTCGATCCGCAGTCGGCGCTGCAGACCAATACGGCACGCGTTTCGAGCGGGCGAGAGAGCCAGCGCACCCGTCATCTGCTGGTGGCCGCGGAAGTGGCGTGCACGGTCGCGCTGCTGATCGTCACCGGTTTGCTGATCCGCAGTTTTTCGCAGTTACTCAGTCAGGATCGCAACTTCGATGCCAGCCGCGTGACCCTCGCGGGGGTTTACCTCTACGCTCCGCAATACGGCGATCAGAGTCCGAAGTCGGCCGCGGTGCGCGCAGCCTTCGTGGATCGCGCTCTGGGCGATTTGGGCCGCCTTCCAGGTGTGCAGTCGGTCGCGACGACCAGTGAGCTGCCCATGGCCGGCGAGACCTGGATCGATGAGGTCGATCGCCCCGACCATCCGCTTCCCGCCGGCCAGACGCCGGATGCCAATATCCGCTGGGTGAGCCCTGGCTACGCCGCGACGCTGCGCATTCCTGTTCTGGCCGGCCGCGACCTGACCGCCGACGATAAGAATCACCCGACGAATGTTCTCATTTCGGAGCAGGCCGCGCGGACGATCTGGCCGGGCGAAAGCCCGATCGGTAAATCCTTCGGCCTCGGCAGCGATACGAAGTTCAGCGTCGTCGGGGTGGTCGCCGATGCGCGCATCAACGACCTGAAGCACACCGCCAACATGATCTACATCCCCTACTGGCAGAATCCGTGGTGGCGCCTCACGTTTCTCATTCGCGGCCCGCAGGCGACGGCGAGCCTGGCGCCGGCGATCCGGCGTACGATCTGGAACATCGACCCGCAGGTCGCGATCCCCACCCTGGCATCGCTCGATCGGCAGGTATCGGACTCGGTGTCTACCGAGCGCTTCCAGACCCTGCTGCTTTCGAGCTTCGGGGCGGCTGCCCTGCTGCTGGCCTTGTTGGGAATCTACGGAGTGCTGGCTTACTCGGTCTCTTTGCGTCAGCAGGAATTCGGGATTCGCATTGCTCTTGGGTGCGACCAGCCAACCTTGATGCGTTTAGTGGCGCGGCAGGCCGCGATTCCGGTGGTGGGTGGCATTCTGGCCGGACTCGCGCTGGCGTTTGCGGCGACGCGATGGGTGGCGAGTCTGCTGTACCACACCAGCGCTGCCGATCCGGCAGCGATTGGGACGAGCATCGCTCTTCTGGTGATCGCTGCGCTGCTGGCTGCGCTGATCCCGGCGCGCCGGGCAGCAAAGGTCGATCCGATGCAGGTGCTGCGGAACGAATAGTTTTTCCGGTATCTGCCTATGTGCTCATGTGCTCAGGGTTGGGTAGAAAGCATCCTATCTTTGGTAGAATGGTGGAGGCCAACATGAGCCTGAACATCAAGAACGAGCATACCCACGAACTCGCCAGAGAATTGGCCCAATTAACGGGCGAAAGTATTACGACCGCCGTGACCCAATCCGTGCGCGAGCGCCTGGACCGTGTGAGGGCGCGAAAGGGCAATGGTATGGCCAGGCGACTTCTGGCCATTGCCGATGAATACTCTGCCCGCCTGCCCGAGCCGTACCGTTCGCTCGACCACGCTGACCTGCTTTATGACGAGAAGGGCCTTCCCAAATGATCCTCGACACTTCCGCGCTGATCGCCGTTCTCCGAAAAGAACCAGAGGCGACGCGATTTGCCGACTTGATGGAAGCTGCCGATTCACGCCGCCTTTCGGCTGTGAACTATCTGGAAGCTGCCATCGTTGTCGATGGGCGGCGTAACCCAATTGACAGTCGACGCTTCGACGAATTCGTTCGCGAAGGCTCAATCGTGATTGAGCCGGTCACAAAGGTCCACGCTCGCGTCGCACGTGACGCTTATCGCGATTTCGGAAAAGGCAGCGGCCACCCGGCTCAGCTGAACCTCGGTGATTGCTTCGCGTATGCGCTGGCAAAGGTTTCGGGAGAGCCACTTCTTTTTAAGGGAAGCGACTTCTCGCATACCGACATAGCCCCCGCGCAGTGATCCGTTATGCCTCGTTGCTGAATTCCACCCTGACCCGCTGGCCCTGGCTGCTGCTTTCGCGGGCCAGCTCGATCAGGCGCGTCGTCCGCCAAACCTGCTCCGGTTTCACCTCGAGCTCAGCCTTGCCCAGCAGCGCATCGCGCACGTTGGCATAAAGGCCACGATAATCGCCTGTGAGGGTGCGCACTTTTTTCGTTTCGCCGTCGCAGATGTGCAGCTCGCCCCAGGCGTTCTCCGGCTCGTCGCCAAATCCGGGCGAATCGAACGTCATCCCGGCCTTCAGTTGATCCTCCTGCGGATCGATGCCCCATTTCGCGAAGCTGCCGCGGGTGCCGTGCAGAAGGTAGCGGGGGCCCGGGGTGCAGGCGGTGAGGGTGGCCCGCAACAGGACTGTTTGGGGCGGCTGCGCGTACTCGAGAAAAATGTCCCACGCATCGTCGACGGCTGCATTTTCGCGCTCCACACGAACACTGGCGAAGATCGTTTCCGGGGCGCCAAACAGG